>Ga0075467_10000486_pt1 | contig 31562 bp, 29 predicted proteins | sample DEB08_DNA_9_FD_75067 | JGI IMG/M metagenome (GOLD analysis project Ga0075467, IMG submission 75067) | Aqueous microbial communities from the Delaware River and Bay under freshwater to marine salinity gradient to study organic matter... | ecosystem: Environmental > Aquatic > Marine > Coastal ... | reverse complement strand
TTCTTAAATCCTAAGAAAAACATTAAAACCGTTACCACTAAGATAATTCCAAAAATGATATTATTCACTAAATCATCTACTTGACCAATCGTTTTATCAGATAAATCATTGGTAACAGTAACTTCTAAATTTTTAGGAAAATATTCATTAATTGCTTTCTCTACGATTACTTTTACTTGATCGGCAGCAGCAACCATGTTTTTACCAGCTCGTTTTTTAACATCCAACATCACCACTCTTTTACCGTCTTTTCTGGCAAATGTAGTTTTGTCTTTTTCTCTAAAACTTACCGTAGCAACATCTTTAAGGTAGATAGAATTTCCTTTTTCAGATTTAATTACAAAGTTTTCTAAATCGGATGGTTTTTCTATTTCTCCTAAAATTCTGATGGTTCTTCTTTGTCCACTAGCAATTAAGTTTCCTGCAGAAGATGTAACATTTCCATTTTGAATCGCATTTGTGATATCACTAAAGCTAACTTGCATTGCCATCATTTTATAGATATCAACCGCAACTTCTACTTCTTTTTCTTGAACACCTCTAATATCAGCTTGTTTAACTTCGCTTAAGTCTTCAATATCATCTTCTAAATATTCTGCAAATTCTTTTAATTTCTGAATTGGATAATCTCCTGAAATATTAATATTTAAGAACGGAATCTCTTCAGACATACTTAAATCAAAGACATTTGGATCTACTTTAGCATTATTAAAAGTAGGCCAATCTTCAGAAGATTTTTCAGTATCTATTTTATCTTTTACTTTTTGTTTGGCAACTTCTACATCCATATCATCATCAAACTCTACGATAATCATCGAGTAATCTTCTTGAGATGTTGAAGTAATTTCTACCACACCACTTAAGCCTTTTAGTTGATCTTCTAAAGGATCTGTAATTAGCTTTTCTATGTCTTCTGCTGTATTTCCTGGGTATAATGAACTAATGTAAATTTTAGTTTCTTTAATCTCTGGGAAATCTTCTCTTGGCATACTAAAATATGCTGATATCCCTAAGACTAGGATTAAGAATATAGAAACATACATGGTGGTTTTATTATTAATTGCCCACGATGATAGTTTAAATTCCTTATCAGTTTTTTTCTTTTGATTCTTCATTTGTATGCTGAATTACGATTTAGCAATTTTAATTTTCTGTCCGTCTTTTACACTTCTTGCACCTGCTTCTATAAGTAAATCTCCTGAAGAAACACCGCTTAATATTTCTATAACATCTCCTTGTGTTCTTCCTGTGGTAACAACTACTTGTTTTGCAAAACCAATATTTCCTTTTATGTTTTCGATGACATAAACGTATTGCTTTCCTTCAGCATTTTCAGAAATAATACTCTGAGGAATTAATATAGCAGAAGGATTGGTATAATCGTTTATTTTTAATTTAGCAGTTAAATTAGGCTTGATGCTTTTATCTTTATTAGGAACTGAGATCTCTGCTTTAAAAGTTCTATTTGCTGGATTGATGAAATTTCCTGTTTGTCTAATTGTAGTCTTCACCATTTTACCTAAAATCGGGAAATCTACTTCTACATCTTTTCCTTTTTTGATAGAAGCGATATATGATTCTGGAATGTCTGCTTCTAAGTACATGTTTTGCAAATTGATAATCCTGAAAACTTCTGATCCAGGACCAGGAGCTACAACAGTTCCTTGATCTTTAATTACATCATCTATAATTCCGTTAAATGGAGCTGTAATTGATGATTTTCCCAGTTGTTTTTTTAACTGAGCTAAGCTGTTTTTTTGTGCTTGATAATTAGTTTTTGATTGTAAAAATTGAATTTCAGAACCAATTTTCTGATCCCACAATCTTTTCTGTCGCTCAAAGGTTGTTCTTGCTAATTCTGTTGTTGCTTCCAATTGAGCAACTTGTTGCGCCATCCCGCCATCATCAATAATTGCTAACACATCACCTTTAGTAACTCGTTGCCCTTCTTTTACTAAAACAGATTCTAAGGTTCCTGCCATTTCTGGATATACTAAAACATTTTGCTTCGTTTTTACATTTCCTTGCAATTCTAAATAATGAACAAACACTTCATTTTTTAAGGTTAATGAAGTAACTAATGGATTTCTTTTTAAAGTGTCTAATTCTTCAATCGCAGAATTTAATTGCTTGATTTTTTCAGAAATTTCAATTTGTTTTGTGTCTAAATCTGATTTAGTATCACGAATTTGCTTCAAATCATTTGTGGCAATTACATCTTCTATTGATACTTCTTTTTCTTTAGAACAAGAAGCAAAAACAATTGCAGATACTATTAATATTGAATAAATATTTTTCATTGTAGGGTTATTTTAGTGGGATATTTAATGCGTTTTCTAATGCTGCTTTTTTAGCGACAACATCTAGCATTGATTGAATATATGTTTGTTGTTGTGAGTATAATTGGTTCTGTGCCTGAGATAAATCGAAACTGGAAGACAATCCTTCAAAAAATTTGATTTGCTGTTTCTTTTCAATTCTTTCAGCAAGTCTTAAGTTTTTCTTAGCTGTTTGATAGTTTTCTATGCTTAATTGATAGTCACTCTTTGCAGTGGCAACTTGAAGATCTAATTTCTCTTGTGTTTCTTTTAATCTGATATCAGCAATATCTAAATCAATTTTTGCTCTTTGTGTTTTAGCGCTTCTTCTTAAACTACTGAACAAAGGGATGTTTAAACTTACTCCAAAAGCTGAAGTTCCAATCCATTGTTGTTGGTTCTGAAAAAAGCTAAACGTTTCTGAATTTGCAATAAAATTGTAGTTGACAAAAGCACTTAGTTTTGGTAAAGCCTGACTTTGTTCATATAGCATTAAAAGTCTCTTTGACTCTCTGTCGTTTTGAGCAATTTTATAATCGATATGGTTATTTAGATTAAAATCTTGTGATACTAACTCGAAACTGATATTTGATTCCGTTAAAGAATCTAAAGAATCTGTTAATGTTAAAACGGTCTTAATATTGTTTCCTAAAGTGATGTTTAACATTTGATATGCAATCCCTTTTAAACGAAGAACACTATTTAATTGACTTTTAACGTTTCCTAAAGTAATTTCTAATTGCTCAACATCTTCTTCTTCATTTAATCCGTTTTCAAAAATCTTTTTGGCGTCGTTTAAATTCTTTTCTAATACCTTTTTATTCTTCTGTAAAATTTCAATACTTTTTTCTGTGATTAGAACATTTCCGTAAGCATTGATAACTGCTTCCCTAGTTAACAATTCTGTTTTTTCTTTTGCTTGTTCAGAGATTTTCAAAAAAGTTCTTGCTGATTGTAATCCTACTAAATAAGAACCATCAAATAGTAACTGCCTTAATGTTACACCTGCATTAATAGATTGTTTTGCATTGAAATCTACAGTTCCGTCTTGATCAAAATCTACTCCTGGAAACTGCCTTTTTAGATTGTTAACATAATCTACTTGTCCTTCTATTTGAGGCAATCCAATAGTTGTCGTTTCCCATTTCTGTTGCTTTGCAGATGCTACATCTTTTTTTGCAACCATGGTATTATAACTATTCTCTATGGCAAAATCTATAGCTTCCTGTAAAGATAAACTCATACTAGATTCTTGGGCACTTACTGCTAAACCAAAAAAGATAGTCATTATTATTAAATACTTTTTCATTGATTAATTGTATAATTGGTTTTCTAATTCTTGTATTCCTTTAGTTGTACAAATACCACGTAAATGATATTCTAAATAATAATTCATTAATGTATTCATGGAGAAATTCTGTAGAGGAAATAAATCTTTATCTTTTATTCCTACCATTCCGTTAAAATAAATACGTGCAATAAAATCTACATCAATACTATCTCTATACAAACCTTGGTTGATTCCTTTGTCAAGGTTCTCTTTAATCAAACCTTGCATTTTCTCAAATTGATTCTGCTTCAATGTTGCGTAAATCTTGGGATAATATTTTTGAAGTTGATATTGTGGTGAAGATTTTTCATCCTTTAGATGCTCCATTACAAATCTTTTAATATCAAATAACTCGATAATTGGGTTCTTTTGTTGCTCGTGAATTAAATCTATTCCTGTGCAAACAGTCTCAAATAAATGATCTGTAACAACCTCTACTAAATCTGTTTTGTTACTAAAATGCGCATAAATTGTTTTTTTTGATACTCCAGAATTCTTTGCAATATCATCCATAGTTACACTCTTAAACCCAAGGTTCAAGAACATTTCAGTAGCATTGTGTAGTATTTTATCTTTCATAATTCTGTGCAAATTTACGGAAGGAAACTTTAGAAACCAAAAAAGTTTCCTAAGTTTTAATTATTTTTTAACATTCTTAACATAAAGACAAACTCCTATGTGTTATTTTTGCACAAACTTTATACAAGCTTGGATTTAACATTTTACCAAAAGGAATTTCTGGAATACTTAGAAAAAAAAGATTGGGTTAGGGAACCCAAAAATTTATACGAACCCATAGATTATATTTTACAGCTTTCAGGAAAAAGGATTCGACCAATATTAACTTTAATGTCTGCTGACATTTTATCTGGAGATTTTAAAAAAGCATTACCCGCTGCATTAGCTGTAGAAGTTTTTCACAACTTCACATTAGTGCATGATGATATTATGGACGATGCCCCATTACGCAGAGGGAAACAGACTGTTCATGAAAAATGGAATTTAAACACAGGAGTTCTTTCTGGGGATGCAATGCTAATTTTAGCGTATCAATATTTTGAAAATTATGAAGCAGGTACATTCCAAGAGCTAGCAAAGTTATTCAGTAAAACTGCACTAGAAGTTTGTGATGGACAACAACTTGATATCGATTTTGAAACAAGAAATGATGTAACCATCGCCGAATACATCAATATGATTCGTCTTAAAACTTCTGTATTAGTAGCAGCAGCATTAAAAATGGGAGCCATTGTTGCAAAAGCTCCTGAAAAAGACGCCAATCTATTATATGAATACGGTTTAAATCTTGGATTGGCCTTTCAATTACAAGATGATTATTTAGATACTTTCGGAGATCCTGAAACTTTTGGAAAACAAGTTGGAGGTGATATTATTGAAAATAAAAAAACCTATTTATTTTTAAAAGCTAAGGAATTAGCTGATCATGATGACAAACAAAAACTCCTGTTTTTTTACAAACAAAAATTAGAAGAAAACTCCATCAAAATAGACGAAGTAACTAGAATATTTGAGCGTTGTGATATTCCTGGGTTAATACAAAAACTAATTCAAGATTATACTAATTTATCATTTGATTCACTAAATCAGATGAATATCAGTTCAGAAAATAAAGAAAAACTTATTCAATTTGGAACTTTTCTAATGGCTAGAAGTAAATAAAGTTTTTTAAACTTTTTGATGTTTAAAATTCTAAAAAAGTATTACATTTGCCAACTATAAGTTAGGACCCATAGCTCAGCTGGTTAGAGCACCTGACTCATAATCAGGGGGTCGAAGGTTCGAGCCCTTCTGGGTCCACTTTTTTTTATTTGTATTTGTATATAAAAACTTATATTTACTAAAAATAAAATCAAAACTTTAATCTGGGGGGATATAAAATGAAGAAAAAGTATCTATTTACAGTATTAATAGCGGTCTTCTATTCTATAATAGCTAACGGTCAAGGATTTCCGCCACCTCCGCCTCCGCCACCTCCGCCAGGACTTCCTATTGATGGTGGTCTTATCTTTTTGTTTATTGCCAGTTTAGTTTACGGTATTAAGAAAATTAGAGATTAATTTCTTAATTCCTGAAGTCTAGCTACATACTTACCAATCACATCAAACTCAAGGTTTACTATATCTCCTTTTTTAAGGTTTTTAAAAATTGTATTCGATAATGTATAAGGAATAATTGCTACACTAAAAGTGTTTTTTGTAGAGTTTACAACGGTTAAACTTACTCCATTTATAGTTACTGAACCTTTTTCTATGGTAATATTAGAAAAGTTTGGGTCATAAGAAAAAGTAAAATATGTACTTCCTTCTGCATCTTTAATTTCTGTGCAAATACCAGTTTGATCAACATGACCTTGTACGATATGTCCATCTAATCGATCCCCTAACTTCATCGCGCGCTCTATGTTTACTTCTGTATCAATTTCTAAAAAACCTAAATTAGTTTTATCTAAAGTTTCTTTGATGGCAGTCACTTTGTAGTTATTTTCAAAAATATCAACAACGGTCAGACAAACTCCATTATGAGCAACACTTTGATCAACCTTTAATTCATTTGTTATATCGGTTTGAATTGTAAAATGAACATTTTCTTGTTCTTTTTCTATCTTTTTAACGATCCCTAAAGTCTCTATGATTCCGGTAAACATGTATATTAATTTAGTTACTTTTGCTAGGTACAAAAATAAGACATATTAACTTTGTGATATGAATAAAACAGATAAAATAGTAGTTGGAATTTCATTAGGAGATTTAAATGGTGTTGGAATCGAAGTTGTTTTAAAAACATTTGAAGATAAAAGGATGTTAGAATTCTGTACCCCAATATTATTTGGGTCTTCAAAAGCTATTTCTGCACACAAGAAAGTTTTAGGTATTGAAACTAATATTCATGGTATACATTCAATTGATCAAATTATCCATGGGAAAATTAATTTGTTAAATATCTGGAAAGAAGAGGCTAATATTGAAATAGGTAATGCAACCAAAACTGGTGGAGAATACGCTTTCAAATCTTTAAACGAAGCCACTAAAGCGTTAAAAGAAGGTAAAATTGATATTTTAGTTACAGCTCCTATAAATAAAGAAACTATTCAATCTGATGAATTTGCTTTCTCAGGTCATACAGAATTTTTAGAAAGCAATTTAGAAGGAGAAAGCCTGATGATTTTAATGAATGATTTTTTAAGAATAGGATTGATAACTGGTCATATTCCTATTTCAAAAATAGCAGAGACAATTACTCCAGAATTGATTGAGAAAAAAGTAAACATTCTTAATCAATCTTTAAAGCAAGACTTTAATATTAACAAACCTAAAATAGCCGTTTTAGGTTTAAATCCACATTCTGGTGACAATGGTGTTATTGGACATGAAGATGATGAGTTGATAAAGCCAACTCTAAAATCAATATATGAAAGCGGCATATTAGTTTTTGGCCCCTATGCTGCGGATGGATTTTTCGGTTCTGAAACCTATAAACAATTTGATGGTGTATTGGCAATGTATCACGATCAAGGTTTAGCACCCTTTAAAGCATTAACGTTTGGTAATGGTGTAAACTTTACGGCAGGGCTAAATAAAGTAAGAACATCTCCAGATCATGGTACTGCTTTTGACATTGCTGGAAAAGGAAAAGCAAACTCAGATTCATTTAAAGAAGCTGTTTTTGCAGGAATAAAAATATTTAAAAACAGAAATGAGTATAAACAACTCACACAAAATGTTTTAAAAGCAAAATCTTAGTGCAAAAATGATTTAAAAAATAATAAATTATTCAAACATTTTATTATCTTTGCACGCTCAAATTCATTCACTTGTAATGGTAAACTTGAAACAATTTAATATTCCTTTTATAGGTTTAAAGCAAGGGAAACATTTATTTGAATATGAAATTGACAACACGTTCTTTGAAGCTTTTGGTTTTAATGAGTTTAATAACAGTAGTTTAAAGATTGAATTAGATTTTGATAAAAAATCTTCTTTATTCGAATTAGATTTTAAACTTAGTGGAAATATCAATATTGATTGTGATATTTCATTAGAACCCTATGAACAAGAAATTAAAGGGAATTTGCCTTTAATTGTAAAGTTTGGTCCAGAATATAACGATGATAATGATGAAATTCTTATAATTCCTCATGAACATTATGAGATTAATGTAAGTCAAATCATTTATGAACTCATTATTTTATCTGTACCAAGTAAAAAAGTTCATCCAAAAGTACTTGATGGTACAATGGATTCTGAAGCTTTAAATAAATTACGAGAATTAGAAATAAAAGAAAATAATTCTTCTATTAAAGAAGATAATATTGATCCCAGATGGGATAAGTTAAAAAATTTAATAACAGAAAAAAAGACATAAAATGGCGCATCCTAAAAGAAAAATATCTAAAACAAGAAGAGATAAAAGGAGAACACATTATAAAGCTTCTGCTCAACAAATAGCAACAGATCCAACAACAGGAGAATCTCACTTATACCACAGAGCTCACTGGCATGAAGGAAAACTATATTACAGAGGTCAAATAGTATTAGAATCTGCAACAGCGGAAGCATAAATTATTTGCAAAAAAAACATAAAAAAGCCCTCTTTTTGAGGGCTTTTTTATGTTTTTGATGTAAAAACGGTTTTTTCAGCATGTTTTATTAAAAAAAACTAAAATAATTTTTAGTACTTTAGTCCCCCAATTATAAGAGAGGATTAAACAACTAAAATCTTTGTTCTAATTAAGTTTATATGTCAAAAATAACTGCAGCTATTACAGCAGTTGGGAAGTATCTTCCTGATTATATTTTAACCAATAAAGAGTTAGAAACTCTTGTTGATACCAACGATGATTGGATTACTTCAAGAACTGGAATTAAAGAAAGAAGAATTCTAAAAGAGCCGAATCAAGGGACTTCATTTATGGCTGTAAGAGCAGCTAAAGATTTATTAAAAAAATCTGGAACAGATCCAAAAGATATAGACATGGTTATCGTTGCAACTGCAACACCAGATATGCCTGTAGCTTCAACGGCTGTATTTACAGCATCTGAAATTGGAGCAACCAATGCTTTTGCTTATGACCTTCAAGCAGCATGCTCAAGTTTTTTATACGGAATGTCTACTGCTGCTTCGTATATAGAAGCAGGTCGATATAAAAAAGTATTACTTATTGGAGCAGATAAAATGTCATCTATCATTGATTATTCAGATAGAGCAACCTGTATTATTTTTGGAGATGGTGCAGGAGCTGTACTTTTTGAACCCACAGAAGACAGTTTAGGATTACAAGACGAATATTTAAGAAGTGATGGTGTTGGAAGAGAGTTTTTAAAAATAGAAGCTGGAGGTTCCATACTTCCTCCTTCAGAAGATACTGTAAAAAACAATCAGCATTTTGTTCATCAAGAAGGAAAGACTGTTTTTAAATTTGCTGTTTCAAATATGGCGGATGTTGCGGAAAAAATGCTCACCAGAAATAACCTTACTAATGATGATGTTAACTGGTTAGTAGCACATCAAGCTAATAAAAGAATTATTGAGGCAACGGCTAAAAGAATAAGTTTAGACCCTGCAAAAGTGATGATGAATATTCATAAATATGGTAATACTACCTCTGCTACTTTACCTTTGTTATTAGCGGACTATGAAGATCAATTAAAAAAAGGTGATAATTTAATATTTGCAGCATTTGGAGGCGGTTTCACATGGGGAGCTATCTATCTAAAATGGGCATACAATTCATAATATAAAACAACTAAAAACTAAGTATAATGGATATTAAAGAAATTCAAAATCTTATTAAATTTGTAGCTAAATCAGGTGCAAGTGAGGTGAAATTAGAAATGGAAGATATAAAAATCACCATTAAAACAGGTTCGGAAACAACCGAAGTTACTTACACACAAGCTGCGCCAGTTCAAGCAATTCCTCAAATTAGTCAAGCTGCGCCAGTTGCAGCAACTAACGAAGCTCCTGCACCAGCAGCAGCAAATGCTGAAGATAATTCTAAATATGTAACAATTAAATCACCGATTATTGGGACATTATATAGAAAACCATCTCCAGATAAGCCTTTATTTGTAGAAGTAGGAAGTGAAATTAAAGTAGGTGATACTGTTTGTATTATAGAAGCTATGAAACTTTTTAATGAAATAGAATCTGAAATTTCTGGAACAATTGTAAAAGTTCTTATTGATGATTCTTCTCCTGTAGAGTTTGATCAACCTTTATTTTTAGTAGACCCGTCTTAATTTTTTAAAAGGTTTAATTAAAATCCTTTTAAAAATTAAGAATAAAACTATACAATTATGTTTAAAAAAATATTGATTGCCAATAGAGGTGAAATTGCTCTTCGAGTAATAAGAACCTGTAAAGAGATGGGCATAAAAACTGTTGCTGTTTATTCTACAGCAGACGCAGAAAGTCTGCATGTTAAATTTGCAGACGAAGCGGTTTGTATTGGACCACCTCCAAGTACAGATTCTTACCTTAAAATGTCAAATATTATTGCAGCAGCAGAAATTACTAATGCAGACGCAATTCATCCAGGATATGGTTTTTTGTCTGAAAATGCTAAATTTTCAAAACTATGTGAAGAACATGATATCAAATTCATTGGTGCTACCGGAGAAATGATCGATAAAATGGGAGACAAAGCATCTGCAAAAGCTACTATGATAGCTGCAGGAGTTCCGTGTATACCAGGATCTGAAGGTATTCTAGAAGATTTTGAAGAGTGTGAGAAACTTGCTAAAGAAGCGGGTTACCCTGTAATGTTAAAAGCTACTGCTGGTGGTGGTGGAAAAGGAATGCGTGCTGTTTGGAAAGCTGAAGATTTACAAGATGCATGGGATTCTGCTAGACAAGAAGCAAAAGCTTCTTTTGGTAATGATGCTATGTATTTAGAAAAACTAATAGAAGAACCTCGCCATATTGAAATTCAAATTGTTGGAGATTCTTTTGGTAAAGCTTGTCATTTATCAGAAAGAGACTGTTCGGTACAAAGACGTCATCAAAAATTAACCGAAGAGACGCCTTCTCCATTTATGACCGATGAGTTGAGAGAAAAAATGGGTAACGCGGCAGTAAAAGCCTCAGAATACATTAAATATGAAGGAGCAGGTACTGTTGAATTCTTAGTAGACAAGCATAGAAATTTCTACTTTATGGAAATGAATACTCGTATTCAGGTAGAACACCCAATTACTGAAGAAGTTGTAAACTATGATTTGATTAGAGAACAGATTTTAGTTGCTGCTGGTGTTCCAATTTCAGGAAAAAACTACTATCCTCAAATGCATTCTATTGAATGTAGAATTAATGCGGAAGATCCCTATAACAATTTTAGACCTTCTCCAGGAAAAATAACAACTTTTCATGCTCCAGGAGGTCATGGAATTCGATTAGATACTCATGTGTATTCTGGTTATATGATACCTCCAAATTATGACTCTATGATTGCCAAATTGATTGTTACAGCTCAAACAAGAGAAGAAGCTATCAATAAAATGAAGCGAGCATTAGACGAATTTATCATCGAAGGTGTAAAAACTACCATCCCTTTCCACAGACAATTGATGGACCATCCTGACTATGTTGCTGGAAACTATACTACTAAATTCATGGAAGGTTTCGAAATGGAAGCTTAAAAAGAAGTTTTACTTATATTAAATAATTAAAAGAAAGGATATTGTTTATATCCTTTCTTTTTTTATATTTGACACTTACAATAAACAACTAACAAACTATATATTTATGTCTGGGGGGATCAAAATAGATGGTATTGATAAGATCATTATCAAAAGGCTAGTAGAAGATGCTAGAACACCGGTTTTAGGAATTGCAAGGGAGGTAGGGATTTCAGGAGCTGCTATTCATCAACGTTTAAGAAAATTAGAAGATTCTGACTTAATGTTAGGCTCAAGATTAATTTTAAATCCTAAAGCTTTAGGGTATACAACTATGGCTTTTATTGGTATTCACCTAGAGTCTGCAGGCATGTATTCTTCTGCAATAAAAAAATTAAAGGAAATTCCGGAAGTTGTAGAAAGTCATTACACCACAGGAAACTGGGCTATCTTCATTAAAATTCTATGTAAAAACAATGAAGACTTAATGTATTTATTGAATAACGATATCCAAAGGATCAAAGGGGTTTCTAGAACAGAAACTTTTATCTCACTAGATCAACAAATTAACAGACAAATTAAGATATAAAAAAAAGCCTTAGCAAAACGCTAAGGCTTTTTTAGTACTGAAGGCGGGACTTGAACCCGCACGAACATTACTGCTCATTGGATTTTAAGTCCAACGTGTCTACCAATTCCACCACTTCAGCATGATTCGACTGTGCTCAGCACAGCGTTGGTATATTTATAAAGAATAGAGCGAAAGACGGGATTTGAACCCGCGACCCTCACCTTGGCAAGGTGATGCTCTACCCCTGAGCTACTTTCGCGTAGTCGTATTTTAAAGAACTAGCATTGCTATGAATGCGGATGCAAATTTAAAACAAAAAAGCAAACTACAAAGACTTTTGAAAATTATTTTCTTTTTATTTTAATTGAATAATTTGGAAAAGCTATGGGATTTCAATTATTATGAAATATCTTTGCAGACGATTAAATTTCTAATGAGTTCAACTACAGTTATCGACGATAAATTCTCATTCAAAAGTACCCTTTCGGACTTTAAACAACTTGCAAAAGTAGGATTGTCTTTAAGTGTTGTTTTTTCTTCTATTGCTGGTTATTTACTAGCCGTTGACATTATTAATTATCAAGTACTTTTTTTACTGGGCTTAGGAGGGTTTTTAATGGTTGCAGCTTCGAATGCTTTTAATCAAGTGATTGAAAAAGATACTGATGCTTTGATGAAAAGAACCATGAATAGACCGCTTCCTACCGGAAGAATGTCTAAATCAACAGCACTAACCTTTGCAATTATAGCTACCATCATAGGAATTGGAATTTTATATAGCATCAATCCTAAAAGTGCCTTATTTGGGGCTATTTCCATATTTTTATACACCTGTGCCTATACTCCTTTAAAATCTGTTTCACCTTTAGCTGTTTTTGTTGGTGCTTTACCCGGAGCTATTCCTTTTATGTTAGGTTGGGTTGCAGCTACTAATCAATTTGGAATTGAAGCTGGTTTTTTATTTATGATTCAGTTTTTCTGGCAGTTTCCTCATTTTTGGGCTATTGGATGGTTACAGTTTGAAGAATATAAAAAAGCAGGATTTATAATGCTACCCATGAATAAGAAAGATCAATCTGCCACAAAACAGATTCTCTTTTACACAGCAATCATGATTTTAGTATCCGTTGCACCAGTCTTAAAAATGACTGGAGCCTTTTACATACATCCTATTACAGCAATAATAGTTGCTTTATTGGGAGCATCAATGCTGTATTATGGAGTTTTACTTCATAAAAAACAAACAAATATTGAAGCTAGAAAATTAATGCTATCTAGCGTTCTGTATATAACGGCTATACAGGTTATATATGTAATCGATAAATTTTTACACTAACATGAATATTAGTAAACAAGAATTACAAGAAGAATTGAAAGTTGGTAGGAAAAAGTCTGCAAAACCTATGTTATGGGTCTCCATGATTAGTATGGTGATGTTTTTTGCCGGTCTTACAAGTGCCTATGTGATTAGTATGAGAAGAGATGATTGGGTAACTTTTGATCTACCAGATGCTTTTTACACAAGTACTTTCCTTATCATCTTAAGTAGTATTACCATTTTTATATCTCAAAGACTTATTAAAAAAGAAAAAAGAGAGCTCTCTATTGCTTTTTTAGTGACCACATTAGTTTTAGGGATTGCATTTGTATGGTTTCAATGGATAGGTTTTAACGAATTAAAAGGTGCTGGATTATATTTTACAGGAAAAGAAAGTACCGTTTCAACATCCTTTATAATTGGAATAACATTAATGCATGTGATACACATCGCTGCTGGGATTATTGTGCTACTTGTCGTAATTTATAATCATTTTAAATATCGCTACAAAGCGGATGATTTACTAGGCTTTGAACTAGGCGCTATCTTCTGGCATTTTGTAGATGTTTTATGGATTTATTTATTTTTCTTTTTCTATTTTATTAGATGATGAAAATTGATTAATTTTGGCCAACTATTAAAGAATTTTATATAAGAAATTTATGGAAGCAAACATTGCTGTACCTAATGATAAGAAACCTACTTGGGGAGGTGGAGGTGTAAGACCTTTTGGAGCCAGTTATGGTAAAATGATGATGTGGTTTTTTATTGTATCAGATGCCTTAACATTTTCTGCTTTTTTAGCAGCTTATGGTTTAACTCGTTTTAAATTTATTGATTCATGGCCAATTGCTGATGAAGTGTTTACTCACGTTCCTTTTGTACATGGAGATTTTCCAATGATTTATGTTGCTTTTATGACCTTTGTACTGATTTTTTCATCAGTTACTATGGTATTAGCTGTAGATGCTGGTCATCACATGAATAAGAAAAAGGTAACCATTTATATGCTTTTAACTATCATTGGAGGTATCATTTTCGTTGGGTCGCAAGCGTGGGAATGGAATACTTTTATTAATGGAACTTATGGAGCAGTTAAAACTACAGACGGTAAAATTCTGCAATTTGTAGATTCTGAAGGAAAACAAATAGCTTTAGCTGACTTTGTTGTTGGTGACAGAGGAGATGTTAGAGAGCAACACACTAAGAAAAATGGTTTGTGGTTTGAAGAAGAAAGTACTATTGCTCAATACTCAATAGCACAAATCATCAGTTCATATGAAGCCAATCCTGATGTTCAAATTAGAACTGAACTTATTGATTTAGAGAAAAAACAAAAAACAATACTATCTAGAGAAAAAGGATCCGAAGAATTAGCAAAAACAAGACTTGTAGTTGAAGGAGCTAATTTGGAAGTTAATGAATATGGGAATACAATTTTCGCAGACTTCTTTTTCTTTATCACAGGTTTTCACGGATTTCACGTATTATCGGGAATCATATTTAATATTATCATCTTTTTTAATGTTATTCTTGGAACCTATGAGAAAAGAGGACATTATGAAATGGTAGAAAAAGTAGGATTATATTGGCACTTTGTAGATTTAGTTTGGGTATTTGTATTTACCTTCTTCTATTTAGTATAATTTAAAAAAGAAAAGAAAGAAATGGCGCACGCACAATCTCATACAAAAAGAATCTGGATTGTATTTTGGATACTTTCAGCAATAACAATAGTAGAAGTAGCATTAGGGATATATAAACCAGAGGCACTACACTTAACAAGTATTTTAGGAACTAGTCCTTTAAACTGGATTTTCATCATTTTAACATTAGCAAAAGCTTATGGTATTACCTGGTCTTTTATGCACATGGAAGGTGAAAAAACTTGGTTTAGAAGAGCTGTAGTATGGACAGCTGTATTCTTAATTATCTACTTAGTAACACTCTTACTAATTGAAGGAGACTATTTATATAGCACACTAGCGCCCTTAGTGCGTTGGTAATAAAATTTTAATCAAGGTGGTTCTTTAACCACCTTTTTTTATCTAAAATCATGAAAATTACTAAGAAAAGATTTGTACTCATTGCACTCTTTGTGTTCCCTTTGCTGTTTTTTTTAATACTATCTACCGGGATTAATAATTTTAAAAAATTACCAACACTTACCTATAATGTTTCTTTAGATAAAATTGAAAACACAAGCTCTATTTCATTAAGAGACCATGTAACTGTTTTGTGCTTTTTAGGAAATAATCTTGACACTAAGAAAGGCGGACTATTTAATTTAAATCAAAAAATTTACAAAGAGTTTTATGGTTATAGACCTTTTCAAATAATCGCTGTATATCCTAAAAGTTCAGAAAAGAGTGTTCAAAAACTAAAATCTGATTTAGCAGCATTTACAGATATGTCTAAATGGAATTTCATTCCTACAGATGAAAATGTATTAACTTTATTACATCAAAATTTAAAAACTAACGAAGGTTTAGACGCTACTTTTTATTCTAAAAAAGTATATCTCATCGACAAAGAATTAAACCTTAGAGGAAGAGACAACGACAAAGAAAACGGCATTATGTATGGCTATAATATAGAGTCTGTTGCAGAGTTAAATAATAAAATGGAGGATGATATAAAAGTGCTTCTATATGAATATAGAGCCGCTTTTAAAAACAAGAATAAGGCAGATAGAAAAAACTAAATTTATGAATAAGAAATATTCTTACATAGGTATTGCATTCGTTATTCTCGTATTTGGAATTTATGTTGTTAGAAATCTAGATGATAGAATTTCAAACGAAACACTCATAGACAATAACAGGTTAAACAAGAAAACAGAGGTGAATAAAACATCCTCTTTATTTACTTATGATAAGGTTCCTTCATTCGAATTTATAAATCAAAATGGAGATACCATCAACAATAATACTTACAAGAAAAAAGTATTTGTTGTAGAGTTTTTCTTTACAACGTGTCCTACAATTTGTCCATTAATGAACCAGAAAATGTTGACAATTCAGGAAGAATTTACTGATAACCCTAACTTTGGAATAGCATCCATTTCTATCACACCAAACACCGATACGCCAAAAGTCTTAAAAGAATATGCACAATCATATGGAATTACGCATAAGAACTGGCATCTATTAACTGGTAAATCTGAAGAAACTGTTTATGAATTATCTAATAAAGGATTTAAATTATATACAGGAATAAACAAAGATGAGGCTCATGGTGGTTTTGAACATTCTGGATTGTTTGCATTAGTGGATAAAAAAGGATTTATAAGATCTAGAAGAGATTCTCAGGGAAATCCTATCTTATATTACAGAGCATTAGAAGAAACTGGCTTTCCTGATCAAATTAAAGAATTAAAAGAAGACATTAAAATTTTATTATATGAATAGTACAGAATTAAAGGAAAAGAGATACAAGCGATGGATTACAATTCTTTCAATTATAATCCCTGTGGCTGTTGCAGCTTTGTTTGGTGTGAACTTAAGAAAATTAGGTTTTGATGTAGAACCGTTAACTTTTTTACCACCAATTTATGCAACTGTAAATGGTTTTACAGCTGTTTTATTAGTCTTTGCAGTAATTGCTATCAAGAAAGGAAACAAAGCACTTCATGAGAAACTTAATACCTTAGCCATTATATGTTCTGTTCTATTTCTTGTCATGTATGTTGCCTATCATATGACATCAGATTCAACATCTTTTGGGGGTGAAGGATTCATAAAGTACATCTATTATTTTATTTTGATTACGCACATCATTCTTTCTGTAATTATCATTCCGTTTGTTTTAATCACCTTAATGAGAGCAAAACTTGGTAAATTTCCAGAACATAAAAAAATTGCAAAAATTACATTTCCTCTTTGGTTATATGTAGCAGTCACAGGAGTAATAGTCTATCTAATGATTTCACCATACTATGCCTAAAATCTTCAAATCGACGTTAGCGTTTTTATTGTTCTTCTTAGTTACTATTCCTGCAAGTTCTCAATGTGCTATGTGTAAGGCTGTAGTTGAAAATGGAGATGTTTCGATGGCAGAAGGAGTTAATAACGGAATTACTTATTTAATGGTTTTTCCATACATTTTGATTGGTCTTTTATTCTATTTCATTTATAGATATAAAAAAAGAGTCAAAAATTAACATTTCAATAAGAGGCATTCAGTGTAACATATTCTAATTTTGGTCGTCTTATGTAAGATGTTAAAAACCAAACTAGCATCTTTTTACAAATATTGTAACACAAAATACGATAACAATCTAACCAACATGAAAACAAAGTTTTTACTAATTGTAACACTTCTATTTGTCACTTTGGGATTCTCTCAGAAAAAATGGACATTAAAAGAATGTGTTGATCACGCCATAGAAAATAACATTTCAATCAAACAAAACATCCTTAATGTATCTCTTGCAGAAAGAGATGTAGCAATTTCAAAAGGAAATTTTCTTCCTAGCCTCGGAGCTACCTCTGGAGCAGGTGTAAATTCTGGTTTATCACCAGACAGAAGCGGTGTGTTAAGAAACACAACAAATTTTAATGGAAGGTTTAGCCTTTCTGCTAACGGAACAATTTTTAATGGATTTAGAAATTTAAATTCATATAAGCAAGCCCAGCTTGGTATAGAATCTAGTAAACTTGATTTAGAAAAGGTTCAAAATGACATTTCTTTATTTGTTGTAAATGGTTATTTAAATGTTCTTTTTGCTAAAGAAAACTTAACAGTCGCTCAAATACAAGCAGCTATCAGCAAAAAACAAGTAGAGGCTGCTAAACAAAGATATGATGCTGGTATTACTCCAAAAGGGGATTTGCTAAATACTCAATCTACTGCTGCAAATGATCAACAAAGTGTTATCGCTAATGAAAACACACTTACAATAGCTTTGCTTAATCTAGCTCAATTATTACAAGTTCCTTCGGATAACTTTGATGTTGAAAGTTTAGAAATTGGAACACCCTCTGCTGTTTTATTATATGAAACTTCTGAAGTTGTTTATGAAAAAGCGCTAACTACTCAGCCTCAAATTAAAAGAGCTGAATTAGGAATTATAAATTCTGATTTTAATATAGAAATCGCCAAAGGTGCTTTTTTACCAACATTGACTTATAATGTAAATAGTGGAACTTCTTATTTTAATCAATTAAATAATTTACTTCCAGGACAGACTAATGATTATTTCTTTAGACAAGTGTTGAAAGACAGGGTTACTTATGGGGCATCTGTTTCTCTTAATATTCCTATTTTTAATAGGTTTCAAACAAGAAATAATGTGGCTAAATCATATATTAATAGAGAACAATCTTTATTAAATTTAGATAATGAAAAGCTACAACTTCAACAAACAATCGAGCAAGCTTTTGTAGATTCTAAAGCTGCTACAAAAACGTATGAAGCTGCAAAGATATCTTTAGAAGCACAAAGAGAAGCTTTTAAAAATGCTCAAGAAAGCTATAATCTAGGCGCCACAACATTGTTTGATTTTGATTTAGTAAGAAACAGACTAGTGAGTGCAGAATCTGCTCTAATTAGAGCTAAATATGATTATGTCTTTAAAACTAAAGTACTTCAATTCTACTACGGTGAATTAAACTTAGATTAATCAATCTATAATTTAAATAGAACCTCGACTTTTGGTCGAGGTTTTTTTATGCTTTATCTTTACAAAAAAAAGTTTTGAGTTACATCTTAAACATAGAAACTTCTACTAAAAATTGTTCTGTTAGCATTGCAAGAAACGGCGAAACTATTTCACTAAAAGAAATAAACACCGGTAACTATTCTCATGCAGAAATGTTACACCCACTGATTAAAGAAGCTTTAAAGGAGAGTAGGTTAAAGATAGATCAAATAGCAGCAATTGCTGTTGGAAAAGGACCTGGATCTTATACAGGATTACGAATAGGTGTATCGGCTGCAAAAGGATTATGTTTTGCCAACGATATTCCGCTAATATCAATAAACTCACTTGAAATTTTGGCTCATGCAATCTCAGTTAAAGAGGGCTATATAATACCAATGATAGATGCTAGAAGGATGGAAGTCTATTCTGCTGTTTTTGATACCTCCTATCATTTTATTAGAGAAACAAAAGCAGAGATTGTTGATGTTAATTCTTTTCTAAAAGAATTAGAAAATAATAAGCTTTATTTTATTGGAGATGGTGCAAAAAAGTGTAAGGAAATCATTCTACATAAACATGCTACATTTGTTGAAGACTTGTTCCCGTCATCTAAAGATATGGGACAACTTTCCTTTGATAAATACAAAAAAAACGACATCGAAGATGTCGCTTATTTTGAGCCTTTTTATTTAAAAAATTTTGTTGCTACAGCAGAAAAAAAGAAATTATAACGTATTAAAATAAGCTACTGCTTTTTCTAAATCTGTACGGTTTTTATAATTTAATCTATTTTTTTTCATGTAGGCTTTCATTACAGATTCTTTACTGCCAAATGCTGAGAAAAACTGATTTTTTTTCTTAGAAAGTTTTACTAGAGTTTTATCCTCTAAAGCAAGATATAATTCATCCTTTAATTTTTTGTAATTAGCTGGTTTTGCTCTATCATAACCAGAAAGTGCCGCTTTTGCATCTATATATCTTATGCCTTGTTTTGCAACCAATGAATTTTTACCTTCCTGAAGTAGCTTAAAAAAGTGTAAATCACCATTTAGCTCGTAGACTTTGTAAGTAAAGCCAGATGCTGTAAAGTGAACCTTTCTTCCTTCTTCTTTTGCTAAATAATAGATGCTTTCATCCTTAACAAATTCCATTTCATCGTCAAAAATATTATACCTAACATACGCTTTAGTATCATAACTATCAACAGTCGCTATTTCATAAGAGTAAGTTAAGTACTTCTTTTTCACTAACTCTTCACTCTCTTTTTCTGCAGCTCTGTCAATTGTTTTAAGTCTTAAATGCGCAATTGGGATATTCATGTTCCCTGGTCTATTAGTAACAGAGGTAGTTCTTCCAAATTGTGCGCTAGTAGTTAAGCTAAATCCGATAGCTACTACAAGTAAAATTAGTATTCTTTTCATCTCTAAAATTTTTGATTAAATATAAATATAACAATTATTACTTATTGTTAATAAGAAAAAACGCATTTTAACATACTTAACGCATTGATTTATCGTTTATTAACTATTAAAGAGCAGTAATGAAAGAGATTATAATGTATTATAATACGTTATTACTTTTTCTAAATCTTCTATTTTTTTGTAACTAAGTCTATTCTTTTTAAGGTAGCTTTTGATTTGTGGTGCTTTTGGTCCAAAAAATTTATAAAAACTTTTCTTATTTGTTGGTAGTTGTACCACTCTGCTTTTAGTTGCAATATAAAATTCATCATTTTTTCTTTTATAATCTGCAGACTTACCTCGGTCATAACCTGAAAGAGGTTCTTCTTTAGGATAAAACTTAACAATCTGATTTGTGACAAGATCATTCTTTCCTTCAACATTAACTAGAAAATATTTCAGGGATCCACTTTTCTGATATACTTTATAAGTAGTGTTATCCGCAAAACGAACAGTTCTTCCTATTTCTTTTTTTAAATAATAAATTTGATTCCCTTTAACATACTCCATTTCATCATCAAAAATATTATATCTCAAATAAGTTTGTTCTTTTATTTCATCAACAAATGCTGGTTTATAATCTTGGCTTAAATATTTTTTAAATTGAATTCCCTTCAGTGAAATAGGAACAGCAACATCTTCTTTTGGTGTAAGAATGGTTTCATTTCCATTAACATTAAACTGAGCGTTTGAAGTTATAGAAAATGTAAATGTTGCTAGAAAAATTAAAATTAACTGTCTCATATTGTTTCTTTTTTTAAGGCAGCTAATATACTTAAATACTATGCTATCTTATGTTAAAGAAATCATAGAAAGTGCAATAATTGCTGGTATGCTTTGAACAATAAACAATTTTTTGTTTTTTGTTGAATATGCCCCATAAATTCCAGCTATTATTACAAAAGATAAAAACAAAATACTCACATTTTCTTCATTAAATAGTAGTGATATAATTAATCCAACTGATAAAAAACCATTGTACAAACCTTGATTTGCTGCAAGCACTTTTGTGTCTTCTGCTAGTTTTTTATCTCTAATTCCAAAAATCTTGATTGTTCTTGGTTTAGTCCAAAGAAACATTTCTAGTATTAAAAAATATAAATGTTCCAAGGCCACAAAAGTGATTAAGCTTATTTTAAGATATTCCATATATACTAGTTTTCTTATAAAGGTACCTAAAATTGTTAATTTAGCGTTATTCATATATTAACTAAGGATTAATTGAATTTCAAAAAGATCTGTTTTTTGAAAAATTACTTAACAGTTCCTTAAATTTATAAGTACAATAACTTTAAGTATCATTAAGATATTTGTAGTAAATCTTTAAGATTCTTTTATCATCATGGTAATTAGTTTTTGTCAATTTATTACATGATTTTAATGACTGCCTTTGGCCAAGGCAGTTTTTATTTTTTAATGTTTAAGATACATTTAGTTAACATAAGGATTGGTTATTTGCACTGACAAAAACTAATAATTATGAAATTTAAGCATACACTATTGTGTATGAGCATGTTTCTTTGTTTAAGCATTAATGCACAAGAAGCTAACGCTCCAAAATTCGGAAAAGGACTCTTTAATCTTATTGGAAAAGACAGTACTTGGTCAATGAAAATAGGAACCAGAATGCAAATCCTGTCTATAGGTCAGTGGGATTCAAATAATGGTGGTTTATACGACCCTGTGTTTTCCTCTTTAGTAAGAAGAGCACGTTTAAAATTTGATGGTTTTGCCTACAGTACAAAACTTCAATATAAATTAGAACTAGGATTATCAAATCGTGATATTTCTGGAGGTTCAGAATTTACGGGCAACACTCCAAGATATATTTTAGACGCGGTTTTAAAATGGAATTTCTCAGGTAATTTTGTGTTATGGATGGGTCAAACGAAACTTCCAGGTAACAGAGAACGTGTTATTTCTTCTGGTGATCTTCAACAGGTAGATCGTTCTTTATTAAATAGTAGATTTAATATAGATCGTGATATGGGTGTTCAATTAAGGCACCATTTTAATCTTTCAAAAAACTTTATTGTAAAAGAAATATTTGCCATTTCACAAGGTGAAGGTAGAAATGTTACTACTGGAAATTTAGGTGGTCATCAATACACAAGTAGATTAGAATTTTTACCTATGGGGAATTTTGCTAGCAAAGGTGATTATAAAGGAAGTGATTTAAAATTTGAGCAAAAACCCAAATTAGCAGTTGGTGTTACTTATGATTTAAATAATAATGCCGTAAGAAACAGAAGTAATATGGGGTCATACATGGCAAATGATGTTGGTTTTTACGAGACAAATATTTCTACAATATTTGTAGATGCTATGTTTAAATACAAAGGATTCTCTTTTATGGGAGAATATGCTAATAGAGATGCAAAAGATCCTTTTGCCAAAAACTCTGACGGAAGTTTAACTGGAGATATTGTACAAGTAGGAAATGGTTTAAACTTACAGACTGGTTATTTACTTTCTAAAACAGTTGAAGTATCTGGTCGTTATACAAATATTCAATTAGACGAAGACATTGTTGGAAAAGCTCCTGAAAATCAATACACATTAGGATTGTCTAAATATATTGCAGGACATAAATTAAAAATACAAACAGATATTAGTTATCTAGATACTACTGACAAAAGCAACCAATTGATGTTACGATTTCAAGTAGATATTCACTTTTAAAAAATAACATAAACGTAACATGAACCCCAAAATGGGTTCATAAATTTGCAAAACAAATAAAAACAAAAAAATGGGAGATCCATATATTTTAATGCTTGTTGCACTAGCTGTTTTAGCTATTGTCGATTTAGTTGTAGGGGTTAGTAATGATGCAGTTAATTTTTTAAATTCTGCGATTGGTTCTAAAGCGATTACAATTAGAAACATTATGATTATTGCTAGTTTAGGTGTGTTCTTTGGAGCAGTAACCTCTAGTGGTATGATGGAAGTTGCACGTAAAGGAATTTTTAATCCAAATATGTTCATGTTTCAAGACATCATGTTCATATTTATGGCCGTAATGATTACAGACATTTTACTGTTAGACGTCTTCAATACCTTAGGGATGCCTACTTCTACAACAGTATCAATTGTATTTGAATTATTAGGAGCCGCTGTTGCTATCTCGCTGATAAAAATTTCAGCAAATGATGCAGAGTCTTTAAGTGCCATTTGGGAATATATTAATTATGAAAAAGCATCCTTGATTATCTTCGGAATTTTACTATCCGTCGTCGTCGCATTTTCCGTAGGGGCAATCGTACAATTTATATCAAGATTAATTTACTCATTTAACTTCGAAAAAAGAGCAAGCTATATAAATGCCCTTTTTGGTGGTTTTGCTATTACAGCCATTACTTATTTTATTATCATAAAAGGGTTAAAAGGAACTCCTTTTTATAAAGATGTTAAGCACTTAATAGAAGACAATACCTTATTAATTATAGCTGGTAGTTTTATAGTTTGGACATTAATTTCACAAATATTAATTAAAGTATTTAAGATAAATGTCTTAAAATTAATTATTGGAGTTGGTACTTTCTCTTTAGCAATGGCATTTTCAGGGAATGACTTGGTGAACTTTATTGGTGTGCCAATTGCAGCTTGGAATTCTTATGAAGCTTGGAGTGTTTCTGGTGTAGAAGCAGATGCTTTCTCTATGGGAATCTTAGCTAAAAAAGTCCCTTCTAATATCTGGTTATTATTACTAGCTGGAGGAATTATGGTCGTTACATTATGGACTTCTAGTAAAGCTAAAAATGTAATTGATACTGGAATTAATTTATCTCGTCAAGGAGAAGGTCATGAAAAATTTAGACCCAACCCATTATCAAGGATTGTGGTAAGAGCTTCTATGGGAATCAACGCTGGATTAAGTTATATCGTTCCAAAAAAGACATTGGCTTTTGTAGATTCTAAATTTCAAAAACCAGTAATAGAGTTGCCAAAAGACAAAACTTACGAGTTACCTGCTTTTGATATGGTTAGAGCTTCTGTAAATCTAATTGTTGCAGGTATTTTAATATCTATTGCAACTTCAATGAAGCTTCCTTTATCTACAACCTATGTAACTTTTATGGTTGCAATGGGTACATCTTTAGCAGATAGAGCTTGGGGTAGAGAAAGTGCCGTATATAGAGTAGCTGGAGTAATAAATGTTGTTGGAGGATGGTTCTTAACTGCTATCACTGCTTTTATCGCTGCTGCTATTGTAGCTTATTTAATAAGCTGGGACATGATTATGATTCCTATTTTATTAGTGCTAGTCGCTGTTTTAATTGGAAGAAATACGTTGAAGCACAGAAAGAAAACTAAAGAAACTAAAAAGAAAGAATATATTGAGAGAGCTGAATTAATTACCATCAATGGTGTAATTGAGGAAAGTGCAGATCATATTGCTGAAGTAGCGCAACGTGTGAATAAATTATACACGAATGTTGTCAACGATTTAGCTAACCACGATTTAAATAAGTTACGAAAGACAGATAAGCATGTTGAAAAACTAAATAACGAAATCGATGATTTGAAAGATGGAGTTTTCTATTTTATCAAGTCTTTAGATGACACCTCTGTTCAGGCAAGTAGATTCTATATTTTAGTATTAGGGTATTTACAAGATGTTGCTCAGTCTATTAGTTATATTTCTAGAGCAAGTTTCAAACACGTAAATAATAATCACAAGAACTTAAAGAAAGGTCAATTAAAAGACTTAAAAGGAATTGATAATCATTTATCTGATTTACTTAGTAAAGTAAGTGATGCATTTACAAATAGAACTTTTGATGATTTAGATGCTGTACTTGTTGAAAAACAAGAATTGTTATCTGACGTTTCTGATTCTATAGAAAAACAAGTTGCAAGAATTAGAGCAGAAGAATCAAGTCCTAAGAATACTACCTTGTATTTTAGTATTCTTTTAGAAACGCAAGATTTAATGTCTGCGCTAATGAGTTTGTTACAACTGTATCAAGAATTTCATTTATCCACAAAGGACATTAGAAAATAAGAACACAAAAAAAACCTCGGAAATTCCGAGGTTTTTTTTATAATTCAAGGGACATTAATACCATCCTTAACTCTATAAAAGAATAGGATTTATCTACACGTTCTTTTAAATCTGTTAAGTTTTTAAATTCTGCAGATTCAATAGCTTTTACCATCTTTTTGTATTTCTTCAGAGGAATTAATTCTAAGACATCAACATCTCCAGAAGGAATAAAACTTGCTAAATGACTTTCGATAGTTCCTACTGTCAAACTTCTTTCTTTTGCAATTTCTTTAACCGTCATACCGCTTTTAAACAATTCTAAAGAGATTTGCTTGGTAGGTTTTTTATCTTCTTTCTTTTGCTCGTTTTTAAGATTGATTCCATTTTCTTCACAATAGACAGCAATTGTTTGTAAAATTTCTTCACCATATTTTTCTACTCTAATTTTACCCATCCCTTTAACCTTTAAAAGCTCCTTTTCTGTTCTTGGTAAAACATCACATATTTCATACAAAGTTTCTTGAGTGAATATTTGAAAATGAGGAATGTTTTCAGCTTTCGCTATATCATCTCTTAGTTCTCTTAACTTTAAAGCTAAAATTGGGTCTCTTTTCGATTGTAGTTTCTTCTTTTTAGGAAGTGCTACATTCTGTAAAACAGCATTTGATCTTATTCTTAAATACTCTTGAACTTTAAAACCATTACTTAACTTTTTTAAGGTAAATAGTTTTACAGAAAGGATGTCTTGTAAATTCTCAAACTGTTTTTCAAAATCTTTTTTTACCGTTTTATTATCAGAAGAAAATGTCATTTCTTCTAATGGTTTTTTTATAAATTCTTCTGTTTGATTGATGAAATAATAAATTGCTTTTTGAAATCTATCTTGAATCTCAGAACTATTTTCTGCCAAAACATTGCTTTCCGATAATTGTTGTAATTGATTTTTAAATCCGTTTGCAACTTTCATCAAAGGAACAATTCCGTTATCTTTTACAGTCTGTAAATGATCAATAATAGCCCCTTTTAAACTAGTTCTATTCTTGTAAAAAATATCGATTAACCGAGTAGTTGGATATAAGAATTTTTGATAATCAAAAACTTCTGCAATCAAATTGAGCTGATATTCTTTTTCAGAAGCATTTAAGATGGTTTCATCCGGAATATTCTCAGCAATATCTTTTGTAAATGAATCTACCTTAGTATCATTTATAATTGAACTACTTGTAATTCGCGTTTTTAAAACCACCCCTTCTAAAGAAGTACATCTACTCAAAGCAACATAGGTTTGTCCGTGCGCAAAAGAAGCTTCAGCATCAATAATAGCTTTTTCAAATGTTAATCCTTGACTTTTATGAATGGTAATTGCCCAAGCCAAACGCAAAGGGATTTGAGAAAAAGAACCTATGATGTCTTCTTTTAATTCTTTGGTTTCTTCATTGATGGAATAATTAATATTATCCCACATTTCTTTTTCGGTGACAATTTCATCAATCTCATTTAGACATTGTACAGTAACTGTCTCTCTAGAAATAGCTGTTATGATTCCTATTTTTCCATTAAAATATCTTTTTTCTGGAGAGGAATCATTTTTAATAAACATCACTTGTGCTCCAACTTTCAGTTCTAATTTTTCATCATTCGGAAATGAGTTCTCATTGAATTTACCAGTAACTTCAGCGTCAAAAAAGAAGCTCTTTGTTTTTAGTTTATTCAATTCTGAATCATTAATTAAATTGGCTCTTCGGTTATGTGTTGTTAATGTGATATAACCTTCGTCTTCGGTTGGAGAGAAGGTTGGATTGTAGCGTTCGTTTAAGATTTTAGCAGATTTCTCAGATAAATTATCGTTTCTTATTTCATTTAAAATAGTAATGAATTTTTCATTTTTTTGACGATAAATATGTTGTAATTCAATAGATACAACATTTGCTTCTTGATACGCTTTAGAACTAAAAAAGTATACGGTATTGTAATATTGTTGCAGCAAACTCCATTCATTGGGTTTTACGACGGGTGATAATTGCTGTAAATCTCCAATCATTAAAACCTGAACACCTCCAAATACTTTATTTCTGTCTTTATATCTGCGTAATACTTGATCAATTCCGTCTAACAAATCAGCACGCACCATACTAATCTCATCGATAATTACTAAATCAAGCGATTTGATAATATCAATTTTTGTTTTACTAAATTTTCGTTGTTGGTTGGTTGTGTTGGCAATTTGATTTGGTAAAATTGGCCCAAAAGGCATTTGAAAAAACGAATGAATGGTAACTCCTTTTGCATTAATTGCTGCAACACCTGTAGGTGCCACAATAACCATTCTTTTTAAAGATTCTTCCTTTATTTTATGTAAAAAAGTAGTTTTACCTGTACCTGCTTTCCCTGTGATAAAAAGATTTCTATCCGTTTTTTCAATGAAATTAACAGCAAGATCTAACTCAGGATTTTTAGACATTTTAGCTTTTTTTTATGCAAGATACTCAATCAGAAATTATTTCATAAAAAATCCCAAGCAAATGCTCGGGATTTTATTTTTTTATATCTCTTGTGATAAAGATTACATTTCTAATGCTTTGCTTACGTTTCCGTCCATTAATAACTCAACAGGATTTTCTAATGCTTCTTTAACAGCCACAAGGAATCCAACAGATTCTCTACCGTCAATAATTCTGTGATCATACGATAAAGCAACATACATAATTGGTTGAATCACTACTTGACCATCAACGGCCATAGGGCGATTTACAATATTGTGCATCCCTAAAATTGCACTTTGTGGAGGGTTGATAATTGGTGTAGACAACATAGATCCAAATACACCACCATTTGTAATGGTAAATGTTCCACCTGTCATTTCATCAACAGTAATTTGTCCGTCTCTAGCTCTTAATGCCAAACGTTTTACTTCGCTTTCAACGCCTCTAAACGACAAGTTTTCTGCGTTTCTAATCACAGGAACCATCAATCCTTTTGGTCCAGAAACTGCAATTGAAATATCTTGAAAATCATTACTTATTTGATAATCTCCATCAATCATAGAGTTTACATCTGGATACAGTTGTAAAGCTCTTACAACCGCTTTGGTAAAGAAACTCATGAATCCTAATCCAACACCATGTTTCGACTTAAAAGCTTCTTTATGTTGTGCTCTTAGATCAAAGATTGGTTGCATGTTTACTTCGTTAAACGTCGTTAACATTGCTGTTTCATTCTTTACAGAAACCAAACGTTGTGCAACTTTTCTACGTAACATAGAAAGTTTTTTACGTTCTGTTGCTCTAGAACCTCCCGTAGTTGGAGTTCCCATACTTGGTACCGCATCTACGGCGTCTTGTTTGGTAACTCTTCCGTCTTTACCAGTTCCTTGAATTGAAGAACCGTCCATACCTTTTTCTGCTAAAATTTTCTTAGCTGCTGGTGAAGCTGTTCCTGAAGCATAGGTAGTTTTTACTTCTTCTTTTACAGGAGTAACTTTTGGAGTTTCCTTTACTTCTTCTTTTGCTGGTGCAGCAGTAGAACCTGATGGTTTTTCTGCAGCCGTGTCTATTAAACAAACAACCGCACCAACTTCAACAGCATCTCCTTCTTCAGCTTTTAAAGTAATAATTCCGCTTTCTTCAGCAGGCAACTCTAAAGTAGCTTTGTCAGAATCTACTTCTGCTATGGCTTGATCTTTTTCTACATAATCTCCGTCTTCTACCAACCAAGTTGCTATTTCTACTTCTGTAATAGATTCCCCCGGTGAAGGAACTTTCATTTCTAAAACCATAAGTTTATCGTTTTATGTTTTGGATTTTATCGTTTTTTATTGTGTTATGATTCTATATCAAAAACGTTATTAATTACTGCTTTATGACGTTTTTCAAATCTTGCTTTTGATCCTGCTGCTGGAACTGCGTAGTATTTACGAGAGGCTACTTCTAGCTTTACATTTTCAAATCGTTGTAACATATGTCCCCAAGCTCCCATATTTTTAGGTTCTTCTTGTGCCCAAACATAACGCTCTACATTTGGATATCTATCGATTACCTTTTGTATGTTTTCTTGATGTAAAGGAAATAATTGTTCAATTCTAACCAATGCAACATCTTCTCTTTCTAACTCTTCTCTTTTGGCTAACAAATCGTAATAGAATTTTCCCATACAGAAAACAAGTTTCTTTACTTTTTTAGGATTGATGGTATCGTCAATAACTTCTTGGAAGCTTCCGTCTGCTAACTCTTCAATGGTACTAACTGCTTTAGCATGGCGTAACAAACTCTTTGGTGTAAAAACAATTAAAGGTTTTCTAAAGTTACGTTTCATATGTCGACGTAACAAATGATAGAAATTTCCTGGCGTTGTACAATTTGCAACCGTCATATTATCTTCTGCACACAATTGTAAATAACGTTCTATTCTTGCTGATGAATGCTCAGAACCTTGTCCTTCATAACCATGCGGTAATAAGACAACAATTCCGTTTTGAATTTTCCATTTATCTTCTGCTGCAGAAATATATTGATCAAAAATAATTTGAGCACCATTAGAGAAATCTCCAAATTGAGCTTCCCAAATGGTTAAGGTATTTGGGTTTGCCATGGCGTACCCATAATCAAATCCTAATACTCCATACTCTGATAAGAGCGAATTGTAAATTCGCATCTGACCTTTATTATTTTTATTCGTATTTAATAAGTTGATTCTTTCTTCTGATAATTCATCTCGCAAGATTGCGTGACGGTGTGAGAATGTTCCTCTTTCTACGTCTTGTCCAGAAATCCGAACATCAAAACCTTCTTCCATTAAAGATCCGTAGGCTAGTGTTTCTGCCATTCCCCAGTCTAAAGTGTTTTTCTCAAAAACCATGTCACTTCTTCCTTTCAGGATTTTTTCAGCTTTTCTTAAAAACTTAACTCCTTCTGGCACTGTAGAAACTACTTTAGAAATTTCTTTTAATTTATCAATAGAATAGGTAGTGTCTGTTGGTTGCAACATTGCTTCCAATTGTTGACGAACGAATCCTTTCCAAGTAGACTCCATAAATTCTTTAACTTTAGAATTACCATCTAGCTTAGATTTGTCGAATTCAGTTTCTAGCATTTGTTTAAAATCGTCTGTAATTGATTTTAAATATCCAGAATCTATCGTGCCTTCTTTCACCAACTGTTCAGCATAAATATCTTTTGGATTAGAATGCTTAGAGATTGCTTTGTATAATTTAGGTTGCGTAAAACGAGGTTCGTCACCTTCGTTATGACCATACTTTCTATATCCTAGTAAGTCAATAAAAATATCACGCTTAAATTTCATTCGAAACTCTACAGCCATTTCCATTGCATGACAAACGGCTTCTGCATCATCTGCATTTACATGCAATACTGGTGATAGTGTTACTTTAGCCACATCTGTACAATAAGTACTTGATCGTGCGTCTAAATAGTTGGTTGTAAACCCTATTTGATTGTTTACAACAATATGAATTGTTCCTCCAGTTTTATAACCGTTTAGCTGAGCCATTTGGGTTAATTCATAAACAATTCCTTGACCTGCAATTGCAGCATCTCCATGAATTAGAATAGGAAGTATTTTAGATTCGTCTCCGTTATATTTTCTATCAATTTTAGCTCTTGTAATTCCTTCTGCAACCGCTCCAACAGTTTCTAAGTGAGAAGGGTTAGGAACCAAATTCATTTTGATTTCTTTACCGTTTTTATAAGTCTTACTTAAAGTTAGTCCTAAATGGTATTTTACATCACCATCGATATCTTCATCCTCAAAATCTTTTCCTTCAAACTCACTAAATAAATCTCTAACTGGTTTTTTAAAGATGTTTACCAACGTGTTTAAACGACCACGGTGCGCCATTCCTAAAACACATTCTTCTACTCCATATTTTTCAGCTGCATCTCTTAATGCAACACTAATACCTGGAATTAAAGCTTCTCCTCCTTCAAGAGAAAAACGCTTTTGACCTACGTATTTTGTTTGTAAAAAGCTTTCAAAAGTAACTGCCTGGTTTAGTTTAGAGAGGATATATTTTTTTGCATCTACAGAGTAATCTGGATGATTATCATTTTTATTGATACGGTTTTGCCACCATTTTATTGCTTCTGGGCTTCTTAGGTACATATATTCTACACCTATAGAATCACAATAAATTTTTTCTAAATGAGTGACAATGTCTCTTAAAGTAGCCGAGCCCATTCCTAGAACCTCACCTGCGTTAAATTTAATATCTAAATCATCTTGAGACAATCCGAAATTTTCAATAGCTAAACTAGGCTCATATTTTCTTCTTTCTCTTAC
>Ga0075467_10000483_pt1 | contig 31719 bp, 22 predicted proteins | sample DEB08_DNA_9_FD_75067 | JGI IMG/M metagenome (GOLD analysis project Ga0075467, IMG submission 75067) | Aqueous microbial communities from the Delaware River and Bay under freshwater to marine salinity gradient to study organic matter... | ecosystem: Environmental > Aquatic > Marine > Coastal ... | reverse complement strand
GATTCACCTTATTCGAAGGAAAACTATTTTTCTCAGCTGGAAAATTAGTAGTCGTAGACGCTTTAACTACTGAGGTCCTTCTTGAGTCAAAAGAATCTGACCCTTTCGAAGTTATTAGAAGCAATATTATAATTGATCCTAATCAAAGGTATATGTATTTCCATGATGCCTACTATCTATTTTGTGTACGAATTCCAACCAACATCTAAACATTCACATTCCTGATTTCTGCTTTACTCCCGGTGAATTAAAACACACCGGGAGTTTTTTTTGTCCCCCACCATAAATCGCGGGGCTACCAAACCACCATAAAGTTGCAATGCTTTGCGACTCTTCAATAATCACAACCGAATTACCCCCTCGAAGAACTACCCAAAACCCCTAACGCCCGCCCTGAGCTCCTCTAAAATAATATCAAATTGAAAGCCACCTGATTCAGGGCAATTCCTAAATAGCGAATAAACACTTAGCAGAAAATTTAAATTTTTAAGAGCTTAGGGATATTTTTGCCTTTCCGACCATTCTGTCATCCTAATAAGATTTTTGCCCACATTTTATTCAAACCCACTCTCAGTCAAAATACTCATCTGGGAAACCGAGTAAATAAATACGCTCCGAAGCGCGGGTGAAAGCGGTATACAACCAACGGAGGAAATCCAAATCCAAAGGCCCATCCGCGGGGCGCCAGGGGTGATCTACAAAAACCCTTTGCCATTGTCCGCCCTGGGCCTTATGACAAGTAAGCGCGTAGGCAAACTTTACTTGTAAGGCATTTAGGTAAGGGTTCTCCTTTAAAGCCAACATGCGTTCGGCCTTAGTAGGCAGATCGGCATAATCTTCCGCTACTACTGCGGCAAAAGCTTTTTGTTCTTCCCAGCTTAAAGAGGCGCCTTCATAATTTAGGACTTCCAAAAAAATGAGGGTTTCAAAAGGCTCGGCTTCTAAATCGCTAAAACGCAATTTCACGCGGGCAAACCGGCGGTCGTATAGTTCGATGTACTCATATATTTCGAGCAGTTCAAGAATATCGCCGTTCGCAACAAAAGCCGCTTGATGATTGTCGGGCAAGGCGGTATAATTATTCTTTACCACCATGATAAAATCGCCTACTGAAATCTCATCTTCCTGCCAAAGTACACGCATACGCAATTGCTGATTGTACAAATTGGCTTTTTTATTGGAGCGGGTTATTATGGCCATTTGCTCTCTTCCTACTTGGGAAACAGCTTCATTTAAGGCATCTTCTACTTCATTGCCATTTTGCAAACGGATTACATCTGGTCCTAATTGAAATACCGGCTGGGGATAGGGAAGTTGGGACTGAATCTCGCGCAAGCGGGTGGCGTTTAAAAGCAAGACTGAGTTTTCCTCCTGCCGCATTACTTCGGTTAATTCTATTTCCGAAGCCTCGAAACTATAATGACGTAAAAGGTGGTTGACGTCTAAAGCGGGACTTTGATCGCTATGAATTGGTGGCAGCTGGGCGGTATCACCCACCAGAAGTAATTGGCAATTTTTTCCTTGCGCCACAAATTGCATTAAATCAGACAGTAAGCTGTTGTTGTACTCACCCAATTGATCATTAATCATGGAGGCTTCATCTACCACAAATAGACAATCGCGTGCTTTATTCGGTCGTAGCCGGAAGACCATTCTACCCAAGCGATCGGTCTGTAATTGATAGATGTATTTATGAATGGTAAAGGCCTGTTTGGCACTATAATTACCCATCACCTTGGCTGCTCTTCCGGTAGGAGCCATAAGCACAGCCGAGCGGTTGAATTGCGGTAAAGTTTTAACCAAAGACTTTATTAAGGTTGTTTTTCCTGTTCCGGCAAAGCCTTTCAATAAAAAAATTGTGTTAGGCTTCCCATCACCACAATAAATAGTAAGTCCTTGCAAAGCAAGCTTTTGCCCCGGCGTTGGCTGAAAAGGAAAACCCTCTAAAAGTTTATAATAAAAGGATCTTTTCCATTCTCTGTTCATGCTTCAAAAGTAGGGTGGAAAAAAGGAGTTTGCCAACTAAAAAAAATTGTAGATTTGTCGCAATCACAAAAGCAAAAGCCAGAAAACATAATGAATTCTAAGTTTTCCCTTATAGCCAAGATAGTATTAGGAGTCCTAATTGTTTTTTTAGGATATAAACTATACACGATTATTCAAGAGCCAATTGACTTTGAAAATCTTAAAGAAAAACGCTACAGTGTTGTAAAAGACCGTCTTGAAAAAATTCGTGATGCTCAAAAAGCTTACCGCACGGAGTATCAAGTGTTCGCTGAAGATTTAGAAAGCCTTATCGCTTTTGTTGACACCGGTAAAAGTGCCATTATCGAACGCAAAGATTCTTCGTTCATGTATTACAATACAACCTACTTGCAGGAGATGGAAAAAGATACCATTATTACTACAATTTTAGGTTACGAGCCCGTTAAGGAAAAGCTTTTTGGAGCTGATTTTAACGTGAATACTTTACGTATGATTCCTTTTTCCGAAAATGTGCCTTTCATGGTATCAGCTGGAAAAATTAGAATTAACGAAGTAACTGTTCCCGTATTTGAAGCGAAAGCTCCAGATACCGCTGTTTTCCATGATGTGCTTTCAAAATACGACCAGTATATTGATAATGATTATGCCTTACAGGTAGGCGATTTAAACGAAGCAACTTTAAGTGGCAACTGGAAGTAATTCAATTTTCAATTATTTAAAATACGACAACAGTCTAAATTCTGAGAATATAAAAGATTGTCATCTTATACTAAGCCTGTCTCAGACAGGCTTTTCCTTGTTAGTGAGTGATCACGAAAAGCGTAAGATTTTATTACTTGCTTTAAAAGCTCCTTTAGAAGCAACAGAAAAAAGTTGGTCTTTGGGCGAGATTGAGGAACTTATAAAAAGTTTGCCTTTCCAAATCGATCACTGCCAAAGTACAGAAGTACTGGTTAACTTTAATAAGTTTAGTTTGGTTCCCGAACACCTCTACAGTAAAGGTTCTGGGAAATCCATTTTAGCCTATACCTGTCGTTTAGCAAAAGGTGATCATATTTACACAGACCATTGGCCCAATAGCGAAGCGATGTTGGTTTATGCCCTGCCCCTAAACGTAATGGAATGGTGCAAAAAGAGTTTCAGTACAGTTAGTTTTAGGCATCAAGCCACCGCGGTTGAGTATCTTTACCAACTCTATCCAAAGGACAAAACTTTTGCCTTGCTATTTGTAGAGAATACGAGTGCTGATCTTTATTTAACCCGCAACGGCAAAGTATTTTGGTACAATAAGTTTAACTATCAAACCGAAGAGGACTTACTCTATTATGTGCTTTATACTTTAGAGCAGAATCGTTTTTTAGCAACTGAACTAGAGATAAAAGTCGCCGGCCAAGTATTAAAAGGAGAAAAGCTTTATAAACTTTTAGGTCGTTATATCGGTAGTGTAAAAGAACTACCTATTCCTTTGGGCTTTGAGCTATCAAGCCAAATTTGCCCGCAGGAAATGAAAAATCAAATCAATTTAATTGGGGCTTTATGACCAGAATCATTAGTGGACGTTTAAGAGGTAAAATTGTTAGAGCCCCAGGAAATCTGCCTGTTCGTCCCACCACCGACTTCGCGAAGGAGAGTCTTTTTAATATTTTGAATAACAATTTTGTTTTTGAGAATATAAAGGCCTTGGATTTATTCGCTGGTACAGGCAACCTCAGCTATGAACTAGCGAGTAGAGGTTGCGACGATATAGTAGCTGTTGATTTAAGTAATCGCTGTCAACAATTTATAGAGAAAACGGCCAAAGAACTCGGATTTGAGGGTTTAAAAACTCGCCGCGCCAATGCTTTAGATTTTGTAAAACGGGAATACCGCGAATACGATCTAATTATTGCCGATCCACCTTATGATTATTTAGAATATACCGAACTAATAGACGCGATTTTCTTTCATAAAATTTTAAGTAAAGATGGTATGCTTGTTATTGAGCACGACAGCAGGGGTGATCTTTCTGACTCGGAATACTTTTTTGAAACGCGGAAATACGGAAAGGTTCGCTTTACTTTTTTTCAGATTCCTGAAGAAACTGAATAAGGGCAGATAAAGCCCGACCGCGGTGGCTAATTTTATTTTTTGCCTGAGACGACATTTCGGCAAAGCTTAGCTTTTCGCCTTCTGCTTTAAAAAGCGGATCATAACCGAAACCTTGTTCGCCAGTTTTTTCTGTTAAAATTTCACCATCAACTCGACCTTGGAATAAACGGGATTCACCTTCTTCGTTAATGAAGCAAATGCTCGTTTTAAAATGAGCATTACGATTAGTTTCCCCTTTTAGAGAATGCAATAGCTTATTCATATTCGCGTCGGCATTGGCATCTGCGCCAGCGTAACGAGCCGAATAAACGCCAGGAGCGCCGTTTAGAGCATCCACCAGCAAACCTGTATCGTCGGCAAAAACCGCTTTACCGAATTCCTCGTAAATGCGCTGGGCTTTAATTTGCGCATTGGCTTCTAAAGTAGATCCTGTTTCTGGGATTTCTTCATTAAAATTTAAATCGCTTAAGCTAAGCACCTCGTAATTCGGAAGCAAAGCCCTTATTTCTTTTACTTTATTAGCATTATGTGAGGCGAAGACTAAAGAAGGCTTGGTCATTTTCGATTGGTAATTTTCCCCTCAAAGGTCTTTATTTTAATTTGAATGCGAGGGTCTATTTAGACTGAATTAAGAAAAAAACGACGAAAAATTGCTAATGCGCACCGGATCGAAAGGATATAAAATTATTATCGAAAATTAATTCTTAATAAGCGCTCAAAGCTAGAGCCAGCCAAGACATAAGTGTCCAAATCACACAAAGTAGTAATACAAAGGGATAGATACCTAATGACTCCCATCTAATTACCTGTTTTTATTGATATATTTTGTATTTTTCGCTGAAATTAAACACCTACTATGAAGAAGATTATTAATTTAATAAGTGTCATTCTACTGCCCGCTTTTTTGGGCGCGCAGGTTGTCTCGGTCGATCCGGCCTTCCCTACGCAAAATGACACTGTGACTATTACTTTTGATGCCTCAGAAGGAAATGGTGCTTTAACTGGCTTTGTTCCTATATATGCACACACTGGTATCATTACCACTGCAGGTGGCCCAGGGAGCTGGCAAAATGTGCAAGGAAACTGGGGGACTGCTGACCCAAATGTAATTATGACACCAATCGGAAATAATAAGCATACCATTACTTATCACATTCCAACTTTTTATAGCATTGCTGGGGGAACCACGGTTACAGAGCTTTCTTTTGTTTTTAGAAATGCTGCGGGAACGACAGTGGGAAGAGCGGCAGATGGAAGCGATATCTTTTATCCAATTTATCCTGCAAATGCTGGCTTACTAGCTGCTTTCTTATCGCCTAGTCAAACGCAAATCACCAGTGCAGGTACCATGCTAAATTTTAGCGCTGCAACTAGCTTAGACGCGGATATTGACATTTTTGACAATGGCGTCTTGCAAAGCTCAGTTACCAATGCACGCAGTATTAATGCAAGTTTTGCCGCGGGATCCTCTGGTTTACACACCGTAGAATTGGTTGCTGATGATGGTAGTACCACGGTTAGAGACACCGTTTACTATGTTGTTAACACGACTGTGCAAACGCAGGCAGTACCAGCTAATACCGAATACGGTATTACTTATTTAAGCCCAACTTCTGTTCGTTTAAAGTTACATGCACCTTTTAAAAACTATGTTTATGTAATTGGTGATTTTAACGATTGGCAACCCAATCCGAACTACTATCTGAGAAAGGACCCAAATGGCTCTGATTGGTGGATTGACATTAACAACCTAGTAGCAGGTGAGCGCTATGCCTTTCAATATTGGGTTGACGGCGACATTAAAATTGCTGATCCTTATTCAGAGTTGGTGCTAGACCCTTGGAATGACGGGTTTATTAACGCTCAAACTTATCCTAATCCTCACCCTTACCCCACTGGTAAAACAACTGGAATTACTACTTTAATTCACATGGATAAGCCCGCTTATAATTGGCAAAATCCTAATTACGTTCAGCCCAATAAAGATGAGTTGATCATTTATGAGCTGCACTTGCGTGATTTCCTCGCAACTCATAATTATCAAACCCTAATTGACACCTTAGCTTACCTAGAAAGATTAGGTGTTAATGCCATTGAATTAATGCCGGTAAATGAATTTGAAGGTAACGAAAGCTGGGGTTATAACCCGAGCTTCCACATGGCTTTGGATAAATATTATGGCACACCTGAAAAATTTAAAGAGTTTGTAGATATCTGTCATGGTAAAGGCATTGCCGTTTATATTGATGTGGTTTTAAATCACGCCTTTAGCCAGTCTCCGCTCGTACAATTGTACTGGGATCCTAATGCGGGTTCATTTGGCGAGCCTACTGCTCAAAACCCGTGGATGAACATTATCCCGAAGCATGACTTTAATGTGGGTTATGATTTCGACCATGAAGCACAGGCAACCAAAGATTTTGCTGAACGTATCATGAAGTATTGGGTAAGTGAATACAAAGTTGATGGTTACCGCATGGACCTTTCCAAAGGTTTTACCCAAAACAATACGCTTGGCAATATCGGCGCTTGGAATAGCTACGACCAATCTCGTATTGATATTCTTTCGCGCTTAAAAGCGCAAATGGAAGCCAGCAACCCAAATTCTTATATGATATTGGAGCACTTTGCCTCTAATAACGAAGAGCAAGAATTATCTAACCGAGGATTTATGCTTTGGGGAAATATGCACGGAAGCTATAAAGAAGCGGCCATGGGTTATATTGGTAATTCTGATATCTCTGGGGCCTTCCATTCTCAAAGAGGTTGGGGCTTTAAGCACCTTATTGCTTATCAAGAAAGTCATGATGAGGAAAGAATTACTTATGAGGTAATTAATTATGGAAATTCATCAGGTTCGTATAATACCCAAAGTTTAGCTACCGCGTTAGCACGTAAAGAGCTTACTTCTTTATTCTTATACACTATTCCAGGACCAAAAATGCTTTGGCAATTTGGCGAATTAGGATACGATGTAGGCATTAATGACCCTTGCAGAGTTTGTAATAAGCCTATACGTTGGAACTACATACAAGATCCTAACCGTTCCCGACTATATAACGTAGTTTCTGACATTATCAATCTGCGCGTAACATACCCTGTTTTCAATTCAAACAATTACCGCTACTCTCTTAATGGTGCTACTAAGCGTATTAACTTGGACGACCCAGGCATGAATGCTACCGTTATTGGCAATTTCGATGTTGTAGCGCAAAGCGTTGATCCTAATTTCCAGAACACTGGTTGGTGGTACGAATTCTTTAGTGGTGATAGTATAAATGTGGGAAACACTAATGCTACTATCAATTTACAAGCTGGAGAATACCGATTGTACACCACCCAAAAGGTTACGGTTAATAACGATATTAGCACGAGAAGCAATCCGTTGTTTAGTCAAGGGTTTGTTGCCTACCCTAATCCAGCTGATGATCAACTGTACATTGACTTTGCCCAAGGAATCAGCGGCACTGTTAAACTTAGTATTTTGAACCTAGCCGGTCAAAGTGTTTTAGAGCTAGAAAATTCTAATTCCGTTCAAGCTAGAATGACTTATGACATTAGTAAACTAAAACTCGGTACTTATTTAATTCGTTTAGAAACAAATAGCGGCATTAGTTACGATCGTCTGATTGTGCGATAGGTACTTTTAGTACTCTAATCAATAAGCCCCTCAAAAAGAGGGGCTTATTTCATTTAAAAAATTACACTAATTATACTGATGAATAAATACTTATATTAAAAAATGTATTTTTTATAGTATTCTATCTATCTAAAAATCAATTTTTTTTCGATAATAGTTCTATATTTGCAAAATTAGAGGGATATATAATGGTTATAGATAAGGAAGAAGCCCTTGACCTATTGACCGCAAGATTTGATTCTGTTAATGAAATTCCGCGTCTTTCGAGAGCGGAAAAATTAGCAGAGTACAATAGAGACCGTTTGCCCAAAGGTACATTTTACCATGTGCAAGATAAAATGGGTGTTTCATCTTACGGGTTAATAGTTAGGCTTAACGAATTTAGGAGCGAAGAACATTTCTTCGAGTTCAGTGTATCAGAAAATGAGCCTTTATATCGTAGACTAGACTTGGATATTCCGACAATAGAACTGCGTTTAAAAGTTCAAATGTTACTGGATTCTATGAACCGCATACTCTTACGGCCTGCAGGCTAAGGAAATTTTCTGCAGAAGTACCTTGCAATCGTGTGATTGCATTTTATAAAAAATGTGTCTACTAAAATTATGGGTAATAGATAGGTAGATAGAACATTTGCAAGGTATGTTCTCATCAAGCGCGCTGAACTTAGGTTCGCGCGCTTTTTTTATAAACCCATTATTGCCGATATAATTTTCTCGTAAATTGTATTATTTTGGTAAATACCGCCAAATTTCTCAGCCTTCGGGCCATAAGCTAAAACAGGTACCATAGTGCCTGTATGACCATCCGTGCCAAATGAATACGAGAGAGAATCATAATCGTCCACTTCTCCCATAAAGGGCACTTTTTTCGTCGTAGCCTTCAAGGCAAATCCCCCGCATTCATGATCGGCGGTAACAATTACCAAGGTATTGCCCTCTTTCTCTGCGAAATCCAAAGCCGCACCGATGGCCCGATCGAAGTCTAACATTTCACTTACCAAATAGTTACCTTCATTTGCATGCCCACCCCAATCAATTTGTGACCCTTCTACAACCAGAAAAAAGGGCGCCTCTTGCATCTTAAAATAATCTAAGGCTAAGTTTGTGGCCTCGGTTAAAAAATCACCTCTACCCTCCTCTACGGGAGGCAAACCATCTTCAGCCAAAAGATATCCGTAGCGTTTTCCTTCCTGCCAATTCTTTGCGGTAAGCTCTAGCGTGTCTAAAAGCAAGTTATTCGCCTCGATAGCGGGGAACAGATTTTTCTCATCCAAGCGACGAAAGAAAAAGCGCTTTCCTCCTCCAGCGAAAAAGTCAACCTTTGAAGCTATTAACTGCTCGGCTAAATCAAATTCTTGCTTCCGTAATTTCACATGACCATAAAATGAAGCAGGCGTTGCATGCGTTATGGAAGAAGTCGCAATTAAGCCGCTTTGCCACGATTGATCTTCCAGTTTTTCTAAAATAGTAGGAAGAGCGGTAGAATCGGGTCCCATACCGATGGCGCCATTATAGGTTTTAACACCGCAGCTAAAAGCAGTAGCACCTGCAGCCGAATCGGTAATTTTATGGGAAGAGGAAGAAGTTCGACTCAAGCCCACAACGGGGAATCGCAAATAATTAGGTTTCTTATTACCAAAGTATAATGCGCTACTTAGCTGGCTATGTCCCATTCCATCGCCAATAAATAGTATCACATTGGGCGCTTTTTGTACTTCCGTAGATGAGGTACTAAATGATTGCGGATTTCCAAAATTAATTAAAGTGAGAAACACCAAACTAAAGGTTTGTTGTAAGGTCATTTAAGAAAATATTTTACGCTTAATAAGATAGGACTGGAGCACCTGATGATAACCTTGTCGGACATCGGCTTCCACGAAATCAACTTTATACTGTAAGCATTTTTGCTTTAGCTCTTCCTTAAAAGTTTGCATGCGCTCTACATAAGCACTGCGGTAATCTTGTGGATTTAGTTTAAAACTCTCACCACTTTCAATGTCAATAAACTTGTAGGGTCGTGACTCAAATTTAAAGTCCATTTCTGTTTGGTTGTCCGTCGTCCAAAAGACGATAATTTCGTGTTTACCGTGCTTTAAATGCTGCAGGGCACTATAAAATTCTTCTGGATGTTCTTGTACCTCATAGAAGTCGGAGAAAATAATCAGCAAAGACCTTCTACTCGTCCGCTCCGCCATTAAATGCAATTGATCGATTAGGGATATCTTGGCTTGACCACCCCTATGATAACCCTCTAAAACTTTATACAGCTCAGTGCTTAAGGCCTTTTGGTGTTTTATAGTAGAACCACTTTCAGTTTGCAAATCACTTGCGCCGAAAAGGGATAGTGCCACCGCGTCTCGCTGTCTTTTTAAGAGATTCATTAAAGCCAGAGTGGCAATTACCGAGAAGAGCATCTTGGCAGGCTCCTTAACATTAGCCATGCCCTCTTCTGGGTAGAACATACTACCGGAGCAATCGAGCATAAAGCGGCAGCGAAGATTGGTTTCTTCTTCGTAGCGTTTGGTGTACAGGCGATCAGTGCGGCCAAATAGCTTCCAATCGATATTACGAGTGCTTTCGCCAGGATTATAAATGCGATGCTCCGAAAATTCTACTGAAAAGCCATGAAAAGGGCTTTTGTGCAAACCCGTAATAAAGCCTTCGACCACCTGTTTCGCAAGAAACTCTAGGTGTTCAAAATCGCGGTACTCGCCAATATTCAGTAAATCTTCGTTTATCATTAGCATGCTTTAAAGCTGTTTTTCCAGCGTGGGAAAATAAAAAAACCCATTCTGACCTAGGCCAAAATGGGTTTTTAATTTCAATAAATTGATGAATTACATTTGAGCATCAATCTTGCCAGCTAAAACGCTTTTTTGCGCAACACCAACTTGCTTGTCTACTACCTCACCATTTTTAAATACTAATAAAGTAGGAATGTTACGAATTCCGAATTTGGAGCTAATTTCTCCATGCTCGTCCACGTTAACTTTTCCGATTACTGCTTTACCTTCGTAATCTTTAGCCAATTCTTCTACGATTGGACCTACCATGCGACAAGGTCCGCACCATTCTGCCCAAAAGTCAACCAATACGGGTTTATCAGATTTTAAAACTAGTTCTTCGAAATTGTCGTTGGTCAATTCTAAAGCCATTATCTATAATTTAAATTAATTAATATTAAAAGCTGCTAAGCGCCCGTTTTTAAAGCCATTTTTAAAAATGGTAGTGACTTAAAGGCATCCAAGCTTTCGCGAGTGATGTTAACTCCTTTTTTAGCGCGTCGCGGCATCCTCACATTTATTTTCGGATTTTCCGGGTCAAATATCAGTACTTCTAGCGACTTTTCCCCTGCATTATCAGTAATAATTCTATTGAGGGTATCTATATTTTGTGCTGTTAGGGCATTAATGCCAATGTTTAATTCGATGCTTTTCGCAAATGTTTCCATTACATCTTGCATTAAACTAATTTGTATGAGCTTGGCATCAATGCGTTCTGTGGCACCTTCATAACGTGGTGTATAACGCGAAACCTTTCCTTTAACTAGCACCAACATGTTCGGTTCTAAAAAGGGTTTAAATTTCAAATACTCTTCTCCGAAAAGGGCGAACTCGTGCTTACCCGAATAATCTTCTAGCGTAAAGCGCCCAAAAGGCTTCCCGCCTCTGGCCGTTAAATGCAAAGTTTCGGTAATTATACCACCAATTGTATAGTCATTTAGCTTTTCTAAATATTCAAAATCCGACAGTTTAGCCGTGGTCAAATGATCCATCTCATATTTAAAATCGTCCAATGGATGACTGCTTAAATAAAGACCATTAATTTCCTTTTCCTTACCTAAAAGCATCATACGCGGCCAAGGCTGGGTAACTGGAATTTCAGGTTCGGGCATGCTTTCCGCTTCATTTTCACCGAAGAGAGAAACCTGAGCCGATTCTTCGCGCATTTTATGTGCTTGGGCATATTTCATCGCCCTTTCAAGAAAAGAGCGGCCATCATTTCCTTCATTAAAGAATACGGCACGATGACAATTCTCAAAGTTATCGAAAGCGCCACCCAAGGCTAAGCTTTCTAAAGTTTTCTTATTTACCGACTTAAAGTCGATGCGTTTTAAAAGGTCAAAGAAGTTTTTATAATCGCCGTTCTCGCTGCGATTTTTCACAATCGATAAAACCGCTGCTTCTCCAACTCCTTTCATACCGCCTAAACCAAAGCGCACTTCACCCTTCGTGTTTACGGTAAACTTAAAGGCTGATTCGTTTACATCGGGGCCCAGTACTGGAATTCCCATACGCTTACATTCTTCCATAAAAAAGGAGACCTTCTTTATGTCGTTCATATTATGGGTAAGCACCGAAGCCATATACTCGGCGGGATAGTTTGCCTTGAGATAGCCTGTATGAAAGGCCACCACCGAATAACAGGTAGAGTGTGACTTGTTAAAGGCATAGGCCGCAAATGCTTCCCAGTCTTTCCAAATTTTCTCGAGGCGCTCGATATCATGACCACGTTCACTACCCTGCTCAATAAACTTAGGCTTCATTTTAGCCAACACGTCTACTAGCTTTTTACCCATCGCTTTACGCAGAACATCCGCCTCACCTTTGGTAAAACCAGCGAGCTTCTGTGAAAGAAGCATAACTTGCTCCTGATAAACCGTAATACCATAAGTTTCCGCTAAGTATTCTTCCATTTCGGGGAGATCATAGCTTATTTCTTCAGTACCGTTTTTCCGAGCAATAAAATTGGGGATATATTCTATTGGCCCCGGACGATAGAGGGCGTTCATCGCAATTAAGTCGGCAAACTTATCGGGTTTTAAAGCCTTAAGGTGCTTTTGCATACCCGGACTTTCAAACTGGAAAGTACCATTAGTAGAACCGCGTTGATAGAGCTCGAAAGTTTTGGCATCGTCCAGCGGAATATCATCGGGATCGATAGAAACACCATGACGCTCTTTTATAATAACAATGGCATCTTTAATTACACTCAAGGTTTTCAAACCCAAGAAGTCCATTTTCAACATCCCTGCCGATTCCACCACCGAGTTATCGAACTGGGTAACATACAGATCTGAATCCTTGGCTACCGATACGGGAACAAATTTGGTAATATCATCGGGCGTAATAATTACTCCACAGGCATGAATCCCCGTGTTGCGAACCGAGCCCTCGAGAATACGTGCCTGATTAAGAACTTGTGCATCTAAGCCGTCTTCTAGCGCCAAGCTACGCAGTTGTTTGCCCAGCATAACTGCATCGCCGTTGAGCTTTTCCGACATTTCTTTATCGGTCCAACCAAAGAGCTTCGCCAACTTAACATCAGGCACCAATTTGGCCACCTTATCGGTTTCAGCTAGAGGCAGCTGCAACACTCTACCGGTATCACGAATGGCCGATTTTGCCGCCATGGTGCCGTAGGTAATAATTTGCGCAACCTGATTTTTACCGTACTTATTTACTACCCATTCTATAATTCTACCGCGACCTTCATCATCGAAGTCGATATCAATATCGGGAAGTGAAACCCTATCCGGGTTTAGAAATCTCTCAAACAGCAGATCGTATTTTATCGGATCTACATTAGTGATACCAATGCAATAAGCCACGGCGGAACCTGCTGCAGAGCCCCTACCAGGACCAACGCTTACGCCCATGAGGCGCGCCTGACTGGTGAAATCTTGCACAATGAGGAAATAACCAGGATAACCCGTTTTCGCAATGGTTTCCAATTCGAAATCGAGGCGGGTGGTAATTTCTTCGGTTAGTTCTCCGTAGCGTTTTTGAGCGCCTACATAAGTGAGGTGGCGCAAATATTTATTTTCACCGCGCTTACCTCCATCCTTCTCATCTTCGGGATCTTTAAACTCTTCAGGGATAGCAAAGGCGGGTAATAAAACATCGCGATGTAAGTCGTACCCTTCAATTTTGTCGACAATTTCTTGCACCGTTTTTAAGGCCTCAGGCAGATGCGCAAAAAGGGCTTTCATTTCGGCATCGCTCTTAAAGTAAAACTGATCATTAGGGAAACCAAAACGGAAACCACGACCACGACCTATGGGAGTATCTTGATATTCACCGTCTTTTACGCACAGTAAAATATCATGAGCATTGGCATCCTTTTGCTGCATGTAATACACATCATTACTCGCAAAATATTTAACGCCATACTTCTTTGCAAAACGCAAGAGCGTTTCTTGAACCACCTTTTCCTCTTCCAATTGGTGATCAACCAGCTCTACATAAAAATCTTCGCCGAAATTCTCCTGATACCAAACAAAGGCTTCCTCGGCCTGCTTCTCCCCCACATTTAAAATAAGACGGGGAACTTCACCATTTAAGCTCCCGGTAGTAACAATAATATCCTCCTTGTATTGGAGCAATAATTCGCGATCAATACGCGGTACATAATAGAAACCATCAATAAAAGCACAGGACGAAAGCTTGGCCAAATTATGATAGCCCTTCTTGGTTTTAGCTAAACAGAGAACCTGAAAGCCATTGTCTTTCACCGATTTGTCTTGGTGACTTTTACAAATATTAAACTCGCAGCCGACTATTGCTTTAACGCCCGCTTTTTTGGCGGCCGCAACAAATTTGAAAGCGCCGTAAAGGTTGGCCGAATCGGTCATCGCCACAGCTGGCATACCTTCTTCCGCAGCTTTCTTTACCAAATCTTCTAAATCGCAGGTGGCCTGTAAAATGGAATATTGGGTATGAACGTGTAAGTGACTAAACTTAAAATCAACATCAATCTTTTCTTCGCCACCGCCACTTGCGTTTTGCACTGCATTGCGCGCTTCCAGTTCGGCCGCAATTTCCTTAAAACTTCGGACCTTCAGTCCTATGGGTGCCACCGTATTAGGATTGGCAATATTAAATACTTCTCTTTCTGCTTCCGACCAGCCTAGTTTTTCATTTTTGAAAATGCGCAGACGCACCGCTTCAAAGAAACATCGAGCAGTAGCTTCAACGTCGGCGGCGGCATTATGCGCTTCTGCGAAAGCCTTACCAAAAAGCTTTTCGTGCAATTCAATAAGCTTGGGCATTTTAAAACCACCCCCTCTACCGCCAGGTAATTGGCAGTACTCGCGGGTATCATCGCCCGTATCGAGCACAGGGTAATTGGCTAGCAAATTCTCTTGCCCTAAGCGCAAATATTCACAGCCCAGAATATTATTATCAAAGGCCAAATTATGCCCTACAATAAATTTAGTTTGCGCCAGCGCCTTGCTGAATTCTTCCATGGCAAAAGCCAGCTCTACCCCATATTCTTTCGCCATCGCGGTAGTGATACCGTGGAATTTTGCGGTATTAAACGGAATATCAAATCCATCCGGACGAATCACATAGTCCTTAGCTTCAAGCAGTTTGCCTTCATCATCGTGCAACTGCCAGGCAATTTGTACGGCACGCGGCCAATTATCAAAATCACTTAATGGCGCGTTATCGCGTAAAGGAAGTCCGGTTGTTTCGGTATCAAAAACTAAAAACATCTGATTTGCTGACTATTGAGGTTTTTCAAAGAATTGTATAAAAATAATTAAAAATAGCCGCCAATTAGGGTCTGTTAATAAGACTTCATAAATCAGAAGAAATGTTAAATAATCCGGAAAAGTGCAGGCCAAGATGCTTTTTACCCCCATTATTAATTGCTATTTTAGGCCAGTCCTTTACCATGAAAATATTATTGGTGTAATTTGTACAATACCTAAATTTGGAACAGATTTTATAAGCATGAGCAATAAACCTAGTTTTGGAAGATCGCGCGTTCTTCTTTCCAACCTAAAACCTCAAGTTGATAATGGCCGTTTCGCGGTAAAACGTGTAGAAGGCGAAAAACTAAAAGTTGAAGCCTGCTTAGTAGCCGATGGTCACGATGTTGTGGCGGGCGCTTTAGCCTTTCGGCAGATGGGTCAAAAATGGCAATTTGTTAACTTATCGCATTTTGGCAATGACCTGTATTATGCGGAGATCTGTCTTCCGAAAAAAGGGAATTACGAATATAAAATTCAAGGCTGGCTTGATTATGCCCTAACCTGGCTGCACGGTCTTCAGAAAAAATATGAAGACGGGCAAAATATAGCGGTACATATGACCGACGGGAAAAGTCATATTGCGCATCTTGCGAAAGCAGGCTATGAAAAAGCCACGTTGTTACTGAATGGAATGATGGAAGATGCGCATGCTTCCGCAGAGATGGCCTTAGAAGGTTGGTTGGAAGAAGCCTTTATAGCGCATCCCGAAAAAACATTTTTAAGCGAATCGGAAGCCTTTCCCTTGCGCGTTGATCGCAAAAAAGCCCTTTATAGTTCTTGGTACGAATTTTTCCCTCGCAGCGCGGCCGAAGAGGGACATGCTAGTTTTAAAGACGTAGAAAAACTATTACCGCGCGTCGCTGATTTGGGCTTTGATGTACTTTATTTCCCACCCATTCACCCGGTGGGAGAAGTAAACCGAAAAGGGAAAAACAATGCTACCGAAGCAGCGGCCGATGACGCCGGCTCTCCCTGGGCGATTGGCTCGGCTTTAGGCGGACATAAAAGCGTTCACCCTGAGTTAGGGACTTTAGAAGATTACAAGAACCTGATTAAAAAGGCCAATGACCTCGGTTTGGAAATAGCTCTAGACCTTGCTTATCAAGCCGCTCCCGACCACCCTTGGGTAAAGGAACATCCTGGCTGGTTTAAATGGCGTTCGGATGGAACGGTACAATTTGCCGAAAACCCGCCCAAGAAATATCAAGACATTTTACCCATCTACTTTGAAAGTGACGACTGGGAAGCCTTATGGGACGAACTTCTAGCAGTAATTTTATTTTGGGTAGAAGCTGGTGTGAAAATATTCCGAGTAGATAACCCGCATACCAAAGCGATAAACTTTTGGGAATGGGCCATCGCGGAAACGCATATAAAAGACCCCGACATTATTTTCTTAGCGGAAGCTTTTACCAAACCCGCTTTAATGAAGCAGTTGGCCAAGGCCGGCTTCACGCAAGGTTATACCTATTATACTTGGCGAAATTTCCGCCACGAGCTAATTGAGTATATGAATGAGCTAAGCCAAGGCGATGCCTCCGAATATTTCCGTCCTAATTTCTGGCCCAATACACCCGATATTTTACCCTACTCTTTGCAAAGTGGTAATGAATCGCTGTACCTAATTAGACTCTTTATGGCCGCCACCCTCAGTTCTAATTATGGTGTTTACGGTCCCGTTTATGAGCATCTGGTGCACCAAGCTGTGCCTGGCCGAGAAGAGTATTTTAATAGCGAAAAGTACGAGGTTCAACATTGGAATTGGGAAGTGGAAAATAAAATCACTTGGCTTATGCGCTTAGTGAATAGGGTTCGCAAGGACAATCCCGCTTTACAGCAGACGCGTAATTACCTGACGCTTAATATTGAAAATCAGTCTTTATACGCCTATTACAAATGGGAAGGCGATAGTAAAATGATTATGGTGGTAAACTTGGATCCTTACAGCACGCAAGAAGGCTGGGTGCAATTACCCTTGCATCACTTGGGTAATACAGGCTCGAGCTATCACTTCCACGATCACGCTACCGGCGCCGATTATCAGTGGACTGAAGAATGGAATTATGTCCGCCTCGATCCCGCCCTACCCTTTCACCTGTTAGAATTAAGATCCTAAAAATGAGCAGTGCGAACTATCAGTCCAACAAAGCCTGGGAAGAAATTCAGAGCGATGCGGGTTTTCAGGAGTTTTTATGTAAAGATCGGTTAGTAGACTACCTCTATCAATCACGTTGGTTTGGCGGCAAGTCGTCGCGTATTCTCCAAGTAATTGTTAGCAAAAGTATGCCTCTTTATAATGGCGGCAACCTTTACAATATGATGATTTTGGAGGTTTTCTTCCAAGAGAGTTATGCTCATAACTACTTTTTACCCTTAGCCCTTGTGGCGCTAGATTCGGATATTTCGGAGGCCGCAAAATTGGCAGAAGTAGAACTCGCCGGGAAAAAGTATCTTTTAATTGATGCCTTGTACGACCAAGGTTTTCACCAAGCGATGTTTAAATTACTGCAACAAAATCAAATCTTAAAAGAGGGCGATAATAAGGTGTACTTTAAGGCTATCGGCGACCTTGGTTTAGCTAAAGAATTTAGCTCTAAGCTTTTAAACGCCGAGCAAAGTAACAGCACCATCATTATTAATGAGTTTTTCTACCTAAAAATATTCCGTCGCCTTTTCAGAGATAAGAATCCTGATTTTGAACTGAATGAGTTTTTAGCCAAGCAAAAATATTTCAAAAACTTCCCCAATTTAAGCGGCTTAATTTGGTGGGAACCTAGTCCTGGATTTGACATTTCCCTTGGCCTAATGCAAGAGAAGTTAGAAAACGAAGGCGATGCTTGGACCTGGATGTTACGTGAAGTAGAGTCTTTTTTCGCTCAGGCAGATGAGCAAGAATTGAAACCCCTGCTTTGGAGTGCGATTTATCCGCTTAAACTAAAAAAACTACCCACCTATTTATTACAAAATCCGGGACAAGAGTTTTTCAAACATATTGAAACCTTAGCAAAGCGCACGGCCGAAATGCATATTGCGCTGGCTAGTAATAGCCGCGATCGCAATTTTGTGGTGAGTAATTACAATAGCGATTTTACCGTTTGGCTTAAAAATCGTTTGATTTTTCAATTCGATGCGCGCTATAATTTATTAAATAATAAACTGCCTGACTTACCCGAGGAGGCCCAAAAGCTCGCTAAAAAAGTACTTAGTCGTAAGGATCAGATTATCAATTTCATTCTCGGCTTTGACGAAGAGAAACTACGTAGCTTTAGAATCCGCATCCACGGCGATTATCATTTAGGACAAATCCTTAAGCAAGGAAAAGACTTTTATATCCTTGATTACGAGGGTGAGCCCGAAAGCACCATCCGCGATCGAAAGGTAAAGCAATCGCCCTTAAAAGATGTTGCGGGTTTATTGCGCTCTTTCCATTATGCCTTGCACGCCACTCAAGTTAAACTGGGAACTGAAAAGGCAAAATTAAGGGCCGAACAAGGAAAATCCCTCTACCACGCCATTAGCGGGGTATTTTTAAACACCTATTTTAAAGAAGCCTTCAAAAATCAACTAGACATTGGCTACCGTAAAGAGATCACGTACCTCTTGCACTACTTCCTTTTAGAAAAAGCCATTTACGAATTAGGCTATGAGCTTAATGGCCGACCCGATTGGGCGATAATTCCCTTGCAGGGCATTTTAGAAATAACCGACGAAATCAAAAAAATATGAGTAATCAAGTAATTAGCACTTCACTTTTTAGTGACGATGATATTTACCTCTTCAAAGCAGGTAAACATCAACGTGCTTATCGCCATTTTGGCGCGCATCTTATGATGCATGAAAATACCGCCGGCTGCTACTTTGCGGTGTACGCACCTTCTGCCAGTCGCGTAGAAGTAATCGGTAATTTTAATGGCTGGAACGGCGAAAACTTCAGTCTTAATGTACGCTGGGATAGCTCGGGTATTTGGGAGGGTTTTATTCCCCATATAAGCGCAGGAGATATTTATAAATATAAAATTTTCAATAATGACGCGGGTGAAATTTTAGAAAAAGCCGACCCTTATGCGCGTCAAGCCGAACATCCTCCTAAAACGGCCTCCATCGTTTCGGCCGAAAGCAATTACGGCTGGGAAGATAATGAGTGGATGAAAGAAAGGGCTAAACACAATTCTATTGAAGCTCCGCTTAGTGTTTATGAAGTGCACTTGGCCTCCTGGAAACGCAAGGAAAACGGCGACGTTTTAGGCTACCGCGAGTTGGCGGAGGAATTAGTTCCTTACGTAAAAAAGGCAGGCTTTACCCACGTAGAGTTTATGCCCATCATGGAATATCCATACGAGCCTTCTTGGGGTTATCAAATTACCGGATATTTCGCGGCGAGCAGTCGTTTTGGCAATGCCGAGGATTTGAAATATTTAGTGGATGCGTTTCACAAAGAAGGGATTGGCGTTATCCTAGACTGGGTTCCTTCGCATTTCCCCGCCGACGCGCATGGTTTAGGGAATTTTGACGGCACCTGTGTTTACGAGCATCCCGACGATCGCAAGGGTTATCACCCCGACTGGAAGAGCCTCATCTTTAATTACGGCCGCCCCGAAGTAAAGTCCTTTTTAATAAGTAATGCTATTTTTTGGTTGGATCAGTTTCATATTGATGCCCTGCGCGTAGATGCGGTTGCCAGTATGCTTTACCTCGATTATTCGCGCGAAGACGGGCAGTGGGAGCCCAACGAATTTGGCGGTAACGAAAACTTAGATGCCATCGCTTTTATCAAAGAATTTAATGAAGCAGTTTACGGCAGCTTCCCCGATGTGCAAACCATTGCCGAAGAGTCTACTTCTTTTAGCAAGGTAAGCTTCCCCACTTTCGACGGTGGACTAGGCTTTGGCTTAAAATGGATGATGGGCTGGATGAATGATGGTTTGGAGTATTTCAAACGCGATCCGATTTACCGCAGTCATCATCACAATGAAATTACTTTCAGTTTAGCCTATGCTTTTACCGAGCATTTTATGCTGCCCCTTTCACACGATGAAGTGGTTTATGGTAAAAAATCTTTGCTTGAAAAAATGCCGGGCGACAGTTGGCAGCAATTTGCCAATTTAAGATTACTCTTTAGCTGGATGTACTTGCACCCGGGGGCCAAGCTTATTTTTATGGGAGGTGAATTTGGTCAACGCGAAGAGTGGAAATTTGCCGAAAGCCTTTCTTGGCAAGAGTTAGAGGGCGAAGCACACGGTGGCATTTTTAATACCATTAGCCAGCTAAATGGCATCTACCGCAGTGAAAAAAGTTTGCACAAAGACAATTACAATTACCAAAGCTTTCGCTGGATTGAGCATAATGACCATCACAATTCTGTGCTGAGCTTTATCCGCAAAAGTGGCGATGAAGAACTAGTTTGCGTGCTTAATTTAACGCCCAAGCCCCTGGAATCCTATAGTATTGGTGTGCCTGCAAAAGGAAGCTACCACGTTATTTTCAATTCCGATGAAGGCGCGAATTGGGGCAGTGATTTCCCAATCAAAATGCTTTGTATAACTGGTGAAAACGCCATACATGGTTTCGAGCAAAGCCTCGATATTAGCCTTGCCCCTTTGGCAGCCCTAGTTTATAAAATGAAGAAATAGTAAAATTTTCGATAAAAAGAAGGCCCTTTTTGGGTCTTTTTTTTGCTCAAGGCAGATGCGTTCTTACTGGCTATTTTATGGGTGAGATGAAACCTACGCTCCGTAAGCAGTTAGAAATAAAGGCATAAAAAAAAGCGCCTCAGTAAAACCAAGGCGCTTTTCCCTCTCAAATACACACTGACTTAAACAGTAACAACAGAATTGTCGCCTGCAATGCCATTGGGCACATATTCGTCTGCGGCTTCGTCATTTAGCCAAAGCTCGCCGTTAATTCTATATCTAAATTGGTAGTTCTTACCTGCTTCTAAATCTATAGTTCGGGTAAAAGCACTTTTCACCTTACGCATGCTAACTGGTTCCCAGTTGCTAAACTCGCCTAAAATTTCTACCGATTGAGTAGTCTCCAAAGTTTCAGGAACAAATTCAAAGCTTACTTTACAAACTGGCTTCGATTTCAGGTACTTCTTTTTTAGTGACATGTTTTAAGTTTTTAGGTCAATAAAAGTTTCGACAAAGTTAGTGTAATTTTTACACGAAGTTAAAATTTTTTAAAAAATTTAACATCACCCCCGATAACATAGGGGTAATCACTCTGAAAGTCTCGTAAACATTGAATTCTAGCTCTCATACCAAAGAACTGCCGTTAATTTACCAATAATTAAGATTTAGGAAACATTAACAATTGAAGGTCTTAAGCAAAGGGGACAAGGCGAAATGGGCATTAAATCATGCAAAACTTAGTGTACTATATACACGAAGTAAAGAATAATTATATACTTTCGTCGCTTTAACAAAAGACGATTGTGGCAAATGCACACATTAACCAATGAACAATTTCCAAGCTACATAGTGAAAGCTGAAAAAGCTAATGCACATGTAGTTTTCCATACCTATAATAAAGTAATGCTTCGTGTTGAGGTTATAACCGATCACGTATTGCGCTTTCGCTTTACTGCCAAAGGCTATTTCGCCAATGACTTTTCCTATGCTATGGATGAAGGTCACCGCAGCGGTTTTAGTCGCTTCGAAATGACCGAAGCGGAAGAATACTACCAACTTGTAACTCCCAAAATAATTTGCCGCATTGCTAAAATCGATCTAAAAGTTAGTATCTATGACGCCTCTGGGAAACTTATTTGCGAAGATGAAAAGGGCTTTCACTGGCAAGAAGATCCCCAAAAGGGCGATAACATTGTAAAAATGAGTAAGCGCTCTATTATGGGCGAGCATTATTATGGCTTAGGCGATAAACCCACCAATTTGAACTTACGTGATAAGCGTTTTCAAAACTGGGGCACGGATGAATACGGCTTTGCCAAAGACGCCGATCCGCTTTATCGCAATATCCCCTTCTATTACGGTTTACATAAAGAAGGTTGCTACGGAATCTTCTTCGATAACACCTTCAAAACTTTCTTCGACTTTGCTAGTGAACGTAATAACGTAACAAGCTTTTGGGCCGAAGGTGGTGAAATCAACTACTATTATATCGCGGGTTCCAACTTAATGAATATTGCTACGCGTTATTCGCGCTTGACCGGTAAGCCAGATATGCCCGCCAAATGGTCTTTAGGTTACCACCAATGTAAGTGGAGTTATTCGAGCGAAGAGGAAGTAATGAAAATTGCCACCAAACTGCGTGAACTAAAAATTCCCGCCGATGCTATTTATTTAGACATCGACTATATGGATGGGTTCCGTTGTTTCACTTGGAACAAAGAAAACTTCCCCGACCCGAAAGGCATGGTTGCGAAGCTTAAAGAAATGGGCTTTAAAACCGTTGCTATTATCGATCCGGGTATTAAAATAGACATGGACTACGACGTTTGTAAAGAAGGTTTTGAAAAAGACTACTTCTGCAAACATGCTGATGGTCCTTTATACAAAGGCAAGGTTTGGCCTGGCGACTGTTATTTCCCCGATTTCACCAATCCTGAAGTACGTGAATGGTGGACTGGACTTTTTGAAGAATTAATCGCCGACATTGGTCTGGCAGGCGTTTGGAATGATATGAATGAACCCGCCATTATGGAGGTTCCTACCAAAACTTTTCCTTTAGATATTCGTCACGATTACGATGGCAATCCTTGCAGCCACCGCAAGGCACACAATGTCTACGGCATGCAAATGAGCCGCGCCACACATGAAGGCGTAAAGAAATTTGCCTTCCCTAATCGTCCCTTTATTATTACGCGTAGTACTTATTCTGGTGGACAGCGTTATAGCTCGGTTTGGACGGGAGACAATATCGCTACTTGGGAACACCTTTGGGTGGCCAATGTGCAATGTCAGCGTTTAAGCGTAAGCGGATTTTCTTTTGTGGGAACTGATATTGGTGGTTTTACCGAGCATCCTACCATGGAACTTTACGTAAGATGGATTCAATTAGGCGTATTCCATCCCTTAATGCGCACGCATTCATCGGGCGACCACGGCGAACAAGAGCCTTGGAGTTTCGGCGAAGAAGCCACCGATTACGTAAGAGAAGCAATTGAATTACGCTATAGGCTTCTCCCCTACCATTACACCAACTTTTACCAATATACCAACGATGGCAAGCCTATGCTTCGCCCATTATCCTTTTACGATCATTTAGATCCGCAAACTTGGTATCGCCAAGATGAGTTCTTATTTGGTGATCATATTTTGGTTTGCCCCGTATTAGAACCAGACCGTCAAGGACGTAGATTATATCTCCCGAAAGGCGACTGGTATCACTTCTTTAGCGATACGCATTACGTGGGTGGTAAAGAGTACTTTATTGAAACGCCCATGAACCAAATTCCAATTTTCGTTAAAGCGGGAGGAATTATTCCCATGCAAACCGCGCAACAATATGTGGGCGAAAAGGAAATTGAGCAAATGGAACTGCACGTTTACAGGGGCTCTAAAACTGAGGAAAGTCAACTATACGAAGATCAAGGAGATGGTTACGGACATAAACAAGGCTATTATTTAAATAAGAGCTTTACCGTATTACCAACCGAAACGAAATACCGTATTACCCAACATCAGCAGGGTCGCATGAAAGCCACCTATGCCAATTATGAAATGGTATTCCACGGTTTCGCGCAATTGCCAAAAAGCATTGAGTTAGATTCTGAAGCTTTTACTGGCACTGCTATTGCCGATGCTGACAATCCTTCAATATTTAGAATTATGGTACCGCAAGGCTTTAAACAGATAACCCTGCGCTGGGTCTAATAGCGCGCTTTTTTGAGAGGTGAGGGCCGGTTCCAATGGGACCGGCTTTTTTTTTGTTTTTCTTTTTCGCTTTCGCTAGATGTGTAGCTAAAATTTTAGTCTGCGCATTATGCTTTTTTTAAATTTGTGACATGACCAAAACCAAACCGAAAGTTCACTTAGTATTAGCCTCGGGCGGTGCTCGTGGTGTAGCGCATATTGGCGTTATCGAAAGATTAGAAGAAGAAGGCTACGAAATTGTAGAAATCGCTGGCTGCTCTATGGGAGCCGTTATTGGCGGATTATATGCCGCTGGTGCCTTAAATAAATACAAAGAATGGCTTCTTAAACTGCAACGCGCTGATGTTTTTCGCCTCCTCGACTTCACCTTCGCCAAACATGGTTTCCTAAAAGGTGAAAAGGTCTTTAGTACCATCACCGACTTTATTGGTCCCCAAAAGATTGAAGATCTTAACATTCCCTTTCGTGCCGTTGCCACCAATCTCACCAATGGAGAAGAGGTGGTTTTTAAAGATGGGGATTTATACCATGCCTTGCGCGCTTCCATTTCGATTCCTGGGATTTTCACACCCGTTACTTCTTCTACCTCTAGCGAAGTTTTAGTGGATGGCGGTGTAGTAAATCCTTTACCACTAAACCAAGTAAGCCGCTCTGAGCAAGGAATTATTGTGGCGGTGGATATAAATGGTAAGGGACAGAAACCCAAAATAATGGTTACTGATAAGGAGCAGGAAAAAGACAATTCTACTTGGTTCAATATTAATTGGCCCTTTTGGAAGAAAGACGAGCAAAACAAAGAGCCAGGTTTTATGGATGTGCTTTCCACCAGCTACGAGCACATGCAGCATCAGCTTATTTCCCGCGATCTAAAACTCTATCAACCCGAATCGCTCATTAACATTCCACGCGATACCTGCGGTGTTTTTGACTTTCATAAATCGAAAGAGCTTATTGCCGTCGGTCGCCAAGCTTTTGATGATCAGTTTTCGCTCAAGCGGGAATTCTAGCCCAATCTAACTCTAAACCGCCTAGTCATAAGATCGCACTTATTATAGCCTCAAATAACTATCTTCGCCCACCAAATTTTAAGGCATGGATTTCCACAATATCAAAACAGTTTTAGTTTTAGCTCCTCATCCCGATGACGGTGAATTTTCATCTGGGGGAACCCTAAAACGTTTTAGCGATTTAGGAATTGAGATTCACTATGCCGCCTTTTCGCCCTGTATAAAGTCCCTACCGGCTGGCATGCCCGAAGACACTCTCTGGCAAGAGCTAGCCGATGCAGCCAAAATATTAGGAATAGCCAAGGAGCGTATATACAATTACATGTTCCCCGTGCGCGATTTTCCCGCTCACCGCCAAGAAATTCTCGAAGAGCTAATCTTACTTAAAAAGAAGGTACAACCCGATTTAGTGCTGTTACCGAATAGTCTCGATATCCACCAAGATCACCATACGATTCACCAAGAAGGATTGCGTGCTTTTAAACATACCCGCATTTTGGGTTATGAACTGCCGTGGAATAATTTGCACTTTACCAATAATTGCCACATCCGCCTCGAGCGCGATCATATCCAAGCCAAAATGGAAGCCCTGCAATGCTATAAATCGCAGAATTTCCGTAATTATATGGACGAAGAATATTTCTTTGGATTGGCTAAAACGCGTGGTATTCAGATCAATACCGGCTATGCTGAGGCTTTCGAATTGATTCGCTGGATTATTTGATATACCGCCTTTTTTTAATAATCTAAACACATGGCGAATCGCTGGGGGATACCTAAAAATGTTGAAATCTTCGTTAGGGCAAGGGATTTACAATGCGTTTATTGCGGAGTTGTATTTTCAAATGAAAACGCTGATCGAAAAACAAAGCCTTCTTGGGAGCATATAATTAATGACATCAGATTAAATGATGTGGACAATATTGCTCTTTGTTGTATTTCGTGTAATGCAAGCAAAGGAGCGAAGCCTTTAGTTGATTGGTTACAGAGTGCCTATTGTCGAAATAAGGGAATTACTACCGCCTGTGTTTCTGATGTTGTTCAAGCAGCGATTATTAATCCCCCCAGATTAAAGCATTAAAACTGTTTTTATCACTTTAAGCTTGACGCATTAGTTAAAGTGATAAGCCTTAAATCGCGTCTCTAACGCGTAGGTAAAATTGCCAAATCTTGTACCGCCCAATCGGCGCTAAATGGCAGCATATCGTAAATCTTTTTTTCAGGATTGAAAACCACGAGCGCGTTTCTATTGGCATCTATGGCAATGAAATAATCGTTGAGGGCAATGGTATTTTGCAACCATTCTACTCCTTGCATCGCTACGGCCGTACCCGGCAAATCTGCGAAAGCATAAATCTGCAAATGATCGTCTTTTATATGCCATACTTCGCCGCCACCCGTATTCGTGCACAACAGGCTTCCGTCGGCTAAACGTTTGGCGCCATGCGGACTTTTCATGCCCGATAAAAGCACTTCACTATCCCCACTTTTAATATCTACCGAGCGCACCGTTCCCTCGTGAAAAAGAGTCGCTAAAAACTTATCGCCACCATCGTAAACCGCGGTATTTATAAAGGCTGCCCTTTGCGCCGTTGGCAGATGGTCTTTGCGAGGATCGGAAATTAATAAGGCCGCTTCACCCCTGTTTTTGTAGGCTTCATAAACTTCTCCCTTGCGGGTGATGCGGATGGAATCCCCTTCCTTGCTATGCCCTAAATCGAGGCCGTGTTCCCAAGAAAACCACTCCCAAATTAAGCTACCCGTCTTATAATTGAATTCAAAAACACTATCGAAACCCGAAGAAGTTACCAGAATGCAATCTTCCTTATCGGGATGAAAATTCACCGTGTGGATATAACTAAACCAAGGGTAACTAAAACTAAACTCTCGCTCCTGCTCCAAGTCTTGCTCTAGCACTACTACCCGATCTTCTACCGAATAAGCCCACTTTTTCCCGAGAGAAGTAAGTCCGCGTGGTTCCTTTAAATCGCCTTTTACCCAGTCTTCTGTTAAGGCACCCGCCTGAAGTGACACCTGCGCCAAACCGCCCAAGCTCACAGCTCTGCGTTCCACACTACCGCCTTTTCCCGAAGCATTTTTCTTAGAGGCTAAATAGCGCTGCCGAATGGCTTGCAAGTCGAAACTCTTAATGGTCATCAATAATTTCAATTCGCCATAAAACTGCGAATCCCTTTGCCAATCCTTTAAAAAATGTTTGCTTTCTATGCGCGACATATTTCTTCTACTAAGCGTGATAATTTTTCAGCCGAGCCCAAGCGGGTATAAGCATCGGTACTTTCTGCTGCTAATCGAGGACTCCTTTTAGTAGGCAACCAAGCGCGGTATAAATCGCGTACTCTCTCTTTAATTCCTTGATAATCTTCATAATCGACACTCGCTCCACGGCCGGTCTCGGCAATAATTTTAGCGGCATTTCCCTGCGCAGGTGCTACCGACAGCATCGGGGTACCCGAGCCTAAATACTCGAATAATTTACCCGTTAAAATAAGATCATTATCGGCTGTTTTGGGCACAATAAATAAGAGGGCTCCCGCCTCTACCATGGCTTTAGTTGCCACGTGATGGGCTTGATATCCATGATAAATGCATAAATCATCCAAGCCTAATTTCTCCAGTCGCTCGCGGGCAGATGGGTCAACATTGCCAATAAACTCCAAACGGAAATTAGTCTTAAAATCATGTTCCTCACGGCATAAATCCGCCAAAGCGACCCACAAACTTTCAATATTCTGATTGGGCTTTAAATTCCCCGTATAGCGCAAACTAAAAAAGGGCTGGGTTCCCCTTTCAGGGGATGGGATATCCGCGGGATCGTAGCCATTATAAATGATTTCGATTCGCTTCGCACGAGCCGAAAACTCCGCTTCTAAACCGGGACTTACCGTTAAAACCGCATCTGCGGAAGCGAGTACTAAATTTTCTAAAGCCTGGTCTTTACGCTTCGTCCGATCCGTGCGCGGAAAAATTTTATTGTAAAAAATATTCACCCAAGGATCGCGGAAATCGGCCAACCATTTTATGTCAAATTCCTTTTGAAGGTCTAATCCAATGAGGTGGGTACTATGCGGCGGACCAGTAGTTATAATCGCATCAAAAGACTCTTTTTGCAAGAGTACTCGCGCGGTGGATAAAGCATATTTATTCCAGCCCTTACGAGCATCGGGAATGAAAAAATTGGCCCGAATAAAATTGACCAACTGCTGTTTTTTGCTCTTGTTATTGGAAATGCCAATACCGCCCGTACCTACTTTCCCCTTCTTACCCATTAAGCTCGCGTAGGCCTTAAACGGATCAGCGGCTTCGGTTTTTAGGATGCGCATACTCGCTGGCACTTCCTTCTCCAAAGAAGGGTCGTAATTGGCCGCTACTGGTTCTTGGGGCGTTATTACAGCAACTTCCCAACCCAGCTTTTGCAATAAGCTAGCATTCTTCAACCAGCGCTGTACGCCTGGTCCACCAGCGGGAGGCCAGTAATAACTAAGCAGTAATATCTTCCCCACTAGAACCCTTTTTTCTATTGTCTAAGAAAAGAAGTGCCGGTGCTCCCAAGAGTATTAATAGTGAGCTAACCCAGGCAATTGTGTTAAAAGTGCCAGAAGCCGAATCGCGGTACTCGAAAATAATTTCGTGCTTACCCGCGGGAACTTTTAAAGCTCGTAAAATATAGTTGGCGCGAATAATTTCTACTTCTTCACCATCGATGGTAGCTACCCAATTTTCAGGATACCAGATATCAGAGAAGAGTGCTAAATTTTCACCGCTTCCATTATAACTATACACCATTTTCTCGGGATCATAGCTTTGTAAGCTAATGGAGCCTTGTCCGGCATTGGCGCCTAAAGCACCTACTTTGGCCGCCATGTTTGCTCTTAAAATAGCGGTTTGGGCTGAATTAAAATTTCGTAATGCTGCTACTTCCGCATCCGCATCAGCTACCTCCTTAATATTCGAAACCAACCAAGCATTGCCTAAGCGACTAGGGTTTTCTAAAGGTTGACTTTGCGGATTGAGAATGAAATAGCGGGTGTTGAGCATATTTAGTACGGGGGTATTATTAAATACCGCCGGACTAAAAGTCTGACTGTTTAAGGCTTTGGATAATACTTCGATTTCCGCTCCTAGAGCCGATTCTGCCACTTCCTGATAAATCTTCAACTTAGCGCCGTGATAACCGCCAAGACTGTAATGGAAGAAAGAAGTGGAAGCATCATTAAAAGGAGAAACCGTTAAATTCAGCGTACGGAAAAACGGATCTTTTGCGTATTGCGCCATAATCTGCTGATCGGCCGCCGAAGGAATAATACCATAATTCTTTTCCAGTTTTTTGGCATCCACAAAATTATCCTCGTTTAAATAACGCTTGTTTATGGGGAACATATCCGCCAGGATTAGCAGACCCATGCTAATAATGAGCATATTCTTTTTAAGAACATTTCTCTGGTAAAGGAAAATTAAGCCTGCGCCTAGCAGTACAAAAATGAGACTGCGCATTACATCTGCTTTAAAAACTGTGATGCGTGCTTCTTCTAAATTGCTAATGAAAATATCAGCTTGAGCTTTCTGAAATCCTGCATCCGCTAAGGCAGATGGCAATATTTCCGCTTCTTGACTGCTTAAGTAAGTATTGAACAAAGAAGGGGAAGCCATATTAAGAATCAGGAATAGAACCAAAATTCCTGCTCCAAGATAAAATAGATTTTGTTTGGATAATTTCGGTCCGATTAAGAGCTTAGACTCCTTTTGCCAATCGGCTCCATTCATTTTTGCCAATGCACTTAAACCTAATATGGCTAATAGCGGCAGAATAATCTCAGGTATTACCATCATGGAAGCCACCGCTCTAAACTTATTGTAAAAGGGCACATTATCGAGGAAGAAATTGGTTAGTCCTTCAAAGTTCTTTCCCCAAGCGAGGGCCATGGTAAAAAGGCCTACGCCAACTAAAACATATTTCAAGGAACCCGATCGTAGAAAGAGCGCTAGAAAGGCCAAAAGGCAAATCACCGCGCCCGCATAAACCGGTCCGCTAGTGCCTGGTTGATCGCCGAAATAACTATTTTGTTGGGCAATACTCTGACGAAAGCGCGAATCAACTGCGGCTAAAGCCTCTTCATTTTCACCCAATCTGCCCGTAGGTCCACCTTTAAAATTAGGCACTAATAAACTAAAGCTTTCTGCTTTTCCATAAGACCAACTGGTAACATAGCTACGATCTAGACCTTCCGTTTTATCTTCTGTATTAGTGGTTAGTTCCGATTTACCTCGAATCGTTTTCTTACCATAATTATAGGTATTAGTGAGATAGGGCAAATTTGCCGCCACGCCAATTAAGGCCCCGGCGATTAAAAGCACGGTAGTTTTCACAAAACCCGGCAATGCTTTGGCTTTGGCCGCTTGCACCAATTCCCACACTCCGTAAGGAATGGCAAGGAACAAGAAGTAATAGAACATTTGGGGGTGACGCGCCGCCAGTTCCAATCCGGTAAAAAGAGTAAAAATAGCTAGGCCGGTAAATACTTTTTTCTGGCGGTAAGCCCAAATCATTCCTGCTAGAATCCCCGGCAGGTAGGCCATAGCATGGATTTTCGAATTGTGCCCCGCTTCGAGCACAATCACAAAATAACTGGAAAAGGCATAACCGAGGGCACCGACAATACCAATGAGAGGGTCTAATTTTAGCGACAAAGCCAAAAGGTAAAAGCCTACCATTAGTAGAATGAGATAACCTACCGCGGGATTGAAAATACCATTAATGGTTTTGGGTACATAATGCAAAAGCTCACCGCTATAAACCACACTAATTAAATAGGTGGGCATGCCCGAGAACATGGCATTGGTCCACAAAATCTGACGATCTTCTTTTTCGCGATATTTAAAAACCTCCGCGGCCGAGCCACGGTACTGCTTAATATCATTCTGTTGTATGGCCTTGCCCGAGAAAACGGGCGAGTTAAAGATGGCCGAAATAATTATAAAAACCGCGATGGCGATAAGGTGTATGCTGTACTTCTTTTGCATGTTTTTCCAAGATTGAGGCCCAAATATAGGGCATTGCTGTGAGGCGGGGAAAGGGAAAAGTGATCCTGTTCAGAATTATTTGGGGTAAAAACTAGTTTAAAACAACGCTAACAGAACCTAATTAAGCTTGGGACATTATGAATTCAAAAATTCTTAATCCAATTCAAAACCACTCGCCCCATCTAAAACCTCACTTTTGGTTCGGGTGATACCTTTTCATATTTCTAAAAATAGGTTCTTATTCTTCGTCTCAAAAATTGCCTTTAATAAATGTGGCACCAGATGCTGAATTTGTGTTTTGAATCTCTTATTTCTGCTCCATAAATCAAAATTGCTACGTGTAGCTTTTACTTTTACCCCACGAACATGAACATTAAAACTATTTTTTTAGCCTTATTTTATTTGGCCTTGGACTTAATTCGAAGGCTCAACCTGAAGAATATTCTAGCAATCCTCATGATAACGCCAACCCTGTAGGGTAGGGTGTCCAATCTCTCGTTCCAAAAAACGAGTATTTTTCGGGCTTATTTTGATTGTTTCAAGTGTTTATTTCAACTAAATATTTAGGCTTTTTTCTTTGTGT
>Ga0075467_10000480_pt1 | contig 31855 bp, 27 predicted proteins | sample DEB08_DNA_9_FD_75067 | JGI IMG/M metagenome (GOLD analysis project Ga0075467, IMG submission 75067) | Aqueous microbial communities from the Delaware River and Bay under freshwater to marine salinity gradient to study organic matter... | ecosystem: Environmental > Aquatic > Marine > Coastal ... | reverse complement strand
GATGCTTACAAACACTTCTCTGCTGGGTAGATCCGCCAGTGATTGATGTGGCTCAATGCCCGGAAAATTCGTTTGAATTAGGCTTTTCTGCAGGTCCACCACTTGAACTCGAAGGAGACAGGCGATGTACAAAAGCATTCTTGTGCCCGTTCTTTTTGATGAAGGGCACGACACTCAGGCATCCTATCTGGCGGCACGCACCCTGGCAGACGAAGACGCTGAGTTCACAGTGCTGCACGTAATGGAAACGATACCCTCCTACGTAGAGTCTCAGATCCTTGGAGATATTTTGGCCAAGAAGCGCATCGAAATCGAGCGCACCTTGAGGCAATCGTCCAGGGCGTTGCCGGGGTCCTCGGCGATATTGGGTTCGGGTCATGCGGGGCGTTTCATCGTCGATTACGCTGACAAGAACGGGATCGATTGCATCGTCTTAGCCTCACACAAGCCTGGAATAGAGAACATCTTTCTAGGCTCAACTGCTGGGAGGGTTGTTCGCCATGCCAAATGCTCAGTGCATGTGATCCGGTGAAAAATCTTCGTCGCGATTCCATATCGGTTGTCAGTCCCTTTGCTCGGATCCGGATAATTGTCGCAGTCGTCTTCTTCCTTGCAGCTTTTTTGATTGTTGGCTGGCGATTTTTCTTCGGCTAAGGCACGGCCTTGGTTTTTTGACGCGGTATTGGTTATGGAAGTCGCAAATCACAGAACGCCTTTGGCTTTGGTAGGCGCGCAGCGAAACCTCACTTAGTCCGCTCAGCAAAGGATTGTCAGCAGTGCGGCGAGCGAGTGCACTGAGCCCAATGCCGACGCCGTGAGGTTGCCTTGCCGCTTCTTCGCCGCTAGTCCCCCTGACCTGCCCCCCAAAATTGATCTAGGTCAGGCCAGCGCTCCATTTTTTATGCAAATACCAACCAATAAATCATTCAAGATGGAGCATATGAATGGCAAACACTGATTGGCTACCCGCAGCATGGTTCGGCAAACAAGCTGATGCCAACGGGCCGTTTGGCGCACTTCGCAAACAGATCGACTCTCTGATCGACGATTTTGACACTGGCATGTTGTCCAAAACCGATGGCTTTGCCGTGCGTTCCAACCTCAGCGAAACTGACAAGGAAATCTGCATCACTGCAGAACTGCCCGGCATCGAAATGAAAGACATCGATGTCGAAGTTACCGGCAATCGCATTTCAGTCAAGGGTGAGAAAAAGTCGGAAAACGAGGAAAAGGGCGAAGAAGAGGGGCGCGAATTCCACCGCATTGAACGCCACTCCGGATCGTTCTTCCGCTCTATGACGCTGCCGTTTGACATTGATCCCGACAAGGTTGACGCCGCCGTAAAATCTGGCGTTCTGACCGTCACGATCCCCAAACCGCCAGAGGCTGTGACCAAGGTCAAGAAGGTCGAAGTCAAATCCGGCGATTAGTCTGGCCTTTGAAGAAGATCTTTGGCGCCCCATTTTGGGCGCCAAAGCTGCAACAAGCCTCGGGGTAAGCCAATGCGCATTTTCGCGGTATGTTTCTTGGTCTGGACAATGGCAGCCGCCACAATCAGCTCCGCCGAAAAAAAACTGGTGCCAACCACCCAACTCCAAATGCAATTGTCTTTCGCACCTGTTGTGCGCGAAGCTTCGCCCGCCGTCGTAAACATCTACGCAACCCGCGTCGTGGCTGAACAGGTCAGCCCTTTTGCGGGCGATCCGTTTTTTTCCCAATTCTTTGGTTTCGGCCAATCCGTTCCGCGGCTGGAAAACTCGCTGGGGTCCGGTGTGATTGTCGGCGCGGACGGCATCGTCGTATCCAACTACCACGTGGTCGGCGACGCCAGAGAAATTCGCGTTGTTTTGTCAGACCGCCGCGAATTCGCGGGTGAAATCCTGCTCAGCGATCAGGACACTGACATCGCCGTCATCAAACTGAAAGATTCCGACAACCTACCAACCATCGAACTCGCCAACTCCGACGCGATTCAGGTCGGCGATCTAGTGCTGGCCATAGGAAACCCATTTGGTGTTGGACAGACAGTAACCAGCGGCATCATTTCCGGCCTTGCCCGCAGTGGTGCCAATGTCGGCAGCCAAGCCGGCTATTACATCCAAACCGACGCGCCCATCAATCCGGGCAATTCAGGTGGTGCGCTGGTGGATATGCAGGGCCAACTGATCGGCATCAATACCTCAATCCTCACGCGCTCTGGCGGATCAAACGGCATCGGTTTCGCGATACCCTCTAACATGGTGATGCAATACATCGCTCAGGCCCGCGCAGGTCACACAGCATTCATACGCCCGTGGTCTGGGTTGGCCGTTCAACAGGTTGACGACGCGCTGGCAGATGCGCTGGATCAGAACGTGCCAACTGGCGCCATGATCACCGAAATCCACCCGCAGAGCCCCTTTGCTGCCGCCAATATGCAGCCCGGAGACGTCATACTGTCGATCAATGACCTGCCCGTGAATGGCCCGGCAGAGCTTGAGTTTCGCCTTTCAACCAGTGGCCTTGGCTCTGACGCCGCGATCCGGTTTCTGCGAGACGGCACGCCATCCAACGCCACCGTCGCGGTGGCGCAGGCGCCCGACACGCCCGACAGCGCGCCATTTCTGGTCACCGCAAGTTCGCCCTTCAACGGGCTGGTGGTTGCCCGCGTAAATCCGAAATTCATCAGCGATCTTGACCTGCCCCTTAGCAGCCAAGGGGTGATTGTGCTGCAGGCCGAAGGCTACGCCAGCCGCATAGGCCTGCGCCCCGGGGACACCATCGTGCGCATCAACGGCACCAAGATCCTCGCCCCGTCAGACATAGAGAATGCAGCTACAACCGACACCTCAAGTTGGGAAATAGAGATTCAAAGGGATGGCCGCATGGTTCGCGTAAGGTTGCAGATATGAGTGATTTGAAGGGCGGGGGATCGCAGGCGCCGCGCGTCGGCCCGAACCGAGCAGCTTCGAACGGAGCGTATCACACCCTGGAAGCACCGCGCGTGGTCTGAAGCGTGATTGCGACGAACCGGCCCAAGTGCAAGAATAATCCTAGGAGCCACGCCTTCTTTGGCAAAAATCATCAGATGACTGCTTAGAGCCCATTGCCGTTGCCCAGGACCTTAATGGTCTTCAGACGGTCACATTGCCTTCCATCGGTTCCTTGATGGCGCAATACTCCTTTGGGGCTCGGAAACATCGAAGAGACGCTGAATGTCCGTAATGAAATGGTTGAGATACCTGCTTGTGGCCATTCTCGCTGTCGGTGTGTTGATATCGTCGATCGCATTTCGTGAGAATAACCAGCGCGTCAAGATGCTGGAGGCTGAGAGCCGTCTGGTAGAGACGCGCCACGGAGCGACGGAGTACGCGGTCTGGGGCGAGGGGCCGCCAGTCCTGGCTGTTCACGGCGCGGCCGGCGGATTCGATCAGGGGCGACTCCTCGCTGAAGTCTTTGGGGGGGACCGCTTTATGTGGATCGCAGTCTCACGCTTCGGATACTTGCGCAGTGAATTGACGGAACACGGGTCGCCGGATGACCAAGCGCACGCGTTTACCGATCTTCTCGATGAACTGGGATTGAGACGGGTGAGTGCCTTGGCAATGTCCGGCGGTGTGCCGCCCGCCCTCCAGTTTGGCGAACTCTATCCGGACCGGGTCGACCGTATGGTGCTGCTATCGTCAGCGCCATTTACGCCCTTCAGCCCCGACGTCGAGGGAAGGCCGATCCCAAGCTGGGTCTATGGCGCATTGCTTGGAAACGATGTTGTGTATTGGTTGCTGACCCCTGTCGCGCGAGGTGGCCTAGAGCAGACGTTCGATGCCCGCACCGACCTTCGCGAAGCCCTTTCCTCAGAAGAGGAGGCGTTCATCCGCCGTCTTGTCGACGAGTTCCTGCCAGCGTCCAAGCGAGTCGTTGGAGTGGGCAACGAGGGCGCCGCAGTTGATCCAAGTATAGTCTATCAGCTGGAGGCGATCGAGGCGCCAACACTTGTCGTTCATGCCTGGGACGACCGCCTCAATCCTTTCGCCGTCGGGGAGGCGATCGCAGAGGGCGTGCCGATCGCACGATTCATTGCGCTAGATCATGGCGGCCACCTGCTCTTGGGGCATCATGCTGATGTCAAATGTATCATAGCGGACTTCCTATCCGGTCTCACGGATAACAACTGACCAGGATTGGACGCTTCAGGTCTGCCGACCCCTGACAGCGCACCGCGAGTGAATCATGTCGACGCCTCTTCCGGGTCAGAAGCCGCCATCAGGGCACAGAGTTTGTATGACTGCTTTGACCCCAAAGCTGACGTTCCTTAGTGCTTGGGAACGGCAGAAATGCGTGAAAAGTAGGTGTCAGATGAAAGCGGAAATCGCAGTCGTGAAGCCGCCGAATTGACGCCGATCAATTCCGGCATCTCGTTTTTTGGTAGCGTCTAACCATTCATAGGAGGATCGGTAAATGTCCAAACTCTTGGTTAGAATTATCAGTGCAGCGGTGGTCTTTTTGTTCTCCCAGACGGTAATCGTGACGGCGCAGGAAGCAGCGAGGAACTTCGAGCCAGTTGCTGCCGAATTCGAAAACTCTTGCGCGTCATGTCATGGCGAAGACGGAAAAGGTGCTGGCTTCCTCACTCGTGTCTTCCGAGGTGTAGACCCCGGCGACCTCACGCAGCTGGCCGCAAACAATGACGGTCAATTTCCATCCGATAAGGTATTCCAAGTCATCGACGGACGTGCGGAAGTGGCCGCTCACGGCGACCGAAAAATGCCTGTGTGGGGTGACCGCTACTGGGAAAGGTCCATGACGGAATACGGCCCGGATGAACTGAACCGGCAAAGGGCGCGATCGCGGGTGCTTGAGCTAGTTTACTATCTTCAATCGATCCAGGAATAGGTTAGGAGCGGGAAATAGCGACGACCTCTTTCGTCTAAGGTTTGTGGCTGCTGTCATCGCGAGATGCAGCGGCGACAAATCTGACAAGGAGGAAAGCGCGGGCGGATTTTGATGCTATGGGGATTGTGGGCTAGGGCTGCGGTGCTCGATGTGCAGTGCGACCGGCTGCATGACGACAGGCAGTGCGAATGGGTCGATTTGCCCGACCCGATTTGGTCGACGGGTCTCGTATCATGCAGCCACAGGCCGGGTGCAGCGCATGATTTGGTGAGATGGCCGCACTGACTGGTCCGGTGCCTGCGCAAGGGAGGGCCGGGTTTGCTCCTCGTATCATGCGGCGTCCTCCCATGGCGGTGCTCGGGATTGAGGAAGCTGGCCGCGCAAGAAAGTCTCGATGATTATCATCGCGCCACCGCATTTGGGGCACGGCTGGGACTGGTCTCGTTCGTCGGTATCGACACCTTGATCTTCATCGGCTTTCGGATTGGCGTCTGCTTCAGCCTCCAATAAGGACCTGATCTTTGCGATCCTGTCGCGGCGGATGCCATTCGCGAGGAAGCCTGTGTGGCGGATGCGGTGGAAGCCCGATGGCAGGACATGGATCACAAAGCGTCGGATGAACTCGCCCGTGGGCAGGCGCATAGTCCTCATGCGATCCCCGCGTTTGATGCGATAGTCTTTCCACCGGAAGGCAACGGAGTTGGCATCGGCGCTGACCAAGCGGCTGTTTGAGATTGCCACACGGTGCGTGTAGCGGCTCAAGTATGCCAAGACGGCCTCCGGCCCGCCGAAGGGTGGTTTGGCATAAACCACCCAGTTGGCTTTGCGCAGCGGAGCAAGGTGGGCCGCGAAGGCGTCAGGATCGGATAGGTGCACCAGATCACCGAAGAAGGCCAGCTTGCCTGCCTTGTGTAACCTTGTCAGACCTTCCAGGAACAAACGGCGGAACAGCCTCGACAGGACCTTCACCGGCAGGAAGAACCCGGGACGGCAGGCAAGCCAACGGGACCCATCGGGTGACAACCCACCACCCGGTACGATGACGTGGACATGCGGTCGCTGTCGATATCGCCAACCTTCAGATGCGTGACTTCACTCGCCCGCAACCCGCCACCATAGGCCACGCTGAACGCCGCCCGATATCTCAGCCCGGGTCCGGGCCCGGCCTCAAGAATGCGTGCAACTTCTTCGGCACTGAGCACAACGGGGATCTTCTTAGTCGCCCGCTGATACTGGACCTGTCGCGGTTTGATGCCGCTCCTTTGATAGCATTTACTGCAACAAAGGAGACGAACTATGGGACATGGAAGAATGGACGAATTCCGCAAGGATGCGGTGAGGATTGCGCTGACCAGTGAGCTTACGCGCAAGCAGGTGGCCGATGATCTGGGTGTTGGCTTGTCGACGCTGAAGAAATAGATCACGGCGCATCGAGGCACGGACGTGGTGCAGTTGTAGAGCGCCGCCGGACTAAGACTGCAACGCACCTCTGCCATTGGCATCCCAGCCTCCTGCTCCTTTATCATTCCCCCTCTCGGGATATTGCTGCGCGATACGCTGCCGGGCAGTGGATAATTTGCGTCTCTGTAAAGCGGCTCTTTCGCATCTGTCTGCTCCTTCAAAAGGTTGAGTAAACTCAACATCAAAGTCAGGGAAGGTTCGGGGGGGCAGGTCACTCTTGCAAAATCCATCCAAAGCCCCGCACACTTCATTAGACAATTCGACCATTTGTAAGGAGAATAGCTATGAACTTCTTGACTGACAGATTCCTTGTTTCAGCCGACCGTTTTGACGGACCGATACTGGTGACCGGTGCAGGTGGATGCATCGGCGCTTGGACCGTTGCTATTCTCAGCCGCTCTGGCGTGCCCTGCGTTGCTGCCGATTTGCAGGATGACCGCACCCGCCCATCGCTGGTGATGGGCGCGGATGCGGCAGGCGCCCTGACTTGGGAAGTCCTGGATGTCACCGATGCCACACGTGTCGCGGAAGTTGTCAAATCGCACGGGATCCGGACAATTATTCATCTGGCTGGACTTCAAGTGCCGTTTTGCGCAGCAAACCCAGCGCTCGGTGCTCGCGTAAATGTGGAAGGCACCATCAATATGCTAGAAGCTGCGCGTCATGCAGAGATCAAACGCACAACCTATGCTTCATCCATCGCATCGGTATCGTTCCCGCCTGGTGGACCTTACAAGGAAACTCTTTACGGCGCGTACAAATTGGCCAATGAAAATACGGCTTATGTTTATTGGAACGATTGGGAAGTTCCCTCGATAGGTCTTCGCCCGAACGTTGTTTATGGTGTGGCACGGGATCAGGGGATGAGCTCTTTGAACACGGCCGGCATACAGGCCGCCGCAATGGGGCTTCCATTTGAGATCCCATATACAGGCTCATACAGCTGGCTATATGCGGGGGAAGCAGCGGCGGCTTTTATCGCAGCGGTCAGCCAAGCAGGTGAAAGCGCATCGGTATTTGATCTTAACGGGCGTTGCGAGACGATCGAAAACGGACTGAGTATTCTGCGGGGTTTGGACAGTGGCATGGCCGTGACCGCCAAGGGCGATCCATTTCCATTTCCAGCTGATTTAGACGAGGCCCCTCTTTGGGCTAGTGTCCCGAAATATCCACATGTCTCTGTGCAGGACGGTATCGAAGACACATACCGCGCGTTCAAACAGCTTATCGCAGATGGGCAAGTCACCGCATTGCCAGGTTGAGCGGGTCGAGACCAACTGACGCCGCGGTTTAGATTTGGCTTTGCGCTGACCGTGACGTCAGGGGCCATATACGTCTACACATGACACCACCCAAAAGTCTGTTCAGGCGAATACCTCTATACTGCCAAGGCAGACTTACCCATCAAAGCCTTATCGACAGCGTGCGCACAATGGCGGCCTTCGCGGATCGCCCAGACCACAAGCGACTGGCCACGCCGCATGTCACCAGCGGTCCAGACTTTGTCATGGCTGGTTTTGTAGGCGGTCGTGTCGGCAAGCACATTCTGGCGGGCGTCGAGTTCGACGCCAAGATCTGCAATCATGCCCTCGATCGTTGGAGACACGAAGCCCATTGCTAACAATGCAAGATCAGCGCGCAAAACGAACTCGCTGCCTGCGACGGGTTGAAATTTTTCGTCGACGCGGATGCAATGCAATGCCTTAACCTGATCGTTCGCGCCTTCGAACCGTTGGGTCATGACCGAAAATTCGCGGCCCGCACCCTCTTCCTGACTGGAAGACGTTCGCATTTTCAAAGGCCAGTTGGGCCAGGTCAGCAGCTTGTTTTCGCGATCCGGCGGCGTTGGCATGATTTCAAGCTGCGTGACCGAAAGCGCACCTTGGCGGATCGACGTACCAATGCAGTCTGATCCGGTATCGCCGCCACCGATGACGACCACATGCTTGCCACCAGCCAGAATTGGCACAGCATCTTGCGGCTCTTCAGAAACGCGGCGGTTTTGCTGTGGCAGGAACTCCATCGCAAAATGCACGCCCTCTAGGTCGCGACCCTCGATTGGCAGATCACGGGGATTCTCGGCGCCGCCGGACAGGATGACGGCATCATGTTGATCGACCAAAGCGTCGATAGCGAGATCCTTGCCCACATGAACGCCCAGATGAAACACGACGCCCTCTGCAGCCATTTGCACGGCGCGGCGGTCAATATGGGTTTTTTCCATCTTGAAATCAGGGATCCCATAGCGCATCAGCCCGCCGATTTTCTGTGTCTTCTCATAAATGTGCACGTCGTGGCCCGCCCGGGCGAGCTGTTGGGCCGCGGCCATACCGGCTGGCCCAGCGCCAATAACCGCGATCTTCTTGCCCGTTTTGTGGACCGGAACCTGTGGCTCGATCCATCCGTTCTCCCAGGCCTTGTCTACAATGGCGCATTCGATGGACTTGATCGTCACCGGGCTGTCTATCAGGTTCAAGGTACAGGAGGCTTCGCAGGGAGCCGGACAAATTCGCCCTGTGAACTCGGGAAAGTTGTTGGTGGAATGCAGGTTGTCTGAGGCCGCACGCCAATCCCCATCATAAACCAGATTGTTCCAGTCCGGGATCTGGTTGTCCACCGGACACCCCTTCAGACCTTTCTGATCGTGACAAAAAGGAATGCCGCAGTCCATGCACCGGCTGGCCTGATCGCGCAGCGTCTGCTCTGGCAGGGGAATTATGAATTCTTTGTAGCTACGCGTGCGGTCAGAGGCGGGGCGGTATTTTCTGTCCTGCCTGTCGACCTCAAGAAAGCCTGTCACTTTACCCATAATTTCTTACTCCGCTTCGGACGCCACAGCGTGCCTTGAGTTGTTGATCACGCCGCCGGATTAGCGGCCATCTGCGCTGTTTCGATCTCTTCGAGGGCCCGGCGGTATTCCGTGGGCATGACTTTCACGAATTTCGGACGAAACTCTTCCCAGTTTTCCAGTATGTGGGCGGCTTGTTTTGAGCCGGTGTAGTACCGATGGTTTTCAATCAACTGGCGCAAGCGCTCGTCATCATGTTGGGTCATGTCATTGGACACATCGACCCGGCCATGGTGTTCGATATTACCGCCGATATGGTGCTGGGATTCCATCAGGTTGTCTTCTTCGGGCACAGGTTCCAACTCGACCATGGCCAGGTTGCACCGACTGGCAAAGGTGCCGTCCTCGTCCAATACATAAGCGATACCGCCGGACATTCCCGCAGCGAAGTTACGCCCGGTGTAACCCAGAACCGCCACAACGCCGCCAGTCATGTATTCGCAGCCATGATCGCCAACTCCTTCGACAACCGCAGTGGCCCCAGAGTTGCGCACCGCAAACCGCTCGCCAGCCACACCGCGCAAATAGCATTCACCCTCGATGGCGCCGTAAAGCACGGTGTTACCAGCAATGATCGACTCGCTTGGGTCGATCTGAACGGCACTCTTTGGCGGGTAAATGATCAACCTGCCGCCGGACAGCCCCTTACCGATATAGTCGTTGCCTTCGCCCTCGACCTCCAACGTGACACCGCGCGAAACCCAGGCACCGAACGCCTGTCCGGTCGTACCGGTCAACTTGATATGGATGGTGTCATCCGGTAGCCCTGCATGCCCATAGCGTTTGGCAATTTCACCCGACAACATCGCCCCGACAGAACGGTTCCGGTTTGCAATCTTCATATCCAGCTTAACGGGTTCGCGGTTTTCCAACGCGGGCTGAGCGAGGCGGATGAATTCGCGGTCCAGTACATCGTCGATATGATGTACTTGGGATTCGCAGTGATAGATCGGCACATCCTCGCCCATCTCGGGATCGAAGAACAACTTGCTGAAATCCAAGCCCCGCGCCTTCCAGTGGTCGATAGCCCGATCGCGATCCAACACATTAAGCTGGCCGATCATTTCGTCCATGGTGGCAAAACCGAGCGCGGCCATGAGCTCCCGGACTTCTTCGGCCACGAAGAAGAAGAAATTGATCACATGCTCAGGCTGACCGGTAAAGCGTCTGCGCAGCACCGGGTCCTGGGTTGCGACACCCACTGGGCAGGTGTTCAGGTGACACTTTCGCATCATGATGCAGCCAGAGGCGACCAGCGGCGCAGTCGCAAATCCGAACTCATCAGCACCCAGCAATGCGCCTATGACCACATCTCGTCCCGTACGCAATCCGCCATCCACCTGCACAGCGATCCGCGAACGCAATTTGTTGCGCAGCAGGGTCTGGTGCGTCTCGGCAAGCCCGATCTCCCAAGGAGAACCGGCATGTTTGATGGATGTGAGTGGACTTGCACCTGTCCCTCCCTCCATTCCGGAGATTGTCACGTGATCCGCTCGGGCCTTGGCTACACCGGCGGCAACCGTACCTACACCGACTTCTGAGACGAGTTTCACCGAGATATCTGCACGCGGATTGACGTTTTTGAGATCATAGATCAGCTGCGCCAAATCCTCGATCGAATAGATATCATGATGCGGCGGTGGTGAAATCAGCCCGACGCCAATTGTTGAGTGGCGCACCTTTGCGATCACCGCATCGACTTTATGGCCGGGCAGCTGACCGCCTTCGCCGGGCTTGGCTCCCTGCGCCATCTTGATCTGGATCATGTCAGAATTGGCCAAGTATTCCGTCGTTACACCGAAGCGGCCAGAGGCAACCTGCTTGATCGCCGAGCGCTTGCTGTCGCCGTTTGCCATCGGCGTAAAGCGCTCGACCTCTTCGCCGCCTTCGCCGGTATTGGATTTTCCGCCGATCCGGTTCATCGCGATCGCAAGGTTTTCATGTGCTTCCGCCGAGATCGAGCCATAGGACATGGCCCCGGTTGCAAATCGTTTAACGATATCCAGTGCGGGCTCAACTTCCGAAAGCTCCAGCGGCTTGCGTCCGGTTTCTTCGGCAGGGCGCAGGCGGAACATACCGCGGATCGTCAAAAGCCGCTGCTGCTGTTCATTGATCGATTTCGCGTAGGCACGGTATTTGTCTTGGCTGTTGCCACGGACCGCGTGCTGAAGGTTGCTTACCTCGTCAGATGTCCAGGCGTGGGCCTCGCCGCGTTGTCGCAGGGCGTAGTCGCCGCCGACATCCAGAGAGTGACGAAGAACCGGCACATCGCCGTAAGCTTCCTGATGGCGGCGAACGGTCTCAACCGCAAACTCGCCCAATCCGATGCCTTCAATCTGGCTGGCCGTCCCGGTAAAATACTGGCTTACGAAATCCGACGCGAGACCGATGGCGTCAAAAATTTGTGCCCCGCAATAAGACTGATAGGTCGAGATGCCCATTTTCGACATTACCTTAAGCAACCCCTTGTCGATGGATTTGATATAACGCTGGATGACTTCATGTTCGTCGACTTCTGGCGGAAAGGCGTCCCTGGCGTGCATATCGGCCAGCGTCTCGAACGCCAGATAGGGGTTGATCGCCTCGGCGCCGTACCCGGCCAGAACCGCAAAATGATGGACTTCGCGCGGTTCAGCGGATTCGACGACCAGCCCGACAGAGGTGCGCAGACCTTTCTTGATCAGGTGATGATGCACCGCCGCTGTCGCGAGCAGCGCCGGGACAGCAACACGCTGTTGGTTGAACTGGCGGTCCGACAGGATGATGATGTTGTCACCACTTTGCACTGCCTTCTCAGCAGCATCGCACAGCCGGTGAAGGCAGATCTGCATGCCGTCTGGGCCTCGCTCGACGTCGAAGGTGGTATCCAGCACACGCGACATGAACTGGTTGTCACCGATATCGCTGATATCACGAATCTTCTGCAAATCGGAATTCCGCAGGATCGGCTGCCGCACTTCCAACCGCTTTTTCTTAGACAGATGCTTGTGGTCAAGCAGGTTGGCGCGCGGCCCAATGAAGGACACCAGGCTCATCACAGATTCTTCGCGGATCGGGTCGATCGGAGGATTGGTCACCTGTGCGAAGTTCTGTTTGAAGTAAGTGTAAAGCAGTTTGGCCTTGCTCGACATCGCAGAAATCGGCGTGTCCGTGCCCATGGACCCAAGCGCCTCTTGCCCGGTCGTCGCCATCGGCGTCATCAACAGTTTGATATCTTCCTGAGTGTATCCAAAGGCCTGCTGCGCATCGAGCAGATCCTGACCCTGATACTTGCGTGGCGAGGATTTCAGCCCGCGAAGGTCTTCCAGAACAATCTGCGTGTTCTTGAGCCACTGGTCATAAGGATTGGCGCTGCAAAGCTGCTCTTTTATCTCTTCATCCGAAACGATGACGCCCTTTTCCAGGTCGATCAAAAGCATTTTGCCAGGCTGAAGCCGCCACTTGGTCACCACCTTACCCTCGTCAAATGGCAATGTGCCTGCTTCCGAAGCAAGAACGACGGTGTCGTTGTCCAATACGAAATAGCGGGCTGGGCGTAACCCGTTGCGATCAAGCGTGGCACCAATCTGGCGCCCATCCGTAAACGCAATTGCAGCGGGACCATCCCAGGGTTCCATCATCGCGGCATGGTATTCGTAGAACGCCCGTCGCTGCTCATCCATCAACGGATTGCCGGCCCAGGCCTCGGGTATGAGCATCATCATCGCATGGGGCAGCGAGTAACCCCCCTGAAAAAGCAGCTCCAGCGCATTGTCGAAACAGGCGGTGTCGGACTGCCCCTCATAAGAAACCGGCCAGATCTTTTTGATATCGTCGCCAAACAGGTCGGATGAAAGCGTCGACTGGCGCGCAGCCATCCAGTTCACATTGCCGCGTAGCGTGTTGATCTCACCGTTATGAGCGACCATCCGGTAGGGATGCGCCAGCTTCCAGGACGGGAACGTGTTGGTCGAAAACCGCTGGTGCACCATTGCAAGTGCTGAGACAAACCGCTCGTCGCGAAGGTCCGCGAAATAAGGGTACAGTTGATCGGCCAGGAACATGCCCTTGTAGACGACCGTGCGCGCCGACATTGACACGGGATAGACATCTTCGCGACTGCCAAGCGCCTCGATGACTGCGTTTGAGATTTCGCGGCGCAAGACATAGATGCACCGCTCGAAATCGTCATCGCTCAACCCCGCAGGCCGAGCACAGAAAACCTGCCAATGAGCAGGTTCGGCTGCCATGATTTCCGGGTCTAAAGACAGGCTGGTATTGTCGGTTGGAACCGACCGCCAACCGATCACCTTTTGATCAGCACTCTCGGCGATGCGTTCGATAGTGAGCTTGATCTGATCTTGCAAAGCAACTTCCTGGGGCATGAAGAAGAACCCAAGGCTGTAGTCGCCCGCTTTTGGAAGTTCGAATCCCAGTCCGAGGCATTCATCGGCCAGAAAGTCGTGCGGGATCTGGACCAGAATGCCTGCACCATCGCCCATCAACGGATCGGCGCCAGTGGCTCCTCGATGCTCGAGATTCTCGAGAATCTGAATGCCATCCACGATGATTTTATGGGATTTAACTCCCCTGATATTCGCGATGAAGCCAAGACCACATGCATCATGTTCGTTGCGCGGGTCGTAAAGGCCCCCTGGTAGGTTGCGTTTTTCGGCGTATTCGTTGGTCATTTTATATCTCTTAGCTAGTCGGGTGCCGTCGGTTGGTTTTCCAGTCATCGCACGCGTAAACACACCCGCTTGAACAACCGAAATGGCAGTATCAAATTAAACAGATCTGCTCGTTCTCCCACCGTCCTGAGGGTTTAGGCTCGGACGTATTTCCTTTATTTGCTTAATAGTCATCAAGCAGCGTGACGCGAAAGCAGCCGAAATTCCTCTCCCAAACTCTAGCAGGTGAGTTTAATCTGACAATGCCAATTTCAATCCTGTCTTTGGATCCCGTGTCTTCTTGACGAAGCTTTCCAGCACCTCCCCTTCGCGAGAAACGGCACGCCAAAGATAGTGCCGGCGCCGCCCCAGTTCACTTACCGGCCAGAAAACTCGTCGTAGGCCTCGAGCGCTTTTGCGCCAAAAGCAATCGATGGTCCGCCACCCATATAGCCGATCATCGCAAGGGCCTCACACAGCTCTTCGCGGGTTGTCTTCAGCCGAACCAATGATTTGATATGAAAGCCAATGCAGCTGTCGCACCGGGTTGAAATTGCGATGCCTAGCGCGATCAACTCTTTGGTTTTCTCGTCCAACGCACCCGACTTCTTGGCTGCGACAGACATGGCATTGAACCCTACAAACATATCTGGCGTTTCTTTTTGCAGCACCCCTATACGAGCGGCGGTTTCACCCAAAAATTTGGTCCAGTTCATGATTTCACTTTCTCTTTGGTAGGACTGCGGGATAGCCAAGTGCATGAAACTTGAAAACATGACCTGGCTTGAAGTTGAAACGTATATTGCGTCGCGACAAGGCGTCATTCTGCCAACCGGCTCGATTGAGCAGCATGGGCCAATTGGCTTGATTGGCACTGACGCCATCTGTGCACGCGAAATTTCGTGGCGTGCCGCGGATCAATGTGGGGCCATTGTGGCCCCTGAATTGGCTTATGCGCCGGCCCCGTTTAATATGGGATTTCCCGGAACAGTCTCGTTGAGTATCGAGGTGTACACTGAGCTTGTGCTTCAGGTGATATCTAGTCTGGCGCATCATGGGTTGAACAAGATTTATATTTTGAATGGTCATGGTGCCAATCTCGCGCCCCTGCGCGAGGCCGCGGGCAGGACCAACGCAGAGGTGCGCATTCGCAGCTGGTGGGATTTTGAAAGCGTCAACGCATTGCGCAGTGAATGGTACGGCGATTGGGAAGGCATGCACGCGACGCCGTCCGAGGTGTCGATCACACAGCATACGCATCGACGTATTGAAGCTCCCGATCTGGCGGCGCCTCGCAAACTGACCCAAGACTATATTCGGGCGCATGCCGGGGACCGGCATGGGGCGCCTGAGGCACATCGCCGTGACTTTCCTGATGGTCGGGTTGGGTCCCATTCTGGGCTCGCGCGGCCAGAACATGGGATATTGCTGCTAAAATCAGCGGCCGATGCCCTGGCTGCCGATTACCTGTCATTTGTCGAGTAGCTATTTGCTTTCGTCCGAGCCCATCTTACGCTCCAACCACCGCACAAAAAAGCTGATGATCAAGACCAGAACCAGGTATTCGAGGATCAGCAGTGAGTAGATTTCCAGTGGGCGGTACTCGGTCACCACCAACTCGTTCGCCCTGCGCGTCAGTTCCTGCATCCCGATGACCGAGGCGAAAGCTGACATTTTTACGATATAGATGAACTGGTTGGCGAGCGGCGGCAGGATGCGTTTGATCGCCTGCGGCATGACGACATAGCGCATGGTCTGTGCATAGTTCAAACCCACGGTCTTCGCGGCCTCCGTCTGGCCTTTATTGATCGATTGAATACCCGCGCGATAAATTTCGGCGGTAAACGCACTGTCTGAGATCGCCAGCGTAATAATGGCACCCCAGAAAGCATCAATACTGACACTGATCCCGATTGATTTCAGTACGACAGGAAGCCCGTAAAAGACCCAAAAGAGCATTGGAAGCAGGGGGATGGCCCGAATAAATTCGATATAGATACGCGATGGATACCGAAGCCATCGATTGGATGACATCCCCGGAAGGGCGACAAGCAAACCGATTACCATCGATAGGGACGCGGCAATAAGCGACAACAAAATTGTCGCACCGAAGCCGTTCAGCAGGAACCTGATATTGTTGTATCCAGAGGTTGTCCTGGGATCGATAACGTACCAGCCCCAGGCTCCGGGTGCGGCGCTACAGCCCGCGACGAACAAGATGCACGCGAGAGCGATTGAGGTTTTGAGAGTCATATTGGCGCCCCTAGTGCTGCAAGATTTGGCTGAGGAATTTCCGGCAGCGTTCTGATTTTGGAGCCTCGAAGAACTCTTCGGGTTTTCCGGTTTCGATGATTTCCCCATGATCCATAAAGATCATCCTGTCGGCAGCGCGCCGAGCGAAGCCCATCTCGTGAGTCACGCAAATCATCGTCATCCCATCCTCGGCCAGATCAACGATCACATCCAGGACTTCCGAAATCATTTCTGGGTCAAGCGCAGACGTTGGCTCATCAAACAGCATGATCTTGGGCTCCATGCAGAGCGATCTTGCGATCGCTACGCGCTGTTGCTGGCCGCCCGATAGCTCACTTGGCTTTTTATGTGCCTGATCAGGAATGCGTACGCGCTCCAAGTATCGCATAGCGCGTTCCTCGGCGTCCACCTTGGACATGCCGCGAGCCTTGATCGGGCCCAGCGTCAGATTTTGGAGAATGGTCAGATGTGGGAACAGGTTGAATTGCTGAAAAACCATACCAACTTCGGATCGGATCTCATGAATAGACTCGTCGTCCTTCATCTCGATCTCATCGACAATAATCTGGCCAGAATCGTGCACCTCAAGGGAATTCACGCATCGGATCAGAGTAGACTTGCCTGATCCTGAGGGGCCGCAAACGACAATGCGTTCGCCGTGGTCAACCGTCAGATTTATATCCTTTAGCGCCTGATAGGACCCATACCATTTGTTAAGCGCATAAATTTCAATCGCTTTGCTTTTATTCGACATGAGCCACTCCTTGAAACTTTCCTCAGAGTCATTAACACTTGATATTTGATATGGCTCTATACGAAATACGTAATGTATAGACATAATTCGTTTGCTTCTAACAAAATGACCTAAATTGGGGAAACTTTATGCGACTTTTGAAAAAGCTGGGCCTGGTGGCGGCCTGTATGACGACGCTGATTGGCGCGCCAGCCAACGCCCAATCCGCATTGAATGACATTCTGAGCAATGGTGTTCTAAAAGTAGGTACAACCGGTGACTGGAACCCAATGTCGGTCCGCGATCCTGCCACCAATTCATACGTCGGATACGACGTAGATGTCATGACCCAACTGGCCGCAGACCTTGGCGTTGAGCTTGAGTTTGTGCCGACTGACTGGAAGACGCTCGTCAATGGTGTGGTCGCAGGAAATTATCACATCACGGGTTCCGCCTCAATCAGCCCTGCGCGCTTGAAAGCAGCTGGTTATTCCAACAGCTATATCTCGGTTGAGATATTGCCCTTTACCACCGCAGACAAAATCGACCGCTTCAACGGCTGGGACTCGATCAATTTGCCCGACGTAAAAGTCGCCGCCACACTGGGAACCACCTTTGAGAAAAGCTCGCGCGAATGGTTCCCAGACGCCGAAATTACTGTCGTAGAAGCGCCTGCTATCGGGTTCCAAGAGGTCCTGTCAGGTCGTTCAGATGTATTCATCACGTCAAACATCGAAGGTGCCACTTTGTTGGCTAAGTTCCCGAACTTGCGTCAGATCGAGACGACTGAAGCGCGCGCACCAACACCCATCGCGATGCTTTTGCCGCAGACAGATCAAGTATGGATCAACTATGTGAACAGCTGGGTTGAACTGCAGAAAACGCGCGGCTTTTTTGAAACCACTGCTGCGAAATGGGGCCTATAAGGGCGCCAAAGTATAGAAATCACATACTGCGTGGTGAGACCGCGGCGTTTGGACAAAGCGCCGCGGTTTTTTTTGGCAAAAACGCGGTTTCTTGATCGAGCGCCAGACGTCGCTCGTTCAGGCTAGCGTTTGCCAATTTGAAACCTGACTTGAAGTCAGTGATATAACTGGTCTGTCCGCGCAAGGGAGTCATCCAGATGACCATCGATAACCGTCGCATCGACATGCACTCGCATTTCTACGGTGGGGGCCTGGTGGATACGTTGCGCGCTCGGAAAAAGCGCCCGTATCTGCGCACGCGCGGCGATGGTGTGACCGTGATGGTTGCTATGAATGGCGAATTTCCTTTCACCGAGCATTACCACGACTATCGCGTTGGATTGGCCGAGATGAAGGCCGCTGGACTAACGCACCGTATGTTGACGTTTCCGGGCGCCTTGGGAGTTGATCTGATGCCCGCGCACGAAATCGCTACGGCCATCTCAGCGTACAATGACTATTTGGCGCAACTCACGCATGAGACGGATGGCGTGCTGATAGGATTGGCGGGCGTTCCGCTCGACGACATGGATCTTGCCTGCGCCGAGGTGAGGCGTATCCGGCGCGATCTTGGTCTTCCCGGTATTATCCTGCCCTCGAACTATTTCAATTCGCTGGAAGAAGCTGATGAGTTGCGACCTCTTCTGGCGGCGGCCAATGAATACGGCTGTCACATTATGCTGCATCCGGGACTGAAAGTCGGCCAGGAGCCCCCTGCCCGGCCTGCGGACAACGTGCAATACCGGCTCTCCGCTGTGGATTTGCAATCCAGTGCGTCGCAGGCTGCGCTGACTGTGATCCTCTCGGATATGCTGGACGAATACCCCAACATCACGTTCCAGATCGTCAATCTTGGCGGGACGTTACCGTTCATATTTGAGCGGATCGAGAGCATCGCGCGGCACCGCAACCCCAATGAGCCTTTCCCGACAGAGCGTTTGCGCCGCTTATGGTATGATTGCGCCTCGCTAGGGCCACGGGCGTTAGAGGCGGCGGTAAAAGTGTTTGGCGCAGATCGCATAATGCTGGGGTCCGACTATCCGATCTTCAAAGACGATCCCTATGGCCACGCTGTCGTGCCCGCAGACTTAAGCGACGCTGAAAAGATGCAAGTCAGTTGGAAAACTGCGGATGATCTATTTGCCCATCTCGAAACGCTTCGACAAAGGGCCTTGGGTTAGGCGTGTTCTGTATCTTTCTGTTCGGCATCGATGAGCCGCTGCAATCGCAATCGAAACGTCTTAGCGCCCAAGTCCAGTCCAAGGTCAATGTGAGGCGTAGTCATCGCGTCCATCCCCTTGTGAACCGCTTCAAGGATTTCCTTGTCCTCGTTAAAGGCCATGATCGCGCCATCGTTCATTTGCTTAGAGATGGCCTTGTCACATGGGTCGGTGTTGCGGTGCTGGAACCAGATATATTGCGTATTGTTCTCATCCACCGGCGTCATGAAGTTGTAAGAAATATTAACGTAGGTATCGGCGACGGCGGGCTTGTCAGGTCCACCCGTACCCGTGGGCGTATAGACCGATTTGTTGAGCGCAATTGCAGGCACGCACATCTCATAATGTTGTTTACGGTCGCAAGTGCCCTCAAACCTCACGAGGTTTTTATAATACGGCGAGGGTGGCTGATCATAGATCCAACGCGAGACGATCACGCCGCGGTCAGTCTTTTCCATATCGAGCGGTTGATCGCCCGTGCCGCCGCCGCCAAAGGACGTCACATGCACCCAAGCCACGTGGCTGGGATCAAGTAGGTTATCGACGACCCACAGGTAATTGCATTCAATCGAAAGCATGCCACCATCTGTATAGCCCCAGTCCGGATTGTCGAAATTCTCGATCTCAAAGATCTCATCCGGATTGGCCTTTTCCGGATCGCCCATCCAGATCCAGAGCAGGCGATAGCGATCCACGACGGGGTAGGACCTGACAACCGCGCGTCGGGGGGTCATGCCGCGCTGGGTGGGGGAATCGATACAGTTGCCGGTGCAATCAAAGGTCAGTCCGTGATAGCCACAGACCACATGATCCCCTTCAAGCTGCCCCATAGAAAGCGGCAATTTGCGGTGCGGGCAGGCATCCTCGAGCGCGGCTGGTGCGCCGTCACATTGCCTGTAGAACACAATATTTTCGCCCAGCAGTTTCTGCGCCTTGAGAGTATGTTCGTAGTCTTTGCTCCAACCCGCGACGTACCAGCAATTGCGTAAATACATATCTCTCTCCAACTCGCGTTCGTTTGAGGTAGCTTAGTCGCTTGCGCCCACAAGCTCCATTTTCATCTGCTCAGAGCGGACACTGGGACACCAAACTGATGCTCCAGAGCCAAAGCAAATGGCGCGACTTTAATTGCCAAGGATCGTCGGCAGCCTCAGCCCCTGTTCTCGGGCGCAATTCACGGCATCCTCATAGCCCGCATCTGCGTGACGCCAGACACCTGATGCCGGATCATTCCACAAGACACGTTCCAGCCGCGTGGCGGCCTCATCCGTACCATCCGCACAAATGACCATTCCTGCATGTTGACTAAAACCCATGCCTACGCCGCCGCCGTGATGGATAGACACCCACGTAGCCCCTGACGCGGTGTTGATAAGAGCATTCAAAAGCGGCCAATCCGATACCGCATCTGAGCCGTCTTTCATGGACTCCGTTTCGCGGTTTGGCGATGCCACAGAACCGCTATCCAGATGGTCACGCCCGATGACAACAGGGGCCGACAGTTCACCTGTCCGCACCATCTCGTTGAATGCCAAGCCCAGTTTGTGACGCACCCCAAGGCCGACCCAGCAAATGCGCGCGGGCAACCCCTGAAAGCTGATCCGCTCGCGAGCCATATCGAGCCAATTGTGCAGATGCGGGTCGCCCACAAGCTCTTTTACTTTAGCGTCAGTTTTGTAGATATCCTCTGGATCACCTGATAGCGCGACCCAGCGGAACGGGCCTACGCCGCGGCAAAATAGCGGTCGAATATAAGCGGGCACAAAGCCGGGAAAATCGAAGGCGTTCTTTAACCCTTCGTCTAGCGCGACTTGTCGGATGTTATTGCCATAATCAAACGTCGGCACGCCTGCTGAATGGAAGTCGCACATGGCTTTCACATGGGTCTTCATTGACGCGCGCGCCGCCTTTTCAACCGCTTTAGGATCGCTTTCGCGCGCGTTGCGCCACTGCGCCATCGTCCAGCCTTGCGGCAAATAGCCATTGATCGGATCATGCGCCGAAGTTTGATCTGTGACCATGTCAGGACGCAGGCCGCGCTTTACAAGCTCTGGAAAAATGTCAGCCGTATTGCCCAACAGGCCGACGGATTTCGCCTCACCCGATTTGGTCCACCGATCAATCATCGCAAGGGCTTCATCAAGCGTGTCAGCGCGTTCATCGACGTATTTGGTGCGCAGCCGAAAATCGATTGACTCTGGGTTACATTCTACCGCCAAACAACATGCACCCGCCATGACGGCCGCGAGCGGCTGCGCGCCGCCCATCCCACCCAGACCGCCCGTGAGGATCCATTTCCCTGTCAGCTCACCGCCGTAGTGCTGACGTCCGGCCTCCATAAAGGTCTCATAGGTGCCTTGGACGATGCCCTGACTGCCAATGTAAATCCACGATCCCGCGGTCATCTGACCATACATTGCCAGACCTTTTTTATCGAGCTCGTTGAAGTGATCCCAAGTTGCCCAATGGGGCACAAGGTTTGAGTTAGCGATTAAGACACGCGGCGCATCGGAGTGGGTCTTGATCACTGCAACAGGGCGCCCCGATTGAACGATCATCGTCTCGTCGGCTTCAAGATCCTTCAGCGTCGCAACCATGGTGTCAAAATCTGACCATGTGCGGGCCGCGCGACCAATTCCACCATAAACAACCAGCTCATGCGGGTTCTCAGCAACATCGGGGTGCAGATTGTTCATCAACATGCGCAAAGGCGCCTCCGTCTGCCAACTCTTGGCATTAAGTTCGGGGCCCGTTGGCGGGTAAACATCACGCGCATTCTGACGATCATGCATTTCAGACTCCTTTTTTGGCAAGCGCGCCACTGCGGGCGAGATTATCCAGCGTATTCAATACTTCGGCCAAAACCAGACGTAGCCTTGTGGCCCGGCCCTGGCGGTACGTCCAAGGGGCGGTTTCATCCATATACGCGCGCTGCGCCAATTCCATCTGGATGGTGTGAACGCCCAAAGAAGGTTGACCATAGTTGCGGGTCGTCCATCCACCTTTGAAACGCTCGTTCAGGACCGTGTCAAAACCGAGTGCAGCGTCGCAGCAGGCTTTGACCGTTTGCTCGATCTCAGTCGCACACGTGGTGCCTGCGTAGGTGCCAATGTTAAAAACCGGCAGAATACCATCAAAGAGGAATGGGATGTCGGACCGAATTGAGTGGCAATCAAAAAGCAAGGCCACCCCGTGCCGCGCCTTAACGCGCAGCAGCTCTTGCGCTATCGCATCATGATAAGGAGCGTGATAGGCTACGCACCGGGCCTTGATCTCAGCCTCCTGCGGAGCCTCTCCGGCCAGCCAGATTTTATGCCCATCAAAGTCCGTTAACGGACATAGCGTGGTCGTGTTCTGCCCTGGATAAAGCGATGCACCTGCCGGGTCGCGGTTGGCATCAATGACATAGCGATGCACGTTAGATTTGATAACCGTCGCCCCATTGAGCAACCCATCATATAGCTGGGCAATGTGCCAATCGGTATCAGACAGGGTCTGCCCAATTGGGTTCAACCGCTTCATCACATCATCTGGCACAAAGGTGCCGCCATGGGGCTGCGCAAGCACCACCGGGCTGTCGCCAACAATCACGTCAAAGACGTTCATACCTCGAGAGCCGGCATTGCCACTCGCGAGAGCTTTGGCAGTTCCGCTGACGAGATCAACTGGGAGGCCGCGAGGATATCGGGCGCCAGATACCGATCCTCACCCAATGTGGCCACGTCTTTGCGGAGCCGCAAAATACATTTTGAGAGTGACTCGCTTGTGGACAGCGGCGCACGGAACTCGACACCTTGGGCTGCACAAAGCAGCTCAACCCCGAGAATAGAATGCAGATTGCGCAGCATCTGTTGCAGCCGGTACGCCCCGTGCGCCGCCATTGACACATGGTCTTCTTGATTGGCCGAAGTCGGGGTCGAGTCAGTCACGCAAGGGTTAGCGAGATGCTTGTTTTCAGACATCAAAGCCGCCGTCGTGACCTCGGCAATCATATAGCCCGAATTCAGGCCGGGGTATGGCGTCAGGAACGGCGGCAAATCAAAGGACAAGGTCGGATCGACCATGAGCGCCACTCGCCTTTGCGCAATGGCTCCAATCTCAGAGATCGCAAGCGCGATCATATCAGCGGCGAAGCCTACGGGCTCTGCATGGAAATTACCGCCCGACACGATCATGTCAGCCTCGACCAAGACCAGCGGATTGTCTGTTGCGGCATTGGCCTCAATCCGAAGCGTCGCAGCCGCCTGGCGCAAGACATCCATCGCGGCGCCGGTCACTTGCGGCTGGCAGCGGATGCAGTAGGGATCTTGAACGCGGGTGTCACCATCGCGATGGCTTTCTCGGATTTGCGAGCCATCCAGAAGCGCGCGCATTGTAGCTGCGGCCTCAATCTGGCCGCGATGACCGCGTAGCGCGTGGATCTCTTGCTGCAACGGTGCGGTGGACCCCATGATTGCGTCAGTTGACATAGCCGAGGTTACTAGCGCGGCCTGCGCGGCCTCCCATGCCATGAACAAGCCGCTAAGCGAGAAAGCGGTTGAGAATTGCGTGCCGTTGATGAACGCCAATCCTTCTTTGGGGCCCAGCGGGATGGGCTCTAGCCCGGCCTTGTCCAGTGCGTCGCAGCCCTTCATTACAGTGCCCTGAATTTCCGCCTCGCCCTCGCCGATGATCACAGCGGCCATATGCGCAAGCGGGGCCAAATCGCCTGACGCCCCAACCGAGCCCTGGGCAGGAATAACCGGCGTCACACCGCGCGCCAGCATATTTTGCAGCATTTCGATTAGCGACCACCGCACGCCCGAAGCACCACGCCCCAAGGACAAAAGCTTGAGCACCATAATAAGCCGCGCGTGGGCGCGCGAAATCGGTTCTCCCACACCGCAACAATGGGACAAGATCAGGTTACGCTGAAGCGTTGCCGTGTCTTTATTTTCGATCTTGATACTTGCCAGTTTACCAAAGCCCGTGTTGACGCCGTAAACCGGAGTATTCCCCCGCGCGGCCTTTGCGATCTTGGCCGCTGCATTTTCGACCGCATCCCTGCACGACAGATCAAGTGTAACAGCCGCCTCTTCGCGAAACACGTAAGACAGGTCGTTCAGTGTGACCGCCCCCGGCGTCAAAATCATCGTGGCCAAAATTCACCTCCAAAAATGCGCGTGTGAAGCGGGTTGAACCCGATCCGGTAGGCAAGCTCTGCCGGGTGTTGTGCATTCCAGACCGCAATATCTGCACGCAGGCCCGGTGCGATCATGCCGCGATCCGAAAGACCAAGCGCGCGTGCGGCGTTGCGTGTGGCCCCGACAAGTGCTTCCTGAGGTGTCATGCGAAACAGGGTCGATGCCATGTTCATCGCCAGCAAAATGGACGTCATCGGCGAAGAACCGGGATTGGCGTCAGTGGCTACCGCCATAGGCACATGATATTTGCGCAGCAGGTCAATCGGCGGCATTTGCGTTTCGCGCAGCGTATAAAAGGCGCCAGGAAGGATCACAGCCGTTGTCCCTGCCGCAGCCAAGGCTGCAGCCCCATCCTCGTCAAGATATTCGATGTGGTCGGCAGAGAGCGCACCATAGCCTGCCGCCATCTTGGCCCCCCCAAAGTTGGATAATTGCTCAGCATGAATCTTGATGGGTAAGTCCAATGCTTGAGCTACAGCAAAGACCTGAGCAACCTGCGTTGGCGAAAAGGCGATCCCCTCGCAAAAGGCGTCCACGGCATCCACCAGCCCTTCAGCATGGGCTGCGCGCAACGCGGGGAGGCAGACTTCGGCAATATAGGCATCGTCGCGCCCGGCATATTCGGGCGGCACCGCATGTGCGCCAAGGTAAGTCGTTTTGATCGTCACCGGCCGCAGATCCGCCAAACGCCGCGCCGCGCGCAGCATCCGCAACTCGACATCGGTGTTCAGACCATATCCCGACTTGATTTCGACGGTACAAACGCCTTCGGCGATCATCGCATCCAGCCTTGGCAGTGCGTCCGCAACCAATTCATCTTCGGTAGCGCGCCGTGTTGCTGTTACGGTCGAAATGATGCCGCCGCCTGCCCGCGCAACCTCTTCATAAGACGCCCCGTTCAAGCGCATCTCAAATTCCATCGCCCGATGACCACCAAAAATCAAATGCGTGTGGCAGTCGATTAACGCTGGCGTCACCAATCGGCCACCCAGGTCGACTCCATCGCCATGCCTATAATCTGATGGCATATCCGCATGCGCACCAACCCAAGCGATGGCCTCGCCGTCCAGCACAATCGTGTTGGCGCCGGTCAAACCATAGGGCGCGCGCCCTGACTTCATGGTGGCAACGCAGCAATTACTGAGGATCGTTTGGGACAATTAATTCCTCATATTTAAATACATCTTGTCACGCAGATTGTATGGTCTTAGAATTTTTATGTCCATTCATAATAGGGAGGGTGTATGGAGGTTTTCGCAAGACGGGCCTATCTCCAGACTGGCTGGTCGAAAGACGTGCGCTTGACTTTGCAGGCAGGAAAAATTGCGGAAATCGCAACATCTGCGCAGGCCGAGCCTGGGGATATCCGTGTCGATACGCTCCTTCCTGCGCTGTCAAACTTGCACAGTCACAGCTTTCAGCGGGCGATGGCGGGCATGACTGAATTTCGCGCCAAGGGGCGCGAGAGCTTTTGGACATGGCGCGACTTGATGTACAGATTTCTTGATCACCTGACCCCGGACCAAATTGGCGTGATTGCCGGCATGGCGTTTATGGAAATGCAGATGGCCGGCTATGCCGCTGTGGGTGAGTTTCACTACATTCATCACGCGCCGGGCGGTCGGGCATACAATGATCCAGCCGAACTGTCGGCGCAAATCATGAAGGCCGCGGCTCAGACCGGAATAGGGCTCACGCACTTGCCCGTCCTTTATACCTACGGGGACGTCGGGCAGGCGCAGCTTGCTGGAGGCCAGCTTCGATTTGGGAATACCGTCGATCAATTTGCAGAATTGGTTGAGCGATGCAAGGCGGCGGCCAAAGCGATGCCGAGCGACACATGCGTTGGAATCGCCCCGCATTCGTTGCGCGCGACGTCGCCTGCTGATCTTGCACGCATTGGCGCGCAAACGCCGACAGGGCCCATTCACATCCACATCGCAGAGCAGCTGAAGGAAGTGGAAAGTGTGCAGGACGTCCTCGGCGCACCTCCCGTGGCATGGCTGCTGGACAATACAGACGTTGATCACCGTTGGTGCCTTATCCACGCGACGCACATGACCCAGGTTGAAACGATCGGCCTGGCCAAAACCGGTGCGGTTGCTGGGCTTTGCCCTGTGACAGAGGCGAATTTGGGCGATGGCATTTTCAATGGCAAGGAATACCTGAACGCGGGCGGCACGTTTGGGATCGGCACGGATTCAAACGTGAATATCGCAGTGTGCGAAGAATTGCGGCTCTTCGAATACTCCCAGCGTTTAAAGCACCGCGAACGAAATATTTTAGGCGTCGAAGACCGCTCAACCGGGGAAGCCTTGTATGTCGGAGCGGCGAAAGGCGGAGCGCAGGCGCTGAACCGAAATGCAGGTGTGATCGCGCTAGGACGACTAGCTGATCTGGTCGCGATTGACAGCAACGACCCTACGCTCTGCGCGCTGACAGACAGCCAGTTATTGGACGGATACCTGTTTGCGGCGAATGACTGTGTCGTCACTGATGTTTGGTCCGCCGGGCGACATCAGGTGCAGGGCGGGCGCCATGTGGCCCACGATGATATCGTGGAGCAATACCGGGCCGTCATGGCGACGCTGACCGAAACGTTTGGCTCGGTTTGAACTGGTCAAAATTACGGAAGTGAATATGGTTTTTGCCGCGGCCATCAGAGGATTAGAGGTGGCGATAAGGCGCCGTCGGATGGCGGAAGATGCGATCAAGAGCGCTAAATTTGTCTATCCGCTCCGAGATTTTGGGCAGTCCTAATTCTCATACTGGTTAGTCTGCCGGCAGCGGGCGCTAAGGGCGGGAAAGCTGGAGAAGTCGCATTGCGTATCAACATCGGCCAAGCTTAGGCGGCAGGCAAATCCATCAGGCCCAGCCCTTTGGGCACTTTCGCGCGTTATTCCGCCGCCGTTCTTCCACGGCACGGCGATCAGTTCATCGGCGTCGATGAACGTCAGATCACCCATACGACAGCTTTCCAGATGCGGCCTGACCCACTCGTGTGGTTGGGTTTTGAAAGGCGGTCTGCATATCGGGATAGGCTTCTAGGAGATCTGTACCTCCAGAAAGCCTTTCGGGATGCAATCTGCCGCTCTCCCAGACGGCGACGCCATCGATACGAACAGTTGCATCCAGAACATTCAGGGAAATCTCACCCGGTGGGTAGGCACCGCATGTATGGAAATGGAGCAGCCGTGGATTGCCGAACGCGGCGCCGCTCCAGCGCTCAAAATTGCGGCCTGCCGGCTCCAGATATTCACAGCCCGGATGAATGCCGGCATGCCACGAGTGTACAAAATAGGTGTCGATCTGGTACTTGTTACCAACGAATTCATAGTGCGCCTTGGCCGCCGAAACATCTGCCGCCGACCCTTCAAAACCGGTAATTCGCGAATTCTCGAAATTCACAAAAAGCGTTTCTTTCAATTCGCACGACCAGGGCGTGTAATACTGCGATCCAGTCCCGGTGAGAAATCCGTTTTGTGCGATGCGCCCGTGAAACCCCTTTGCAGGGACCGGTGTAAACACCGAAACCGGAAAACGTTTGAGGGTCGTATCGCCGCTTGCCTCTGAAAAGGCCATGGGATTCCCCTTGAAGTCGGTTCCGGCCGGGCAGGTCACATGTATGTCTGTTGACCCCGCAAGTGCCGTGTTGGTCAACGACTTGAGCCTTTTGAACGCCCGCCAATCAATCGTTCCGAACGCAGAGGCAAGCGTCTCTCGGTCCAAGGCATAACTGATGATTTGGCGTTTCGACGAATTCAGAGGACGAAACCTAATTTGGTCGCCCAACCGCGCAAAGAAAACGGTGCGATCCGCCGCGTCTATTTTCCCCAAAAGGGTCTCGTCCGGATCGCTGACGTCGCGATTAAAAGGGACGCCGTGCATCTGTGACTCCAGGCCAAACTGGACAGCGGCATCCTTAATGACGCCCGCCAATTTGGTGTCGTAATATCCATCCTCCACAGCCTCGTAGATGAGGAGGAGTTTGTGCCCGGGCTGGCATTGGGCGCAATTTATCAACAGATTGCGTGCACCCTCGGCCAGACGATCTTGAAAGTCGCTCAACGGCATACACCCTTCGCATTCACTTTATTTTCGGCGGATCCCCATTGTGATGATAATGGCTGTGTCGAAAGCGTAACTGCTCTCACACTTTCAGGCTATCGCTTTTTCAATTTGTTAGCCATTGGCCCAGCCAATGGTTTGTGGCAGCGACGCCTTGTATAGTCTAGTCAAAAGCCTTTATAAACACGTACATAATAAGACGCCAGGAGGTGGACTATGCGATCGAGCTATCGCGACATTAAGGCCATCGTGCTGACTCGCATTCGCGCGAACATCTGGCCTCCCGGCGCCAACTTGCCGGGCGAGATTGAGCTAGCCAAGGAATTTGGCTGCGCTCGGGCGACCGTAAACCGCGCCATGCGTGAATTGGTCGACGACGGCATCCTTGAGCGCAAACGCAAAGCCGGAACAAAGGTTAAATCATCCCCCACGCGTCGAGCACAATTCTCAATCCCGATCATTCGCGAAGAGATCACCAACACAGGAGCGGACTATCGATATGTTCTTTTAGAGCGCCAGACGATTACGGCCCCCGGATGGTTGCGATCGCGGGTCGAGATTCCAAAAGGTCAAAAAGTCCTGCACCTACGATGCATGCATTACGCGGGCAGAAACCCTTACCAGTTCGAGGATCGGTGGATCAATCTTGCAGCTGTTCCGAACGCGGCCGAATATGACTTTGAAGACATCGGGCCCAATGAATGGCTTGTGCGCGAAGTGCCTTTTACAGACGGTGAACTTGTGTTCTCAGCAACCAACGCATCAAGTGAGATCGCAAATTTCCTTAACACAACGGACGGCACCGCGATCTTCACGATAGAACGTACGACTTGGCTGGATAAGGTAAACGTAACCTATGCGCGGCTCTATTTCTCGAGAGACTATAAGATGACAACGCGTCTGTGACGCGCGACGGGATGGATGCCCCGTCGGGCGGCCGGGAAAACGACAGATTGATCAGTCTGGATGCGTTGCGATCGCTGCCTGGCCAAAACAGCTGCTGCGCAGCTTTTGCGGGGTGTGCTTTCTGCTTAAAGCCCTTTTCGGGCGCTGAAATTACTTGGGTGCCACTCAAAACCTCAGCCACCTCCCCTTTCTATTGTCACTTGTGTAAGTTGGTCGACGAAAAGACCGTTGCGATTAAATCGGTTGGGGGGGGATCCGTAAGATGACTTCGACGTTTTTGGTGTTTGCGGGGGTCATCGCCCATTTTGCGCTTCAGGTCGCATTCATTATACGGGCCTTGATCAGGCCCAATCGCCAACCCTCTTCCCGCATTGCCTGGGTTCTTGTTATCCTCGTACTTCCGGTGTTGGGAGCATTATTCTACATCCTATTTGGTGACACGAACATCGGTCATGGACGGGCCGCGCGATATAGAAAGGCGTCGGCACAGCTTTCCGACCTCAGAAGATCCAACCCAGAACCCGATCGAATGGATGGAGTCGCAAAGCGGAACCGCCATCTCTTCATGCTCGGTCATTCTATAAGCGGCTTTCGACCGCTCGAAGGTAACGCGGCCGAACTTATGGTCGATTCCAATACAGCCATTGATAGTTTGGTGGTCGATATTGATGCTGCAAAAACGTCGGTCCAACTTCTGTTTTACATCTGGTTGGCCGATACAAACGGATTGAAGGTAGTCGAGGCGGCAAAAAGGGCTGCACGCCGTGGCGTGATCGTCCGCGCGATGGCGGACGACGTCGGTTCTCGTGATATTATCCGCTCCAGCCACTGGCGCGATATGGAGGCGGCTGGGGTTCGGCTGGTGCGCGCTCTTCCTGTACGCAATCCTTTTCTGCACCCATTTGGGGGGCGATTGGACCTGCGCAATCACCGGAAAATAGTGGTGATCGACGCACATATCACCTATTGCGGCAGCCAGAACTGTGCCGACCCGGAATTCAGGATTAAGGCCAAATATGCGCCTTGGGTGGACCTGGTGGTTCGCTTCGAGGGACCCATCGCCTTACAGAACCAAGCGCTCTTTGACGAAGATTGGGCGGCGCACACCGACGAGCCGTTATCCAATAGTTTGCCAAATTTGCCTGCTGATACAGATCTTCCGCGAGGTGTCGCACAGGCCATCGGAACAGGGCCGACTGCTCGGCCTTCGGCTGTCCCTGAAATGTTCGAAGCGCTGATGCATGCAGCACGGCGTGAACTCGTGGTTACGACCCCATACTATGTGCCTTCCGAACCTATGCAATCTGCACTCTGTTCAGCCGGACATCGGGGCGTCGAAACAACCCTTGTCGTGCCCAAGAAAAACGACTCGTGGATCGTGGCCGCAGCCAGCCGGAGCTATTACTCTGAGCTTGTCGCGGCGGGTGTGCGCATCTTCGAGTACAAGCCCGGGTTGCTACACGCGAAGTCGCTCACGCTAGATGACGAAGTTGCTCTCATTGGCTCAGCAAATCTGGACCGCAGGAGCTTCGATCTGAATTATGAAAATAACATTCTCATCCAGGATGCCGACCTCGTATCCGCCTTGCGAGATCGGCAACGGCGCTTCATAGCCGAGTCGCAAGAGGTCCTATCTGAGGACATTGCTGACTGGAGCGTCACGCGGCGGCTTTGGAACAACTCAGTTGCGATTCTGGGGCCAATTCTTTGACTGGCTTTGTGGCGTTAGTCCGCAGCTAGGGCCTGACGCGTTCTCTTTGCCGCATACGAAAAGAAGGGCCAGAGGTGTCGCTTGGACAGCTGCTGGAGCCCATAGTGAACGCCCGCCCCCGCTAAAGGATCGTCCGACTTTGGTCCGAATATCTCTCAGACTTATTCCGGTAAAGTTGCGACCTAAACCTGATGCGCCGATGTTCATATTGTAACACCTTGGTCCCAGTCGAAACCTCATGCCCATGGATTTGGGCGCATATTCGGAGAAAATAAATGAAGCTTTCTCATTTTCTACTGACGACATCGCTTTGCGCAGTTGTTGCAATGCCGGCCTTCGCCGAGGCAAAAAAGTTCAGTGACGTCGACCAAGACGGCAATGGCAAGTTGTCAATCGCAGAGCTTTTGAAGGCATTCGGTGAAGAAGGTGCGAGAAGTATTCTTAAGCGTAGTGACAGAAACGGTGATGGTGAGGTTAGCCTCGATGAAGTCAAAATCTCACATGACGACGATGAGTCAGATGACGAGGATGGCAGTGACGATTCCGACGACGATGATGATGATGACAGCGATGAGTCCAACGATTCCGAAGACGATGACGGCGAAGACGACGATGATGATGATGATGATGATGATGATGACAGCGACGATGACGATGATGATGATGACAGCGACGAGGAGGATAGCTAATCCTCGGTCTCACCTGCTCAAGTGAATGGGCTGCTCTTGGGTATCCGCAATTAATTTTGCGGATACCCACAACGAACCAGAAAGCAAAAACTGGGTTTGATCATTGAAAGTCATCGAACAAACGAAATATGAGAAGCTCTTTTCAACACCTTTGTTTCGCTTCCAGGCAACCGGTCCAATAAAACTGAACCGAGAGCTTCTGGACGAAGGGCGCCGGCTCCGCGCGGCAAGCGAGGGTGTTTCAAAATCAAATCGTGGCGGATGGCATTCGCCCGGGAATTTGTTCGCCGAGACTGT
>Ga0075467_10000476_pt1 | contig 31915 bp, 27 predicted proteins | sample DEB08_DNA_9_FD_75067 | JGI IMG/M metagenome (GOLD analysis project Ga0075467, IMG submission 75067) | Aqueous microbial communities from the Delaware River and Bay under freshwater to marine salinity gradient to study organic matter... | ecosystem: Environmental > Aquatic > Marine > Coastal ... | reverse complement strand
CAACATCTAAGGCGTAATCGGAGGAAGATGCCCCAAAACTTAGGGCCCAGCCGAAATTAGGATTTTGGGCAGTGCTTGGGGCAGCAAGGCTACAAATAAAGAGTGCTGTAAGGAACATGTTTTTCATAAAGGCATCTAAATAGACTAACTAACGTGAGTTCGACCTAAAATTAGGCCTCAGACCTCTTGTAAATCTGAGGCTCTAATTTATTGTCGAATGCACGTTAACTAAGGGCAGGCAAAGATGCATAGATAAAACTAATTCAGCTCCTGTCTTATTAAGACATACAAGTTTTTGGGGTTTTCCCAGAAGCGCCTGAAATTCCAGTTTTCAAAAAACGCTTTGTTAAATTATCAACAGAAAATACCCCAAGCCATTTAAGCGGAAATCACAAATATCAAGGCAATAATCGCATTACGACCTAAACGACAAATATTTTCTTAGCGGCCGTTAGCGCACTGAAAATCCCCGGTACCATAACACAACCTAAAAAGAAGAGGCGGATATTGGCGGCCTAATTAGCCTCGCCAATAAAGAAAGTCCAGATTAAACCCGCTGCTAAAAAACCCTTGTGAATATATATTAAAACCTTTTTGCTTAATTCCCTATTGGCATAGATGCAGGCCTAGGCTAGAGCCTGTGGCGCTTATACTAATAGCAGAGTCACCTGAGCTTGCTAAGATGAATTCGGAACCCCTTTGAATATTCATTATTGTTTAGATTGGTTAACCCTTAAAGCTAAGTGTTTCATTTTTAAATGATAACATTAAAAGAAGTAGCCAATACTTTCAAATAGAAGCATTTCTAGTAACCTAAATTACCAAGCTGGCACGAAAGCCCGCCTGAGGGATAGCAGTGGAAAGCCCACAGCGAGGAACGAGCGAGGACTTGCAACGTATAGCCCGACCCGCTATGCTTGGAGCCTGCGGAAAGCAGAAGGGACAGGCCCAAAAACAAAAACCAAGGGCAAGCTTGGTCTGTATAACTTGACGGTGAGGGAGATGGCGCCTTTTTAATGGAAAACTTGACTAGCAAATTTTAATGGGAAGTCAGCCTCTTAATAAAACTAGGCTTCACTAACTTCGCCATTACTCTATTCTCCTACTCATGAAACGAAAGAAATGGCTGTGGCTTCTGCTCCTGCTGCCCCTAATCCCTCTTACTTTTTTCCCGGGATTCTTATTTTACACCACCGCTCCTATTGTAGAGGGCTTAAGCGACTTCAACTTGGCCTATAATGAAAAGCAGGCCTTGGATATTTATTTTCCTACGCAAAAGAAGTATGAGGCAGATCCGGTAGTGGTTTTTATTCACGGCGGCGCTTGGATTACCGGCCGGAAGGAGTCGATTAATTTTAACCGTTTTAATGGTGCGGTTGAGAAATTGCGCGCACAGGGATTCGCAGTAGTTTCACCCAGTTATACCTTGGCGGAAGATGGGATTAGTCCTTTTCCGCAAAATATTAAAGATGTAATTGATGCGGTGCTTTGGTTGAAAAAAAATGCTAGCGCCTACGAGCTAGATAGCAATAGCATTGGACTTTTAGGCGAATCGGCTGGGGCTCATTTAGGGCTTATGCTCGCTTTTCACGCTTATGCAGATGCGCATCCTGATTGGCCTAGGCCGGAAATTGATTATTTGGTGGATGTATATGGACCCACGGAAATGCGGACTTTGTACTTTTCTGAAAAGCTCGATTCTCTCAATAGTTTTATCGAAGATTTACCTGCGATTTTACGTGAGCCTCTCGATATCTCGCGAAACTTAATGGGCTTTGATCCGCAAAAAGACAGTGTAAAAGCAAGTCAGTTTATGCACGAATATTCACCCATTAATTTTCTAAAATCAGAGCTACCACCCGTTTTGATAATTCATGGCGATCAGGATCAACTGGTTTCCGTAGAACAATCGCAGCTGCTTGTAGCGAAAATGGATAGTCTAAATTTAAACTTCGAATACCACGAATTAGAGGGCGTCAATCATGCGTTTTTGGGCGTAACCGACAGCCAAAAAGATAGCATACAATTTTGGATTAGTGGGTTTATACTAAAGCAGTATCCATTAAACTAAAGTCTATGAATAAGCTACCAGCCCAACTAGATATCGCCTTCTTAGGGGCAAGATTCGCCTTAGTTTTGAGCTTACTATTCTTTAGCAGCTGCAAAAAGGATTCGCCTGCTTCTAGTCCGCCCGCTTCGTCACCTACCCTTGAGGAGCAAGGAATCATTTCGGCTCTCGACTTATCTTTTTACCCTACCTATTTCCAAAACGGCCCGCAGTATCTGGACTCCAATGGCCATGCAATTGAACTGCTGGATTTTATTAAAGAACAAGGCGTTAACACTGTGCGCTTACGCTTATGGCATAGTCCTACTACTAATGGCTCCAGCTTGGCACAAGTAGATAGTTTAGCCGAGATCCTTCAGCAAAAAGGAATAAAGGTTTGGCTCTGCCTCCATTATTCTGACACCTGGGCCGACCCTGGTCACCAAGAAACCCCTTTAGCTTGGAAAGGACTGAATTACAGCACCTTAAAGGATAGCGTACGCGCCTATACTTCTATGGTTATGCAGCGTATTGCCCCCGACATGGTACAAATTGGCAATGAGATTAATCCGGGCTTTTTACACCCTTATGGCCGACTCAATGATAATGCTCCTCAACTTAAAGAGCTCTTATCTATTGCTATAGAAGAGGTGCGCGCTCTTGACTCCACGCTTAAAATTATGCTGCATTTTGCAGGCGTAAATAATGCTGCTTGGTTTTTTAATCAAATGAGCGATATCGACTTCGATATTATTGGTTTATCCTATTATCCTCTTTGGCATGGCAAAGATTTGCTAGAAATAGAGAATAGCCTTAATAGCTTAGCCCAAGATTTTCCTCAAGACCTACTTATTGCCGAAACGGCCTATCCATTTACGCTAGGCTGGAACGATTGGACTAATAATATTGTAGGTTGGGACGAGCATTTAATTTTGCCCGATTATCCTGCCAGCGCTCAGGGGCAGAAGGATTTTTTAATGCAGCTTCACGGAATGGTTTTAAAGCAAGAAAAACTAATTGGCTTTGCCTATTGGGGCGCCGAAATGGTGGCTTTTCGCGGCGATACTGCTAGCAATGGTTCATCTTGGGAAAACCAGGCCCTATTTGATTTTGACAAAAAGGCCTTGCCTGCTTGGGAGGCTTTTCGGTTTTAACCTGAATAAAAGCTAAAATCAGACAGGCTCACTTTCTGTCCAGTCTCTTTGTCTCTCCACGCTAATCACCCTGCCTTAAAAACTTCGAAAACGAAAATAAAAACAAAGTCAAGCTTAGGCTAAGAAAGGAGGCCGCGCCAACACCAGTGGCAATATCTGCCCCGCTGTATAAATAGCTATATAATAAATAGCTCCCCATCAGTAAAAAAACAAGAGACATCAACTGAAATATTTGTTTCATCTTAGACTTAAAAGCTTGATTATGGCGGGCAAATTAGGCTTTTTCCAATAGAAAGATAAAATAAGAGCGGCAAAGCTTAATAAGGTCTTTTTTTCAGTTAATTTTGCCTTCAATCAAGGAAATTGATATGGAAAATACACAGAACAACATGTCTGAAAATAATAAAGACATGGAACAGAAAAATCTTAGTGGTGCAGAGGCTACTAATGAAACTACAAAGCCTCAAATAGCGGATGAAAATCTCAAAATTGAGGAAGAAAACACAAGCGCTGAAAACGCTGAAACTACTACCGTGACTGAGGAAAGTGAGGAAGTAATTCCTACCGCAGAAGGCTCTGAAACCGGTGAAGTGATTGAGGTAATTGAAGAACAACCCGCTCCTTCAGAAAAGCATGACGACTTAGAAACAGAAGATGATACCCGGGAAATCGAGAGTGATGAAGATCATGAGGAGGAACATCCCGATGAATTGGAAATGCCCGATTATGCGAGCCTCAGTCTAGAAGACTTGGTGAGCAGCGCCGAGAAATTAGTGAAGGAGCAGCCGATCCAAAAAATTAAAGATCACATTGAGAGTATTCGTAAGTTCCTTTTAAACCACCTAAACGAAGAGCGCAGCGAGAAACTAGCGGAATTCGTAGAAAACGGTGGTGTTGAAATGGACTTTGAATACATTCAACCCTTACGTGAGAAGTTCCGTCCTATCTTTCAGGAATATCGCGCCAAGCGCAAAAAATACTACGATGAACTTAGCGCTAAGCTAGATTCTAACCTTTTAACGAAAACTAATTTAATTGAAAAATTAAAGGAAATCGTTACCAAGGAAGAATCTATTGGCGACACTTTTAAAGAGTTTAATCAGATACAAGAGGAATGGCGTCAAACCGGGCCTGTGCCGCGAAACAAGAGTAATGACTTATGGCGCACCTACCACTTCCACGTTGAGAATTTTTACGAATTTATTAATATCAACAAGGAATTACGCGACCTCGACTACAAGAAAAATAAAGAGGCTAAGCAAAACCTTATAGAGCAGGCGAAAGAAATTTTAAGCCTCGATAATTTAAAGGATGCTTTTGCCAAATTGCAAAAACTACATAAAGATTGGCGTCGCACTGGTCCCGTTGATCCAGATAGCCGTGAGCCTTTGTGGGAAGAGTTTAGCGATATCACCAAGAAATTCCACGAAAAAAGAGAAGAGTTTTACGCAGATTTACGCGAGAAAAGCAAAGTCCTTTTGGCGGATAAACGCAATCTCGTAGCAAAGATAAATGCTATTCCGCGCAATTTTACCCGTCATCACGAATGGCAAAACGCCATTAAAGAAATCGGTGAAATTCAGGAGCAGTTTAAAAAAATTGGTCGTCTTAACATTCCCGAAAACAATGAAGTTTGGGAAGAACTAAAGGCGGCTTTACGCGATTTCAACCACGCAAAGAATGAGTTCTACAAGGATCTTAAAAAGGATCACCAAGAAAACCTTGAAAAGAAACGTGCCCTATTAGAAAAGGCCGAATCTTTAATGGAAAGCGATGATTGGCGCAATACCGCTAATGAACTTAAGCGTATTCAAGCCGATTGGAAAAAGATTGGTCACGTACCGAAAAGTGAAAGCGATAAGATTTGGAAAAGCTTCCGCAAAGCTTGCAACCACTTCTTCGATCGCATGACCGAAAACAATAAGAAAGCGGATAAAGCTTTTGAAGTAAACCAAAAGCAAAAAGAAGAAATTCTTAGCGAGTTGGAATCTTTCACCATTGATCCCAAAAATAAGAAGGAAGCTTTAAGTAGCATTAAAACTTTTATCAATCGTTGGAAGGAAGTGGGTCCAGTCCCGCGCAATCAGCGTAATAAGGTGGATGGCAAATTCAACAAGATCATTGACGGACTTTTCAAAAGCATTGATATGGATCGCGAGGAATCGCAGCGTATTCGCTTTGAAAACAAGATGGAAAACTTGGCCGATGAAGGCGGTGTGGATAAGCTAAACAGCGAGCGTGACTTCTTGAAACGCAAACTGCAAGAGGCCCAGTCTGAACTGCGTCAATTGGAAACTAATATGAGCTTCTTTAGTTCTAGCGATCCAAACAGTAGCATTGTAAAAGAAGCCCAGAAAAGTATCGATACCCAAGCCCGAACGGTAGATGCCATGAAAAAGCAACTTAGCATGCTTACCGCTAAGGTGAAGGACATTATTAAAGCAGAGGCTGCGGAAGAAGCCGCAGCGAAAGAAGAAAACGAAAATCAAAACGAGGCTTAGGGATTTATAAATGAACAATCCCACCCAGGTTATAATGCCCATTGCCATCGCTATAATTATGTTCGGCATAGGTATAAACCTGAAGTTCAAAGACTTTAGTAGAGTATTTCTGCATCCCAAGGCCATTTTGGTGGGCTTGGGAGCGCAGTTTCTACTGCTGCCTTTGATTGCTTTTATTATGGCTTGGCTTTTACCCCTCACTCCGCTGTATAAAGTAGGATTGATATTAATTGCTTCCGTACCTGGAGGAACCGCATCTAATTTGGTAACCCACATGCTCAAAGGCAGAGTGGCCCTCAGCGTTAGCCTTACTTCTTTCAATAGTTTTGGTATTTTACTAAGCATACCACTCTACCTAAGTTTGGCCATCGAGCTTTTCTTACACGAGCATCCTTCTAAAATCAGCATCGGTATTTTAGACACCTTTCAAGAAATCTTGTTTACCGTTGTACTGCCTGTAATTGGTGGTATTTTGGTCAATGAATACGGTCCCGATCGGCTTATCGAGAAATTACGGAGACCCCTTCGCTGGATTTTGCCCGCTATACTTTTTGCGGTTTTCAGCTATGCTTTGTTTTTTGCAGGCGACAATCCTAAAGTTTCTTTTTTTGAAAATGTAAACCTTTATATCCCTCTGCTGTTTTTTAATGTTTTTACCATGTTCATTGGATTCTATTTAGCGCGTTTCACAGGAATTCGACACGATGGAGCCTTTACAATTGCGGTAGAAATGGGTTTACAAAACTCGGCCTTGGCCATTTTAATCGCCACCAATATTTTACATAGCCCCGAAATGTCACTCATAGCAGTGATCTATAGTAGTTTTACATTTTTCAGCACCTGGCTAATTGCCTGGTTTATGAAACATCGCTTAAAGCATGATGTACCTAACATGTTATAAGGATAAAGAAATTTTGCATGTCTCAAGAGTTTAGAATAGTCTCCGATTATAAGCCCACTGGCGATCAGCCTCGGGCTATTGAAGAATTAGAAAAAGGAATTTATGCCGGTGATCGTTTTCAAACCTTACTTGGTGTTACCGGATCGGGTAAAACCTTTACCATCGCCAATCTTATTGAAAAAATTCAACGCCCTACCCTGGTTTTAAGTCATAATAAAACCCTTGCCGCACAGCTTTACTCGGAGTTTAAAAACTTCTTTCCCGACAATGCGGTGGAGTATTTTGTTTCCTATTACGATTATTATCAGCCCGAAGCCTATCTACCTAGTTCGGGTACTTACATAGAAAAAGACCTCAGTATAAACGAGGAAATCGAAAAACTGCGTCTTAGCACTACTTCTTCTCTGCTCTCGGGCAGAAGGGATGTGTTAGTAGTAGCCTCCGTTAGCTGCCTTTACGGTATTGGTAATCCTGAGTCTTTTAATTCGCAGGTTATTGAAATCAGCACTGGTCAGGTTATTGCCCGCAATGCCCTACTCCACTCTTTTGTAAATGCGCTGTACAATCGCACCACGGCAGAATTTAATAGGGGAAGCTTTCGCGTGAAGGGTGATACGGTGGACATTTTCCCCGCTTACGCAGATAGCGCTTTCCGGATTCATTTTTGGGGTGACGAAATAGAAGCGATAGAACGTTTCGACCCGCAAACCGCCGAGATTTTAGAGAAGTTTGATACGGTACGAATATTCCCTGCGAATATTTTCGTTACTGGAAAAGAAACCTTGCAAACCGCTATTCATCAAATTCAAGATGATATGGTAGCGCAAGTTGATTTCTTCAATAAAAATCAAAGGCCTTTGGAAGCCAAACGCTTACAGGAAAGAACGGAATTTGATTTAGAAATGATTCGCGAATTAGGCTATTGCTCTGGTATTGAGAACTATTCTCGCTATCTCGATGGTCGTAGCCCAGGTACGAGGCCTTTCTGTCTCTTAGATTATTTCCCCGATGACTTCTTAATGGTAATCGACGAAAGTCACGTAACTGTTTCGCAAGTACGAGCCATGTATGGTGGTGACCGATCCCGCAAGGAAAACCTAGTGGAATATGGTTTTAGACTACCTGCGGCCATGGATAACCGACCTCTGAAATTTGAAGAGTTTGAATTATTGCAAAATCAGGTAGTTTACGTCAGTGCCACTCCGGCCGATTATGAATTGGAAAAAAGTGAGGGTGTTGTTGTCGAGCAATTAATTCGTCCCACTGGACTGCTCGATCCGCGCATCGAAGTGCGTCCTGTAGAAAATCAGGTAGATGATTTAATGGCGGAAATTAGCAAACGTTGTGAGATAGATGAACGTGTCTTGGTTACTACCCTAACCAAACGAATGGCGGAGGAACTTACCAAATATCTTACCCGTTACGGCGTGCGCTGTCGCTATATTCACTCGGATGTAGATACCCTAGAAAGGGTGGAAATTATGCGAGATTTACGACTAGGCGTTTTCGATGTTTTAGTGGGAGTAAACCTTTTAAGAGAAGGTCTCGATTTACCGGAAGTTTCCTTAGTGGCGATTCTCGATGCGGATAAAGAAGGATTCCTGCGCGCCGAAAGATCTTTGGTACAAACCGTAGGAAGGGCAGCTCGAAATGTAAACGGCTTAGCTATTATGTACGCCGATAAAATCACGAATAGCATGCAAAGAACCATCGACGAAACCAATCGCCGCCGCGCTATCCAAACTGCTTATAATGTGGAACATAACCAAGTACCCACTGCACTTAAGAAGGCGATCGAATCTAATTTACCGGGTGCTAAAAAGTCCTACAATCCCTATGAATCTAATATCCCCGTTGCTGCAGAGCCCAAGGTGAATTATACCACCGAAGAATCTTTGAAAAAAGGCATCTCTAAAACCCGCAAGGAAATGGAAAAGGCCGCTAAGGCATTAGACTTTATTGCGGCTGCCCGTCTGCGCGATGAAATGTCCGCACTCGAAGGACGTCTCAAAAAGGAATATCAATAATTTCTATCGAACAAGAAATAAATTACTCTGTTCTCTATTTATGTTAAAAGCTCTCATTTCTCTTAGCTTAAGCCTCTTAGCCTTACCAAGTTTTGCTCAAATTAGTGGTATTATACTCGATGAAAAAAATCAATCGTTACCAACCGCCAATGTAGTCCTTTACCAAGGAGACCAAATTATAACCGGTGCCAGTACCGACCTCGATGGAAGCTTCCAAATTAAACCCCCAGCTCCCGGTGCCTATCGCCTAGAAATTAGCTTTATCGCCTACGAGAAATTGGTGCGGAATATTTCCATTCCCGCAAGCCAGGAATTAGATTTGGGTCGCATCGGCTTAAAGCCAGATAAATCGAGTGTTTTAGAAGAAGTAAATGTAGTGGGAGAAGCTAAACTTTTCGAGTTTGAGCAAGATAAACGCGTTTTCAATGTAGCAAAAGATATTACCTCTGTGGGAAGCAATGCTTCCGATATTCTGAATAATTTACCCTCAGTTGCCGTTGATGTTGAAGGTAATGTAAGCTTACGCGGAAGCGGTAATGTGCGCATCTTAATTAATGGCCAACCTTCGGCTTTAGTGGGAAGTGATCCCGCCGCATCTTTACGGCAGCTTCAGGGAAATGTAATTGAAAAGATTGAAGTAATCACCAACCCTTCCGCTCGCTACGATGCCGAAGGCGAAGCAGGAATAATCAATATTGTTTTAAAGAAACAAGACCGTGCAGGCCTTAACGGTAGCTTTGATTTAAGTGCCGGCTATCCCGATTTATATGGCGCAGGGGCAACGATTAATTACCGTAAAAACAAGCTGAACTTCTTTACGAACCTAAGCTTTCAATACAACAAATCACCGGGCGGCGGTAAGTCCGATCAGAAATTTAACTTGCCCGATACCTCCTACTCCTTTATCAGAGAGCGAAATCAGTTAAGAGGTGGTTCTAACGCCACCATTCGCTTTGGGGCTGATTACCAACTAAACGACGAACAAAGCATTACCGGCTCTTTTTTAGTAAGACCAAGCTTGGGTAATAACACCGTAGATCTTAATTACCGCGATTTGGATGCCAATGGAAACCAAGTGCGCTTAATTAACCGCTTCGATGATGAAACGGAAACGGAAACGGCCTATGAAGGAAGTATCAATTGGCAAAAGACTTTTAAAGGAGACGACAAGCATAAATGGACCGCCGATTTCCGCTATAGCGTGGAAGATGACCGCGAACAATCGACTATTACCCAAGATACCCTTGGTCGCCCAGGGCAACTTATTCAGTTGGTAGATAACCTAGAATACCAAAGTAGCTATCTTTTTCAAACGGATTATGTGCATCCTTTGGGAGATAAGAAAAGTTATGAGCTCGGCAGCAGAGCCACTTTGCGTACTATTGATAATGACTATGGTTTAGATGATGTTTTATCGGATGGTTCTTTATTAGCGGATCCCGTATTTAATAACCGCTTTACCTTTATTGAAAACGTTTACGCAGCCTACGGTATATACAATGGCACCTTGCGTGAATCAATGACCTATCAATTGGGCTTACGAGGAGAAATCACCGACTTAACTACCGAAGTTCAGAACGATACCGTTAACCAGCGTAGTTATGCAAATCTGTTTCCCAGTGCCTTTTTTACGTATAAAATAAATCCTCTTAGCGATATTCAAGTAAGTTACAGTCGCCGTATTAGTCGCCCTGGCTTCCGCACCTTAGCTCCATTTTTTGGCTTTAGCGATAACCGGAATTTCTATTCGGGTAATCCTGCCGTTAACCCTGAGTTTACCGACAGCTATGAATCGGGTTATGTGCGCTATTTTGAAAACGGTAGCCTTTACAGCGGCATTTATTACCGTCACCGCACTGGCGTGATAGAACGTATTACTATTGTAGATGAGCGCAATGGTGAAGAGTTTACGCGTTTCTTCCCCATTAACTTAGCGGTACAAGATGCCTATGGTTTGGAATTTAACTTGCAATATAAATTTAGCAAATGGTACGATGTTAATGCCAATTTAAATCTCTTCCGTGCCATTACGGTTGGCGATTATGAAGGCACTAACTTCGGAGCAGAAAATAATTCGAGCACTGCCCGACTTATCAATCGTTTTAACTTTTGGAAAAGTGATTTACAAATTACCTTCAATATGCAAGGCGCTAATCAAAGCGCGCAAACGCGTAGTTTAGGGATTTACACTTTAGATATTGGTTGGAGTAAAGATGTGCTCAAAGGCAATGGCACCATTACCCTAGCCGTGCGCGATTTATTTAATAATCGTATTCGTAGATATTACACCAATGGCAATGTCGAAAACGGTGGAACCTTTGATACTTTTGGCACTTTCCAATGGCGTCAACGGCAAATAACTCTAAATTTCAACTACCGTTTAAATCAGAAAAAAGCCCGTCCCGAGCGCGGTTCTGGTGGTGGTTATGATGGCAGCGAATTCTAATTTTACCACTTTATAAAAAGAGGTTTTTCCGAAATTTTCAATTTAACAGTCCCCTCCGAGCTGGTTTGAGTACTTTTTTCCCATTGAAAACTTGGGTCAAATTGGTACACATCTACAGAAGTGGCAGGAACTTTTAAGGCGTAATTAAAGAGCTGTTTAGCGCTTTCGGTGCCAAGCCAAATGGCCCATATATGACTCCCATCTTTTTGCGAATCAAATTGATAGACAAAAACGCTTTCATCACTTTGGGTCAACTCCCTATTAAAATGGTAATCTCCTAGCAGATTCAGAAAAGACTGCAGGGCAAAATACGAAGTCTTCGGCGCATGCTTATTCCACTTTTCGGCGCGCAAACCCGAGCTATTGTATTTATTAGGATTGGGGGCATTTACATCGCGTAACATATACAAATGAGCGCGGTCAAGCCCAGATGCGGCATTAGCCAAATAGGTTCTTAGCAACCAAATTGCCTGCACTTCCTCCGGACTAAAAGCCCCGATGCTAGGCGCTCCCTGCGGCGATTTCAGATTAGAATCATAACCAAATTCACTGAGCCAAATTTCTTGTTGCGGAAAATTTACATTTCGGAAATGCACTAATTTCTCTAACCTTTGTTTTAGGCTATCCCTTTCGGGAGATGCGGCCCCTGAAGCATTACCGTTTTGGCCGCCGGCATTATTACTATAATGATGAAAGTTTAAAACCTGCGCGGGGAAATCGCCCTTACGGTTATAATCAGACCAATATTTAATTCCTAAAAGATAGTCGAGATTGGTTTCGGCCAAGCCTCCCATGATTACCGGTAAATTAGGATCGGCTTTTTTAATCCCCACCTTGGGACCCATTCTCCCCTCGTGCCCATCGTAAGCTGCACTTAAAAAAGCAGCAAATTCGAAGGGATGGTAATAACCTTTGCGGCCTTTCCACCATTTATCGGGTTCATTCCACACTTCTAGGCCAGCGATTAAATTTAAGCCCGAAAGTGCTTTTTGATCCTCTCTTAAAAGTAATAAAGAGGAATCCAAGTGATTGCAACCATAGCGCGCGGCAAACTGATAAACATACTCTGCAAAATGGCGATAAGACTGACTTTTCGCGGCATCGAAATCTTTAAAGGTCGGTTTACTATTAAAATCATCTTCACCGCGGTAAGGAAACGCCGTGCCTTGGAGGCAAGGAAAAACCGAGATTCCTTTCTTTTTAGCCTCTGCATAATAGCGATCGAAATCCCAAACCGAAACATAGGAAGGCGACCAAGCGAATTCCTTCCCTTGAGTAGGGTCATAATTTATATCGCCATTTGCTTCATCCCAGTCCCAATTATGATACTCGCGAAGGCTCGATGCCACGGGAAAAACAATATCGAGGGGATCGTCGACAAAAGCATTAATGCCAAAAATTTGCCGCACCGTTTTTTCGGGACGGATAGCTTTTAGTTCGGTCGGCTTAGTTGCTTTTCCCTTGGACACTTTTTGACCAAAAAAACGCAGTTCACCAATTTGAGATTGAGAAGAATATACCTTGAGCAAAATGAATTCGCCTTCGCCTTTAAGTTTAAAACTGCGCCACTGATTATAAAGATCAGTTTGGCTTTTGAGGACCGACTGCCAGTTTTTAGGATTACCGATTAAGACTTCTATTTCATCCTTGCCTGCGCCATCAAATAACCAGAGAGAATCGAGGCGATAAAGTGCATGGAGGGGTATAAGAATTTCTTGGGGGAGGTAAATTTCATTGTAGCTAGCGCGGAAAAAATGCTCCGCCTTTTCAGAGGGCACTTTCGCACTCATAAACAAATGACTTTCATCAAAAAGAGAGGAAGCTTCTGCCTCGCCATTGAGCACAATTAGCTGATTAGCCTCAATTTTCAGGGCTTTACTCTGCCCATAAAGCTGCGCATCTGGCGAAAGCCACAAAAAAAGAAAGAAAAAAAGGAGCTTTTGAAACCTAAAAATAAGGACCGTAAATAGTCGCATAATGGTAATCTGAATTCTGCCTAAAGGGACAAAAAAAAGGCTGCCTTATAACGGGCAGCCTTAGTAATTTATTTAGCCGATTCGAGTTTAATATCGAAAATAAGCCAAGCATTCGGTGGGATAACTCCGCCAGCACCAGCAGCGCCGTACCCTAAATCGGGTGGAATTACCAAACGCGCTTCGCTACCTACACTAAGCAACATAATACCTTCATCCCAACCGGGAATAACACGACCCATCCCAACAGGAAAGCTAATGGGCTCACCTCTTTGGTAGGAATCGTCGAATACCATTCCGTCTTGTAAAGTACCGCGATAATGCACCGCTACGGTTTGACCTTTATTTGGTTTTGCACCGCTGCCTTCGCTTTTAATTTGATAGTATAAACCCGAAGCTGTTTTTTCGCAACCTTCTACCAATGCTGCCACTTTTTCTTCCTCGCGTTTGCGAGCGGCTGCTTTAATTTCATCTTGCTTGCCCATCATATCCGCAAAAACTGCGGCGGCGTCCCAAGCTTGCGCTACGGTACCTTGACGGATAATCTCTACCTTGTCCATGGTGTCGCCTTGAGCAATGGCATCCACAACGTCTAAACCTTCAGTTACTTTGCCGAAAACGGTATGTTTCCCATCTAACCAAGGCGTAGCCGCATGCGTCACAAAAAACTGAGAGCCATTGGTTCCCGGTCCCGCGTTAGCCATACTCAAAATACCTTTGGCCTCGTGTTTTAGTTCGGGGTGAATTTCGTCTACAAATTTATAGCCCGGTCCACCAGAACCTGTTCCGGTTGGGTCTCCGCCCTGAATCATAAAGTCGGCAATAACGCGGTGAAACTTTAACCCGTCGTAATAAGGACTGCCTTTTTCTTTGGATCCGTTTTCGATTGCACCTTCGGCTAAACCTACAAAGTTGGCTACCGTTAAAGGTGTTTTTTCATGCTCTAAAAGCACGGTGAATTCCCCTTTTGGGGTGCTAATCTTAGCGTAAATTCCGTCTTGCATTATTGTACTATTTCTACCATTTCTACATCAAAAATCAACCAAGCGTTGGCTGGAATTACTGGAGGGTAACCTCTTTCTCCATAAGCTAAGTGCGGAGGAATAATGAGCTGCCATTTGTCACCAACATTCATCATGGTAACAGCTTCGCGCCAGCCTAAGATAACTTGGGCATTGCGGCTAGCCTCGATTTCGATTGGCTGATAAGGACGACGAGCATCGTATTTACCTTCTTTCTTAGCTACTTCTTCAATGCTAGTATCGAATAAAGAACCATCGGCTAAATAGCCCGCATAGTTTAATTTAACTTTCTGGGTTTCCTCTGGCTTGGGACCCGTTCCTTCAGTTAGCACTTTGTAGTACATTCCGGTAGAAGTTTTGTTAGCACCCTCGGTAAGGCTGGCCATTTTCTTAGCCTCTTCTTCTTTCTTTAACTTTTCGGCTGCAATTTTTTCTTCTTGCGCCTTGCCAAAAGTTTCCGCAGGGTTGTAATCTTTAAATACCTTTCCTTGACGAACGATTTTCACCTTATTAATAACAACATTTGTATCGGGGCGATTTTGCTGATTGCGCGCTACCTTACTAATGGCATCGGCCACTTCTTGTCCGGCCATTACTTTTCCGAAGATATTGTACGAACCATTTAAGTGTGGCGTTTCGGCCACCGTGATAAAAAATTGGCTACCATTGGTATTTGGACCAGAATTAGCCATTGAGATAACGCCTTTATTATGGCTTAAACCTTCTCCAATTTCATTATCAAATTTATAGCCTGGGCCGCCCATTCCATTTCCTTGCGGGTCTCCCCCTTGAATCATGAAATTTGGAATAACGCGATGAAATACTAAACCGTCATAAAAAGGTTTACCTTTATATTCTTCGCTAACATTAGGATGGGTTCCTTCTGCTAGAGCGGCAAAATTTGCAGAGGTTAAAGGCGCCTTTTCGGTGTTTAAAGCGATTAAAATATCACCTTCGGTCGTGGCCAGATGCGCATAAACGCCATCTTCCAATTCCATTTTTTGACCATTTACCGTAACAACATTTTGTGAATTACAGCTACTAAGTAAGCCGCCCAATAGCAAGGCGGTCATCCAGAAGTTTCTCATTTTTAGGGATTTTGTAATTTTTGGATATCAACAATTTCTAAATCATAGACCAATGCGGTGAAAGGCGGTATTTTATTTTGATCGCCCGACACCCCAAAGGCGCGGTGCGAAGGTAATATAAATAGACCCTTATCCCCAAGACGCATTAATTTGAGTGCATCATGGAGACCAATTTCTGCATCTTCTTTATCCACTCTTAAAATAGCGGGCGCATCTGCCGACGAGCTGTACAATTCGCTGCCGTTTAAAAGGGAAATTTTATAATGATAGGTGACCTCATCACCACTTTGAACATTAATGATTGAATCAAATACTGGGTTGTTTTCAATGCGATAGTATATTCCTGTGCCATTGCGTTGCAAGTCTAAATTGCGATCGGCAATGTAATTTTGAATGGACTTTTTTTCCAATTCTAAAAACTCGCGGTGTGCCTCAATACTGCTATTGCGTGGGTTTTTAGGTGCCGTAAACTCCTGATGTTTTTGGGCTTTGGAGCCGAAATCTTGGCATGCCACTAAAAAAATAAGCATGAGTAATAGAAAAAGTGATTTTATTCTAGCCATTTGCCAATGCTTTAAGTTCTTCTGCGTATTCCGGTAAAAGCGCTTTAATCTTGCTAATAGTATCTGCTAAACCTAAATTGGAACTACCGCCGGCCGCATTGCGATGACCACCGCCCTCAAAATGTTTGCGCGCCAAAGCATTAACATCGAAAGTAGTTTTACTGCGGAAACTCATTTTCAAAATATCTCCCCGTGGACAAACGAAAGCACTTAATTCAATACCGATAAGAGATAATCCGTAATTTACAAAACCTTCACTATCGCCTTTTTTGTAGCCACATTCTTCTAAATCTTCAGCGCTTAAGGAAATAATTGCCGCATGAAATTCTGGTAGAACTTCCATATTATTTAAGGCTCTTCCTAATAATTTAAACCGGCTGGGGGTATTACTATCGTAAACACGACTGGCTACTTTTTGACTTTCCACCCCTAAGGCTAATAAATGGGCGGCTACATTGTGGGTGGCGGGACTAGTTGAGCTAAAGCGGAAATTACCCGTATCGGTAGCAATACCGGTATACAAGGCTTCCGCAAGATTTTTATCTAAATGTGCCGTCCAGTTTAAAGCTGCCAAAAAGTGATACACCATTTCACAGGTGCTAGACATGCTGGTATCCGAAATTAAAATATCCGCAAAATCATCTGGTTGTTGATGATGATCAATTACAATTTTCTTGGCTACTGAGGTACTTAGAGCCTCTTGCATGGCACCACTGCGCTTCAGGCTATTATAGTCTAGGTGGATTATAATATCGCATTTAGCAATTTGCGCATCTGCGTAAGCGGGATCATTTTCATAGAATCGCACGGAATCGGCTAAAGTCATCCACTTGAGATTTTCCGAATAATCATTGGGCATCAGCATCAGAACCTGATAGCCCATTTTTTGTAAAACTCCGCAAAGCCCAGTGGCTGAACCTACTGCATCGCCATCAGGATTTTGATGATTGGTGATAATTATAGAGGATTGCGGTTTTAACCAGCCTTGGAAGTCTGAAATTTGATTTTCTGATAATTGCATTCCGCAAAGATACAGAGCAAGATAGAGTTCTAACATATCAATCTTAATATTATCTTGCGGCCATGTCAAGCAAAAGAATTAAAAACGGTTGGGCCTTCTACGACTGGGCAAACTCCGTATACTCCTTGGTAATAAGTACCGCTATCTTCCCAATATATTTTAATAGCGTTAGTCCTGAAAAATTGGCGCTTTTCGGCATTAATTACGAAAGCGCTGCATTATATAGCTACAGTCTTTCTGCAGCCTTTATAGTGGTTGCCATTTTAAGTCCTATTCTTTCGGGTATTGCCGATTACAGCGGTAATAAAAAACTCTTCATGCAGATTTTCGCCTACATAGGATCGGCGAGTTGCTTAAGTCTTTACTTTTTTGATGAAACCAATATTTACTTTGGCTTAACGATGAGTGCTTTAGCTAGTATTGGCTTTTGGGGAAGTTTAGTTTTTTACAATGCCTTTTTGCCCGAAATCGCCAAGCCTGAAGAACAAGATGCCTTGAGCGCCAAAGGCTTTTCTTTAGGTTACATCGGTTCTTCCTTGTTGTTAATTTTCAATCTGCTAATGATCACTTTCCCGGAGTCTTTCGGTTTGACTGACGCAGGACAAGCCACTAAAATCAGTTTTTTAATGGTGGGCTTTTGGTGGGCTGGTTTTGCTCAAGTTACCTTTCGGAGATTACCAGATAATATTAATAATCGTAAGCCCAAAGAAAGCGGCTACTTATGGCGTGGCTTCCGTGAGCTCAAAAAAGTGGCGCTGCACGTGAATAGCGATTCTAATTTAAGAAAATACCTCTATGCCTTTTTCTTTTTTAGTACCGGCGTGCAAACGATAATACTTTTAGCCAGCCTTTTCGGTGATAATGAATTAGGCATGGTAAGCGGAAAATTAATTGCTACGATTTTAATTATTCAATTTGTGGGTATTGGCGGAGCACATCTTTTCTCCTTTCTCTCCAAAAAGTTTGGGAATCTACAGTCTTTAAAAATCAGCATCTCTATTTGGGCTGTTATTTGTGTTTTAGCCTATCTGCTTGACAAAGCCGACCCCTTAGTTGAGTATAAGTTTTACGGCGTAGGAGCTTTAGTAGGATTGGTAATGGGAGGTATTCAAGCCATAGGCCGCAGCACCTATTCGAAATTACTACCCGAAACTGATTCTCATGCCAGTTTCTTTAGCTTTTATGATGTGACCGAAAAAATCGCCATCATTTTTGGAACGATAACTTATGGATATTTAATTCAGATTACAGGCGATATGAAGGCCTCGGCTTTAAGCCTCAGTGCCTTTTTCATTCTAGCTTTTGTGCAAATACTGCGGATTAAAAAAACGAAGAACGTTTATTAATTTTGGATGCGAGCATTGTCCATTTTCACTTCTTCTAAAAGTGGATCATAACTTAAAACGCGCCCCACTAAACTTACTTGTTGGCCTACTTGTAAAGCTGCTAAACTTTGGGTACTATCCAAGCTCAAATAAATTCCTGGGCTAAGTAAAAGTGCATTTTCTTTTAGTTGGCTAATCTCTCCGCTTACTGCTACTAACTGATCTACATAAAGTGAATCGGAAAGAGAAGGATCTTGCTGATAGGCTTTCACTAAGCCCTCTGCACTTAGAGTATAAGCCGCTTCTTCCGCAGCAAAATCGCGATGCGGTTTATTGAACTGATAGTACACAAAAATTCCAGCGGCTAAAAGAATGCTAAGTAGCATCGTAAGAATTACTCTTGACTTTTTCATGGGCTAAATGTAATTTAAAGAAAGCTCCTTGGCTTATCTATTTCTGCTAATTTAAAATTAAACCATCCGTTTTAACGAAACGGTCGTAAGTAAAGAGTGAAAGCCGTTTAGATAGAATAAACTAATTGGGCTCACGATAGTTTAATACTAAAAATTAAGAATGAAGAAAGTGATGATTCTTGGCCTAGCGGGTTTCTTAGCCTATGCTTGCACGAAGGATAATAAGGTAGATCTTTTAGCAGAACAACCTAAAGAGCAAAACGACAGCTGCCTAACAGTAGATATGAGCTACCAAAGTGATATTAAAAGTATTTTAACGCAAAACTGCGCCTCAAGCGGTTGTCACTTAGGTCCTAATGGTGTAGGTGGTTTAGATCTTAGCACCTATACTTCGGCACAAAGAATTGCCGCCGATGGTGAAATGATGGGACGCATAAAGAACACTAATGGGCCTTTAATGCCGCCAGGAGGTAAACTATCGGACTGCGATATCGAAAAGATTCAATCTTGGATTGCCGATGGTGCTCAAAACAATTAACAATTATGAAAAAAACACTCTTTATCAGTCTCGGACTAGTTTTCAGTTTAGCTGTTTCCGCGCAAAAACTAAGCACTCGCAGTGCCGAAGTGAGCTTCTTCTCGGCAACACCGGTAGAAAATATTGACGCTACAAACCAACAAGTTTCCAGCATCTTAAATTTAGATAATGGACAATTTGCTTTCCTTGTACCCATTAAAGCCTTTCAATTTGAAAAAGCCTTGATGCAAGAGCACTTCAATGAAAACTATATGGAAAGCGGTCAATTTCCTACCGCCAAATTTACCGGTGAAATTGCAAACTATAAAAAGATTAGCCTGGACAAAGATGGAAGATACACCTTGGTGCTAGCCGGTACCATGACCATGCACGGCGTTAGCAAGGAAATTAAACAAGAAGTTAGGATTACCGTAAAAAACGGCAAGCTTAGTTTAAAATCCGATTTCAATATTTTAGCCTCTGATTATGGAGTTGAAATCCCAGCTACTAAAGCGGATAATATAAGTAACTCTTTAGCTGTAAAAGTAAGTGCCACTTATGACTAAATTATACTTCTTGCTCATCTTGGCTTTAAGCCTAAACTTAAGGGCCCAAGATGATTTACTAGCGGAATTAGAAGCGACTAGCTTGCCCGCCACCGAATACACCTTTGCCACTTGGAAAGGGACTAAAGTGGTAAACCTCCAAACCAATGAAATGCCGGGTGAAGGCGTTTTGCAATACACGATTTTACACCGTTTTGGCGCTTTTAACCAAGATTTCGTTTATAATTTCTTTGGTTTAGATAATGCCCAAGTGCGCCTAACCCTCGATTACAGTCCCAAAGAATGGTTAAATGTTGGCTTGGGTCACACCGGCTTTTTAAAGACCTACGATGCTTTTGCCAAATATCGCCTCACCCGTCAGTCGAAAGGTGAGAAAAATATGCCCGTTAGTATTACAGGTTTTTCTTCGGTTTACTTTGCGAACCAAAGGTTTAACGATGGCTTAGACCGAAACCCGGCAACGCGCCTTAGCTTTGTGAATGAGTTGATTATTGCGCGTAAGTTTACGCCTAATATCTCCGCACAAATAGTTCCAACGCTAGTGCATTTCAATCTGGTGGAAACCCCAAATGATAACAATACCATTTTTGCTTTAGGGCTAGCCGCACGTTATAAGATTACTAAGATGCATGCGATTACAGTAGAATATGTGCCCCAATTTAACGGTAATTCCTATCCTGTGCCAGGTGAAAATGGCGCTGCACCCAGTTCGGAGAAATTCAGCAATGCCCTTTCTATCGGAATGGATATTGAGACTGGCGGTCATGTTTTCCAACTTTTCGTAACCAATGCCCAAGGTGTAGCAGAGCCTTATGTATTTGCTCAAAACACGGGTTCTTGGTTAGAAGGCGATTTACATTTTGGTTTTAATATTTCCCGTGTCTTCACTATTAAGAAGAAGAAATAATAATGGAATAAAAAACTTTGATTGAGAGACAAATACTAATTTTGCCTCTCATTTTTTTTTGAATAACATGATCGAAAAGAGTTTTGATTTGGTGGTAATTGGCGGCGGTATCGTTGGATTAGCGACAGCCTACAAATACCAAAAGCTTTTCCCCGAGCGCCGTGTAGCCATTTTAGAAAAAGAAGGTAAACTAGGTGCGCATCAAACGGGCCGAAACTCTGGCGTTATTCACTCGGGTATTTATTATAAACCCGGCAGTTTTAAAGCGCGCAATTGTGTTAATGGACGCAAGCAACTTGTGGCTTTCGCCCAAGAACATAATATAGAGCATGATATCTGTGGAAAGATAATTGTGGCCACCCAAGAATCGGAATTGCCGATTTTAGAAGCCATCTACCAAAAGGGACTGGCCAATGAAATCGAAGGCATGGAGATTATCGGTGCCGAAGAAATAAATGCCATTGAACCCAATGTGGTGGGCATCAAAGCGATTAAAGTGCCCGTTACGGGTATTATCGACTATGTCGCTTTTTGCCAAAAGTTGGTTGACCTTATTCAAGAAATAAATCCCCACAGCGAACTGATGCTCAATACAGCTTTTATTAATAGCTTCGAGCACGAGGATCTGTCTGGCATACAAAGTTCTAAAGGTACCATTTACTGCCGCAAAAAGATCTTCTGTGCTGGTTTACAAAGTGATCGCTTGGCCAAGCAAGATGGCGCCAATCCTGAAGTGCGCATTGTTGGTTTTAGAGGCGATTATTACGAACTTACTCCTCAAGCTAAGGATAAAATAAAACATTTAGTCTATCCCGTTCCCGATCCTGATTTCCCCTTTTTAGGCGTGCACTTTACCCGCATGACTGATGGCAGCGTAGAATGTGGACCCAATGCGGTTTTCTCCTTTAAAAGAGAAGGCTATTCCCCTACTTCATTTTCATGGAAGGACACTTACGATGCCCTTTCCTACCCTGGAACTTGGAAATTATTCATGCGTCACACTTCCCAAGGAATGGCGGAAATGCAAAGGGCTTTTTCCAAGAAACTCTTCTTAAAAGCTCTGCAGAAAATGGTTCCCAGCTTAACGATGGAAGATATCCGTCCCGTTAGAGCGGGCGTTCGAGCCCAAGCAATTGAGCGCAATGGAAATCTAGTCGATGACTTTAAAATTGTGCATCACAAGAATTCGGTGCACGTTTTAAATGCCCCTTCCCCCGCCGCCACCGCTAGTCTCGCTATTGCAGATGAGATTTTAAGTTTGGCTGGGTTTATTGATTAAATGAGATTTGGAGACCGAGATCAAGACCCAAGGCATAAAAACTCAAGACTAAATGCAGCTGCACGGTTGCTTGCTTTTCAATTAAACGAATGTGGCTTGTTAAAGCTTTTAACCGGTGCACTACACTATAAATTTCTATCTAAGAGCCGATGCCTTTCCTGAGCAATAAGATGCAATAAACTACACTATCAACTGATTTTTAATAAAAATCCCTTACTTTTGATCTAAATAGAGTATTATGTTGCACTTTCCTAATTTAATTGAAACTATAAAAATCCGTAGGCAGTCGCTGAAAGTCAACCAAGAGTTGCTTTCCGAGTTGTCAGGCATTAGTTTAAGAACTTTAAAGCAGTTCGAGAGTGGAAAAGGGAACCCAACCTTAAAAACCATAGAAAAATTGGCAGGTGCCTTAGGCTTAGAATTGACCTTAAAGGTAAAGTCACTAAGCTCAGATAAATGAGACAAGCGAAGGTTCTTTTTAAGGATGAAGAAGCAGGGCTTATTATTCAACTAGATAATGGATCTTTTGTCTTTCATTACAATGATTTATGGTTCAATTCCACAGCTAAACCTGCCATTAGTCTGAACCTCCCGAAAAACAGACAGGAACATCGATGCGATTACTTATTCCCTTTTTTTTACAATATGTTACCCGAGGGGACAAATAAGCAATTGGTGTGTCAAGCTCTGCGAATTGATACAAAGGATTACTTCGGCTTATTAGTGAATACCGCCGCTTATGATACCATTGGTGCGGTGAAAATTATCAAGGTATAAATTATGAAGCTGAAGGATATACATTGCTGCCCTAGCACCTTAAAAGAGGGACATCATTCCTACTCCACCAATGCTTTGAAACGTGTTTTTATGGGTAGAAAGGTTAGTCATGTTTTACCCTATGAGTCTCCCGCAGCAAACGATGTGGCGGATATACTTTTTGAGGAAAATAGAATGAGGATATCCATCTCGGGGGTACAAGAGAAGTTTTCCGTTTTACTGGAAAAAAACAAACTTCGTCTCACTAAATATGGTGAGCAAGGTGATTATATTTTAAAACCCATCCCCAATATGGGTAAGAATTCTGATATGATGCCGGCCAATGAGCATTTAACCATGCAAATTGCGCGACAAGTATTTAATATTGAAACAGCCGAGAACGCGCTCATTTTTTTTAGCAATGGTGATCCAGCCTATATAACTAAGCGTTTTGATGTTGATGCTGAGGGTAATAAACGAGCCCAAGAAGATTTTGCTTCTATAGCGCAAAGAACTCCGCAAACTCACGGCGAAAACTATAAGTACCTGGGTAATTACTATGAGCTATTAGAACTATTGAAGAAATATGTACCCGCCTATAATGTGGAAGCGCCAAAGCTTTTTAAGCTGATCTTGTTCAATTATTTGTTTTCGAATGGCGATGCCCATTTTAAGAATTTCTCCCTAGTCCAAACAGAGTTTGGAGATTATAAATTGAGCCCCGCTTATGACTTGTTGAATAGTCGCATGCACATTCCAGACAATGACTTTGCCTTAGAAGAAGGCTTGTTGCCGGCGACTTACGCAAAAGGTAATGTCCACGAGCAATTTTATGCTTTGGGCGAATTGGCGGGAATAAATGCAAAATCTATTAATAGCATTTTCTCACTTTTAACATCCAAAAAGGCTGAAGTGCTTAGCTTAATTAGTCGCTCTTTTTTATCGGAAAGCTTAAAAAGAAATTATGAGCAATCTTACTTGACCCGGTTAAATAAATTCACAAGACAGTAGACCTAATAAATCAATACCTTAATTTGCTTTTCTTCGCTAGCATCTTCTAAATGAGCGATTAAAATTCCCTTAGGCAGAAAATCGAGTTTAAGCTTTTGCTCGCCTTTTTCAATCTGGCGACTGTCAATCAGCGCCCCTTGCAAATTGTAAAAACTAAGAGTAGCTTGCTTTTCAGCTGAGCTGATATCTAAGTAGTCTGCTAGTTGCTGAAGCTTTAAATTAGATGGTACTTCAATTTCTTGCTCACCAATCCAGGGAGCACCCTCGCCCGCTTTAATTCCATCGCCATAAGCCTCATTCCAAGCCATATCTTTAATGGTCATCGACTTATTGTCTGCGGCCACATCTACGCGAATCCAAGCATAAAAGGTACGAATGGTATCATCGCGATCGGCACGGAAACGCAAACCAATCAGGCCATTAATCGCTCCCTTAAATTTATCGTTGGGATACGAAACACCATCTACCGTTAAGGCAAGTTGCCCTAAAGCGCCAGGACCGCCGGCGCCTTTAAAAACTTGACTCGGACCTATATCGTCGCCAGGGTTTAGGTTAAAAGGATAGGCATAATTCGCATAATCCAATCCTAAAACCGAATTACCCGCATTACTAACCGCCTGAATAAAGCTACCGCTAATATTGAAAGATCCCGAATCAACGTATTGAATGAAACGATAATCCACTACCCCTAAAGTATCCTCATCAATGTTTAAATCGAAAAAGGCATTATTGGTATTTAAGGTGGTGTCAGGTAAATCCACATATTTTATCTGGCCCTGAACACTATTTAAGGCTAGTACGCCTCCAGCTACCGAAAGGTAACGTAGGGCTTCTGAGTGATTCGTTTCTTTTTTCATAATACTTAAAGCGACAAAAGTCGCAAATCTTTTCGGGCTTAACCAATTTTACTGCGATATAGCTTACTATCAATTTCAGCAGTGGCTTTTTGCCAATTATAATCTCCTTTTAAATAGCGCGCCAACTGCGTCATCACCGCCTCAGGCTTCACCAAAAATTCTTGATATGCGAATTTCTCTGCCTTCATATTCACCTGAGCATCAATCCACTGAAAAACCCTCTTCTGCTCCTCCTCCATTTGCATAGCCAATTGATAAGGAAAATTTTGCAAGCTTTTATTGCCCTTCATTTTTTCTTGCGAAATTATAATCTCTATGATCGGACGGTCCATCCAAAGGATGCGATAGGTGTTTTCGGGCGGTAAATAGCGTAATAAAGGGGCAACTACTTTTACCACCTGCCCTTCTTTGGCGCTAAATTTTTCGGGCGCTTCCGCTAGATGCTTAATTCCTTCGTATTCATAATAACCTTTAGGATTGGACTCATCCGCTATTCGTTGTCCATCTTGCACTATTGAAAAACCGGCTTTTCCTAAAATGGCCATCATCATACTTGTGCCGCTTCTAGGGAAACCGCTTACAATAATAATTTCTTTGGGAGCTGTATATTTTTCATTGCTAGGCTGTAATTCTGCTAATAGCAGGCGCGCTTTGCTATGCTTTGGTGCTTGTTTCAAAGCAATATTTGTGGCTTGTAATGCCGCCTCTAGTTCACCTTCTTGCTTAAAGCAGATGCCCAACAAATAGTGGGCTTGGGGCTGAAAGAAGCGCAAGGAAATACTTTCTTGCAAAAGCTTAATGGCCTCTTCGTAAAGCACTTGCTCCACCTTTACCCCGGCCAATCCCGTTAAGGCGCTGCTGTATTTAGGATTGAGTTTTAGGCAACGTTCATAGTATTCTGCTGCCATACTAAGCTCTCCCAAAAGAAAGGCCGTGCGACCGATTTCAAAATAAACCTGCGCACTAACCAAGCCTGCTTGCTCAACAGCCTGTAGCTGTTTCTGCGCCAAGGCAAAATCGCCTTTTAGCATCGCCGCGGAAGCCTTAAAATACAAGGCTAAAGGCGAAGTAGCAAAGGAATTAGGCCAAGTAGCTAAGTAGTTTTCGAAGGCGCTTAAATCCTTTAATTCTAAACATAATTTGGCGCCCAAATTTAAATAACGGAAGTCCTGCTTCGCCAGAAAACTCTCTTTAAAGCCTTCCCACGCGGCTTGAAATTCACCCGCATCGTATAAACTCAAAAGGCAATTATATACCCACTCCTCCTTAATTAACTGCGCCTGATTAGCACCACTTAAATCGATATAACCTAAATCGTCGAGCTGCTGTAAAATAGCTTGTTGGTTGCCCTCTTCCACGGCCATAAAACTAGGACCAGGACCACTCAATTCCCAACTAGGAATGAAACTAGGCTTCTGCTCCTGCTTAAATAAATCCAGTAATGCGCGACCGGGCATATCTTCCGCCAAGGGTAAATTATACAGCTGGAGAATGGTGGGCGCAATATCTAAAAGACTAGCGCCATAAAGGGGAGTGTCTTGTTTAAACTGGGGACCAGCGGCGGCGAAAAAACCATAGGGACGGTGCTCTAAAGCGGGCGAAGCAGGAAGATCGGGGAGGTTAATTGTGCGATTTGTAGAAACTTCAAAACCATGATCGGACAAAATAATTATGTGGGTATCGCGCCCCACCAATTCCATCAAACGCCCGAGCATCATATCGTGCCAACGATAAGCGGCAGGAATTATCTCGGAATATTTAGCAAAGTCTTCATCGCTAATCCCTTCTAATTGCGGCGCTAAATATTGCGAGGCCAAGTGTCCAAAATGATCGAGGGCCTCTAAATAAACCGCCGAAAAATCCCAGTCATCGTTTTCTAATGCCTTAGTAATTACATTATGCACTGAAGCCGAACGCGCTAAAACCTGAGCCACATTGGCTACCATGGGGTCAGTTTGCAAATCTTCCCAACTATGATTAGGAAAAAATGGCTGTAAATGGGCTTGCGTCAATTCTTGGGGAGCAATGCGCAAAGCGGCAATCTCCTCTCGCAAAACAGGCGGAAAAACGGAAGCCGGAGCTAAACTCCAATTTGTCAATTCTTGCGGAAATTCACAAAATTGATTAGAGACTTTGAGTTTACCACTTTGTTCTACTGGATGACTGGGCCACCAATTAATAATTTGGGTTTTTAAGCCCGCTTCCTCCAACACATTCCAAAAGGCTTTTTTTCGACGCGTACTGCCCTGCACAGGAATAACTTTCTGCCCTTGCCATTCCACAAAACCAAGAATTCCGTGTTCATGCGGACGTTTACCCGTAGCAATACTGGTCCAAAGTAAAGGACTAAGAACAGGCTGTAAAGTAGCAATATTGGCCCCGACTCCACTTTTTAAAAGCAAATCTAAGTTGGGCATAAAACCCAAAGCACGGTAGCGATCTACCAGCTCCCACTCGGCTGCATCCCAGCCAATTAGCAAACATTTTGTGTTATTCATTCGGCACTGCATTCGCTTTCGCTAGACGCCAAGCGGCCAAACCTTTTGCTCCTAAAGCTAGTAATGCCAAGGAGCCTTCTGGAGGAATAGCTTGCTGAATATTATTTTGCGCAGAAACTTTCTCTTCCGAGCCACTCATATATTGTAATTTAGTGCCATGCAAAAAGCCATGTTTTTCGAATATCTAAAAATAGCGCTGCAATCTATAAAAACTCAGCTGCTGCGCACCATTTTAACCAGCCTAATTATTGCTATTGGCATTACGGCATTGGTGGGCATCTTAACGGCGATTGATGTGATAAAATTATCACTCACTGGGCAATTTGCACTTTTAGGCGCTAATACTTTTACCATTCAAAATCGCAGCCCCAATATTCGCATTGGTCGTGGCGGCGAAAAACCGAAATATTATCCCAACATCAGCTATTACGAGGCGCTCAATTTTAAGGATAAAATGCCCACGGACAAAGCGAAAACCAGCGTGTCTTTTATGGCAACTGGCGTAGCCGAAGTAAAATACGAGAACAATGCTACCAATCCCAATATTGCGGTAATGGCGGTGGATGAAAACTACCTCCTAACCGGTGGCTACGAATTGGAGAATGGCCGAAACTTTACTAAAAATGATATTGACGAATCGGATGCCACCGTGCTTATCGGACAAGAAATTGTGCGTAATCTCTTTCCTAAAGAAAACCCAGTTGGTAAGGTCATTCAGTTTGCTGGCACCCGCTTTCGTGTAATTGGAACCCTAGCCGAAAAAGGTAATTCCTTTGGTTTTGGTGGCGATAAATCAGTACTTATTCCTATTTCCAAAGCACGTTCGCTTTATGCTACGCAAGGCAGAAGTTTTGCCGTTAACGTAATGGCCAACGAAAGCCTAAACTTAGAAGAAGTGGTTTCAGAGGCCACCGCTACCATGCGTGCGGTGCGCAAACTCAAGCCGAAATTGGAAGATAATTTTGCTATTATTCGCAGCGACAACCTCAGCGAAAGCCTTATTGGAAACCTTAAATACGTTAGCCTTGCTGCTATCGTAATTGCATCGGTTACCTTATTAGGTGCCGCAATCGCCTTAATGAATATCATGCTTGTTTCGGTTACCGAGCGAACGCGCGAAATTGGTATTCGTAAAGCCGTCGGCGCCCAAAGTAGAGCCATCCTTAGTCAGTTTTTAACCGAGGCCATAGTTATTTGCTTAATTGGTGGTTTGGGTGGAATTATTTTCGGAATAGCAATTGGAAATGCGGTTTCGGCCGGTATTGGCGGTAGCTTTATTATACCTTGGACCTGGATGCTTTTATCGGCCGTATTATGTTTGGCAGTTGGACTAATATCGGGTTTCTACCCTGCTTTAAAAGCCAGCCGCTTAGATCCTATCGAAAGTTTACGCTACGAGTAAATTGCTAAATCGAATCTCGATTGCTGGTAAAAAGTCTTGACTTTCGTCAAGGTCTGAGGCTATTCCATACGCTTACATTTGCCGCATCAAATAAAGTAAAGCCATGTCAGTTAACAGCAGTTTTGTTCTCGCTCATCTTAAATATTCCAAAATCGTTGGCCTTAGTATTATTGCAATGGCCGTACTTGCTATGGTAGCTATGCTTAGCTTTTTTGAAGTCGCCCTTTCGCTAGATGCGCAAGAATTAAGCTCCTACTTTCTGACGCACCGCAGCGATTATCACCTCGCCTTAAGCGCTTGGGTCGGCATCTTTATTTGCGATTTATTGGCATCCTGGGGATTCCTAAAAATTTACCGTGGTTTAAACTCTAACTTAGGCCTAATCACCGCCCGACTGCGTTTTGTGTACTCTGCTATCTTGTTTTTTGCCATGGTCCCTCTTTTCGGGGCGCTTTCGCTAGATGCGCAAGAAATAGAAAGTGGATTAATATACCAATTCCTGCATCAATTTGAGAGACTTTGGTCTATAGGACTTATCGTTTTTGGACTGCATTTAGGCGGCCTTGCTTGGCTTAGTCCGCACAGTGCAAAATTTTACACCTTTCTTAAAATTATGCTTTTCTTAGGCGCAATCGGTTATTTATTAATTCACGGCTTAAGTCATAACTTTAGCTATTTCGCTAATTGGGAACCGCAATTGACCAATCTTTTTATGGCCCCGATGATTTTAGGAGAAGTAGGTCTGGCCTTTGTTCTTTGGTTAAAACCTAAAGCATATTTAACGGCATTAGAGCGTATAAACCCAATTGGCTAAGCTTCTCTTAAACCTGAGTTGGACGTAAAATTATAGCCTCAGATTTTCAAGAAAAGGAAAAGGCTAGTCTAGATCGTGCAGCTGTTGCGGGCTTCAGCAAATGAGCCAAATGCAGGATTTTCGCTTTTCTTGGAGAAAACTCATCAGCCTCTTCTAAAAAGCAGTTTTTAGCGTTCGTCATTGAAGCCTAAAAACCTACTAATGATGATTTCGGTAAGATTAACAGGCGGTCTTTTCATTCTGGTTTAATTATCCATCCCTTTAATTGAAAACCAAGGAACATTTTAGCTTTGGTCTTGAGTCTTTTAGTCTTAGGTCTCGCTACCTGTCATCAAATCTTCTTGGTTTACCTGCGGAAAACCCTTCTCTCAGGTTGACATCCGTTTACGGATCCGCGAAAGCGACTCGGCCGTCATGCCTAAATAACTGGCGATTTGATGCAAAGGAACGCGTTGAATTAAACCGGGACGGTTCTTTAAAAAGAGACGGTAACGTTCGATAGGTACCGCTCCCACAAAATTGCTGAAATCCTTTTTCTGGGCATTGCGATCCAATTCCATCATTCTAAAACTGATCTCCGCCAAAATGGGAAACTTCTCAAAATTGGCGGCATCTATTTCCTTCGTTCCTACAATCAGCAAACTGTCTTCCAGGCATTCGAGATAACTCTCAGCCGGACTTTCGCTGACAAAATACTCGGATGAAACCGTGCCTTTTTGCTCATCATAAAAAGCCAAGGTGCGATCTTTCCCATCTTCCCAGCGGTATTCCCGCAAAAGACCCTGCACTACCTGATAACATTCTTGCGGCACTTCCCCCGGCTTTTGCAAAAGGCTGCCTTTTTTAAATTCACGATGCGGAATATGCTCGGCCAAAATTTCAATCTGCGCCTCATCTAAGTCGGGAAATTGCTCTAAGAATTTACGGAAATGAGGATTTATCATTGACTTTATCTCGCTAAAAAGAAACAGCAATATAGAATTTCTTAGCCTCATGCCTAAGCTCCCTTTCAAAACATTAAGCGCCTGAATGGGTTAAACAACATGTCCGTTATGATAATGATAGTCTATCAACCAATATATTTATGAAATTACTCAGCACAATACTCTTCCTAAGCATGATAAGCAGCCCCGCCCTTATTTTCGATTTCAATAAAAATAGCAATACCCAAAACTGGCGCATTGTTAATGACGGCGTTATGGGTGGACTTTCCGCGGGAAATTTTGCCCTAAATGAAGAAGGACACGGACGTTTTTGGGGTGAGATTTCCCTTGAAAATAATGGTGGTTTTTCCTCCTTACGCTACGATTTCAATGAACAGAGCACGGAAGGCTTTAGCAAACTAAAACTACGCGTAAAGGGCGATGGTAAAAATTACCAAGTGCGCATCAAACATAACAGTCGCGATTATTATTCCTATATCTACACCTTTTCTACCAAAGGTGAATGGGAAACCATAGAAGTCGATTTGAAAGACATGCGTCCTTCTTTTCGCGGACGTTTTTTAGATATGGACAATTTCGATAAAGACAGTATGGAAGAACTCACCTTTTTAATCGCCAATAAAAAAGAGGAGCGTTTTGAGCTCCTCATTGATAAAATAGAATTGGAATAAGGTTTTTTTTTTAGACCGCTGGCGCTGTGAGATTTGAGACCGCTTCGCTTTGAGATTTTAGATTGATTACAGCAATAAATAGTTGTAATCGTTTTTATAATTAAAAATCGTAGAACCCGGTGCCTGAGGCTCTCGAAGGCGGAGGGAGTAATTTAATGCTAATTCCATCGAAAAGGAAGTTGATGGCGGAGAGGAAAATTATTAGGAATGCAATTGTACCTGAATGCAATTAAATGAGCTGCGGCAGCTGCGAATTCTCGGTACACGACACCAAATTTCTAAACTTTTTACCCCAAACCGGACCTCAAATCTAAAGCCCATAAAATAAAAGGCCTGTAGGACCGACATCTCGATAGTAAAAAACCACCTATACCCCCCGAGCGCTGTAGGTGCGACATCTCGATTCATACCATTCTTTTGTCTGATTTTTGGTTATTAACGGGTATTGGCATTTATAATCCTGGTAGATCCGCGACCATCCGCTAAATCTGCGTTCATCCGCGTTTTTATGAGACCGCTGCCGCTTTGAGATTAGAGATTTACTTCTTTTATTGAACTTAGCATCTAGTATTCTAATTTTAATCATACTATAAATTCCGAAGGGATCAAACCAAAATAGAAAAACCGCACGGGTGCTGGCCACCAACCCTGAAAGGGTAGAACTTTTTCAGGACGAGTCTTATATCGAGATGTCACACCAACGGCGCTTGTATTCTTTTTGCTTATGGGTTTCTATCGAGATGTCGTCCCGCTGGGACTTTTGTTGTTTGGGAAAATAAATCTTGAGATGGATTCTAATCATACAAATTGCTATGAATCCCGAAGGGATGAAACTATAATAGGGAAACCATAGGCTCCTAAACCACGATCCCTGAAAGGGTGGAACTTTTCTTAAGTGAGCTAAAAGACCGCGCTGCTTTGAGATTAGAGAATGGTTTGTGCAATAAATGGAGGCAATCGATTTTGTAATTCAATAGTACCTGAATGCAATTAAATGAGCTGTGGCAGCTGCGGATTCTCGGTACAGGTATCTAAATTCCTAAACCCCACTGCCTAGAAATTTAACAAATTAGCCTCTCAAAAAATCTTCTTGCGCCAAAATAGCGCCCTAAAAATAGAAAAACCGCACGGGTGCTGGCCACCAACCCTGAAAGGGTAGAACTTTTTCAGGACGAGTCTTATATCGAGATGTCACACCAACGGCGCTTGTAT
>Ga0075467_10000475_pt1 | contig 31940 bp, 32 predicted proteins | sample DEB08_DNA_9_FD_75067 | JGI IMG/M metagenome (GOLD analysis project Ga0075467, IMG submission 75067) | Aqueous microbial communities from the Delaware River and Bay under freshwater to marine salinity gradient to study organic matter... | ecosystem: Environmental > Aquatic > Marine > Coastal ... | reverse complement strand
GTAGTACCGCAAAACCCTTATCATAATATCGGGCGATATAAGGCTTAGCAGCCATTATATCTGATATTATGCTAAATACCGCGTATTTCGGGTTTTAGTTTCCTTTGGTCTAGGTTGCGCAAATTTTCTCACTAAAAAAGCTAACGATTAGTAGTACCGCAAAATCCTTATCATAATATCGGGCGATATAAGGCTTAGCAGCCATTATATCTGATATTATGCTAAATACTGCGTATTTCGGGTTTTGCTACAATTACCCTATAATTAATATTATGTCAAATAACACTTTCAAAAACAAGGGGAATAAATCCCCTCGTCTTTTGTTTCATGAATTTTATTATTGTGGCTCTTCCGCTAAAGCTTTGGCCTTATCGTACATTTTTAAAGCGCGGTAAACTTGCATTAAAGCATTTTTTACTTGGCTATCAGTAGGATTACTCTTACGAGCTTTCTGTAAATATGGTAAAGCAGTTGTAAAAACAGCCTTTTGTTCTTTTTCTAAAGCCTTATATTTTGAAGTAGCATTTAATGGCAAAGCATTCATTTTTTTACCAATTGCGTTAGCGCTATCGATAAAAATGATACTGCTCATATAAAGTGCATCAGAATACATGCTGTCTATTTCTAAAGCTTTTTGGTAAGCCTCAACTGCTGCATCTAAACGCTTCAACTCAGTTTGCAAAATTACCCCTTTGTTATAGTACATTACGACATTCTCAGGATCTTGAGCAATCGCTAGATCTAAGTTGGCTAAAGCTTTGTCATATTCCTTGTTATCAAAGAATATCTGTAATTCAGCCTTTAATAAAGCGGTGTTTTCTGGAAACTTGGCGCGTCCCTCCGCAATGGTAGCCGCATAGTTTTCTTTGTCTTCCGTTTTCGAATAAAGGTAAATTAGAGACTGGTAAACACTAGCGCGGATATCCCCTTCTATCATAGGGTCTTTAAATTTCTCTAATTTAACCATTCGTTCCATTGCTGGTTTAGATGGAAAAATCGCAGTGTCGCCAGTTTCAACATTAACCGCTCTAAAGGTTACCCCTTTGTAGTTCATGTCGATTAAATTCTTGTAAATATCAATCGCTTCTTGGTACATTTCTCCACTCTGAGCCATAATAGCGGCATTAAAGAGCATATTCGTGTCCGTTAAACCAATAGCAGGATTCTGCTTTAATTCGTAGGTTTTCATAAAATCATCATAGGCATCCTTCCAACGTTTGTCGCCATTCGCTTCAATTCCTCTGCGGGCAATATCGTTGGCTAAAACTTGAAATTGATCTTGCGCATCCTTTGTGTAACGATCCGAGCCAGTTTCTTTTTCCAGTTTCAAAAGACTCTCGTAACCTATTAAAGATTTATCTAGTGCATCGGGATCAAGAGTTTTAATTGCTTCATCTTCACTAGTACTTACACGGTAATTAATTTTCCCTTTGTAAAAATAAAACTTAGCTAAGTCCTTGCTCTTGATTTCGGAAAGAGGCTTTCCAGTGATTATTTTTTCAGCTTCATCAATATACTCCTTAGCAGTTTTCACATCGTTATTGCGATCAATAGCAATAACGGCACTAGAGATAATTGGCTTTTCTTGGGCCCACATTGCTGTGCTTAAGACAAGCGAGGCGAATAAAAGTATTTTCTTCATCGATTTTTGTTCTTTGATGTGCAAATCTAATATTTCTAACTTTCTGTTGCTCTATTAACGTTAATTTAATGCTGCGACTATATTTGCAATTCAAAGTTTATCAAATTTTCCAAACTCTCGAAATATGAAATGGGATTTCCAAACCGTAGGATTTAGTGCAACCGATGAATTAGTTGACTACACCCGCGAAAAAACAGAAGGCTTACTTAAGTTCTGGGATCAGATCGTAGGTGCTGAAGTGTACTTGAAATTAGTTCAAGACGAAAAAAACAACACCAAAGTAGCCGAAATCAAACTCAATATTCCTGGTAATGACATCTATGCCGAAAGTCAGACTGAGTCTTTTGAAAAGTCTGTAAATGAATCAATTGAGAAATTGAAAGGTCAGATTCGTAAGATCAAGACTAAAATGAATCATCACTAAAAAACGGATCCATCTTTAGCCGCATCATTTAAATCGTTTCTATGAAAATAGTTTTTGCCGCTAAAGATGGATTTGATTACAACCGCGTAAAAGTTCTGCGTGCCGGCTTAGAAAGTCTGGGCAATATTGAAACAATCCTTTTCAAGATTTCCGATCGAAATAAAATAGTTGGCCTGCAATTAAAAGAGCTCAGTAAAGATGCCGCCGCGGTTTATGTACCACCTTTTCGTCACCGCGACCTCGGTTTTGTTAGAAAATACAGCTCTGCTCCTGTTGTTTTCGACCCGCTTATCTCCCGCTTCCTTACTAAAGTTATCGACTACAAGCATTATCACAAAGCCCCACAAAAATGGCTGATCGACTACCGTGATTTTCGCAATTGCGATCTCCTAATTGCCGATACCGAAGAGCATCTCTCCTACTTTAAAAGAACATTTTTTCTTCCGAAACGCCTTCCTACCTTAGTTTTGCCGGTTGGGGTTAACACAGAAGCATTCCATGGGGCAGTTCAAAAAAGTATGGGGGCCACTACTCCATTTAAAATAGGTTTCTACGGCAGTTTCGTTCCCTTACAGGGCACCTTAAAAATTATTCAATGTGCCGCTTTGCTTTCGCAGATGGGTGTTCCAGCAGAATTTGAGATAATTGGTAGCGGTTATCAATACCAAGAAGCATTAGACCTCGCCCAAAAATTAAAGCTGAACACCATTAGTTTCCGAGGATGGCTTAAATATGAGGATCTAGCGGAAGCGATAAACTCCTACGATTTATGTTTGGGCATATTTGGCGATTCACTAAAAGCAGATTCGGTGGTACCCAATAAGATTTTCCACTATGCTGCCATGTCAAAACCCATCCTTACCAAGGATAGCCCGAGCATGCGACGCTATTTTAAGGATGAGGAAAATATCTTTCTCTGCTCTACCCAACCCCTAGAAATGGCGGAGAAAATCCAGTTTTTGATGTCTCATCCTGAGAACTTATCTGCCGTAGCGAAAAATGCCCGCCAATTAATGGAGGATAAATTTTCCCATAAAGTATTGGCGCAGCGCTTTATAAATGCGATTTCCGCTTTATAAGTTAAGCAAGAATTTTGGCCAAATCGGGTTTGAAATACTGGTCACTTTTTAGCACTTTGCCGTCTTCGCGGTAAATCGGATTACCATCTTTGTCGAGCTTACTCATATTGCTTCGCTGAATTTCTTCAAATACCTCTTCAATTTTATGCTGCAGGCCATGACTTAAAATGGTACCACATAAAATGTAGAGCATATCGCCTAAAGCATCGGCAATTTCAATTAAGTCGTTTTGCTCTGCTGCTTCTAAGTATTCCTCATTTTCTTCGCGCATTAGCTTGTAGCGCAGCATAATAGTGTCGCGTGAAAGCTCGGCGCTGGGACTGTATTTATTAATAATGCCAAAAGAATCGTGGAATTTCTCTACTGCGGCTAACTGTTTCTTCATAAGGAGTGTAAATTTGCCGTGAATATAGAAAAGCTAGAATGGAAAATATTACGACAGGGCATTGGATTTTCGCGGGCATTTTCATGACCCTCTTCATCGGCTATCTTTTATGGGGCTATCGCAAAGATTTGAAGCTTCATAAAATTCATTATAATGGAAGCTTTTACGTTTTAGGAGGCATTATCGTAATCATTTTCCTCTTTTACGTCTTTGGCCGTCTTATTTAAAGCTTTTTTAAATAGCTTCAATTTAAATCTTACTTTTTTAGGTAAACCGTTTTTACATTTACAAAAGATAGCGCACCTTCTTTGGCCAATTCCCTGCCATAGCCTGAATTCTTGATGCCCCCAAAAGGTAAACGTGGATCACTTTTTACTAGCTCATTTATAAACACAGCACCCTCTTTTAGTTGAGGAACTAATTTTAGAAGGGCTTCGCTGTCTCTGCCAATTAAGCTGCAGCCAAGACCGTAGTTTGAATCATTACTCAGTTTAATTGCTTCTTCAGTCGATTTAAAAGACATTACTGCTGCTAAGGGGCCAAAAACCTCTTCCTTAAAAACGGGCATTTCAGGGTTTACATCGGCCAAAATTGTAGGGGTGAAAAAATTACCATCCCTTACTCCACCTGTAATTAAGCGCGCGCCCATTTCCATAGATGCGGTAAACTGACGCTCTAAGTTATCGCATAAATCGGGACGAGCGAGTGGACCTATCTTAGTCCCTTCGGCCATGGGATCACCTATTTTATAGTGCTCAAATTCCGCTTTTAAAGCATGAAGAAAATCTTCATAAACATCCATGTGAACTATAAATCGTTTCGCGGCAATGCAACTTTGTCCCGCATTTAGTAAACGAGCTTGAGCCGCTAATTGAGCTGCTTTTTGAAGATCCGCATCTGCCATAATGATAAAAGCATTGGAGCCGCCAAGTTCTAAAACCTGTCGTTTAAGTGCCTTCCCTGCTCTTTCTGCCACCGCACTGCCTGCGCGTGTGCTTCCCGTTAAACTAATTCCTGCTATCGCCTCCTGCTCTATCAAGCTGCCAACGTCTTCGTTGCTGGCAAAAATATTTTGATAACTGGCTGCTGGAAGACCGATAGATGCGAAGAGTTTTTCAATAGTTAAAGCACTTTGGGGACAATTAGGCGCAGGTTTTAAAAGAACCGAATTTCCTGCTAAGATGGTGGGAACGGCAAAACGAAATACCTGCCAAAAGGGAAAGTTCCAAGGCATAATTCCAAGTATTACTCCTAAAGGAGCATAAGTAGCAAAGCTTAAATCCGCGTCTGATTCAATTATTGTATCGGATAGGAATTCGTCTATATGTTCAGCGTAAAAGTCACATAACCAAGCACATTTCTCTATTTCCGCCTTAGCTTCGGGAAATATTTTACCCATTTCTGAACTTATCGTTTCTGCAAATTCATCTTTTTGTGCCCTTAACAAATGAGCTAACTTTTCAATCGCGGCTACTCTTGCTTCGAGTATAGTTTCGCTTAAAAGTGCTTGGCCTTTTTCCGCTTGCGCTAGATGCTTCATTAATAGAGGCATCTCCATAAGGGGAAAATTAGCGGAAACTATTTGGCTATAAGGGTTTAAGCTACGATATTCTACCATCTTCTAGTATTATTTTTAGTGATTGATCCTGATATATCATGCTAACTTTTTTCTGAAGACTGAAAGCTTGTAAGGCTTCTACTTGACCTCCGGAATATTCTTGAATTCCTTTGAGATGCGATAAATCACCCAAATCGTCGAGTATATAATGATTATGCCACTGCCCTGCGATTACCGTTTGCTGTTCTTGTAAAGCAATATCGCATATTTGGCCTTGATAGTTTATATCTCTAAAAACCACATCACGTAATAGCTGTTCATTTTCAGGTATTGCTTCATAATCTTCTACTGAATAGTCTACAAAGGAACTATCAGAAATTATATTGAAGGCCTCAATAAGATTATGGAAAATAAGCTGCCTTGCCTTTGAACGCTTGGGATCACCAGGGAAAGCCCCCGCTTCAAGTAAAACACAAGGAATATCAGCAGCCATTAAATTATCTCCCACAGCACGGGGGTAAAATTCATCGCTATATTTCCCAAAATGATCGGCTAAAAGTGATTTAGTTTTATGATGCATTCCGGCGATAAGTTGCATAGTTTTAATTCGGCTCTTGCTTTTACTACGGGCTAAATCGGGAGAAGGCGCCAAATAACTTAAGGTCGCGCAGTTTCGCTGAGCACCAACCGAAAAAATAGTGCGTTGATCGTGTAAATTAAAAGCCCAATCTGGCTTTAGACTTTTTAACAAGGCAAAGAAAGCACGCATCTCAGACGATTGTTGTTTAATGGCATCACGGTTCATATCCACCAAGTGCGCATTGCGGCGCGTAAAAAGCTGCGCGCCATCCGGATTTAGCATGGGAATAAAAACAATGCTAATATTATTACGAAGCTCCTTCAGTTCTTGATCATTTTCAATCTCTAAGTGATGAAAAAACTCAATAATATCGATAATCGCTAAGGTAGCGGTTGCCTCATTGCCATGCATCTGCGACCAAAGCACAATTTTAATCTTCCCCTTGCCCCACTTTAATAAATGCAAGGGTACTTTTTCTTCACTTTCACCAAACTTTTCTAGTGTAAAGTATTCATAGTGAGACCACTTCTTAAGGTAAGGTTCTAAGTCTGCCTTAACTAACCAAGGGCCACTAATATCTTCTTGCCAGGATTGTTTTCTTGACTCAGCTAGCATAGTTTTTATCTATTTAAAATCCTCATTACTTGAATGCCTTACAAATAACGCTATTAAGTTTAAGTTAAGGACTAAGAAAAGCAGCTTTTAAGACTTAACTTCGGCACTTTAAAATAGAAAAAAATGAATAAATATTACTTAATTTTTAGTTTAATTATAAGCTCCTTAAGTGCTATTTCACAAGATGTTAACGTTATAAACGGCCCTGTGTTAGGCTATGCAGAAATGCGTGAGGCAATCATTTGGCTGCAGTTGTCGGATGGCGCCTCAGCTTATGCAGTTTACGATGACTTGAGTACAGAAAATATAGAGGAATTTCGCAGTGAAACGGTTAGTACATCTCCTTCCGTTGCTAATACTTTAAAGCTTCGTTTTACTGAAGTTGAACCAGGTAGGAAATACGGATATAACATCTATGTAAATGATAAAAAGCAAGATTTTGATTTTCCTTTAGAGTTTGAAACCGAACCCCTTTGGGATTACCGCACCGAGCCACCTGCTTTTAGTTTTGCTACAGGAAGTTGTATTTATGTAAATGAAAGCGAATATGATCGGCCTGGTAGGCCTTATGGTGGCGAATATGGGATTTTTGAAGCCATTGAGAAAATGGAACCCGATGCCTTGCTCTGGCTAGGAGATAACACCTATTTAAGAGAAGCCGATTACTTTTCACGTAGCGGATATTTAAAGCGCTACACTCACAGCCGTGCGGTGCCTGAATTACAGTCATTAATGGCCCAGGCAAATAACTTTGCAATTTGGGATGATCATGATTTTGGACCCAATGATGCAAGTGGTTCTTGGATTCACCGCGACTTGGCTTTAGAGGTGTTTAAATTGTTTTGGCCTAATCCAAGTTTCGGATACCGCGATATGCCTAGTACTTTCAGCGCTTTTAACTACCGCGACTGCGACTTTGTTATGATGGACAACCGCTTTTACCGCAGCGAAGTAAATAGTGAGGGAGAAGGTCAGATTTTCGGCAAAGTTCAAATAGACCGTATGATTGATCTTTTAAAGCAGAGTCGCGCGCCCTTTAAGTTTGTTTTAAGTGGTGGTCAACTTTTAAACACAGCTAAAGTGTATGAAAATCACAGCAATTACGAGGCGGAAAGAGCTTATATCATTAAGCGTATTGAGGAAGAGAATATCAAAAACGTGGTTTTCCTTACGGGAGATCGCCATCACAGCGAATATTCGAAGTTAGAATTAAGCAATGGGCAGACGATCTATGATTTTACCGTTTCGCCTTTAACTAGTTCGGCTAATACCAATGTGAATGAAGAAAACGATTTACAAGTTGAAGGGAGCTTAATTCAAGAACGCAACTTTGGCATTGCCAAGGTGAGCGGTCCTCGCAAGTCCCGAGTTTTAGACTTCAGCTTCTATGACAATAAGGGTAATCTGTTAAAAAGCTATTCGATTTCAGAATAAACATTTGTAAATTATTTATTTTAAAATGTTATTTTTCAGACTATTAAGCACTTTAACATAAAGCTATAATATAGGATTCGAAAAAATATATCTTTCACATTTCTAAAGGGTTTATTACATTTGTATAATAAACCCTTTTTTTATGGACCCTATTGCCGAAAGAATACGCGAAATCATTGATTTCACTGGATTGAGCAACAAAGACTTTGCAGATTCCATTGATGTAGCACCCGCTATTATCAGTCATATACTGAGTGGTAGAAATAAGCCATCGCTCCATATTATTCAACAAATTACAAATGTATATACAAATGTTAATTTAACCTACTTACTCAATGGGGACGGCAGCTTAATTAAGTCGTCTAATACTCCAAAGCAGGCATTAAGCGCTTATGATGATGGTATTAGGACAGTGTCCGCTCCTACTGGCACTCCTATACCTAAACGTGAACCTATCAGCCCTAAACCTGATATAAACAAAGAAGAGGAAAAGCCTAAATCACATGAGAAACAAGAGTTAACAAATGTATATACAAATGTTAATTCCACGACCAAGCGAGAAATAGAAAGGGTAATCATTTTCTATTCGGATAAAAGCATGGAAGAATACAAACCATAAGCTTTTATTTCCCCAATCATTAGTTAACTTTGCAGCTATATTTAGACACCACCATGAAGAAAGAAATAGCACTCGCATTAACTTTAATAACCTTAGCCATCAGTACTCGCCTACTTCCTCACTGGCCTAATTTTACGGCTTTGGGTGCCGCTGCCTTATTTAGTGGTGCTTTTTATAAAAGGAAGTCGTTGGCTTATATTATCCCCTTGGCAGCTCTATTTTTAAGTGACCTAATCATAAATAATGTTATTTATGGAGCATTTTACCCAGGCTTCCAATTTCTAAGCGAAGGTTTTTACTTTATGTATTTAGGTATCATCCTTACTGTCTTAGTTGGTCGTTATGCGGCTATTTCTAAAGGAAAGCCTCTGAACCTTGCTTTAGCAGCTCTTTCATCTTCCCTACTCTTCTATTTTATCACCAATTTTGGTGCTTGGTTAGGTAACCCTGTGTACCCTCAGAATTTTCTCGGCCTTGTTAGCTCTTACTTTGCTGGCTTACCTTTCTTAATAAATGGCAGTGCGGCAAGTATTATTTACGCATTCGGAATATTTGGTGCTTATTGGTATTTCAGTAAGGATAGTGCTTTCAGCATGAAGTCCGTTTAAGTAGATTTTTCTACTTCAAAGATCTTGTCATGATACTTCTAGATCCTTGCAAAACAGGGGAAATTAAAGCAGCTGGTTTCACAATGTAGTTCTCTTCTGATGGGCTCAGTGCCCTAGTTCATCAATAAGGTCTTGAATCAACTGGATATTAGACCTTAGGTTAATGGGCTCTTTGAGACGGGTTTGTGATAAATCTAAAAAAACTGACTCCTTTTTTAAGTCAAGGTTATTTTCAATCTTAAGATTACCTTTCTGTCCTAGAATGCAATAATCTAAAACCTTAGGATTTATTCTTGCTGCGATAATTGCGGCAACTTTGGCCATGGGAGAATTTAAAATCAGAGCTATCCCTTTTTCGGCACCTTTTAAAATGGCACCACATAAAGCCGCGGTTTCAAAAGAACCATAAAAACTCAAAATAGTAAAAGGATCGTGGCTTATAGGGTGTTTTCGCAGGGCTTTACTAAGATCTTCGATAAACTTTAGATTATAAGTGGCTAGACTGTTGGCCTGCCATAATTCTAGTAAAGACTTATCCTCTAGTGCTGCAAATAAGGCGAAGAAGGCAATGTCGTCTCCACTACCAAAGCTATTTAAAACGAGAAAGTTAATTCCGGAATAGAGTTCTCTTTCTACCAGTTTTTGTCCTACAGCGAAAGCTTCTTCACATTGGGCTGTAGTCATAGCTGGGTATTCGGCGAAATTGGCACTCCCTGAGTTTATGCGAGCATTAATCAATCCTTGTCCGCGGTGCATCCAAAATGTAGAATTGTTTTCATCAGAATTAAAGGTCCCTAAATCAACAATGCGATGATTTAATAGGGTTTTCTTCTCTGCCTGAAGAAAGTAGAAATTAGGCTTTGAAAGAATATGAAGGATTGTTTCATGACTATCTTGTTCTTCAGTATTAGCTCTCGATACACCATGATCGGCAACGAAAGTGAGAATACTAGGCTTCAACGAAGCGATTGGAAACTGCCCCTGAATTAAGGCCAGGCGTTCAAGAAGTGGATAAAAATGACCAAGGCTACTTTTGGTAAAGTAGCCTCCTGTCTGAAACCTGATGAAATTTTCATTATCAGATAAATTCTTAATTCCCTCTATGTGAAAGTGATACTTATTTAAAAACGACATTTTTAGGTTTCACTCCTATTTTAATGCTAGTTTTTAAATTTCCTGCAGGACTATAAACTTGCAAGTCGCCATCTTGATCAGGATTGTCGGGTAAACGCATCGCGTAAAGTTCTAGCTCCAATTCGTCGAAAGCAAGGCTATAGTAGTTTCCTACAATAATTGGATTTTCATCTACTCTTTTTGCAAAAGTAGACATGCTAAAAACAGAACCTGTGGGGCTATTACCTATGAAGAATAATTGATTTCCTTCAGAATTGAGAGTTAAAGAATGAGGTTTTAACAAATTATCAGTGAAATACATTACCGTATCTGGCGTTATGGCCCATCCCGAATCAATGGCCATGGTTAATGTATCCAATTGATAACGATATAAACTACCTAAACCAGAAGCAAAAGGGTTGGTATTATCTACTTTACCACCATTCAAAATCCATAGATTATTATCGGAGTCAATTACCATACTATTTGGCTTTCCACCCACACTAAGTTTAGAAATAATTGTGTCTTCACTGGTTCTTAAGATGGTAACCGTACTATCAAATAAAAAGGCTCCTGTATTACATACAAAGGCCATGTCATTATAAACGACCATTTTAGTTGGACCAGTTCCCTCTACTTCTACTTCTTTTTTAATATTACCGTTGTTGGCATTTACAACATATACCCCATCAAATTCCCAAGAGCTGACATAGTATTCATCTGCCTCAGTTTGTACGATGTTCTTAATTTGCATAAAATTAGCATACTGCCGCTCTATTTTCAAGTCATCTAAATTGGTAAAAACAATCTTATCTGAACCAGGAACTACTAATACTAGTCTACCGCGGTCCTCATCAACCATCATATCATTTAATTGAGCACCTAGAGGATTAATATTTGCCTTGCGAAAAACGTTGTTTTCTACTGTCTGACTGGTAATGTCGTAAGATGCTACGGAGCTGATCCCATTGGGAGAGATACCCTCTATTCCAATTAGAGCCTTACGAGGCGCATCAGGAAGCGGTTGTGGATCTTCGTCTTTTTTACAAGAACCTAAAATTAGACCAAGACCTAAAATACTAAATAATACTTTTTTCATAATGTTGGAACTCCTTTGCGGGTGCTAAAAATAAAGGAAAAAGCTGGGATTTCGCAATTCTATTTAGCAGTAAATTTATTGCGCCATTAATTGTTTTGCGTTGGCTAATGCTGCCTCTGTAATTTCCTCACCACTTAATAGACGAGCAATTTCTTCTAGTCGTTGGTCAGCATCCAATTCCTTAATATGGGTTTGGGTGTTTCCTTCTGAATTTTCTTTCCACACTTTAAAATGGCTATCACCTTTGGCAGCAATTTGCGCTAAGTGAGAAATGGAAATCACCTGCATATCTTTGCCCATTGCTGCTAAGATATCTGCAATTTTTCGAGCAGTAGCTCCACTTACACCAGTATCTATCTCATCAAAAATAATGGTGGGCAATGCTTTCGTTCGCGATAGAATTGCCTTAAGCGCTAACATTACTCGGCTTAGCTCACCACCGGATGCGATTTTACTTAATAAGGCGGGTTTTTGACCTAAATTGGCAGAGAATAGAAATTGTATTTCATCTTTTCCCGAAAGACTGAATTCTGCCGCTTCTCTAATTTCAACAATAAATTGAGCATCTTTCATATTCAAGCCTCCAAGAATTTCTTCTAAAGAAGCTTGTAATTTAGCCAGAATAGATTGCCTTGATTTGCGCAAATCATCCGCGGCTCCTTTTAATTCAATAAGCTTGTCTTCAATTTGCTTTCGCAGATGGCTTAGCTTTTCATCTCTATCCAAAGCATTTGCAATGCTGGCCTCGATTTCTTCTCGTTTGGCAATCAATTCCTCATTAGAGCTAACGAGATGTTTTTTCTGCAAGCCCATTAAAAGACTCAGACGTTGATCGAACTTTTCCTTTTCTAATGGATCGAAGCTGCTATTCTCACCAATTTGCTCTAATTCAGCTCTAATATCTTCATATTCGATACTGAGACTTTCTAATCGCTCCGCTAAAGTGGCTAAGGCTTTATCAAAACGTCCCACGGATTTTAATTGATTTCGGCTTTGCTTTAAGCTCTCACTAATTCCATAAGGTTCAGATTGTGCCAAATTTAAAGCTTCCGCTACGGCAGATTCGATAGTGCCAATATGCTCTAGACGAGAGAGTTTATCTTCTATCTCATCCTGTTCGCCAGGAACAAGTTTGGCCGATGCTAATTCTTCAAACAAAAATTGCATATAATCCGCATCGCCGCCTTCTTCCTTTTGTTGCGCCTCTAATTTCTTTAACTCTTTTGTAAGTGCAAGATGCTGATTATAAATTTTTTGGTAGGCACTTTTGACTTTGGTATTTCCTGCGAAATTGTCAATCAGCTCCAGCTGAAAACTGTTATTATTTAATAGTAAGGTATCGTGCTGACTATGAACGTCAATAAGCCTTTCAGTAATTTGGGACAGAATATCGAGTCGAACGGGGCTATCATTTATAAAGGCACGCGATTTACCACTCGGCTGAATTTCCCTACGGATAATGGTTTCTTCTTCAAAATCTAAGTCATGCTCCTTAAATGCTTCTAAAAACATATCTCGCGAAAGCGTGAAAACACCCTCAATAACGCATTTTTTCTCTGGATTACGCAAGGCCTTCAGGTCAGCTCTCGCTCCTAACAAATGCCGTAGTGCTCCTAAAAGAATGGATTTTCCGGAACCCGTTTCGCCAGTTATTACGCTAAAACCCTTGGGGAAATCTAATTGTAAATTTTCTATTAAAGCGAAGTTGTATACAGAAAGCTTTTGTAACATAATTATCCCTGCCCCATTGTTTGATACGATGAACTATTATTGGGGTCGAGCTCAATAAGAAGATCCTTGAGGTCGCCAATTGGAATAGATTCACCTTTATTGAAGATTTTAACAATTTCCGCTTGCTTGGCATCGAACCATAATTGCAATAAAAAACTATTACGTCTTTGATCGTTTACTTTTTTAAGGGACATCAAGGCTGTTTTAATATTCATTTTGGCCATGCGAATTTTACTGGCATCATGCATTAAATCTAAACCTTGGCGGTGATAAGTGTACAAGCCAACTCTATAGTTATCAAAGGCGGGACTAGATAAATTGTCGCTAAGCCAATAGCGGTTTTTATTACTGCCTCCGAAACTATTCCAGCCACTATTATTGCTTGACTGGGCGTTTCCTACAATATTTTGTGCTTCAGTATAAAACTCTGTTCCTCCCATAGCAGAATAGGTATCGTGATCGAGTCCTATAATTATGTAAGTATAATAAGCTAATATGGAAGTTAGATTGGATAAATAAGCATTTGGGGCGAAGTCCAATCGATCGAACTCCAAATATTCAAAATCGAAATCACCGTCTTGATGCACTAAAATGGGTGACTTATAATCTGATTTATAAATAGGACGGCTATAAAACACCTGGATGGTACCACTAAAATTATTGTTGCTTCGACTATTTATAGTTATAACAAACTGACAATCAATACGCTCCTCGATCGAATAGCTTTCATTCGTCCATTTGCGGTTATTTAAAAACTCGCGAATGGCCTTTTCCATATTATCGTAAAGCTGCTTGTTTGTTGCTTGGATATTAGGCGTTAAAACTTGTACCCTAGCATTAAGCTCTTGCGCCTGTAAAAAATTACAACTAATTATGATGCTGATGCAGAATATCCAATATTTCATGCGCTAATTCTTTCTTCAATTTTAAGGAAAGAGCAATCTGCTCTTGATTTTTGCCAATTAAACGAACTTCATTTGTGTCGTATCCAAAACCTCTTTCATTTTTATCAGGGCTGTTTAGAACGATCCAATCGCAGTTTTTGGTATGCAATTTCTTTTGAGCATTTGCAAGGGCATTCTCAGTTTCTAGGGCAAACCCAACTACTACTTGGTCTGTTCTTTTCACTGCAGCCAAGGTCTTTAAAATATCTGGATTTTGAATCAAATCAAGACGCATCTCTTCCACTCCAATAACTTTTTTGATTTTCTGTTGAGCCAGATTCTTCGGCCGATAATCTGCAACCGCAGCGCTAAAAATAGCCCAATCGGCTTGCCTAAAATTCTCTTCGGCAGCGGCTAACATTTCCAAGGTACTTTCTACCCTAATAATTGAAATCGCGTTGTTGGCAGAATAAAGTGCACTAGGACCTAATACTAAGGTTACCTGTGCTCCTTTTTGTGCGGCAGCCTCAGCTAAGGCCATCCCCATTTTACCGCTAGAACGATTACCTATAAAACGCACGGGGTCAATGGCTTCATAAGTTGGCCCAGCGGTAATTAAGATTTTCTTACCCGCTAAAGGAGCCTGTTCCAACAAGTAATCATTTATGTGCTGGAGAATAGTTTCAGGTTCTGCCATGCGCCCTTCTCCACTTAAACCACTTGCTAGTTCGCCGTTTTCGGCTGGAATAAAGTGGTGACCAAAAGACTTTAGTATGGAAATATTATTTTGTGTAGCGGGATGTTTGTACATATCCAAATCCATTGCTGGAGCGAAAAACACCGGGCATTTTACCGATAGGTAAACCGCCATGAGAAAGTTATCCGATTGCCCTTGAGCAATTTTGGCTAAGCTATTAGCGGTAAGCGGTGCTAGTACTAAGATATCGGCCCATAAACCCATTTCTACGTGATTATGCCAGGCGCCGTTTTCGCTCTCCTTATCGTAATATTCCCAATAAACGGGATTTTTACTTAAAGTAGATAAGCTTAAAGGAGTAACAAAGTCGCGTGCACTAGGGCTTAAAACAACACGTACCTCGGCCCCTGCTTTTACAAGCAAGCGCACGAGGTACGTAGTTTTATAGGCGGCAATACCACCAGTTACTCCCAGTAGTATTTTCTTTCCGCTTAACATCTTAACTAATCTTCTTCTTCCTTAGTTTCTTCAGGTCTACGGAAGTAAATTCTACCTTCTTTCCACTCAGTAGCCGCAATATGATGGGCCTTAGGCAGACTTTCGTAAAAACGAGAAACTTCAATTTGCTCTTTGTTTTCGAAGATTTCCTCTAATGATTCATTATTAGTGGCAAACTCTTCTAACTTATCGTGCAATTCAATTTTAATATCCTCGGCAATTTGATCCGCACGCTTAGCTAAAATGCTCACAGCCTCATAAATATTTTGAGTTTGTGCATCGATATCGTTATGATCACGAGTGATTGTGCTACGTGGTGCATCTACTTTTTTGAAATCCATATAGTGAATTTAAGATTGAATTTTAAAACTATTTATTTCTGCTTGAATGGTTGAGAATAAGATCTCCAATTCTTTATTATACTTGCTTTCAGAGAAAGCTTCCTTAAACTCCAAATAGGAAGTTTTGCTTTCTATTAAACGCTGTAATTTTTTTTCCTCAATACTATTTGTGGCCAAGCGATAAGCCGATACACTGCGATAGTACATGCAATCTTCGCGAAACTCAGTATCGGGGAATTCATCTAATACTATATTGAAACTTACCACGGCTGACTGATAGTACTCCATATGGTAATATAGCATGGCTCGCTCAAAAGCTTTCTGCTCTAACTTCGCTCTAAGTTCATCAATTAACTCGTTCGCACTAAGTAATTTATCGCTAGTAGGATAAAGGTTGGCGAAAAGTTGTAAATCGTTAATTGCCTTAAAAGTAAAGTCTTGGTCCAAGCTGAAAGATGGAGACTCCAAATAATGGCAGTAACCAATCATGTAATAAGCTAATTCCGTTTTCGGGTGATTAGGGAACGTTTTTGCGAAATTCTTGAAATGATATGCAGCCAAAATGAAATCCTTCAATTGGTAACTGGTCATAGCATAGTAATAATATACTTCTGCCGCCTTATCCGTTCCGCGATAAAGGATCAATAACTCATCGAATAAAGGATAGGCTTTGGCGTATTCTTCGTCGTTAAAATACTCTACTGCCTTCTCGTATTTAAAGTCAACATCAGGGCTTTTTAAAACCTTCTGATACTCATTACAAGAGGCTAAAGCAAATAGCAGGACGAAAATACTAAGGTATTTGAATTTGTTCTCCATAAATCAGCTGGCAAAAGTACAAATTTGGCTCGAATAATCTAGTGAAAAAACGCAAGCCTGCTCAGCTTATTCTCTTTCAGGTGGCTTCAAGCACTAATTATAGCTTTAGATTATCCTTAAAAAGAAAAGATTCATCTAAATTGCGCGTCAATATTGGGCTACATGATTATCACTTTTGGTGAAAAACCTTTTAGGCTCTTTCGGAAAAGTAGTTTACTTCCGCTCTCGTTCTTCGCGCAAACTGCTATTACCCCTACCATTTGGCTCTACTTCGATTAATCGCAAGGCGTCAAATACCTAATTGTTTGTAGAATCCTCCTTGCTTAAGTGCCTAATTTACTAGTTGCGAATACTTCTCTTTCTAAAATTTCCTTTGTCTGATCGGGGAAATCAATCTGAATATTTTGCTCCTTTTGCAGCCAATCTCTCAATGGCTCTAGACTTTGTTCATTTAGTACCTTGAGACTAGGAACACCTAATTCGTTCAATGCGGCAGCATTACAGTATTGCTCATACTGACCTTTAATAGGAACCACAAATAGTTTTTTTCCTAAGAAAAGTGCTTCTGATGGGCCTTCAAAACCAGCAGAACATAAAAGCCCAGCACCAGAAGTTATGCTTTTAGCAAACTCTTTCGCGTCTATCGGGCAGATTAAAACGTTCCCTTCTTGCTTTTCTTCTTTTGCCTTGCGGCTGAAGAGTTGCCAAGAAACACCTTCGATTTTTAATAAAATCTTGATTAATTTATCATCTGCATAAGCGGGTAAATACACAGTGTAATGACCTAAATTACTGAGTATTGCCTGCCTTATATCCGCTCTGATTACGGGTGGAAAGATAAAATTATCATAGGGCTTAAAATGGAACCCTATGTTTTTCTCTACTGGGGCATAGTATCGTAAAATCAGTTCACCTAGCCAATCTTTTTTAGCAGGGCGTGGCGTCTTGTCCGATAAAAAAGAGGCTTGATGACTGAGTCCAATAATGGGGACTTTCCGCAGCTTACAAGCCCAAGCGCTAATGGCTTCAAAGTCGTTAATTACTAAATCATAATCTCTAATGGGAACCTTATTTAACTCTTTAAATAAGCTTATTAAGGAATTATTAAACAGGGTTTTAAGGTAGTTCACTCCTCCCCTCTTGCTGTAGTAAAAAACCACTCCTCGGTAAGTGTGTTGTATTGGCTCATTAAGCTTTACTTGACTTTGACTGCCACTAATTAAAATATCAACTTTAGCAAAATTTTTCAGTAGAGGGATAATTTCTAAAGCCCGCGCAGCATGTCCATTTCCTGTGCCTTGTAAGGCATAAAGTATTTTTAGTTTTTTAGGCAATTTCGCTCTGTTTTTCGGTGACTTTATCAATCAGACTTTTCAAAGTTAACTCTACCATCATGTTCTCTTCCTCCGTAGAGTTAATTAATTCCTTCCGATACTGATAGAGCTCCCATTTTTTTCCATCAAATTCTAAAGCACTTAAATTTTCAATCCAATCGCCCGAATTCAAATACCAACATTGGCCCTTTTGATTTTCAATTAAACGTATTTGGGGTTGATGAATATGGCCGCAAACGACATAGCTAAAACCTTGTTCTATAGCTAGTTCACTTGCCACATTTTCGAAACTATTGATATAAGACATGGCTCTTTTCACACCGTTTTTTATCGCTTTTGAAAAACTGTAGCGTTCCTTACCCATTTTTTCTAAGGTCCAGTTTACCAAACTGTTAAAGCGAATTAGTAAATCGTAACCCCAGCCACCAAGTTTGGCTAACCATTTGGCTTTTTGAATTGAATGATCAAATATATCTCCATGGAAAAACCAGGCTTTACCATCGGGTAATTCCAATATAAGCTTATCAAGCAAGGCAATATTACCCATGCGAAAATCTGAAAACCGGCGCAGGGCCTCATCGTGATTACCGGTAAGATAATATACCTTGGTTCCTTTAGAAGCCATTGCTAAAATTTGCTTCAAAACCTTCAAATGGCTTTGGGGGAAATAACGCTTCCTAAACTGCCAAATATCAATAATATCGCCATTGAGAATCAATCTTTCTGGACGAATACTTTTTAAATAGTCACTAAGTTCCTTGGCACGACAGCCATAGGTACCCAGGTGTAAGTCGGATAAAACTACAATAGGAATTTCGCGCTTCTCCATATTAATTTTGTAGCAAAATTGCAGATCTAAGATTAAGTCTGTATTAATAAGAGGTTAAACCCTAGTGTGAAATTTAATAATCGTATTGAATTTAGAACCGCCGGTAAAATCGTAATTTTAGGACAAAATTTACCCTATGGAACTTATAGAATTGGAAGATCACTTTAACACTGCTGGTGGTCAATTTATTAGCAGTGCTTATACGATGCAACAGAAGCTTCAAAATATTAAAGCCTTTGTTTTTGATTGGGATGGCGTTTTTAATGATGGATTTAAACATTCTACTGTTGGCAGTGGATTCTCGGAGGTTGATAGCGCCGGTTTACGCCTTCTAAGATTTGCTTTTTACCAGGCAAAACAAACTAATGCCCCATTGGCCATTATCACTGGCGCAGAAAACCCTACTGCTAAGTGGTTATTAGAAAAACAAAATGGCAACGCACTCTATCAAAAGGCCCTTGATAAAAATGTAGCCCTGGAGCATTTTTGTAACAAGCATGGCTTTAAGGCCAAAGAAGTAGCCTTTGTATACGATGATGTTATTGATCTTCCTATTGCTAAGCAATGTGGATTAAGCTTTTGCATGGGTCGTCTGGCCAATCCATTATTTTTACGCTATGTAGAGGAAAACGAATTAGCCGATTATATTACTGCTAGTCAGGGTAATGAACATGGCGTGCGCGAAGTGTGTGAACTTTTAGTAGGCCTTTATGGTAATTATGATGCTTGCCTAGAAGGTTTACTTGAACGTAATGATTCTTACCGTCAGCATAAAGAAGATTTAAAATCCTATAAGACCGAAATCTTCGAAATAGACGGAACAGATGTAATTATAGCTTAATTGTCAATCTTTTTTATTTGGTTTGCGGTACAAAAACAATCGAAAAATTATGAGAAAAATTAGTCTCTTCATTCTAGCTCTTAGCTTCAGCTTTGCGAATGCGCAAGAATTACCAGCCCCTAGCCCAAGTGCTAGTTTATCACAGAGAGTAGGTTTAACCGACTTCACCGTTGAATACAGCCGTCCTGGTGTAAAGGATCGCGAAATTTTTGGGGAACTAGTTCCTTACAACGAAGTCTGGAGAACAGGCGCTAATAAGGCTACAAGTATTGAATTTAATACTGACGTTATTTTTTCTGGAAAGACTGTTCCAGCAGGGAAATACAGCATCTTCACTATACCAGCTGAAGGTAAATGGAGCTTTATGTTAAATAAAGAAACTGAGCTTTGGGGAGCTAACGACTACAAACAAGAACAAGACGCTCTTAGAATTGCAGTGGTTCCTACAGAGGGTGAAATGACGGAAACTTTTACTATCGATTTTACTAACATTAGCACCAATGGCGGCTCTTTGCAAATAAGTTTTGCAAATACGGTGGTATCCGTTCCTTTTGAAGTTGAAACAAGCGAAAAGGCTATGAGTAACATTAAGGAAGCTCTTTCTAGTAGTCCGAAAGACAAGTTATGGATGGTAAATCGCAATGCTGCGAATTATTATCTGAACAACGGGTTAGACAAAGAAGAAGCGCTTAAGTTTATTGAAACTTCTGTGAAATTAAAAGAAGATAACTGGTATAGCCATTACATTCATGGAGAAATACTAAGTTCTTTAGGTCGTAATAAAGAAGCCGTTCAGGCTGCTCAAAAGGCCATGGAAATTGGTCAGAATGAAGCCGAAAAGGCCGACAAAGAATTTGGCTACAATGCTATGTTGGAAGAAGCGATAACCAAATGGACAAAGTCTTAATTTAAGTTCACCGCTTGCAAATCGTTGAACGATGGTCCCCGACGATAATCGTCGGGGCTTTTTTGTTTTAAAGGATGGTGCCTAGCGTAAATTAACCTGAGTTCGTCCTTAAATTAGCAAATTGCTTCTTTAGTTTTTCATTACCCAATAAATCATTAGCACCCTTTGAAAAAAGTAAACTACACTATCTCCGGTTTTAATGCACTACCCATGGCCGCCGACTTATCTATACCTGTAAACCTAAGTCATATTAAGGGCTTAGTAATTTATGCCCACGGCATTAATGGTTTTAAAGATTGGGGAGGAATGAATAAAATAGCCGAAGAATTTAGTAAGCAGGATTGGGCTTTCTTAAAGTTTAACTTTTCGCACAATGGCACTACTCCTGCACATTTAGAAGAGTTTAATGACCTTGCCGTTTATTCTAAGGATACCTATTTAAAAAGGCAGTTTGACTTAGCACAAATCTTCACTTTCGTAGATGAGATTTTAGAACGAGATTTAGGTGCCGCATTTAAAAAAGTTGTCCTAATGGGTCACAGCCGCGGTGGCGCCGATGTTATTCTAAACGCTCCCAAAAATGCGCGCTTAAACGGATTAATAACTTGGGCTTCAGTTGCTCATGCGAAAACGCCTTGGTCTAATTTAGATCCCGATGAAATTGACCAATGGCGCGAAAAAGGCGTATTCTATCGTCCGAATAGCCGCACTAAACAAGATATGCCTATAGGTTTTGAGCTTTTTGAAGAATGGCAAAATAATAAGGCTAATCTTGATGTTGAGGCAAGCGCTCGTAAGATCGAAATCCCCTGGCTCATCGCACATGGTGATGAAGATGAAGCGGTTTTTGTGAAAGATGCTTACACCTTAAAAGAGTGTAATCCAGAGGCTAAAGTGGCAATTATTGAAGGGGCTAATCACACTTTTGGGCGCGTTCACCCTTATACGGGAGATGTTTTACCAAAACACAGCCAACAATTATTAGAGGCCTGCTTTAAATTTTTGGCGGCACTTTAATTATTTGGTATTTCTGCGATTCTAAGGCCTGACGAATCAATCCACCTGTGGTAGAGGAACTGGAGCGTAATTCTAAGAAGTGCTCTAAATCTTCCATGCTGCTTATAGACTCGGAATTCGGTACAAAGCCCGTGGCCACTAGTTGACCGTTTTCAATGCAAATAAAACCTTGTTCCTCTTCGGTTCGGCCGCGAGAAAGTATAATTTGCTGCTCTTTTAGTTTATTCAAATCCGCCTCTAGGCGAGCAAAATTGTTATTATGCTTTTCCTCATCAATTCTAATACTGCTATTAGGAAAGCCACAGAGACTATCAGCCAATTGATACTCTTCTGCTTTAGCCGCTAACCAAGTACGCGCTTTCTCTAAAGAATAAAAGTCTAACCAATAGTTTTGCTGAACCCCTATTCTATTCACAACCAAACAGTTATTCCCCTTTTGATCTTTATAAGGAAAAATCCCAAAGCGGATTTTCGGCTTTTTCTGAGCCTGATTATACTCGGGCCAATATTTACGAATCTCCTCATCTTCTAAAAGTCCAGCCATTAAGGTACTACCACTTAATTGATAGCTGATAGAGTAAATTTCGCGTTTAAATCCTGCACTTTTAGCAGAGCTTTTTTCTGCGGTGAAATGTGTGCTTACTCTTTGTTTTAGTCGCGTCGCCTTGCCAATGTAAATAGGCTTTCCAGATTTGTTGTGAAAATAATAGACCCCTGGAGCATCGGGTAAGTTATGATAGTCATCTGCTTTAAGATTGGAAGGTAAGTTGATTTCGCCGCTATTCTTGCGAATCATCATCTGCCATTCTCCAGACTTATCCTTAGCTAATAATTTATGCAATAACTCTGCAGTTACGCGAGCATCACCCCAAGCCCGGTGAGCCGACTGATTGTAAAGACCGAAATGACTGCTAATATTTTTTAAACTGTAAGAACGCAAGCCTGGCTCTACCCTTCTGCCATAGCGCAAAGTGCACAAACGTTTAGGATTGTAATTAATACCAATCTCTTTAAATGCAGCTTGAATAAAACTCAAGTCGAAACTAACATTATGCGCCACAAAGGTATGGTCCCCTAGAAAAGCTAAGATGTCGGTAGCAATATCTTTAAAAGCAGGCGCATCCGAAACCATATTATCGTCAATACCAGTAAGGGCCGTAATACTAATAGGTATACTGCGCTCGGGCTTTACTAGGCTAGAGTATTCTTCAAGTATATTTTGTCCATCGCTTAGGCAGATGGCAATTTCGGTGATATTATTTGCCTTGGCATAACTTCCCGTGGTTTCAATATCAACTATAGCAAACAAATGGAATGGAATTTAGAAGGGTAAAGGTATTAAGCCGAATTTGATTTTTTTGGGAAATCATACAGACTTATCAATGTGCCAGTAAAAAGCGCATTATAAATTGGCCTTGCGCCTTGTTTTAATGAAACGTTTAGATTGATAAACCTTCTAGGGAGAGCTTTGTTTACATTGAAATTAATTTCATGCCCGAATTACCCGAAGTAGAAATAATGCGCCGTTACTTTAACGAATGCGCCCTAGATAAAACCATCACCCAACTCGATTTCCTCGATGAACTCGGAAAAGTGTATAAAAGTTCACCTGAAATTATAGAGAAAAGCTTAATCGGTCAGCGATTCACTGAAACCGAACGCATTGGAAAATACCTCTTTGCACGCATTTCAACAGGACAATACTTGCACTTACATTTTGGCATGACCGGTAATTTAGAGCTCTTTCAGGGTGATAACCTCCCCAAATATGCTCGTTTGGTCTTCCATTTTAAAAGCGGCGAAAAGCTTGCCTTTTGTGATTTACGCAAATTTGGGGTAATTGAAATTGTAGACACCCCCCAAGCTTACCAAAAAGCGGCTAAAATTGGCGATGACTTCCTTACCATTAGTTTGGAATACTTTAAAGAAAGGCTACAAAAGCCAGCGGTCGCCATTAAAACTAGCCTTCTCAATCAGAAGCTTTTTGCTGGCATAGGGAATTGGATTGCTGATGAAATGCTTTTCGAAGCGGGCATTCATCCATTAAGAATGAGCAAGGATATTAGCGAAGCTGAATTAGCCAAATTATACAAGGCAGGACAAGAAATAATCGCCACTGCTATCGCAGAAGACACACATTACGGCGATTTTCCGGCAAATTTCTTCGTTAATTATCGCAAAATCGACGCCTTACACCCATCTCATCCCAATAGCCCGGTAGAGCGATTAGTGGTAGGTGGCAGAGGTACTTTTATTGTTCCAGAAAAACAAAAACTATAAGTGGAAGAGATATTTTACACCTGCCCGTACTGCTTTAGTGAATCTTCTATTTTGGCCGATCTTAGCGTAAGCGAACAAGAATATATTGAAGATTGCGAACGTTGTTGCAATCCGATAGAGTTCACAATTATCGCATACGATTTTACTTTAACTGAATTTCGTTACCAATCTATTGAACAATAAGTTAGAGCGATATTAATCCTTCAATATCCTCCGCTTCCAAGTAGCGTTCAATTACCTTATCAGGACTCATCATCATCTCCTTGGCGGTAATGCTAACGAAGTTGCCTTTGCGTGATTCACGTATCTGAATCTGCGATTCCTTCGTGTTAAAAAGACCCTCAACTTGTGCAATCTTTTCATTATGGGCAGGTACGATAAACTTAAACATATAGAGGCTTGGCCATGTCGTGCTTTGGCCTAATTGCTCTTTCAGTTTCTCGTATTTTGCTTTCTTATCTTCCATGGCCTCAAAATTTGAAAACTTCTTTAATTTAGGCAAGTCTAATTAGTAGAATTATGAAAAGCATTCAAAATTGGTTCGATGAGTACGCTGTTAGTCATCAAAATGCCACCAATAAAACCATTCACTATATCTGTGTACCCCTCATTTTCTTTAGCATTGTAGCCTTATTGGCTTCCATTCCCACAGGTTCACTTTTCGCATCTGCACCAGCGAATTTACAAGCTTACCTGCATTTTGGTAGTTTATTGATTTTAATTGGCCTTTTATTCTACTTAAGGCTGTCCATCCCCATATTTATTGGCATTGCCTTATTCTCATTCCTTTGTTTACAGGGAATTGTTTATTTAAAAATGGCGCCCTTAGCCCTTTGGTCTTCCAGCTTAATTATTTTTGTACTGGCTTGGATTGGCCAATTCATCGGACATCATATTGAAGGAAAGAAACCCTCTTTTTTAAAGGATCTGCAATTCTTATTGATTGGCCCCGCTTGGATATTAGGCTTTATTTATCGCAGCATTGGAATAAAATACTAGTTAATGACAAATCGCGTGGTTATTACCGGCGCCCCGGGAACAGGGAAAAGCACCATACTCAACCTTTTAGAAAAACGCGGCTATCCTATTCATCCTGAAATGGCAAGGGCCCTTATTGCTGAGCAACAAGATTTAGGAACGGATTTAGTTCCTTGGGAAAACCATGCTGACTTCGGAATTGAATTATTTAAACGTCAGAAAGAACAGTATTTTAACGCTCAGGCAGATGCCTATAATTTTTACGATCGCGGCGTGCCCGATAATTTGGGCTACTTGCGTAGAGATGGGCTTCAAAACCATGCACTGGAAGAGGAAGCTGCTGGCTTATTTTACCACAAGGAGGTGTTTTTAACGCCACCCTGGGAAGAAATTTACGGCAATGACGAAGTACGTTGGGAAGACACACAATTGATGTTGGAAATCCACGCGGCGCTAAAGGACATTTATGAATTTTTTGGTTATCAAATAACCGAAGTGCCTAAGCTCAACCCCGAAGAACGCGTTCTCTTCATTTTAAAAAGACTGGGCCTTAAGTGACAGGAATTCACAAAATCCTCAAAGATTTTTGGCACTACGATCAATTTAGGCCATTACAAGAAGATATTATCAACTCTGCCTTGCAAGGAAAAGATACCCTTGCTCTTCTGCCTACGGGCGGTGGTAAATCCATCTGCTTTCAAGTGCCCGCAATTGCCCTGGAAGGCACGGCATTGGTTATTTCGCCGCTTATTGCTTTAATGGCCGATCAGGTGCAAAACCTAAAAGAAAGAGGGATTAATGCCATAGCCTTAAACTCTAGCATTAGCGCTAGTGAACGTGAATTGGCTTTGCAAAATGCGGCCAATGGCTATTATAAATTCATTTACATTTCGCCTGAAAGTATTGATAATGAGAAGCTCCTTAACAGACTGCAGTACATTAATGTCAATTTTATTGTAGTTGATGAAGCGCACTGTATTAGTCAATGGGGCTATGATTTCAGGCCGGCCTATTTAAATATCGCTAAACTGAGGGAATTGAAGCCCAATTTAGCAGTAATCGCACTTACAGCAACTGCTACTCCCGAGGTAGTAGAAGATATTCAAGCTAAACTGGCCTTTGATAATGGAGCTGTTTTTCAAAAAAGCTTTCTGCGCCCCGAGCTCAGTTATAATGTCCGAAAAACTGAGAATAAAATGGAGGCTTGCCTCGAAATTCTCAATCGAATTCCAGGCAGTGCCATAATTTATCTTCGTAATCGCAAGGGCGTAGTTGAAGTTAGTAAATGGCTCGGTAGCATGGGCTACTCGGCCGATTATTACCATGCGGGACTAAAGGTAGATGAGCGGCAAAATCGCCAAAATGCTTGGGTAAAGAATGAATTGCGCATTATGGTTTGCACCAATGCTTTTGGAATGGGAATCGATAAGCCAGATGTTAGATTAGTGCTGCACCTAGACTTACCCGATTCATTAGAAGCTTATTTTCAGGAGGCTGGTCGCGCGGCCCGCGACGGACAAAAGGCCTACTCTATTGTTTTAGTGGGCCCTCACGATATTAAAAGTTTAAAAGCACGTTACCTCGACTCTTTTCCCGATCGGGAGTATTTACTGCGCGTTTATAAAGCCTTAATTAACTACTTACAAATTGCTGCAGGGTCCGAAGAAGGAAGCACTTTTGGTTTAGACTTAAATGATTTTTCTAATCAGTACCGTCTAAGTCCTTTTAAGCTTTACCACGCCCTGCGAATCTTAAATAAAGAAGGTGTATTGGAATTTAACGAACGTGCCTTTAGTCAATCGCGCATGATGATTAGAGCTGATCGCAGAACCCTTTACGACTATCAACTGCGCAATCCCAAAATGGATGACGTTATTAAACTACTAACTCGTTCTTATGGTGGCTTAGACGTGGAATACTTGCGAATCGATGAAAACCTTATTGCGCGCCGTCTCAATACCAGTGTTTATAAACTTAAAAGCTATTTGCGCGAATTAAATAATCACGGAATGATTAGCTATCAAGAAGAATCGGGTGAAGCAGGTTTGAGTTTATTACGCGAAAGGGCCAATAGCAAAGACCTTCTTCTAAGCGAAGAGAATATTGAATTCCGTAAAGCTGAATTGGCCAAGCGATTGGCCGCGGTGGAAGAGTTTATTAATAGCGATGACATCTGCCGTAGCAAAACCATTCTGGCTTATTTTGGCGAAAACCTTAGCGAAGATTGTGGCACTTGCGATGTTTGCCGAGCTAAAAAGCGCTCGCAAAAAGCTGGCAGCGTTGAAGATATTAAGAATAGGATTTTAAATTTAATCGCAAGCCATATTATGAGCTTACACGAATTTGAGACCGCTGTAAACAAGGATAGTCACTATCTAAATGCCCTTCGGATGCTTTTAGAAGAGGAAGTAGTTGGTCTTAAAAATGATAAACTCGTGAAGCTTTAGCCCTAGAGCTTTTACTATCTTTGAGGCCCAATCAATTAAATCCTCATGAAAAAACTTAGCCTACTTCTAGCTATTTTCATTTTTGGCAGCGCCCTTCAAGCTCAAATAAACCCCAGTAATGCTATTGCTGGTACTGCTGCAGATATTCAATATTTAGGCAAAGGTTATTTAAGCCCTTTCGCAGATGCACTTTCCTATTCTACTACAAATGGCTGGTACAATACCGCCAAGGTGCGCAAGACATTCCGTTTTGAAGTATCGCTGATTCCTTCAATAAGCATGGTGCCCAGTGAAATGAAAACCTTTACAATTGACGAGAATCGTTTGCAGCAGTTGGAATTGGTAAACCCTAATGATAATGTAACACCTACTGTATTTGGTTCTGAAAGCGCTGGTGTGGCTTTGCGTTATTCAAATCCCGCATTAGGCGGATTAGTTAGTTCTCAATTTAATATGCCGAGCGGCATTGGTATAGGTGTAATACCTATGGCTGGAATTCAAGCGGGCTTGGGTCTTCCCTTCGATTTTGAGTTAAAGGGACGTTTCTTACCCTCAAGCGGCGCCACTTTCATAGATGGGTCGAATGTGAGCCAGTGGGGTTTAGCCCTAAAACATGATTTGTTACGCTATCTGCCGAAAGGAAAATTACTCCCCTTCAGCTTTTCGGCCTTCGTAGCCTATTCTAGTTTAAGTTATAGCCAAGAATTAGAGCCTGGAAGCGGAAATGATAAGGAAGTAACCCTTGATGTTAATTCACTCGTTACCCGATTATTGGTTTCTAAGAAATTGCTTTTCCTTACTTTGTACGCAGGTGCAGGTTATAATATTAATAATGCTGATGTTAATTTACTCGGCACATATGAATATATCGACCCCACTAATATTCTAAACCCCGAGCAGCAGCTAAAAGATCCATTATCTTTCAGTAGTAATGAGAGTTCAGGGTTTGCGGGAAATGTTGGTATCAGAGTGAAGTTTTTACTGGTTGGTTTAGTTAGCGCAGATTACACCTTTGGTGACTTTAATGCCCTTACCCTAAACCTAGGCTTAAGCTGGGATTTATAAAAATAAAGACTTTTATGCGGATTATATTTATGGGCACTCCCGCCTTTGCTGTAGAGAGCCTAAAAGTTTTACATGCTAGTAAGCATGAAGTGGTTGCGGTTATTACTTCCGTAGATAAGCCCGCTGGCAGAGGACGGAAATTAAATCAATCTGAGGTAAAGCAGTTTGCTTTAGAAGCCGGACTACCTATTTTACAGCCCGCAAAGCTAAAAGATGAAGACTTCCTAAAAGAAATTATATCTTTAAGTGCGGATCTGTTTGTAGTGGTTGCTTTTCGAATGTTACCCGAAGTTTTATGGTCTTTACCAAAATTAGGGACTTTCAACTTGCACTCTTCCCTTTTACCCAATTACCGCGGTGCTGCTCCCATTAATTGGGCTATTGTAAACGGAGAGAAAAAAACGGGTGTAACTACTTTCTTTATAAATGAGAATATTGATACTGGGGAAATTCTCTTGCAAGCGGAAACCGACATTGCAGCCGATGAAGATGCTGGATCTCTGCACGACCGCTTAATGTTAATTGGAGCAGAGCTCGTTTTAAAAACCGCCAACGCTCTAGAAAAAGGTGAACTCAAGCCAAAAGCGCAAAGTGAAGTACACGATCGTAGGGAGGCTCCGAAAATCTTTAAAGATGATTTAAGGATTAATCTAAAGGATAGTACAGAACATATTTACAATCTTATTAGAGGAATGTCTCCTTTTCCCGGAGCATGGACTATGGCTCAGGCTAAAGGCGAAGAGAAAAGTTTAAAGATTTTTGCTAGCGAAATTTTAGAAGATATACCCTTATCTGAGGCAGGTAAAATTGAAATTTTGAATAAAAATCAAATCATTTTACACCTAAAAGATGGTGTATTAAACCTCAAAGCCTTGCAAATAGAGGGAAAGAGGCGCATGAATGCACAAGATTTCATAAATGGTCGCATTTTAGAAGAAGGCGCTAAAATTGTCTAAACCTTTGTTTTTAAACACTTTAACAACTTAGGTTATTAACAGAAGCTTTTAATTTTCAACAAATACACGCTTTTTTCGCCTGAAATGTTGGTGGATAGCGGCTTTCGGTTAAATTTGTTGGTGTTCGAGTTATTTGTCTAACCAAAAAAATTTTAAGAAATGAACAAAGCTGATCTAATTGATGCAATGGCAGAAGATGCAGGCATCTCAAAAGCAGCCGCAAAAAAAGCCTTAGATTCTTTTACTGATCGTGTATCTGCTACTTTAGCGAGTGGCGGTAGAGTTTCATTAGTAGGATTTGGTACATTCTCTACTTCTGAACGTTCAGCACGTGAAGGTCGTAACCCACAAACTGGAGCTACTATCCAGATTCCGGCAAAAACTGTAGCTAAGTTTAAAGCTGGCTCAGAGCTTAACGCTAAGCTGTAATTGTCTACAAAATAAGAAAAGGCCTCTTTAAGAGGTCTTTTTTTATGCCTTGATGGCTCGTATAAAGCGATAATTCCCATTTAAGTCTTTCAATAATTCACCTTTAAAACCTTCAGCAACTAAAGCTAGGGTTTGATTGGCTAAATATTGATTAATTTCAAAATACAAGCTTCCGCCTATTTTAAGGTTAGCCTGCGCCATTTTTACTACCGCGGAATAAAAAATAAGCGGGTTTTCCTCTTCCACAAAAAGCGCTAAATCGGGCTCATGCTGTAGTACCCTCTCCTCCATTTCCATTTTTTGAGAAGGCGGTATATAAGGTGGGTTGCTAATAATTAAATCATATTGCTGATTTTCTTTAAGCTGATCGTCTAGAATACTTTTCTGTTGAAAATATACTTCCAAATGATTCAGCTTGGCATTTTTTTGAGCTAAATCTAAAGCACCTTCCGAAATATCCCAAGCTTCCACCCTCGCTTCAGGGAAAATTTTGGCCATTGACAAAGCCATGCAGCCACTACCCGTCCCAAAGTCAATAATTCGTGCGGGTTTATCATCTTGCAAGTGATAGTCATCGGCAATTAGAGCCATCAACTCTTCGGTTTCATCGCGCGGAATCAAAACGTTTTCGTCAACCAAAAGCTTAAGGCCAAAAAAATTAACCTTACCAATGATGTATTGTAAAGGTTTGTTTTGCGCTAATAGACTAAGATCAGTTTTTAGTCTTAATTCACCGTCGGGGTCTATGGTAATATCTCCCATCTTAATAAGATCTAAACGACTTAGTGAAAGCCTCTCTTCGATTAAAATAGCTAGGAGTTGATTAATCTCATTAGAGCTAAATTTCAACTTCAACTCACTATTTGCAAGTTTCTTAAAATCAGATATTTTCATATAAAAAAAAGCCCCGCTAATGCAGGGCTAATTAATGTATTTATCAAAAGCGATTAAGCTAATACTTCTTTCATTTTAGAACCTAAATCAGCAGGAGAATCTACTACGTGAATTCCACATTCACGCATAATAGCTTTCTTAGCTTGAGCAGTATCTTCACTACCACCAACAATGGCACCAGCATGACCCATTGTACGTCCTACAGGAGCAGTTTCACCTGCAATAAAACCAACTACTGGTTTGGTGCCAAATTCTTTGATCCATTTAGCCGCATTAGCTTCCATTTGTCCACCAATTTCACCAATCATAACGATACCATCTGTTTCAGGGTCATTCATTAATAGTTCAACGGCTTCTTTCATGGAAGTACCAATAATGGGATCGCCACCAATACCGATTGCCGTACTTTGACCCATACCTGCTTTGGTAATTTGATCAACGGCTTCGTAAGTAAGCGTACCTGATTTAGAAACGATACCAATACGACCAGGGGTGAAGATAAATGCTGGCATGATGCCAACCTTAGCACCATCAGGAGTCATAACTCCAGGGCAGTTAGGACCAATTAAACGAGAATCTTTGTCGCTTAAATATTCCTTCACTTTAATCATATCGTTTACAGGAATTCCTTCCGTAATGGCCACGATAACTTTAATACCGGCTTCACCAGCTTCCATAATTGCATCTGCAGCAAAAGCGGGCGGTACAAAAATAATGGAAACGTCTGCTCCAGTTTCTTTTACAGCATCGGATACGGTGTTAAATACCGGGCGGTCTAAGTGTTTTTGGCCACCTTTTCCAGGCGTTACACCACCAACAACATTGGTTCCGGCTTCAATCATTTGTCCGGCATGGAAAGTACCTTCACTTCCTGTAAAACCCTGAACTATAACCTTTGAATCTTTATTTACTAGTACGCTCATTACTGCGAATTATTTTGGCAATTAATTAACAGTGCGAAAATAATAGATAATGGGCAGCATTCGCACATAAATGCTAATAATTTCAATTTTGGACTGTGATTTACCACGAATGCTTTTCATGTGTCAAGCCTGATGAAAAATATAGTGTCTTAATCCTTCAGAGCTACCTCTGCTTATTTAGCAAAAAGTTTTGCGAAGGGCTGCGCCTGCCAATTACCAAAATACTCTAAGACCTGAAAACGGACAAACATTTCCTCTTTGTACCAATCTTTTTCGCGGGTTTTCTTCACTACTTCACGATGTTCCTTTTGCTGATAAGCGAAATCTTGCATTGCCTCCTTTTTATTCCAAATGCTAAAGGTAGCTTGTTCAATTAAGGGCCACTCGCCTATGCCTTTGGCAAAAAGTAGTGATTTTTGTTGAGTAATATGCTTGGACACTGCGGGTACATTAAACCAAAAGGAGAGCATTTTTCTTGGTCTAATTGAGGCACGTGTAATTACTGCTATAAAATCGCTTTCGCTAGATGCGTTTTTATTTACTTGAAAAGGTTGTAAACCATTCCATGATCCCTTGTATTGGATAGCTTGCAGCAGAATGTGCATTTGTCTTTCACTTTTCGTAAGGTTTAGGTGATGATTGCCATTACTTTCTAGAAAGCTATCAAATGCTGCTCTATTTTTCCAAACCATTAACTGTGCATAAACCTGCCAGTCGGGCCAAATACTAAAACCCTCTGCCGCGCCACTTCCTAGCTGTTTGTGATACTTTAAACCTGGGGTGCTTGACAGCGCTGCATTAGCTAAACGCATTTGCTTAAATGCCCACCACTGTTCACTCCTTTTCGAATATTTGTAAAAACTTATACTGGTAATTTCCAAAGTCTTTTTTTGCAATTTAACCGCCTCGGCCTG
>Ga0075467_10000473_pt1 | contig 31962 bp, 27 predicted proteins | sample DEB08_DNA_9_FD_75067 | JGI IMG/M metagenome (GOLD analysis project Ga0075467, IMG submission 75067) | Aqueous microbial communities from the Delaware River and Bay under freshwater to marine salinity gradient to study organic matter... | ecosystem: Environmental > Aquatic > Marine > Coastal ... | reverse complement strand
CGTGACCAGCGACTTGTCGAAACGGCCCTCGGCGATGGCCTGGGCGGCCCGTTTCTGGCTTTCCAGCGCCAGCGCATCGACGGCCTCGCGGCTGATGCCTTCCTTCGCGGCGATCGCATCGCCGCAGACGCCCTGGTGCGATTGCGGATGGACGGCATCAAGCGCGGCATTGCCCGAGCCCATGCCGAGCGGCTTGATGCCGGCATCGGCTTCCTCGGCTCCGACTTGCGCGGTATAGCTCATCATCTCGGTGCCGCCGGCGATCACGCACTCTTCCATGCCCGACATCACCGTCGCGGTGGCAAAATTCACCGAGGTGATGCCGCCGCCGCAGAAGCGGTCGAGCGTGGTGCCCGAGGCCTTGGTGTCATAGCCGGCAGCCAGCGCGGCCATCCGGCCCATGTCGCCGCCCTGCTTGCCCTTCTGGGTCGAGGTCGACCAGATGATATCGTCCACGCTGGCGGTGTCGAGATTGTTACGCTCCTTGAGCGCCTTCAATACCGTGGCGGCAAGATGCTGGGGATGGAGATGCGAAAGCGCGCCCTTGCCGGGCTTGCCAATGCCCCGAGGGGTGCGGACGGCGTCGATGATATAGGCTTCGGTCATGATATATTTCCTTTTGTTCAAGCGGGAATCTGGTTGAAGGCGACGCCCTTGTCCGGACGATGGTCCTGGGGCAGGCCAAGAATTTTTTCGGCGATCGTGTTGAGCAGCATCTCGTCGGCACCGCCGGCGATACGGCCGGTCGGAGCGTTGATCCAGCTCGACGTCCAATTGTCCTTTTGCTGGGCATGATCGTCATAGGAAAAGCCGTCGCTGCCCTGAAGGTCAATTGCCAGTTCGGATAGTTTCTGACGCGACCGCACCGACACCAGCTTGTTCAGGGAACCTTCCGGCCCGGGAGTCATGCCGGCCTGCATCATCAGCATCGCGCGCGCCGTGATCGCATTGAGTCCGCTGCGCATCGCATAGTTGCGGGCTATCTGCTGCCGGATACGGCCATCCTCGATCAAGGGCTTGCCATTCATTTCGGTGGTCCTGGCAAGATCGATAAACAGGTCGAGATGCGGGCCGAAACCGGCGCTGTCGGTCGCCACATAGCGTTCGATCATCAGCGTCGCCATCGCCACGCCAAAGCCGCCGCCAACCGGAGACATGCGATGATCGTCGCTGATTTTCACATCGTCAAAGAAGACTTCGTTGACATGGCTGTCGCCGCCGGCAAGCTTGATCGGGCGCACATCGACGCCCGGCGCCTTCATGTCGACCCAGAAATAGGTCAGGCCCTTGTGCTTGGGTATATTGGGGTCGGTGCGGACGACGATCACGCCATAGTCGCTATATTGCGCCCAGCTGGTCCACAATTTCTGGCCGTTGATTTTCCAGCCATTGCCGTCCGGTTCGGCCTTGGTCCGCAGGCCGGCGAGGTCCGATCCCCCGGCGGGTTCCGAAAACAGCTGGCACCAGATTTCCTCACCCTTCAGGGCTTTCAGGACCCGCTCCTTGGCAAATTCCTGGTCGGGGCCGAATTGCATCAGGATCGGCACCGGCATGCCCAGCGAGATGCCGAAATAGCCGGTGGGAAATCCGTGCTTCATTTCCTCGGATTCGAACGTCACCTTCTCGATATGCGACAGGCCCTGGCCGCCATATTCGACCGGCCAGTTGATCCCGGCATAGCCGGCCTCGAACTTGGCGTTCTGGTAGCGGCGGCCGAGTGCCAGATCCTCGTCTTCCGACAGGCTCTTGCGCGCTGCCTTGCCATAAGTCGGCGCCACGCTTTCCAGCCATTTTGCTGCATTGGCGCGATAGGTCTCGATGTCGCTCATGCCGGCAATGAATCGACAATCCGTTCGCCTTCGCCGCGGGCGGCCCAGGTTTCATTGGCGTTGCGCAAGTGAAGCCGCCAATGTTCGACCGCTTCTTCGACATCGCCGTTTTCGATCAGGTGAATCAGTTTGGCGTAGGACTTGAAGCCTGCCCGGATACTTTTCTGCCGCTCTTCCGTCGACCGCGGATGGCGGCGCTGATAATCATTCTGATGGGTGCGGGCGAGGTTGAGCAGCATGCGGTTCATGAAGCTCAATGTCTTGTTACCGGTCGCTTCCACCAGGACCTGATGAAAATAGGCGATATTGTCGATGAATTTGTCATATTCTTCGTTTGCAAGCATGTCACCGAGTTCCTCGAGCACGCTTTTTACCTTGGGCATCCCCGGCGTCTGGCCCTTGGCGGTCGCCAGCCAGCGGACCACCGTCGGTTCGATTGCCAGCCGCGCCGCGTAAAGATCGGCGATCGTGGTAGACTGCGATTCGAGCAGATAGCCGGCATAGCGCGACACGAGTTCGGTCGAGGGGCGATGGACCCGCGCACCGCTTCTGGAACCGCGCACGACGCTGATCAGGCTCTCCGCCTCGAGAATCCGGAACGCCTCGCGCAAGGTCGGGCGCGAAATCCCCAGCGTCACCATCAGCGTGCCTTCGGGCGGCAGGGAATCCCCTTCGTTCAGTTCACCACGGATAATCTGTTCCCGGATCTGGTCGGCGACGAGTTCGGATGTCTTGGGAACCCGGATTCGTCCATTATCACTTTCGCGCTGCAATTTTCCCACCCTTTTGCTTGAGTCCGTCGACTTGTGAACAGCCTTTAGGGATCACTAGAAAACCTAAGGCTGATCGGCAACCGGAACGTCAATCTGCCGTTCGAACACAAAAGAGCAATCCTCAATTGATGGCGCTGCCCGAACCGGGTCGATGCTCGCGACATCGGTCATGTCGACGAGGACGGTTATCTGTTCCTGACCGACCGCAAGAGTTTCATGATCATTTCCGGCGGGGTCAATATCTATCCGCAGGAAACCGAAAATCTGCTGGCCATGCACCCGGAGGTTGCTGACGCCGCCGTGATCGGTGTGCCGCATCCGGAAATGGGGGAGGAAGTGAAGGCGGTGATCCAGCCCAAGAACTGGGACGATGCCGGTCCGGAACTCGCTGCCCGTCTCGTCGACTATTGCCGCGCCCATCTCAGTCATATAAAATGTCCGCGATCGATCGATTTTGATCCCGCTCTTCCGCGGCATGAAACCGGCAAGCTGTACAAGCAGGAGATTCGCAAGCGCTACTGGCCGTGAAGAATATTGGCTGATGGAATTTCTGACCCAATCGAGGGGCCGCATCCATACCAGTTTCGTGGTCATTGCCAATGACCGGCAGCAGGCAGGGCAATTGCCCGGGTTTGCGCGGCCGATACGGTCTTCAACGCAACCATGCCTGATGGCGTGCAATCACGTCTGCGCCGAGCGCAACAGTTCGCGGATGACCGAAGCAGGTACCGCGAAACCGATCCCGATATTGGCTTGAACCGGGGTCACGATTGCGACGTTGATGCCAATCACTTCGCCGCGCATGTTGATCAACGGGCCACCGGAATTGCCGGGATTGATCGGCGCATCTGTCTGGATCAGCCCTACTCCCCGGTCGGGGCTGAGGCCGCGACCAAGCGCGCTGACTATTCCAGCGGTCACGGTCTGGCCAAGGCCGAACGGATTGCCAATCGCGACGACATAATCGCCGACTTTTGCCGAATCGGTCGGGGCGAGCGGAACCGCAACCAGATTTTTCGCGGGAATACGGAGCAATGCGACGTCCGCTTGCGCATTGACTGCGGCCAGCTCTGCCTTGAACTGTCGCTTGTCCTCCAGGATTACGACGATCAAGGATCCCTTGTCGACCACATGGAAATTGGTCACGACCAGCCCTTTGCCGGCATCTATGATCACGCCCGAGCCAGCGGCCAGGCTGGGTTCGAGCGCGCCTTCCGACAGGCCGAAAAAGCGCCGGAAATAGGGGTCGCGCAGCAGAGGGTTCTGGGCATAAGGGGATGGATGGACGACGGCGATATTGACCACGGCCGGGGATGCCCGGGCGACCAGTGGCGCGACGCTCAGCCTGTCCAGCCGGTAAGGCGCGGAAATGGCGCTGCTCGTCACTGCATGGGGCGTCGGTGAATTTTCCTGCTGATAGGGAAACAGGGTCGCCAGCCCGAGCAGTCCGGCCGAAATGGAAATCAGCGTCAGCACCGAAAGACGTGCAGGCGTCATCACCCGTTCTCTCTGCCGCGCACCACCCGCTGACCCTTGTTGCGTCCCGACGTTTCCGTGACGACCGTGCACTGCCCTTCCGGCTGATGATCAGTGCTGAAGAAAATGATGACCCAATCCCTGGTCCGGCCAAGCCTGTGCGCCCGGGATGTATTGGAATAGAGAGCGGTAAAATGCCAGGGGCCTCTTTCCGTATGGAGGATCGGCAACCAGATCTTTCCCTGGGGATTGAAACGTTTGGGGGCAATCTGACGGAGTGTGCCGGCCTCCGCCTTGTTGCGATATTCGCGATCAACATCGAGCAGCATTTCCACCGGCGGCAGCGATGCGCTGCGGTGATCGCCGCGACCAGTCCCGCGCCGCGACAATATCTCGGCAAGACTGTTGCGGATGATCGCAATCCGCCGCTGACCGAGGCCCGGAACCGAGGCCAGCCGGCCATCATAGGCAGCCGCTTCCAGCGCCTCCAGACTGTCGATATCGAGATGCTCGTGAATCAGATGCGCCAGCTTTGGTCCAATACCGGGAATGGTGCGGAAGACCGCTTCGGGTTCCAGGCCGCCGCGGAGACGGTTCAATTGGGTCCATCTGCCCGTCGACACCAGCTCCAGAATGGCGGCACCAATGCCCACACCAATATTCTTCAGCGCGACAAGCGCATCCAAGCCACCCGCCGCCACCTCGGCTATATCCTTGTCGAGATTTTCAATCGTGGTGGCCGCCTTCAGATAGGCAAGACTGCGAAAGGGACTGGCATTCTGCGCCTTGAGCAACTGCGCCGCTTCCCGCAATGCCGAGGCGACCATGGCGTTCGCTCTGTAGGAGTGGGTGCCCGGCGCTGATGGCTGAATGGCTCTCATCTTTCACAAATCCCGAATATCGTTCCGCACGATGATCAGAAATTATGACAATGCTGCTGTGCGCGCCATACGCGTAGTTACCTATCCGGCAGCCAGTCCGTCCTGTGCGATTGTTTCCAGCATCTCCCGATCCTGCACCACCAGGATGGAGTGGGTCGGCATTTCTATGGCGTGCATTTCGCGCAACCGGCGGAGAGACCGGCAGACCGTCTCCGGAGAAATCGCCAGATAATCGGCAATGTCGATCTGCGACAGTCGGAAATCCACGCGATTGCCTTGGCCCGCCAATCTGTCGATGATCGACAGCAGAAAGGCCGCGGTTTGAGAAAGGACGTTGCGGCAACTCATCAGCTCGCCGCGGCGATAGAAGGCATCCTGCTCGGCGCTGATCAAGCGCAGCATATTGCGATCGCTGCTGCAACTGTCAAACAGCGCCAAACGCCAGCTTTCTTCGGCCTGCCGCACATAGCTGGCCTCTGTAACCGCTTCGGCTGAAAAGCGGTAGGAACGGCTGAGCGGCAAACCGATCTGGTCTCCGGCAAAAAAGAATCCCACAACCTTTCTCTGGCCTTCTTCGGAAATCGTGACGCCCCGGACGATCCCGGAATAGAGTTCAAAAACATGGTCGCAATCGTCACCCTGCCGGAACAGGGTTTGACCGGGATGCGCATTTCTAAGCAGGCTGCAGGATTGATTGAGCGAAAAATGGACTTGCACGAAATAATCCTTTCGAACTGAAGAAATGGCCTGTTGACCGAAAAATTGGTGTACCCAATCTGTCGCCGCGCTGCATTTGGGGAATCTACCTAGACCCGAACCCCTGTCTCCGGCCAAAGCGCAACGCCAAAAAACAAGCACTGATTGATATTTCTCAAGTTGTGATCCCCCGATCGCTGCTATGAATCGAGGCGTCAGTCGATGAGTCGTTTACCAGATCTGGATTTGTCATTCGGATGAGAATCCGGGCCGGTAAGGCGACGAAGACCCGTCTGGCTAAAGCCTGCGGTGTTCCGAGAGCTGATCTGTCGAACAGACGGAAACGCGATCAGGAGCGCCGCAGGCCGATTTGTGATTCCGACCTGTCGAAGCAAGTTTCGTTGCGGCCGCCGCCCAAACGGCTTCCGCGTCCGGCTTGGTCAACAAGGCGGCAGCCTATTGATTTTCGTCAATTTCCCTATTCGCCATGATGCTAACCTGACTCCCGTTCACAGGGATTCTGGCATGGTCAAATTTTGGATTTTTGCAGGCATTGTGGTTCTCGGTCTCGCGACGGTAACGGAGTCGGAGGTTGAATCAGCGTCTGCATCTGCTGCGCCCGAAGAGGATCGGGTCGTTGATGGCTCTCCGGTCACCGATCCGCTGGCCGGACCAAATCAGGCCAGGAGAAAAATCGTTGATCCCGCAATCGAACACCATGTCGAAGATGAACGCGATCCACTGGTTGATCCCCATGTGGAAAGGGCGCCCGGTCAGAATCCTGACCGGACCATTGATCCACCACCGGAGCGCGATCCGCTCCAGAGCCCTGGCACCGGGACCAAACCCGGTCCTGAACGGGTTCGCTGAAGCAGAGGGTATAAAGCAAATGCGAAGCAAGATTTTTACGGTTTGTCTGGTCGGCACATTGCTGCTTTCCGGATGCGTTGGACACCGGCATCCCTATTATAGCCATGGCCGCCCGCCCATTGGTCTCCAGATCACCTTCATTGCACAATCCCCTCCGCCGCCGCGGCGCATCACCATTCCGCCCCGCCCCGTCGCCAGTGCGATCTGGATTGATGGATATTGGAACTGGACCGGTGTCCGGTTCGTCTGGATTGACGGCTATTGGGAGCGCAACCCGCCGCGTGGCAAGGTCTGGGTAAAGCCCCGCTGGGTGCATACCGAACGGGGCTGGTATCAACAGCCCGGCCGCTGGAAATGATGATCATGGCATATGGCGCGGGACTCGGCTTCTGATGCGTTCCGAATCCCCATTATTTTTCTGTCTGCAGGGTAGCCGGGCGCTGGGTGAAGCGATCGCCGCCCATTCAGGCTGGCCGATCAGTCCGCACGAGGAACGCGAATTTGAATCTGGCGAGCACAAGATACGTGCCCTTGTCGACGTCGGCGGCAGGGATGTTTTCATTTTGCACCATCTGGACGGAGAAATGCCGCAAACCGGCGCGCCGCCGCAATCGGCCAATGACAAGCTGATCCGGATGCTGTTTTTCATAGGTTCCCTGAAAAACGCAGGTGCCCGGCAGATCACCGCGATGACGCCCTATCTGCCCTATGCCCGGAAGGATCGCAGAACCAAGTCCCGCGACCCCGTCAGCATGCGATATGTGGCAGAACTGTTCGAGGCGATGGGCACTGATGTGCTGGTGACGCTTGATATTCACAATCTCGGCGCTTTTGAAAATGCCTTCCGAACCTGTCGGGCCGAGAATCTGACGGCGGCAAATATCATGGCCGATGCGGTCATGAAGGTGCTGGGCGACGATGCGGCCACGGTCGTTTCGCCGGATGCGGGCGGCGAGAAGAGGGCTGAGCTTTTCCGGGTCGTCCTCGAAAAGCGAACCGGAAGACCCGTCGGCAACGCGCTGCTCGAAAAGCATCGCAGCGGTGGTGTGGTGACCGGTTCGCTTTTCGCTGGCGATGTGAATGGCCGCACCGTGATCATTGTCGATGACATGATCAGCAGCGGCGGCACCATCATGCGTGCGGTGCAGGCCTGCCGCGAGCATGGAGCGGCCCGCGTTTTTGCGATGGCCACGCATGGCCTGTTCAGCGGCAATCCGACGCCGCTTTTTGAAAAAGGCGGTCCGGATCGGCTGTTCGTCAGCGATAGCGTCGCGGTCCCGTCGAAGCTGCTTGCCGAGCGGCTGCAGATCGTATCCGTCGCCCCTTTGCTCGCCAAGGCGATGGCCTGCCTGGATGACGGGGGTGCGCTCTATGATCTGGTGCCCTATAACTGACATCCGGCATATTCAGCCGCCATCCTGAGCCCGTCCATTGCCTGTTGTTGCCGTTTCGCTCGATTATCCGGCTCGAAACGCAAATGCTCGATCGCCAGACGGGCGCGGACACAGCCGTGCAACAAGGTATAAAAATTGAGCAAGTCCCGGTCGATGCCGGATTCAAGGCGGGTCGCCATCTCTTCGACCAGCAGCGGATATATCCATCCCGCTCCCAGTCTTGTGCATTCCAGACCAAGGTCGGCAATTTCCTCGAACGGATCATGCCAACGCAACTGGTCGCAGAATTCCAGCCGGTCAATCAGGCAAAGTGGAGGGCCAAGATAGACATGTTCCGGTCGCAGGTCGCCATGGCAATCGCGAATCCAGCCTCGCTGGACTCGTGCAGCGATCATTCCGCTACAATCTTTCACAAAGGTCCGCGAATGCGCGAGCAGTGGTTCGACTATGTCCGAAGGCAGTCCGAATGCCGCCGTGCGCAGCGAATGTTCGTTGCGATCCATCAGCGATTCCATATTATGGATGACACCCGCTGCATCGATCGGAACAATATCGGCGCGGAGATAGAAACGCGCCAGCACGTCAGCCAGGTTTCTGATATGCAGCGGTTGGACCGTCGCCGCAGAAATGGCATGATCGAGCAGGCCATCCTCGCGCAGACGGCGCATCACGATCAGCCATTCAATCGCCGTCCCGTTGCCGCCGATCTGCATGGCGCCGTGCCGATCAACTGTTACAGGGGTTACATCCAGATAGATGTCGGGCGCTAGGACGCGGTTCAATGTGAGTTCCCGCTGGCAGTTTCTCGCTCTCTGGCCAAGCGTCAGATTGTCCAGCAGGTCGAGCTTCAGCGGCTTTTTCATTTTATAGGCCCGGTCGCCGACCAGAAAAATGAACGACATGTGGCTTTCGATCACGTCAAGCGGGCAGCCTTCCAGGCCATAGCTTGACGGGTCGCGCAGGAACGCCATTAGTCCGGGATCGATGACCCCTCTGGTCTCGACATTTTCTATTTCGCCCGGATGCGCGCCAGTCATGACCAACTGGTCCTTTCAGGTCCCTGGACAAGGTACGCATTGCTGATCGCTCCGCACCATTCCCCCAAATTGTCATGTTCTAGATCGCCATCGCCGACCGGTCCTTCCGTAACATTACGGAATGGCAACGACGGGGCCGGGGTTCATCAACAGACGAGCATCGGAGGCAGTGTGCGTGGTTGAATGCAGGATAGACGGAGAAGCGGTTTCGGCAGCAAATGGTGCGACCATATTGGAAGCTGCCGCCGGTGCCGGAATCGAGATTCCCGCCATCTGTCATGAGTGTCGCTGCAACGCCATCGGGTCCTGCCGCATGTGCCTGGTGGAAATTCAGGGCAGGGCTGGCCTGGTTACCGCATGCCAGACAAAGGTGGAAGACGGCATGTGGGTGGCGACCCGCAATTCCGAACTCGACAAATATCGCAAGACCGAGCTGGAATGGTATGCAGCCCGCATTTCGGACGCTGCCTTTGCCGCATATCCCGACAAGCTCCTCCACCGGATGATGCGCGCGCATAATGTGGCTCCCGCTGGTCAGTCGGTCGCTACCGGCTCTCTCGATCTGTCGATGCCGCAAATCCGCGTGGACATGAGCCAGTGCATCGACTGCCTTCGCTGCGTCAGAATATGCGAGGAAGTGCAGGGCGAAAGCGTCTGGCACGAGATCGCGCGCGGCGACCAGAGTCATATTGTTCCCCGGCAGGGTACCCTGCTTTCCGAGGGCGGGTGCGTTGCGTGCGGTGCCTGCGTGGATAGCTGCCCGACCGCCGCCTTGACCGATGCCGCAGGCGCGCAGGCGACGAACTGGGAGCGGACGACCTGCGCCTATTGTGGAGTCGGATGCGAACTGGAATTCGGAATCGCGTCGGGCCGCATTGTCTCCTCCCGGCCGGCCGCCGACAGGCCGGTCAACAAGGGCCATGCCTGCGCCAAAGGGCGGTATAGTCATGGTTTCACCCATAGCGAAGACCGGATATTGCAGCCGCTATTGCGGCAGGGCAAGAGCTGGCAGCCGACGACATGGGACGATGGTCTGCAAAATGCTGCGGCCAAGTTGCAGGCCATTATCGAACAGGATGGGCCGGACGCAATCGGTGTGCTGGCGTCCTCGCGCTCCACCAACGAAGACAGCTATCTGGTCCAGAAATTTGCGCGCATGGTCATCGGGACCAACAATGTCGACTGCTGCGCGCGCGTCTGTCACACGCCCACCGCCGCTGCAATGAAGGCGATCCTGGGGGCGGGCGCAGCGACCAACAGTTTCGACGATATTGAGCGGGCCGCGACGATCCTGGTGGCGGGTGCCAATCCGCTGGAATGCCATCCGGTCATTGGCGCGCGCATTCGGCAACAGGTTCTGCACAGGGGCAGCAAACTGATCGTTATGGATCCGCGTCGGACCGGGCTCGCCGAGATTGCGACCATCCATCTCGCGTTGAAACCGGGGACCGATATCGCGCTGCAAAATGCGATTGCGCAGGTCATTGTTGCGGAACAGCTCCACGACAAGGCCTTTATCGCGCAGCGGGTCGACGATTTTGATGCCTATGCCGCGAATATCGCCGACTGGACACCGGAACGCGCCGCCGAAATATGCGAGGTCCCGGCCGAGGACATTCGGGCGGCAGCCCGACTCTATGCGAACGGCGGACCGGCCTATTGCGCGCATGGCCTGGGCGTGACCGAACATGTGCAGGGAACCGAGGGGGTGATGGGGCTGGTCAATCTTGCGCTGATCACCGGCAATATCGGCAAGCCCGGCGCCGGGATCAACCCGTTGAGAGGCCAGAATAATGTGCAGGGCACGGCCCATATGGGTTGCGATCCGGGGATTCTTGCGGGTGCGCAGCCGGTCAAGGAAGCGCGGGCCGCGTTCGAGCAGGCCTGGCGTTGCACGCTGCCCGAAGCACCGGGCCTGCACCTGATGCAGATGATCGATGCCGCCGCTGCCGGAAAGCTGAAGGCGTTGATCGTGATCGGCTATGATATTGCCGCGACGCTGGCGAACGAGCATCAGGTGGCCCAGGCGCTCGCAAAAATTGACACCGTCATCGTGGTCGACCTTTTCCAGACCGAAACATCAGGAAAATTCGGACATATTTTCCTGCCTGCCGCATCCAGTTTCGAAAAGGACGGCACGTTCATGAACGCCGAACGGCGCATCCAGAGGGTGCGAAAGCTGGTCGAGCCGCCAGGCAGTGCACGCGCTGACTGGGCAATCATCTGCGCACTGGCCGCGCATATGGGGTTCGCGCAATCCTTCGCCTATCAAAGTCCGGAGGATATCTGGGATGAAATCCGCCATGTCTGGCCAGCGGCGGCGGGGATCAGCTACGAGCGACTGGAAGCTGGCGGCCTGCAGTGGCCGTGCCCGGACGGGGATCATCCCGGCACAGCGATTTTGCACGGGACGGCATTCCCGCACGGCCCGCGCGCGCGATTGCGGCCGCTGCATTTTCGCCCGACGCCGGAGCAGGCCGATGGCGACTATCCCATCATCCTCACCACGGGGCGCAACCTTTTCCAGTTCAATGTCGGCACGATGACCGGCCGGTCGAGCCTGCTGCAGCTGCGCGCCACCGACCGGCTTGATCTCTCACCCGATGACGCCCGGAAATATGGGCTGTCAGAGGGCGAGACGGTGTGGGTCCGGAGCCGATATGGCTCGGCCAGCCTGCCCGTCCACATCGATGATGGGATTGCGACCGGTCGGGCATTTACGACGTTCCACGATCCTGCCCGGCACAGCAATCGCGTCACCGGCCCGCACCGGGACCGGATGGTCGGCGCGCCGGAATATAAGGTGACCGCGGTCCGTATCGAACAGGACCAGTTGGGCAAGGTGAGGGCGGATGCATGAGTATCTCGCAGATCGGGGAGTGGTCGTTGATGTCCAAGCTGCTTCATAAACCGGATGCCGTGCGCAAGGCCGCCAACATGCCCGACTATGATCGGGCGGTTGCGGATTTTTCCTGGGACGAGATCCGGCGGTCGATCGGCGGCCCTGACGAAGGCATGCTCAATATCGCCTATGAAGCTGTGGATCGCCATGTCGACGAGGGGCGCGGCGCCGTGCTCGCGCTGCGCTGGATTGCGCCGGATGGCACGCGGCGGGATTTTTCCTATGCCGATCTGAAGATGGAAACGGACCGTTTCGCGAATCTTCTCGGCAGCCTGGATGTTGAGCCCGGCGACAAGGTCTATTCGCTGCTCGGCCGGGTGCCGGAACTCTATTTCGCCGCATTGGGGAGTCTGAAAGCGGGCGCCATATTCTGCCCGCTTTTCTCGGTATTCGGTCCGGAACCGGTGCGGGCAAGGATGGACATTGGCGGGGCCAATGTGCTGGTTACCGGGCAGAGGGACTATATCCGCAAGGTCGCCCCGGCGCGGAGTACGCTGCCGTCGCTGCGCCATGTGCTGATTGTCGACGCCGACCGGGATTTGCCCGAGGATACGCTCGATCTTTCCGACTTGCTCGGGAGGACAGCCGCTGAATTCAGGATAGCAGAGACCGGTCCGGATGATATCGCCCTGCTGCATTTCACCAGCGGCACGACCGGCAGGCCGAAGGGCGCTCTGCACGCTCACGAAGCCGTGCTGGCGCATCGCACGACCGGCCGCCTGGCCCTCGATATGAGGCCTGGGGACGTATATTGGTGCACCGCCGATCCCGGCTGGGTGACCGGCATGTCCTACGGGATCATCGCTCCGCTTACCAATAGCGTCACGATGCTGGTCGATGCCGGGGAGTTCAACGCCGAGCGCTGGTATGACCTGCTCGAACAGGAACGGGTCAGCATCTGGTACACCGCCCCGACCGCCATCCGCCTGCTGATGATGGCAGGCGACGAGCTGCCCGCCGCCCGCGACCTGTCGGCGCTAAGGTTTCTCGCCAGCGTCGGCGAGCCACTCAATCCCGAAGCGGTGCTGTGGAGCAATCGTGTCCTGGGCAGGCCGTTTCACGATAACTGGTGGCAGACGGAAACCGGCGGCATCATGATTTCCAACTTTGCCTCGATGGACGTGAAGCCCGGATCGATGGGAAAACCGCTGCCGGGCATCGAGGCCGCGATTGTGGAGCCGGATGAGGAGGGCCTGACCTTTCCCGGCAAGCCGATGGTGGTCGGGCATCTTGCCCTGAAGAGCGGATGGCCGTCGATGTTCCGCGGCTATCTTCACGAAGAGGCGCGCTATCGGGCCTGTTTCAAGGATGGCTGGTATCTGTCTGGCGACCTCGCGATGCGCGATGCCGACGGCTATTTCTGGTTCGTCGGCCGCGCGGATGATGTGATCAAGTCCGCTGGCCATTTGATCGGTCCATTCGAGGTCGAAAGCGCGCTGATCGAACATCCTGCGGTGGCCGAGGCGGCGGTGATCGGTATCCCGGATGCGCGGGCCGGCGAGATCGTGAAAGCCTTTGTTCTGCTCAATCCGGGGCAGAGTCACGACAGGGCGATGCAGAAATCTCTGCTCGGTCACGCTCGCAAACGCCTGGGCTCGGCGATAGCGCCGCGCGAGATCGTCATCGTCGATGATTTGCCACGGACAAAATCCGGCAAAATCATGCGCCGGCTGCTGAAGGCCAGAGAACTGGGTCTGCCGGAAGGGGATCTTTCCACGCTCGAGAAGGCTTCACGATGACCGGAACCAAATTGCGCCTGGACCATGATCATTGCCGGCACCTGCTCAAGCAGATGCTGCGCGTCCGGCGCTTTGAGGAAAAATGCGCGGAACTCTATACAAAGGAGAAAATCCGCGGATTTCTGCACCTCTATATCGGGGAGGAAGCGGTGGCGACGGGCGTCATGCAGGCCCTTGGTGCAGAGGATGCCGTGGTGGCGACCTACCGCGAACATGGCCATGCATTGCTACGGGGTGTTACGGCGACAGAAATCATGGCGGAAATGTATGGGAAGCAGGAGGGCTGCAGCCGGGGACGCGGCGGTTCGATGCACCTGTTTCATTCGCCGACCCGCTTCTATGGCGGCAACGCGATTGTCGGTGGCGGACTGCCGCTGGCGGTCGGGCTGGCACTGGCCGACAAGATGCAGGGCAGGAATAATGTCACGGTCTGCTTCTTTGGCGAAGGCGCGGCGGCGGAGGGCGAGTTTCACGAAAGCCTGAACCTTGCCGCCCTGTGGCAACTTCCGGTGCTTTTTATATGCGAGAATAATCTCTACGCGATGGGCACAGCGCTCGACCTGTCGGAATCCGAGACTGACATTCACGCCAAGGCGGCATCCTACAAGATTCAATCCGACGCCGTCGATGGTATGAATGTCGTCGACGTCGAGGTGGCGGCCCGGCGGGCGGTCGACAGCATCCGGACGGGCAACGGGCCGGTCTTTCTCGAATGCCGGACATACCGGTTTCGCGCGCATTCGATGTTCGATCCCGAGCTCTATCGCGACAAGCAGGAAGTGAAAAAATGGACGGAGATCGGTCCGATCCGCCGGTTTCAGGGCTGGGCGCTGGAAGCCGGCGAGCTGGATCAGGACGACATTGATGCGATTGAGCAAGAGGTAGCCCGGGAAGTGGACGATGCGGTTGCATTTGCCGAGGCGGGGAGTTGGGAGCCGGTCGCCGATCTGCTGCGGGATGTCGGTGCGGAGGCACGGACATGAGCAGCCGGATGACCTACAGGGAAGCCATGCGCGAAGCGATGCGCGAGGCAATGATCGCCGACGAACGGGTTTTTCTGATGGGCGAGGATGTGGGCCATTATGGCGGCTGCTATGCGGTCAGCAAGGGCCTGCTGGATGAATTCGGTCCGGAGCGCATTCGCGATACTCCGCTGTCGGAATCCGGTTTTACCGGTGCCGGCATTGGCGCGGCACTTGGTGGAATGCGGCCGATTGTGGAAATCATGACCTGCAATTTCGCGCTGCTGGCGCTGGACCAGATCATGAATGCCGCCGCGACCATGCGGCATATGTCGGGCGGGCAGTTCCATGTGCCCCTGGTCATCCGCATGGCCACCGGCGCCGGGCGCCAGCTGGCGGCGCAGCACTCCCACAGTCTCGAAGGCTGGTTCGCGCATATCCCCGGCCTGCGCATCCTGGCGCCCGCAACGGTGGCAGACGCCCGCGGCATGCTGGCGCCGGCGCTGGCCGATCCCGATCCGGTGCTCATTTTTGAAAATGCGTTGCTTTACAACCAGGAAGGGGACGTTCCCGACCAGCTCGAAACCATCGATATCGACCATGCCTCGATCCGCCGCGAAGGCAGCGACATCAGCCTGATCAGCTATGGCGGATCCATCCCCAAATGCCTGGAAGCGGCAGAGCAGCTGTCGAATGCCGGTGTTTCGGCGGAAGTTCTCGATCTGCGGGTGCTGCGCCCGCTTGATGATGCCGCGATCATGGCATCGGTCGCCAAAACCCGGCGTGCCCTGATTGTCGATGAAGGCTGGCGCTCGGGAAGCCTGTCGGCGGAGATCATGACCCGGATCATGGAACAGGCTTTCTGGACACTCGACCGGCCTCCGACCAGGCTGTGCAGCGCAGAAGTGCCGATCCCCTATGCACGGCATATGGAAGAGGCGGCGCTGCCGCAGGTCGACGGTATCGTCCAGGCAGCCCGCAATTTGACGGGAGCATAGGATGGGCCTTTTCACCATGCCTTCGCTCGGCGCCGACATGGAGGACGGAACGCTGGTCGAGTGGCTCAAGCAGCCGGGCGATGCCGTCAAGCGCGGCGATATCGTCGCCGTCGTGGAAACGGAAAAAGGCGCGATCGAGATAGAGATATTCGAGGATGGTATCATAGCCGAAATTCTGGTGCCCGAGGGGAGGAAGGTACCGGTCGGCACGGCACTGGCGACCATTGCGACCGAGGGCGAGACAGCTGCGCCGGTTCGGCTTGTCGAACCTGTCATGGCTGATGAAGTACAGCCAGCAATCGCGCCACCGGCCCGGACTGAACCCATATCGGCTGCACCGGTTGCAGGGCAGCCTGTCCGCGCCTCACCCGCCGCCCGGCGATATGCCGGGGAAAGGCGTATTGATCTAACCGGCATCACCGGCAGCGGACCTGGCGGTGCCATTCAGCTGCGCGATGTCGAGGCCGCGAAACCCATGGGGAGCAAGCGCGGCATTGATGCGGATGCGATGCGCCACGCCATTGCATCGGCGATGTCGCGATCGAAACGGGAAATCCCGCATTATTATCTCAGCCACAGAATCGACGTGCAGGCGGCGCAGGACTGGCTGGAACGCTATAATGGGGAGCGCTCGCCGCCGGATAGAATATTATTTGGCACCTTGCTGGTTAAGGCCACGGTGCTCGCGGTTCATGATTTTCCGGAATTCAACGGTCATTTCGAGAATGACAGATTCACGCCCAGCCAGTCGGTGCATGCCGGGATTGCGATAGCGATCCGCGGTGGTGGCCTGGTCGCGCCGGCGATCATGGATGCTGACCGGCTGACGCTGGCGGACCTCATGGTCCGGATGCGCGATCTGATCGGACGCGTCAGGCAGGGTGGCTTCCGCGCATCCGAGCTGACCAGCTCGACAATCACCATCAACAGCCTCGGGGACCGCGGCGTCGACGGGGTGTTTCCGATCATCTACCCGCCCCAGGTCGCAATCCTGGGTTTCGGCAGGATTGCCGAACAACCATGGCTATCGGGGAATGACATTGTTGCCCGTCCGGTCCTGCAGATGACCCTGGCGGCGGATCACCGCGCCAGCGATGGCCATCGCGGGGGGCTGTTCCTCAATGCCATTGCCGACCATCTCTCCAGCCCGGAGGCCCTATGACCCGCGATGGAATGAAAGCCATATTTGTCGAGGAGATCGAGGCTATTGCGCCGGAAGTCGACTGGTCGGGCCTGTCGGACACGGCCAATATCCAGGAGGCTTTCGATCTCGATTCCATGGACATCTACAATCTGCTGGCAGCCCTGCACGAGCGTCTTGGCGTCGATATCCCGGACAAGGATGCCCCGAAGCTGCTGACCGTGAAAAGCGCGCTGGACTATCTTCTGGCCCGTCTGGCCACATGAGGCGAGGAGTGGGGATCCGGGACATGATGGGGAGAAAAAGTGGCGGATTTTAACCCGACCGGACTGGATGCCTACAAGCCTTCGGAGATTTACGATCTGGTCGATCACGGGGGTGTCCAGAAAGCCGGACTCGGCATCGCGCAGCTGCTGGTGCTGTCGGTCCTGGCCGGCGCCTTCATCGCTCTTGGAGCCGCGGCTTTCACGATGGTGATGACCGGAGCCGACATGTCCTTTGGCCCGGCCCGCTTTCTGGGCGGCGTCGTCTTTTCGCTGGGCCTGATTTTGGTGATCGTGGGCGGGGCGGAGCTTTTTACCGGCAACGCGCTGCTGGTGATCGCCGTGGTCGACAAGCTGGTTTCTCCCGCGCAGTTGCTGCGCAACTGGCTGGTCGTCTATATCGGCAATTTCGCTGGAGCCGTTCTGATCGCCTTGTTGATCTGGCTGTCCGGCCTGCTGAATGGTGCTTTCGGGGAAACCGCGGCCAAAATCGGCGAATATAAGGCAGGGCTGGGCCTGGCCGAGCTTTTTGCCCGGGCGATCCTGTGCAATATCCTGGTCTGTCTCGCCGTCTGGCTATCCTTGTCGGCACGGTCGGTGAGCGGCAAGATCCAGACCATCGTCTGGCCGATTGCCAGTTTCGTCCTGCTGGGACTGGAGCATTCCATCGCCAACATGTATTTCTTTCCCCAGGCGATGCTGGCCGGTGCGGATATTGGCGGCAGCGCATTTGCAACCAATCTGGCAGTCGTAACCCTGGGCAATATTGTCGGCGGGGCTGGCGGTGTGGCACTGGCCTATCGGTTGGCCTACGGGCCGCGTGACAGCGGGTAGCATGACAGCATCGGTTCGCCCACTGCCCCATCCTGAACTTCGAACCGGACTGTCGGGTGAAGAGGCTCGGACGCGCCATTTGCGCGACGGACCCAATGAACTGCCGCATCGCGATGCCCGGTCCACTCTGCGGATCATGGGCGAGGTGGTGCGCGAGCCGATGCTGGCGCTGCTGCTGGCTGCCGGCCTGGCCTATCTGCTGCTGGGCGACATGGTTGAGGCAGTGCTGCTGCTGTGCTTTGCGACATTCTCCGTGGCCATCTCGGTCATCCAGGAAGCCCGCAGCGAGCGGGTCCTGGCGGCGCTGCGCGACTTGTCGAGTCCCCGGGCGCTGGTCATTCGCGATGGCCAGAGGCTGCGCATTCCCGGGCGGGAAGTGGTGGTTGGCGATATCGTCATCCTCGAGCAGGGTGACCGGGTGCCGGCCGACGCGCATCTGCTGGCGCTGACCGAGCTGGAAGTGGATGAGTCGCTCCTGACCGGGGAGTCTCTTGCCATCGACAAGACGCTGGAGGATGATGTCTTTTCCGGCACCATGGTGGTTCGGGGCGGCGGTACTGCCCTGGTATCGGCAATCGGTGAGCGCAGCCGGATTGGTCAAATTGGTGGCCATCTCGCCAGCATCAAGCCGGAAGCCCCGCGTCTGCGGCGGGAAACTGGCCTGATCGTCAAGCTGGCCGGCCTTGGCGGTTTATTGGTCGCTGCAACCGTGACAATATTATATGGCATGTTTCGCGGTGGATGGCTGGATGCGGTGCTCGCCGGTATCGCCATCGGCATGGCGATGCTGCCGGAAGAATTTCCGGTCGTCCTGGTCACGTTCATGGCCATGGGCGCATGGCGGATATCCAAGGCGCGGGTATTGACCCGGCGGGCGTCGGCGATCGAAACGCTGGGGTCGATCACGATATTATGCGCCGACAAGACCGGAACGCTTACCGAAAACCGAATGGCGGTTGCGGCGCTGTGGCAACCGGGGGAACAAATCACCGATTTTGACAGCAACACCCTGCCTGCGGAATATCATCCGCTGCTGAAAGCCAGTCTGCGGGCCAGCGAAGTCGAGCCGGTCGACCCGATGGATGTCGCCATTCACCGTGCGGCATCGGAAATATTGCCGGACGAGCAACTGGTCGACCGCACGGACTGGCAGCTCGACCAGCATTTCGGCATCAGGCCCGAGCTGCTGGCAACGACCAATATCTGGCATGACGGCCCGACCGACGGCAAGAAATTGCTCGCAGCCAAGGGCGCACCGGAAGCCATCGCCGCGCTTTGCCAGCTGCCTGAGCCGGAAATGCGCCAAATGATGGAGGCGGTCGGCAGGATGGCAGCCCGGGGCATCCGCGTGCTGGGCGTGGCCGCGGCCGAGGCGGAGGAAATTGGCGCGGTCGAGGATTTGACGCGGCAGGAATTTCAGCTGGTGGGACTCATCGGTCTCGCCGATCCGCTGCGCGAAAGCGTGCCGCTGGCGATAGACCAATGTCGCAACGCCGGTATCCGCGTCGCCATGATCACCGGGGACCATGCCGCGACCGCGAAATCGATCGGCGCCAGCGCCGGAATCGAGGGTGAAGATTTGATCACCGGCGAGGAACTGGCTGCGCTCGACGACAGGGCGCTGGCAGAGCGTCTGAACAGTTCCAATATTTTTGCGCGGATCATGCCCGAGCAAAAGCTGCGTCTGGTGCAGATTCTGAAGCAGAGCGGCGAAATTGTCGCGATGACCGGTGACGGGGTGAATGATGCCCCGTCGCTGAAGGCCGCGCATGTCGGCATCGCCATGGGTGGACGCGGAACCGATGTTGCACGCGAGGCCTCATCGCTGGTCCTGCTGGATGACGAATTCAGCGCGATCGTGTCGGCGATCCGGCTGGGCCGGCGCATCTATGACAATATCCGCAAGGCGATGGAATTCATCTTCGCGGCCCACGTCCCGATCGCCGGCCTGGCGCTGCTGCCGCTGATGTTCGGACTGCCGATGCTGCTCGGACCAATTCACATCGCCCTGCTCGAGATGTTCATCGATCCCGCATGTGCCCTGGTGTTTGAAGCCGAGGACGAAGATGATGACATCATGCGTCGCCCGCCGCGCGATCCCGAGGCACGGTTATTCTCGCTGCCGATGGTGGTCTGGAGCATATTCCAAGGAGCTCTGGTCCTTGGCTTCATGGCGCTCGGAATCATCACGTCGGTGCAGCTGGCGATGCCCGTCGAACAGCTGCGCGCTTTGTCCTTTTTGGCATTGATCGTCAGTCTGATGGCCCTGATATTGTCCAACCGCAGCAGCGCCGTATCTCCGAGATCGATTTTTGATTATCACAACAAGGCACTGCTTTTCATTTTCAGTGCGGTGCTGATTGCGATGACGACGATCTATCTGGTGCCGCAGGCGCGCGTCATTCTGGGATTCTCCCGTATTTCCCTGCTCGAAATTCTCGGCGTCGCCGGTTTTGGCCTGTTGCTGCTGCTGATCCTGCAAATATTGAAGCCCTTGGTGAATCGCCTTGTGCAAAAGCGGCTGAACCACGGCCAGCCGCTGTGATCGACCTGATTGTCCAGTGGGCGCTATTTGGCGCCTGTGCCTTGTTGATCCTCGCAGCCGGTCCGAAACTGACGAGGAATGCGGAGATCATCGCAGCGAAGAAGGGGCTGTCCGACGACTGGATTGGCCTGATCCTGCTCGCGTCCATCACGTCGCTGCCCGAACTGGCGGCTGGTGTGTCTTCGATCAGTATCGCCGCTTCGCCGGAAATAGCGGTCGGTGCGGTATTCGGCAGCTGTGTTTTCAACCTGCTGATGCTGGTCGTGCTCGATTTCGCGATCCGCGGGGAATCCGTCTACCGCCGGGCGCGTCTGGGACATATCCTGTCCGCCGGTTTCGGCATCATGCTGACCGGACTGGCTGGCTTGACCATCATGGTCGGAGGCATGGGTATCAGTCCGGCGATTGGTCACATCGGTGCAACCTCGATCATCATCGGCTTTCTCTATATTATTGCGACCCGGGCCATCTACAATTATGAATCCAAGGAAAGTGAGAATGTGGCGCTGGAGACGGCGAGGGAGCAATCCGGTGTTTCGCTGACCACTGCACAATATTGGGTTTTTATAGCGGCCATAGCGATCTTGATTGGTGGCTTGCTGCTGCCGGTGTTCGGAGCCAATATCGCTGACCGAATGATGATCGGCCGCGGTTTTGTGGGGACCGTGTTTGTCGCGGCGGCGACATCCTTGCCCGAGCTGGCCGTGTCGCTGGCTGCCTTGCGTCAGGGTTCGGTCAATATGGCGATCGCAAATCTGCTGGGCAGCAACCTGTTCAATATACTCATACTGGCGATAGAGGACGGGCTGTTTTTCGATGGCCCGTTGCTGAACACAGCCTCACCGATTCACAGCAGCACGGCAATGGCTGCCATGGTGATGAGCGGGGTTGTGATCATCGGACTTCTCTACCGGCCGGCGACCCGCCTGTTCCGGACAGTTGGCTGGGTGAGCATTGCCCTGTTCACCGTCTATCTGCTCAATGCCTATGTCGTTTATCTGAGCGCCAGCTGAAGCATTTCAATGGTGCGCCGGTGAAAGGTCCGGAAGCATCGGGCGAATCTGGTTGGCAGCGGAAGGAAGGGCTGAAAAACCGATTCGCAGCGCCTGGGCGAGATTTCTCACGCGCAATTTTGTCATCATATTTGCACGATGGACCTCGACCGTGCGCGACGAAAGCCCCAGTTCCTGTGAGATGGCCTTGTTGGATTTTCCCTTGGTCAAGCCGTCGAGCACGTCGCGCTCCCTTGCTGTCAGGCAGGCCAGCCGTATCTGCGCCAAAGACGCCGACATCTGCCTGAAGTCCTTGATCTGGAGAAACCTGAAAGCCTCGTCCAGACCTTCGAGCAGGCGCTCTTTCTGGCAGGGTTTTTCGTAGAAATTTATTGCCCCTAGCCGCATCGCCTGCACAGCGGCCTCGATATCGCCGTGCCCGGTCAGGACAATCACCGGCATGTCGATCCCGTTGTCGATCAATTTCTGCTGTACTTCCAGACCGTCCAAGCTCGGCATTAGGATATCCAGCAATATACAGCCTCGCTCTGCGGTCCTGGCGATGTTTAGAAAGGCTGATCCGGATTCGAATGTTTCGACGCGAAACCCGGCATGTTGAAGCATGAATGCGGTGGATCGCCGCACAGCGCGGTCGTCATCGACAATATAAACCAAGCGATTTTTACCCACCAACATCTCTCCCGGCCATCAAAGGCCCTGCCAAGTCGGTACGCAGCTTCCTGTGGAAGCTATCCGGTTTCATGGATCGCTGGAGAGTTTGACCGGGGGGTCTGGGGATTTCGGTAACACCCCAGCAATCCATGATCCTTTAATCGTTAGATTAATTAGATGATGGCCGATTCGCCAAGGCAAATCTCCGGTCTGTCCGATGCCGAACAATCCGTCCTGTGGCGTTTGAACGGGTGGCAATTGCCCGGCCAATCGGACACTATTCCGATATTCGGGTCATGTGCGGCCTTTGCCAAAAGGTGCAATTGTTTCGGTATACGCAGTTTCTGGTGCGCCATAGGATTCCCCGGCCGTTTCTTCCAGCTTGGCGCGATTCGTAATCCTGACCTTGCCGCGGCTGGATTGGATCGCCCCATATCCTTCCAGAACATGCAGGGTCAAAGTCACGCCTGAACGCTGCGCCGCGATCATCATTGCCATGAATTCATGCGTCAGGAAAATATCATCGCCATCCGCACGATCATGGCACATCAGCAGCCATCGTGCGAGGCGCGTTTCGATCGAGTCATGGGCATTGCAGACGACGCTGGCCGCCGTCTGGATCATGAACGTGTTGATGTAGCGCAACAGCAGTGCCCGCAGAGTCGTGCTTTGGTCTACCGCGTCCCGCAACCGGTTGGCGGCGATGGTCAGGGCTGTGCTGCCATCGACCTGCATGAAGGTTTCGTGTGGACTCTGGTCATTGCCGAGCAATATCGCTGCAGCGGAAAATCCCTCCCGGCCGAAAATCCCGACTTCGGTATGCTCGCCATTCTTGCTGGTGACGACGATGGACGCGATCCCGCCCTCGAGGAAATAGACGGTCTCGATCGGGGTTTTGGCTGAAACCAATATCTGTCGACGCTCTATGTCCACCCGCGCCATATGAGGCATCACGAGTGCACGATCTTCTTCTATCATGTTACTGATCAAAATATTGGCGCTAGTAAAATTCGCCACAGACACCTGCTTTCACTCATTTTGGGTGAAGTGAAAACAGTTCGCCTCGCCTCGCCGCTCCGATACCCTGTTCATGGGAGCGATATCGATAATATTGACTTTGCATCCGGCCAACGCCACAGAAAAAACTGTTCGATATCAGACAAATGAGAACTAGCAGGGCAAATATAACATGGCCCGGCCTGGATTGATTGCGAATAATAAATTTGGTCGCAAACGCTGGTTGAAGGGCGAGCGTGATTGGCCGAATTATTGCGAAGTCACCGGTGCAAAGCTTTTGCCGCCGCCGAGTATCAATGCGCCCAATCCAAAGATCAGTGCGACCAGCCAGACCAAGCCGCCAAGATAGGGAATCATGCCCAGGAGCAAAATGATTACGACTGCCAGGCTTGGCCAGAGCAAGCGCTCGCCGACGCCCAGCGGCGATGCCGCCGGTTTTTTGCTGATCATCCGGCGGAACTGGGTGCCGATGAAATAGGCGGTTGCGGCAAAGGCCAATGGCATTGCTGTCACCAGTAGCGCGGCGATCAGCATGGCCAGCGGAATGCCGATGACCGTTGCAAAAAGCATGAACAGCGCGACCGGCACCAGAATGATCACGAGCAGTCCGGTTCCGGCAGACTGCAGCCATTTTTCCCGGATGGTGGCCGCCGCACGGCTCATTAGCCCTGGCAGGGCGAGGGTGATCACGACAACCAGCAAGGCCACGCCGGCGATGAAAGCGAGCGCAAAAAAGGCAAAAAGCCATGCGCCGCCTTTGCCCCAGCGTTCAAACTCAGCATAGTCGTCCGCCGGCAATTTGGACATGGTTCCGCTAACCACCGCGCTCGGAGATATTTTCAAAGTGTCCGTGCGATATTGCAGGTTACCGCCGATCCGCGCCTTTGGGCCCAGTTCGACGATATCGCCCATCAGCTTGGCATCGCCGCCGACAACCGAATTGACATAAAGACTGCCGGCGGCAGCTCTGAGATCGGTCTTGATCGGTGCATCGATGCGGACTTCGTTCCCCGACACGACTGCCGATCCCCCGATGGTGAGGCCGGGCTTAATTTCGACTTCGCCGCCCGCGGCGACCAGATCATCCGACAATGTACCGCTGGCCAGATCAATCTTGCCGCCGGCGATGAAGATATCCTTCGCGCGGGCATTGTTGACGGTGACGTCGCCACCGGCAAGAACAAGGTGATCGGCCGCAGTATTGTCGGATATTATGCTGCCGCCCGCTGCGAAAATATCATCGGTGGACGAGATTTTCAGATTGATCTGGTTGCCCGCAAAAAAGGCCATGTCGGTGATGTTCAATCTGGCATTTACGACATCGCCGGATTTCTCGGTTATTTGCGAGGCCACTCTCGTGCTTGCGAACAGGATCATGACGACCAGGGTGGCCGCGACAATGATCTTCCAGATGGGTTCATATTTGATAGTCATCATCCAGTTCCTTGCATGTCGGTGATGGGCACGGCTTGGCGAACAAAAAGCCATTTTACAGCAGATCGAGACTGGCAAGTTGATGAGGGTCAATCGGTAATCAAAAACGCGGTTTGGCTGTTCGAACCCGTGCGGCTGATCACCCTGCCAGCAAGCCATCGGCAGAGGTGCCACTTACTGGCGTCTTGGCAGTTTCGTGCCGGGCAAACCCGCCAGCCGAGTCATCTAGTCGGGATCAAATCTGTCTTTATATTCGCTTAGGAGCGCCGTGTTTTGCTGATCCTTGATCAGCACAAGATTGCCGATGAAGAGCATGTCCAAATCTGTGCCCATGAAACACTGGAATGCATCTTCAGGGGTGCAGACAATCGGTTCGCCCCGCACATTGAAGGAGGTGTTGATCAGGGCCGGGCACCCGGTCAACTCGTGGAAAGCTGACAGGAGAGCATGGAATTCCGGGCTGGATTGTGCGTGTACCGTCTGGACGCGTGCGCTATAGTCAATATGGGTGACCGCAGGCATATCCGAGCGGCTATTATATAGTTTTTCCAGTCCAAATGCGTTCTTGCTTTCCGCCTTTGGCGGATGGCGCTTGGCTGGCTTGATGCTGGCCGTAAACAGCATATAGGGGCTGTCGCCATCCAGATCGAAATAGTCCTGTACCTTTTCCGCCAGAACACTGGGAGCAAAGGGACGGAAGGATTCGCGAAATTTGACTTTCAGATTGAGCTGTTTCTGCATGTCGGCGCGGCGCGGATCGGCCAGAATGCTGCGCGCGCCCAGTGCCCGCGGGCCAAATTCCATGCGCCCGTTCATCCATCCGAGGCACTTGCCCTCTGCAAGTGCCTGGGCTGCACGCGCGGTCCGCTCTGTCGGAGACATTATTTCGAATTTCGCACCTATGGCTTCCAGCCTTGACGCCGCATCATGGTCCGCGAAGGCGGGCCCAAGATATGCCCCGGACATGCTGTCTCGCCCCGGGGTGATCTTGCGCGGGTTATGCAGGTGCATATGGTGGCAGACCAGCGCGGCGCCAAGCGCGCCTCCCGCGTCGCCGGCCGCGGGCTGCACCCAGATATTTTCAAAAAGCCCGGCTTCGCGCAATTTGCCATTGGCCACGCAGTTCAGCGCAACACCACCGGCAAGACAGAGGTTTTTTTGTCCGGTTTCACGAGCAATCTGCGTAGCGATCTTGAGGACGATCTCCTCCGTCACGGACTGGATCGAAGCGGCAATGTCCATGTCGCGCTGGGTCGGCTCGCTTCCCGGCTTGCTGGGCGGTCCGCCAAACAGGGCGTGAAAATGTCCATTGGTCATGGTCATCCCGGTGCAATAGGCAAAATATCGCATATCCAGCCGAAAGGAGCCGTCATCCTTGATGTCGACCAGAGCGGACTTTATCAGTTCGGCAAATCTCGGCTCACCATAGGGCGCGAGGCCCATTAGCTTATATTCTCCCGAATTGACCTTGAAGCCGGCATAGCTGGTGAATGCGGAATAGAGCAGGCCCAGCGAATGCGGGAAGTGCAGTTCCTTTTCAACCGTAATGGAATTCCCCCGGCCAATCGCCAGAGAACTGGTTGCCCATTCCCCGACCCCGTCCATCGTCAATATCGCGGCCTCTTCAAAAGGGGAGGGAAAGAAAGCGCTGGCCGCGTGGCTGAGATGATGTTCCGAAAACAAGAGCTTGTCCTGCCAGCGCACTGCAGATGGCAATGTCTCGGCCAATGCCCTGCAAAGCAGGCTTTTCTGAAACAGCTTGTCCTTGATCCATAATGGCATCGAGGCTGCGAAGCTCTGAAATCCTCGCGGCGCAAAGGCCAGATAGGTTTCAATCAGCCGTTCAAATTTCAAAAATGGTTTCTCGTAGAAGGTCACATGATCGATTTGGGATGGGGCGATCCCGGCCTCGGCCAGGCAATATCGAATGGCGTTCTCGGGAAAGGCGGCGTCGTGCTTGATTCGCGTAAAGCGCTCTTCCTGGGCCGCTGCGACAATCAACCCGTCTTTCAGCAGGCAGGCGGCGCTGTCATGATAATAGGCAGATATCCCGAGCGAATACATAAGCCGCTAAAATAGGGTGTAGATGAATGGCGCGATTACGGATCCTTGCGCCAAATTCATCAGTCCGCCCAGAATGAGCATGACCAGAATGATGGGCGCCAGCCACAGTTTTTTTCTGACCCGCAGGAAAGTCCAAAGTTCTTTCAAAAAATCCATATCCGGGCCTAAAACTGATTCGCATATCCGTGCGCATCCACATTGTCCGGACTGCGAGTTTGCCAATAGCTTTTAGACGACGGGGAACGCTTCAACGCAAGTTCATCACGCCCGCATAGACGCAAAACCAAAGCCAGGGGAGTGAAAAGCAGCAGGAAAACCAAGCCCAGAACAACGGGGCTGACGATTTTGCCCAGCCAGAGGCCAAGGCTCATCCAAGCCATGTTCAGCGGGCGCAGCATCTTCGGATACAGCCAGGTCAGGCCGAGCATCAAAAGCGCCGCTCCAGCAAAGGCAAACGTTATGTTGCCCAGGCTTTGCGTGCGGTAAAAGGCGACACCGGCAATGATCGCAAAGACAGCAAAAAATAGCATTCCGAACTTGCGATCGGAAGGCAGGATCGGTTCCGACCGGCGCGGCTCATATTGTGAATGAAACGGCTTGTTTTGCATTTTGTCCGCCAGAAATTGCCGATATGGGAAGATTGAAGATCGTCCGTCGTCCTGTTGGTTCGAATCCCGCAGAGATGGTGAATGATCGTGCATATCATGCAGCGGCGCTGCCGCATAGCACGCTGGATATTCAACGGTCATTTCAATCCGCCAGGCCATGACCTGCACATTTTCCGATCCGGTATGCGCGGATCAACCTGGCCGGCAAAACAAATATATTCGGTCTCGCCTAACCAGCTGGAACCTTATAAGCGCATTAGATGGATCGAAACAGCGCGGCCCTTCTAAATTCTTTGAGCAGAAGCCTTCGTCCTGCCATGGCATTGTCGGCAGTCGGCGCGTTCGATCCGATCGGCGAAACTCTCGCCACTTATGCGAATAGCCGCCACCGCGTCGCCCCCCTGCTGCACCTCGCCTGCCAGAACTGTGCCGATTTGGCGGCGGATGAAAAAGCCTCGGCCATTTTGCGATCATCCTATCAGGACAATGTCTATGCCAATCTGCGGCAAAAAGCTGTCGAAAGAAATATCTCGGACCTTTTGATTTCCCATTCTGTGCCCTTCTCGTTCCTGAAAGGGCGCGGGCTGGCGGAGCAGTTGCATAACGATCCGGCGGTACGGCAATCCAAGGACGTCGACATTCTGGTCGCGCCGGATCGATCCCGCCAGGTGATCCAGATTTTTAACGACGAGGGTTATATCTACAAAACGCCTGCGCTGAGAGGGAAAAAGCTATTTGCCCGGTCCCGTCAGGATATGGACATAAAGCTGTTCAAGGATCTGACCTTTCTCGATCCCAAATTCATGGTGCCGATAGAGTTGCACTGCAGATTATTCGCATTCGAGCCCAATCGCCTGACGGCGGATTTCAATGATTCGGTAAGACTCCGTGCAATCCCGTCGCTTTCAAACAGCTTCTATTGCCTGTACCTGATCCTGCATGGTGCGCTGGCATTGTGGCAGCGGTTGAAGTGGGTGGTTGATCTGTCGATCATGGCAAGGAAAATGGCCATGCACAATCGGCTCGAAATGATGGACATTGCAAAATCCTTTGGCTGTGAAGTGACCGTTGCTGCGAGCCTGTTGATGGCCGAGGAAATTTTCCCCGGAAGCCTTGATGATGAATGGCAGGTGCTACTCAGCACCTATGAGAGGCACGAGAGCCTCCTCCGGATACAGGGCTTTTTCTATCAATCGCTGATGACGGCCAGTGATGAGAAATCGATGTTGTCGCTAAAGAGTTTTGTCCTTTCGGGGCCTGCGGATTTTGTTTTTCCAGGAAAAATCAGCCCGCTCGAAAGCCTGTTCAAACGCTTCATGATCAGCTTGAGCATTCGGATTTGAACTCCCCATCTTGCGGAAAATGGACGGTTCAGTGCCAGGCGGCATCGCCCGCCATGCCCTGCTCGGCGCGACCCTGCTTGGTTTTTGCCATCGGTATTCGCGGCCCCGCCATCCGGCGGCTCGGCTATGGAATTCCGATATTGTGAGCGCAAAGGCGCCGGACGCCTTTCGATTGATTAGTTACGCGCTTGCACTAAACCGGCTGGATGTTGATTCTGACGTATTTGAAGATGATGTGGCGATTTTCGCGGGCGCGTTCGCTATTTTTCGCGGCACTTCTCTTCCTGTCCAGCGTTACCGAAGGCATTGGCCTGGTCCTTCTGGTCCCGCTCCTCGGCGCGCTGCAGGAATCCCAGGCCGAAACGGCCGGGGTAGTCGGTTTGATCGTAAACGGCCTGTTGCTGGTCGGCGTGCCGATCACTCTTGTCGGACTTTTGGGAACCTTTCTGGCGCTCAATATTTTTCGGGCTCTGATCAACTATGGCCAAACCATTGTTGCCGAGCGTTTCCGGCTGGAATTGCTCGACGACCTTCGCACGAAAAGTTTTGATGCGATGCTCGAGGCGCGCTGGGCATGGCTGACGACCCAGAAAAAATCAGACATGTCCAATTTGCTGGTGACCGAAATCAGTCGCCTGGGAGCCGCTTTGCTTTTTTCCGTGAGGTTCATTGTCTCGGTCTTTTCTATCACCGCCTATATCATAGTCGCCTTCAGCCTTTCCTTTTCGCTTACCTTGGTTGCGCTGGTACTCGGGGCCGGCCTGTTCTTTGCCATGCGCCGCCAGCACAGCATGGCCCATGATCAGGGAAAGCTGCTGAGCGATGCGAACCGGCAGGTGCAGCAGACGGTTGAGGAGGGGCTTGCCGGGATCAAATTGATCAAAATCCTCAGAAGCGAAAACCGTCAAAGTCAGTTCATGCGGAATATCCGCAGCCTTTTGCGCCGGCGGACCATGCAATTCACCCAATTGAATGCGGCCATGACCTTCATGTTCCAGATACTGGTTGCCCTGTTCATGGTGACGCTTCTCTATATCGGTGTGAATTCCTTCGATCTCTCCTTGCCCACATTGCTGATTCTGGTCCTGATATTTTCGCGTCTTTCGCCCCAGATTCGGGAGGTCCAGACGCAGATCAACAATATTCTCCATTCGGAAGCTGTGTTGGCAAATTACCACAATTTGATGCGCGCTGCCGGCGCCGCACGGGAAGAGACATTGTCGCAGAACCTGGGCGAGAAAATCCCATTCGAAAAATCCATCACCTTGTCCGGCGTTTCATTCAGTTATGAAACCCGCGGTATTCCATCGCTGTCTGACATCAATATCGAGATTCCGAGCCGGCGGACCACCGCGATCATGGGGACATCCGGTTCGGGTAAATCCACTTTAGCGGATCTGATCATGGGACTGTTGTCGCCGGACGCGGGCACGATCGAGATTGACGGCATTTTGCTCGACGAGAAAAACCGGCTGAACTGGCGAAAATCGGTCGCCTATATGCCGCAGGATGTGTTCCTGTTTCACGACACGATCCGCAACAATCTGCTCTGGGCGGATGAAAATGCTACAGACGAGGAGCTGGAACGGGCCCTGAAATTTGCATCCGCAGATTTCGTTTTCCATCTGCCCGAGCAGCTTGAAACTATTGTCGGAGACGCCGGGCAACGTCTGTCGGGGGGCGAAAAGCAACGCATTGCCCTGGCACGAGCGATGATCCAGAAGCCGGAACTGATCATTCTCGATGAAGCGACCAGCGCGCTTGATCTTGAGAATGAGGCCCGCATCCGCGACACGATCGACAAGCTACACGATAATATCACGGTGATAGTGATCGGGCACCGGCTGCCCACGCTGGAAAATTCGGACCAGCTGATCCTGCTGGAAAACGGGCGCGTCAAGGCCGCTGGCCAATGGGCAGAAATCATGGAAACGAGTGATTGAAAATACCACCGAAACTGCGCAACCGTTCCTGGGCCGCGTGTCAATCTCGCTTCATTTCCGCCCGCTGAAGGGTCACTGGCCTAGCCTTTCCAAAGCACCCGATAGAGATCGAAGCGGCGGTCCTTCAGATTCTGCACCGCACCCGATTGCCGGCTGGTCAGCAGGCTGGTCATCGACAGATCGGCGAGCGCAATCGTTTCGGTATTGGGCGCGGTGTCCGCCGCGACGCCATCGCGCGCGAACGGGAAATCGGAGGGTGTCAGGATCGCGCTCTCGGCATAGTGAATGTCCATATTCTCGACATTGGGCAGATTGCCGACGACGCCAGACATCACGACATAGCACTGGTTCTCCACCGCCCGCGCCTGGCAGCAGTAGCGCACCCGCAGATAGCCGCGCCGTTCGTCGGTGCAGAAGGGCACGAACAGGATCATCGCGCCCTGGTCGACCAGATGCCGCGCCATTTCCGGGAATTCGCTGTCATAGCAGATCATCACCCCGATCGGCCCGCAGTCGGTGGGAATGGCCTCGGCGCCATAGCCGCCCTTGATGTTCCACCAGCGCACTTCGCTGGGCGTCGGGTGCAGCTTGTCCTGCGTGTAGATCGCACCGCTGCGCAGGAAGACATAGGATATGTTGCGTATATCGCCATTTTCCATGCGGGTCGGATGGGAACCGCCGATGATGTTGATATGATAGGAAACCGCCAGCTTCTCCATCACTTCCTTGAACCGGTCGGTATATTCGGCGATCTTCTCGATCGCTTGCGCCGGCTCCAGCTTTTCGCCTTCCAGCGACAGCAGTTGCAGCGTGAACAGTTCGGGAAAGGTGACAAAGTCCGCGCCATAGTCGGCGGCGACATCGACAAAATATTCGACCTGTTCCTCGAATTCCTTCTGCGAGGCGATCTTGCGCATCTGGAACTGGACGGTCGCGACGCGGACCGATTGCGGCAGACGGTCATGCGGCGTCTGCGTCACCAGCTTGGCGTCGGCGGCGAGCGGGTTTTCCCAGAACATGTGCACCGCATGGCCGCCGGAGGGCGTGTCACTGGGCATATAGTCCTTCAGCACCCCGATCGGCACGAAACCCTGGTTGAGCTGAAAATTGATCACCGGATCACGAAATTGCTTGTCGACCACGGCCGCAAGATAATCAGCCGGGTCCGGATATTTGCGCTTGCGCCGTGCATAGCCGGGCATTCGGCCGCCAAAGATGATTCCCTTTAGCCCCAGATGCTGGCAGAGTTCCCGGCGGACCTTGTAGAAACGGAGCCCGATCCGCAGCCGCCGGTAATCCGGATCGACGCTGACTTCCATTCCGTAAAGGATTTGACCATTGGGATCATGCCGCGCGGCAAAGCCGCCGCCAGTGATTTCTGCCCAGCTATGGGCAGCGCGCGCTGTCTTCTCGGATATCTGGAATGTCGCGCAATGGCCGACGATCTTGCCTTCATATTCGGCGACCAGTTGGCCTTCGGCAAAATTGTTGATCTGGCCGCGTACTTCCTCGGTCGTGTAATTCTCGCCCTTGCCGTAGACCTTGCGGG
>Ga0075467_10000472_pt1 | contig 31986 bp, 28 predicted proteins | sample DEB08_DNA_9_FD_75067 | JGI IMG/M metagenome (GOLD analysis project Ga0075467, IMG submission 75067) | Aqueous microbial communities from the Delaware River and Bay under freshwater to marine salinity gradient to study organic matter... | ecosystem: Environmental > Aquatic > Marine > Coastal ... | reverse complement strand
TTTGACACCAGACTTACCGCGCCACCTATGGAATTACGGCCAAAAAGTGTTCCCTGAGGTCCGCGCAAAACTTCAATGCGTTCCAAGTCGGGTAACTCCAAACCAAAACTATGGGAACGGGCAAGGTAGACACCATCAAGATAGATGCCGACGGAGCCATCTCTTGTCACTTCACTTACATCAGAGGGCGCATTGCCACGAATAGCGATAACAAGATTTGATGGTGTGCTGCCCAATGGAGTTATTCTCAATGATGGGATGATTCCGCCTGACAACCCCCCCATATCAGATATACCCTGCAAGCCTAACTGAGTTGAGCTCAAAACCGACATCGAAATCGGGGCATTTTGCATAGACTCTGGGCGCTTTTGTGCGGTAATAATTATTTCGTCTAAACCATACTGACTGCTCATTTCCGACTCAAACTGTGACAGTGCGAATGCACTACTTGTAATGCCAAAAGACAACATTGCGAACGATAAAACCTTACTCCTTTTCATAACTGCTCCTTATGTATGAGGACTACTATTTGTAAAATCGAACAGGCAATTCAGACACTCCTTGGACAAAAAAGGATTTCTCCCATGCCAACTGATCATCTGGAGGACATTCGAATTTCAGGAAAGCCTGAACTAAGGCTTCAAAAGCAATGGTGAGTTCAAGCCTCGCTAGCGCGGCACCGACACAGCTATGAATACCATGACCGAAGGTCATATGCCTTTTTAGATCGGACCTATCTAAGTCAAATTTGTCGGGATCTTTGAACCATTGCGGATCGCGATTGGCAGAGGCTAGTAATACCATCACCATTTCACCTTGTGGAATAGTGACACCTGCTATTTCAACAGCACGGGTCGTATTTCTCATTGTGCATGATCCCGAAGGGCTAAAACGCAGCAGCTCTTCGACAAAGGCGGGCACTAGACTGAGATCAGCAGCCAACTGGGCGATTAATTGCGGCTGGCGACAGAGTAAAATCACCCCATTGTTTAACATCTGCACACCGGTAGAAAAGCCCGCTGACATAATCAAGCTCATTAATCCAAAAAGCTGCCGATCGGATAATTTCTTGTTATCTACCTCGGCATTGACAAGCTCTGTCACCAAATCACTCTTTGGGTTTTGCCGCCGTTTCTCAAAAACATTTAGATAATACTGATGCTGTCTAATCGTCACCGCTTCATAGGCTTCAACAAACTGCGTCGATGGACGCTTAAAGGTTATTTGCTCTTCAAGCTCAACCCACTCCTTTATCTCCGCTAAGCTCTGCTCTTCATTCAAGCCGACAATATCACGCATAATTTCCGCTATGTAGGGATAGGCAAAGTGCTGCACAAAATCAATGGGGGAGTCGAGCGCCAAATTAGGCGTCAACGAGTTAGCAATAGACCTCATAAAAGGGGCCATAGATTGCATTGCCTGAGATGTGAAGGCGCCATTGATGATCTTACGATATTGCCTGTGATCCGGCGGGTCCTGCGCAATAACTAGACGCGGTACTCTGCACTCCGGCTTCAGCCATTTGGAGTCATAGGCTAAATTAATACCAGTAGACGAAAAAAGCTCAGGATGTGACAGAACATATTCTACATCGGATGCTCGACTGACCGCCCACATATCATCTGGCTTGACCTGGCAAACAGGATGGGTTTCACGCATGTATTTATACGTTGGATATGGGTTGGCTCGAAAAATGCGGTCATTAAAATCAAACTCTGGGCCACTCTTCAGAGCCCCGCTAGAGACAGTCATACCGCACCTCCCTGACGAATATCTATGATTACGTTGTGTACTGAATCAGTCCGTTTACTATCGCTTTTTTAATTGCGGCATAGTTTGTTCGCGCGCCAAAAGCCTTCCGTGCTGTCTCCAAGTGCTTATTGGCGGTCACAACACTTATGTTCAAGTGATCCGCGACCTGGATAATATTAAAATCATTGTTCGCTAGCGTATCCAATACTCGCAGCGGTCTCGGATTAATCGACAAGACTTCATCATTACTACTCACGCCACCAATCAACGTATTAGGGAATTTACGTGATGCGACAGCGTCAATGGCCTCGCACAAAAGCTGCAAGGTCGACTCACAACCTCTGACAATCCGTTTCAGTTCAATAGGGCTGCAGCCTTGAATAGTGACTGATAAAACAACGTTTCCTTTACCATTATTTGCTTTGGCAAGGGTGTTGTAGAACTCGTGATAACCATAGGATTTATTTAACTCAAAAATGGCTTTCATCATTTGAGTCATATTAATATCAAAGGGGGCATTTCTCGCATAGTCATGCAGTGTTGACTGATAAATTGGCGCCGTATTAGAGTTGGCGTAAGGCAGGATCAGATCATGTTCGAAAAAGCGTTCACTGAAGTAGTCGGTAAGGAGATCACTGGAGACCGTCATCAAATTTTCCGAATCGGCATCGCCACTCTGAGACCTAAAATAAGAGAACTCCTGAAACCCTAATTCTCTAATAGCGTGCTCTATTTTGCGCTTAAATTCGGACAGATCATTGGCAGCAGACAAATCTGCGTAATAGCCAAACTCTAGTTCGGAGTAAGAGTCTGAAAAATCTTGAGCCCTGCGAGGCTTATTCGACGCTATTCGAGACGCATCAATTAAATCAACAATCCTATTTCTAGAACCGTCGCCCCATTCAGATAGTAGTTGGTTGTTTTCTGACATTCCCTGCCACCGACTTTGATCGTTGCTATATCAAAAAAATACGCAGCAAACATTACCTACCTCAGCACAGAAGGAAAAAGGATATATCGGCAATATATTGGGTGAACGGACTACAAAACAGGTCGCGATCAATAAAAGCCTATCTCGGCGATCTGGATATCGGCGCTGTGGTCGCGACCGTAGGCAACAATGCCAATACTGCGAATCGAGCTGGGCTTAACTGCTTTGCTCAGCCAGTTGCCCGATCGTTCAAAAGCAGTCAGGGGGACTCGAACGGTCTGCCACTCCTCTGTGGTGGCAAAGCTCGCTTGATAGTACTGCCATGGCAGCAGGGTTCCAGCGGTACGCAGATGCAGATAATACTGCTGGCCGTTACCGCGCACTTTGATATAGGCGCCGGTTGCAGAATCGATGCTATTCTTGGCAATATCCGCGCGCAGCTGGATAAAACCACCATTATTTTCCGTGCTGACCTGTCCGGTCATATGGGCAAAATATTCACCCTCTTGGTTTTTAAAAGTGACCCTTCCTTGAGAGACGCCTCCCATTACTTGGTCGCTGAAGTAGCTCCAACGCATTTCCGGCTGCGATTCAAAATTATCCTTCACAAGCTCTTCCACGGCCATGCTGGCGGGTATCAAACAGACAGCGAGCCAGCTGCAGAGTATTCGTTTGCCTAAAATCTTCATCTGTTGCGACCTTTGTTAGCACTTTTGGTAGTTTTAACGTTTGTACTGCGTTGGACAATAGCCACGATTAACGTCTGGAGAACGCAGTTCTAGGTGCTTAGTTTTACGCCCATTGACACGCTTGCGCCACAATCGGAAAGAGCGCGGCTTTAAATTGCGTCGCATTAGTGAGATCACGGCGGACTCATTGAGCCCGAAGCCGCGTTCAATCGCTTCAAACGGCGTTCGATCCTCCCACGCCATCTCAACAATGCGCGATAGCTCACTGGCGTTTATAGCCGCATCGACCGGTGCCTGTGATTGACTCTGCGTGCTGACTTTATTGTCCATAATGGGTTCTCTGGTGCGACCCAAAGGTATACGGTCGCGACTGTTTAACCGATGAGTCGATCCGCTATTACATTTGCTCTGGCTTTGCGGTAGAGTCCTAGGTTTACGCCATTTAACCCAATTTTTAAACCACTCTTTAAGTGCTGATAATGACTGAACAACAAGGTATCAACATCGACTCACGCAAGCTATTTAATCTCGGCGCTAACCTGCTGATCGCCGGGTTTATCAATCAAAGCCCTGACAATGCTAAAAAGCTTTTTAAAGAACTAAAACAGGGCGCATCGGTGAGCTCTGGGGAGCTTACAGGTGCCAACAACGGCATCAAAATCCCGATCAAGCTCGAGCTGGATCGCAGCGAGTATCGAGGTCAGTTTAACTACCCTAACTTTGAGCGCTCGTTAAAGGCGATGCTACAGAAATTTCAGACCGAAGTGCGCAAAGATAAAGAGCTCAAAGATCTGCGTACTCTGACCAATGAAAGCACTGGCGGGATTGTATTCAATCTGCCGACCGGTATTGAGGCGGATGGTCACCTCAATGTGTTGATGCTGGGCATCGAGCCACAGCCCGACTTTCTGACTGTCCGGCTAATGTTTATTAACCCAGATCAATTTAGCAGCGCAAACTAGACATTGCCTAGTCACCTGAGTCTATGAGCAGCCATCTGCGAGAGTTCAGCAAGCAGCTTGCCGCAATCATGCCCGAGATCGGCAGCGACCGGCTGCCATCCCTTCTGGTTCATATGCTAAAGAGTCTGGTGCCCTTCGATAATGCGGTAATGCTGCTCTATCACCATGATCAACAGCCGACCATTCTCTACAATGATATTCCGCCACTGGAGTTGCAAAAACAGATCGATGCGTTTGTCGCTGGTGCTTTCCTGCTCGATCCATTTTACCGTGCCGCTGTGGACAATCATGTCAGCGGCCTGCATCGTCTGTCAGACTTGGCGCCCAGTGGGTTTGAGAAGACCGAGTACTACCGCAGCTATTTTAAGTACACCGAAATCAAGGATGAGGTGGGTTTTATTATCCAGCTCTCGGCGCATCAATTTATTAATATTTCTATGGGGCGGCTGACGTTTTCGCAACGCTTTAATAGCACGCATATCAGTATGTTCGAGGATATTGTCGAGGTTATCGAGACTATTTGCCGGCTGCAGTGGGCGACCGATAATGAGTCGCGCCAGGCTCCTACAAGTAAGCTGCCCAGCCAGTTAGATAGTGCGCTCAAGCATTTTGGTACGGCCTACCTCACGGATAGGGAGACTCAGGTGGTACAGCTTTTTTTACATGGCCACTCGACCAAGTCGATTGCCGAACGGCTGGGAATTTCTCCCGAGACGGTCAAGCTGCATCGCAAAAACAGCTACGCCAAACTGGATGTCTCATCGCAAGCGGAATTATTCCATCTATTTATCGACTCGCTTGCCAGCCTGTCGAACTATTCTGGCGGCGATCCGCTGGTTGGTTATCTTTGAGCCAATAAATATCACCAACCAGCACGCATCGATTAACTGAAGACTACCCTGCCGTCGTCCAATTCACCTTTGATCTCCGCTCCCGGTGCAAATTGTCCGGAGAGGATACTCTGCGCCAGTGGGTTTTCAACCAGCTGCTGAATCACCCTCTTCAACGGACGCGCTCCATACACTGGGTCAAATCCAGCGTCGAGCAGCTTGTCTAGCACCTCATCACTCAGCGTCAGCTGCAGGTCATGCTCGGCAAGGCGCCTGCGCAGGAGGTCAAGCTGAATGCTGGCGATGCCGCGAAGCTGATCTTTGGCTAGCGGATGGAAGACCACGACTTCATCGACACGGTTGATAAATTCGGGGCGAAAATGGCCGCTGACTACATCCATAACGGCAGATTTCATTACTTCGTAGTTCTCTTCACCGGCAAGCATTTGAATGACATCGGAACCGAGATTCGAGGTCATCACAATAACTGTGTTTTTAAAATCCACCGTGCGGCCCTGACCATCGGTCAGGCGGCCGTCGTCTAATACCTGCAACAAAATATTGAATACATCGGGATGAGCTTTCTCGATTTCATCCAACAACAGCACCGAGTAGGGACGACGACGCACGGCTTCAGTGAGATAACCGCCTTCTTCGTAGCCAACATAACCCGGGGGTGCGCCTATCAATCGTGCCACCGAATGTTTTTCCATAAACTCGGACATGTCGATGCGCACCATGGCCTCTTCGCTATCGAACAAAAATTCCGCCAGTGATTTACACAGCTCGGTTTTACCGACACCGGTTGGCCCTAAAAACAGGAACGAGCCATTGGGGCGGTTGGGATCGGACAGCCCGGCACGTGAACGACGCACCGCGTTGGATACTGCCACTACCGCCTCACTCTGCCCCATCACGCGCTGGTGCAGCGAGTCTTCCATGCGCAGCAGTTTATCGCGCTCACCTTCGAGCATCTTCGACACTGGAATGCCGGTCCACTTGGCGACCACTTCGGCAACCTCTTCCTCGGTAACTTTGTTTCTCAACAGGCGCTTTTCAACTTGCGACTCGCTGCTGGCGCTGGCTAATTGTTTTTCCAGCTCGGGGATGGTGCTGTATTGAATCTGCGCCATCTTCTCCAGATCGCCTGAGCGATGTGCCGCCTCGAGGTCGACTTTAGCCTGCTCAAGCTCGGCTTTAATATGCGTCGAGCCCTGCATTGAGGCCTTCTCTGCTTTCCATATCTCTTCCAGATCGGCATATTCTGCGCCTAGCTCGGCAATATCGTCCTCGAGTTTTTGCTGGCGCTTGCGCGAGGCCTCATCTTTATCTTTTTTAACCGCCTCGCGCTCAATTTTAAGTTGAATCAATCGTCGTTCAAGACGATCCATCTCCTCTGGCTTGGAGTCAATTTCCATACGGATGCGACTACCCGCCTCATCGATCAGGTCAATAGCTTTGTCGGGCAACTGGCGATCGGTAATGTAGCGTTGCGACAATTTGGCGGCAGCGACAATGGCACTATCGGTGATTTCAACACCGTGGTGTACTTCATAGCGTTCCTTGAGGCCGCGCAAAATGGCGACTGTGTCCTCTTCGCTGGGCTCGTCGACCAGAACTTTCTGGAAGCGACGCTCCAGAGCGGCATCTTTTTCAATAAATTTACGGTATTCATCCAGCGTCGTAGCACCGACACAGTGCAACTCACCGCGGGCCAACGCAGGCTTGAGCATATTGCCCGCATCCATAGCACCCTCGGCTTTACCGGCACCGACCATGGTGTGAATTTCATCGATAAACAGAATAATCTGCCCTTCCTGCTTAGAGAGATCTTTGAGTACTGCTTTTAAGCGCTCTTCAAAATCACCGCGGAATTTAGCGCCAGCTAACAGAGCACCGAGATCAAGGGTCAACACACGTTTGTTTTTTAACCCTTCGGGCACTTCGCCATTGATAATACGCTGCGCCAAGCCTTCAACAATGGCGGTTTTACCGACACCGGGTTCACCGATCAAGACCGGGTTATTTTTTGTTCGACGTTGCAGCACCTGGATGGTGCGGCGAATTTCATCATCGCGTCCGATTACCGGGTCAAGCTTGCCCGACTCCGCGCTCTCGGTCAGGTCAATGGTATATTTGTCAAGCGCTTCACGCTGGCTTTCAGCATCTGGATCCGTGACCTGATCGCCACCACGCACAGAGTCTATCGCGGCCTTGGCCTTGGTGATATCACCGAATTTAATGAGGACCTTGCCCAGTGAACCCTTGTCCTCTAACGCGGCGAGCAGCAAAATTTCACTGGAGATAAATTGATCACCCTTCTGCTGGGCACTGCGATCAGCCATATTTAATAGGCGACTGAGATCTTGAGAAAGATTGGCTTCGCCGGTGGGTGAACTGATCTTGGCCAGTTTGTCGAGCTGATTGTTTAGTTCGCTCTGCAGCCCGGCGACATCAAAACCGGCACGATTGAGAATCGGGCGAATACTGCCACCCTGCTGATTGAGCAGTGCTAGCAGCAGGTGGATCGGCTCTATGGCCGAATGATCATTGCCCACCGCAATTGATTGCGCATCTGCCAGGGCACTCTGTAGCTGATTAGTAAGCTTATCGATTCGCATTGCATACCTCGTATGTTTTTAATTTCACTTAATGTGTAGTTGGGGGCAAGCCGGGCATTTTCAACGGGCCATACAAACCCATTGATGCAAGTCAAAAAAACAGAGCATCAATGAAATATTTGCAGAGATAACCAGATAGCTGGAAATTGTGGCGACGACAGGCGCAGTGAGGAGCTGCTAGGTAATCACCATGTTGTCGCGATGAATCAACTCATCGTCTTCACGGTAACCGAGAATATCGGCGATAAATTCAGTGCTTTTACCCATGATGCGGAAGGCTTCGTCAGAATTGTAATTGACCAGCCCACGGGCAACTTCCTTGCCATCAGCATTGATACAGCTGACTAGCTCACCGCGAGTAAATTGACCTTTTATCTCGTTGACACCAACGGCCAGCAAGCTGCGACCCTGCTGCGTCAGTACTTTGACTGCGCCAGCGTCGAGCACGAGCTGTCCTTTGACTTGCAATTGCCCTGCCAACCACTGTTTGCGCGCGGCAAGTGGCTGCTGTGAGGCGGTTAATAAGGTACCCACCGCAGCTCCTTGCGTGACTGCGGTCAATATGCCGGGATTGCGCCCACCGGCAATTACGGTGTTGCAACCAGAGCGGGCTGCCAGCCTTGCTGCCTGCAATTTGGTTACCATGCCACCACGACCAAGCCCACTGTTACTGCCGCCGGCTAAGGCGTCGAGAGAGGTGTCGCTGGCCATCGCCTGACCCACTAACGTCGCCTCTGGATGCCGATCTGGATTGGCACTGTAGAGACCATTTTTGTCGGTCAGAATAATCAACAAATCTGCGTCAATCAGATTGGCCACCAGTGCGGCGAGACTGTCGTTGTCACCAAAACGAATTTCATCGGTGACAACCGTGTCGTTTTCATTGACGATGGGCACTACGTTAAGCTGTATCAAGGTTTGTAGGGCACTGCGCGCATTCAAATAGCGCTGGCGATTGGCCAGATCGTCGTGATCGAGAAGGATTTGAGCGGTCAGCCGATCGAAGCGTTTAAAGCTGCTCTCATAGGTTTGAATAAGCCCCATTTGACCAACCGCTGCGGCTGCCTGAAGTTCGTGAATGGTGTCGGGGCGAGCCTTCCAGCCGAGCCTGACAATGCCCTCGGCAATCGAACCAGATGAGACCAAGACGACCTCAGCACCCTGCGCCAGCAGTTGCGCAATTTGTTCAACCCAGTCATCGATTGCATCGCGATCTAAGCCAGCGCCATTATTGGTCAGCAGCGCGCTGCCGATCTTAATGACGATGCGCTTTGCATCTTTGATAATCGCTCTGGTCATACTCGGCTACTCTGCGTAAACCACTTCAATATCGTGGTCGTCATCGTCGTCTTCGTCATCAAACTCTTCATCAAATTCTGCCCCCTCAATCTGTTGGCCGCCCAGGCGAGCTAGACGTCGAGTTTCAGCGAGTCCTTCAATGCGCTGTCGCGCTTCTGCCTGTATCTGTCTGCGTCGTGCTTCGAGTGCGTCGACCAGCGTCGGATCGATGCTCTCGCGATCACGATGACCATCAATATAATCCATTATCGCGGCACACAGCGCCTTGGTACCCTGCGCTGAGATCGCTGAGATGACAAATACTGGGCCCTGCCAGTTGAGCTGCTCAACCACGGCCTTGCAGGCGTCTTCAACCTCATCTTCAGGCAGCAGATCTGTTTTGTTTAACACCAGCCAACGGTCACCCTCGGCAAGCGTCGGACTAAATTTCGCCAACTCCTGCTCGATGACTGCCGCATTTTCTGCTGGTGTGGTGCCATCGTAGGGCATCATATCCACAAGATGCAGTAACAGGCGCGTACGAGTTAAATGTTTGAGGAAGCGAATACCCAGCCCAGCGCCCTCAGACGCCCCTTCAATAAGACCCGGAATATCAGCGACCACAAAGCTCTTATCACCGCTCATGCCGACGACGCCCAAATTAGGTACTAGGGTGGTAAAGGGGTAGTTCGCCACTTTCGGACGCGCTGCGGATACAGCGCGGATAAAGGTTGATTTACCGGCGTTGGGTAGACCCAGCAGCCCGACATCGGCGAGGACTTTTAACTCGAGTTTGATTTCTCGCAATTCGCCTTCACTGCCAGGCGAGGTTTGTCGCGGCGCTCGATTGACGCTGGATTTGAAGCGCGTATTGCCGAGCCCGTGAAACCCGCCCTGTGCCACTTTGAGTTGCTGACCGAGCTCGGTAAGATCACCCATCACATCGCCGGTCTCTTCATCGAGCACAGTGGTGCCGACTGGCACCTGGAGGATCAAATCTTCGCCACCGGCGCCGGTGCAGTCTGCACCTCGCCCCTGCTCACCGTTCTGAGCCCGAAAGTTGCGCGTAAAACGGAAGTCAATCAGCGTGTTGAGGCCTTCAGTGGCGATCAGAAATACGCTGCCACCATCGCCACCATCGCCACCATCCGGGCCGCCTCTAGGGATGTACTTCTCACGGCGAAAGCTCATGCAGCCGTTGCCGCCTTTGCCAGCCTGTACTTTAATTGTTGCTTCGTCGACGAATTTCATAGGGTCAGTTTACAGCTGCTGAGATTTGGTGTCATTTAGGAGGCGATGGGATATCTAAAAAAAATCGCCGCGCATAAAAAAAGCCCCACGTAGGGGCTTTCTTAACAAGAAATGGTATAAATCCTACGCGGATACCACTTCTGCATACTTACGGTTCTTAGGACCTTTTTGCACAAACTTTACGACGCCTTCAGCAGTCGCAAAAAGAGTGTGGTCTTTACCGATACCAACGTTGTTGCCCGGGTGGAACTTAGTGCCACGCTGACGAACAATGATGCTACCTGCGTTGATTGCCTGACCGCCGAAAACTTTCACACCGAGGCGTTTGCTTTCTGAATCGCGACCGTTACGAGTACTACCACCAGCTTTTTTGTGAGCCATTGCTATTTCCTCTGCGGATTAACCGGCGTTAATGCCAGTAATCTTAACTTCTGTATACCACTGTCTGTGGCCCTGTTGCGTGCGTGAGTGCTTGCGACGACGGAATTTAATAATATTCACTTTATCGCCACGACCGTGAGATATAATCTCTGCAGTCACCTTGCCGCCCTCTACCAGAGGGGCACCAATCTTGACTTCAGCACCTTCGCCGACCATCAAGACTTCTTCAAATTCGATATTATCACCAGTCGCTACGTCCAGCTTCTCAAGAAGAAGTGTTTCTCCCTCAACTACGCGATGCTGCTTCCCGCCACTTTTGATTACTGCGTACATGTTCTGCTCCAATTTATAGTGGCCGCATCAGTTAGTTAGCCGCCAGATTCCGTCGCTTATTATCCTGAAGCCAATAGCCCCTGCGAGAGGGCGGCAATTCTAATGGAACACCCCCCTGTTATCAAGTGTTATCCGAGCGAAAATGAGAGGAAATTTTAGCGCTCGATAAAGGCTGTCAGCGCAGCCAAATCAACGACGCATTGCGACCCGTTACTGGCTCGCGTCGATAGGAGTAAAAGCGTTGCGGATCAGAATAGGTACAGTATTCACCACCATAGACGCGGGTCACTCCAGAGGCCGCCAGTTCGGCTCGGGCCAGAGCATAGAGATCCGCCAAATACTTGTCTGCTTTAGATCGCTGCAAGGTAAACGCTGCCTCTATGGCTTGCTGGTGATGCCGATTTTGTGCGTTATCGAGGAATGCCTGTAACACCTCGCCGCCGACTTCAAATACCTGAGGACCAATGGCCGGCCCGAGATACGCCAATAACTGCTCTGGGGCCTGCTTAAAGGTCGTCACCGTTTTGCGCAATATGCCGCCACAGAGTCCGCGCCACCCTGCATGGACGGCCGCAACCTGACTGCCGGCACGATCACACAGCAGTACCGGCAGGCAATCGGCGGTTAGCACTGAACAAACAACACCAGTCTGGTCGCTATAACTGCCATCGGCTCGAGGTGTACCTGTGGCCTCTGGCGCGTAGGCTAGGTCTGTACCATGACATTGCTCCAACCACAGCGGTTGTGCCGGTAATTCAAGCGATTGGACTAGGCTCTCACGATTTACCAGAACATCCTCTGGGTTATCCTCAACGTGCAGCGCAAGGTTGCTGCGCTCGAAGGGCTCACGACTGCAGCCGCCTGTGCGCAGCGTTATCGCTGCAGCCACATTCGCGGGCGCCGGCCACTGGGGGGTTATGACATCGATTGGCATAAGCGTCTTCTCGCCTACTCTTGCACAAGCGCTGCTAACAGGCTCTGCATATCGTCGGGAAGTTCGCTATTCCAACTCATAAACTCGCCGCTGCCTGGATGCACTAAACCCAACTCACGTGCATGCAAGGCTTGACGACCAAAGTTCTGCAAGGTGTCTCTAAGCTGATCAGAAACACCTTTGTGAATGCGAAAACGGCCGCCATACGTTTCGTCGCCAACAATCGGATATTTGATGCTCGCCATATGCACCCGAATCTGGTGGGTGCGTCCGGTCTCGAGTTTTAGACGAATATAGGTGTGGCCAGCAAACCGTTCTAGCACTTTATAATGAGTGCGCGCCTCTTTGCCATCTCTGACAACAGCCATCTTTACTCGCTGCTTCGGGTGCCTGCCGATTGGCTGATCAATCACGCCGCCGCCAGTCATGACGCCACTGACGACTGCTTCGTACTCTCGACTGACGCTGCGTGCCTGTAACTGGGCCACTAGATCTGTATGTGCGGCAAGGGTTTTAGCAACTACCATCAGTCCGGTGGTGTCCTTGTCCAAGCGATGAACAATTCCCGCGCGCGGCACTGACTCAAGCTGTGGGCAGTGGAATAACAATGCGTTGAGCAGTGTACCCTGGCGGTTACCTGCTGCCGGGTGCACGACAAGGTTGGTCGGCTTGTTAATGATGATGATATGCTCATCTTCATAGACGATATTTAGCGCAATCTCTTCCGCATGCCAATCTCCCTCAGCCTTTAACTGAGCAGAAATCTCGATATTCTCGCCACCGAGCAGCTTGTGTTTTGCCTGCTGCTGTTGCCCGTCGACTTTCAGCTCGCCGGATTTAATCCACTGTTGCAAACGCGACCGCGAGTAATCTGCAAACAGCTCTGCGGCGATTTGGTCCAGCCTGCGACCACAGTCGTCAGACGACACAATAGCGCTTCGTTCTATATGGTTAATAAAATCACTCAATCGAGATAGCCTTAAAAAGGTAAAGTTTCTAAACGAATAAAGGTTGTATCAATACAACGCTGCTGGCCAAACTGTCTGGTCATACTTGTGCCGTTAAATGAAGCGCACAGATTGGTTTACAGCAGGCTGTGTGGTTAAATACTGTGCAACGCCGATGACGCTGTCGGCACTGGCCTCAGTGCATGGAATATTACATGAAAATCACGTCGATTATTTTGCTTATATTGAGTTTGTCTCTTACCTCTGGCTGCTCGTGGCTGGGATGGGGTGACGAGGAGACAACTGAAGACGAAACCGCAGGTTACACCGAGAAAGATTTTTACGAAAAAATTCAGACCAGCCTCAATTCCAGCAACTGGTCGATGGCAATCACTAATCTGCAGCTTCTGGAGTCACAGTTTCCCTTTGGCAAGTATGCCGAGCAGGCTCAACTGGAGTTAATCTACGCCCAGTTTAAATCTGCTGACTACGAGTCCAGCATTGCTTCTGCAGACCGATTTATTCGCCTACATCCGCAGCACCCAAATGTCGATTATGCTTTTTATGTCAAGGGGCTCTCTGAGATTTCACAGTCATCGGGCTTCTTTGATAGCTTTCTGCCGACTGATAATTCGATGCGCGATATTGGCACTGCTCGCAATGCCTTTGGCACGCTCTCGGAACTTCTCAATCGCTTTCCCAATAGCCCCTACTCTCCAGATGCTCGCAAACGCCTGGTCAATCTGCGCAATCAATTGGCGCGCGCCGAAATTCATGCCGCCAATTACTACTTTTCCAGGGGGGCTTTTCTCGCAGCCGCTAACCGAGGTCGCTTTGTGGTCGAAAACTTCCAACAGACGCCAGCCGTGCCTGACGGCCTTGCGGTGATGGCCCAGGGATACAAAATGCTCGGAATGGAAGGCTTATCGGATAACGCGATCGAGGTATTGGCCGCCAACTACCCGGAGCATCCTTCCCTAGATGAAGCCGGCGTCTTCGATTTTGATAAGCGTCTTGTCGGCAATAGTGATTCATTCCTCGGCAAAATTACCTTTGGTCTGATTGACCGGTTACAGCCTCCGGCATTTGACTCGCGTGCGATTTATAACCGCTCAGTGCGTGAATCAGAGCTTATTGCTGCCAATAACGAGAAAAAAGAAGAACCGCGCTCGATTTGGAACCGTATTTCCTTTGGTCTTATCGACTAACTTACTTACCTTTCGAGATTAGTTCAGAGCTTATGAACAAGGCAGCCATTATTCAGGAAATGCGGGTCCTCCCAGAGATCGATCCGCAATTTGAGATCGACCGCAGAACCACCTTTATCAAAAATCAGCTCACTACAGCCGGCTGTAAAACTTTGGTGCTCGGTATCAGCGGCGGCGTCGATTCATCGACCTGTGGTCGCCTCGCACAATTAGCGGTAGAGCAGCTCAATGCTGAGCAAGGCTGTGATAATTATCAGTTTATTGCCGTGCGACTCCCTTACGCGGTGCAGATGGATGAAGACGATGCGCAGATCGCTCTGTCCTTTATTCGCCCGAGCCAGAGCCTGACGGTCAATATTAAAGCCGGTGTTGACGGCATTCACGACAGTGTCTGTGGCACTCTGGCTGACAATGGACTGCATCCGCAATGCGATGCGACGACTGACTTTGCCAAGGGCAACCTCAAAGCGCGTGCACGTATGGCTGCGCAGTATGAAATCGCCGGCATTCTCGGCGGCTTGGTGATGGGCACAGATCATTCGGCAGAGAACATCACTGGCTTCTATACTAAATTTGGTGATGGCGCTTGTGATCTGGCGCCGCTGTTTGGGTTGAGCAAGCGTCAAGTGCGCCTGCTGGCCAAAACCATGGGGGCGCCAGACTCTTTAGTGGTCAAGACGCCGACTGCGGATCTGGAATGCCTGATGCCCCAGAAAGCCGATGAACAGGTTCTTGGACTGAGTTACGATGAAATCGATGATTTCCTTGAAAACAAAGCCGTCTCTAGGGAAACCGAGGAACGGTTAATTGCCATTTACACTAAAACTCAACATAAGCGTTTGCCGATAGCGACTGTATACGACTAACCTGCCCAAATAACTGATTGTGGGCCTCGGTGAGCGCCCTATGTTAGTTAACTCCAATTTGGATGGAGATTTCTCAATGCAGGAAGCAGTGCCCAACGACCACAACACATCGTCGGTATTACTTAAGTCTTACACTGGCTATCGAATATTTTTGTCCGTTCTGCTGCTGTGGTTAGGTCACCTAGACTCTACCCCCACATTCTTCGGCAGCAGTAATAACGAGCTGTTTTCCATCACCGCCTCGATCTATTGCGCCGCCAGCCTGATTAGCCTGCCGCTATTTCACCTACTACGCTGGCGCCCCGGTGAAACGCTGCTATTTGCTATGTTGCTGATCGATGTCGTGGCGATAAATTTGATGCTTTATAGCTCGGGCGGAATGGCGGAATCAATGGGCTATCTGCTGATGGTCACGGTTGCGGCATCTGGCATATTCCTCAACACTCAACTCGCCCTTTCAATCGCCGCAATTGCCAGTTTTATTCCCGTTTCTATTGCCCTGTCGGCATTTCTTCTCGCCGATGGCGGCCAAACACAGGTCGTGCGCAGCGGCGTGTTCGGCATTCTACTATTTGCCACTGCGGCGATATTTATCTTTCTCGCCAAACGGTTAACAGTTGTGCAGGAGTTGGCTAAAAGTGAGTCGCAGATAGCTGCACGACTGCAATATATCAATGATCTGGTCTTCAATAAGATGCTCACGGGAATTATTGTCTTTGATACAGACTTTCGGATCGAGCAACTCAATGAGAGAGCGTCTTTGTTACTGGGTTCCAGCAATGGCCAAAAGTTGCTCGCCCGCCATGACTCGCTTGAGCAGGTACCCGAACTGGTTTGCTACTATCACGACTGGAAAGCCAACCCACAGCGCCAGCTGCCGACTTATCAGTGCAAAAACTCCGATATTCCCCTGCAAATCAGTTTTAGTGAGATTCACAGTGACAAAATTGTCGACACTGTTTTATTTATTGAAGATGCACGCACCCTTTCCCAGCACGCTCAGCAACTAAAAAACAGCTCTCTTGGGCAGCTCACCTCAAGTATTGCCCATGAGATTCGCAACCCTTTGGGAGCCATTAGTCATGCCGCACAGCTACTCCATGAGTCTGGCCTTGCCAAAGCGGATCAGCAGCTGGTTGAAGTAGTGCTTCGTCATAGCACCCGAATGGACAAGCTGGTACGGGATGTTATGCAACTATCGCGGCAGAAGGTGCCGCGAATTAGCGTGACTAATATCTATGACAATTGTCTGCTCAGCAAGAGTCAGATTGAAGAGAGCAATCAGTTTAAAAATCCCTGCATCGAGATCGATAGTTCTGCTCAGTCTGTTGAGGCACCGTTTGATGGCAGCCAACTGCAACAGGTATTAGTCAATTTAATCAGCAATGCGCTGCGCCACTCGGAGAAAAATACCGGCGCGCCCTGGGTGAGTATTCAATTTGACTGCCAGCAGGACATGAATTTAACGATGTTAAAGATCTATGATCAAGGTGAAGGTATATCCGCAGAAAACAAAAATAAAATTTTTGAACCCTTTTTTACTACCGAGAAACAGGGTACCGGGCTTGGTTTGTATATTGCTCGGGAACTTTGTGAAATTAACTTTGCTACACTAAGCTATGTGTACAAGAGTCCGGCAGAGGGTTATTTTAAAATAGTGTTTTCTGATCCGGCCAAGCTACTGCCAAGGAATGCAGAAAATGACCAAAACCGTTCTGATTATTGATGATGAACTGGATTTACGCCAACTTCTCAAGCTGACACTCGCTAAAATGGGCATTGGCGCGATCGCGGTGGAAACGGTTGCCGATGCTAAGGTCGAGTTAAAGCAACACATCTTTGATCTCTGTTTAACTGATATGCGGCTGCCCGATGGCAACGGTCTCGATCTGGTCGCCTATGTGCAGAAACACTACCCACAACTACCTATCGCTGTCTTAACAGCATACGGCAATGTCGAATTGGCGGTTGAAGCGCTTAAATTGGGCGCATTTGACTTTCTCTCCAAACCTATAGAATTGTCTCGCCTGCGCAGCATGATTACCAACGCTCTATCATTGCCAAGCACGGCAGGTGCCGACGACCCTTTAAAGACACCTCTGCTACTTGGCGAATCACAGCTGATGCAACATATTCGTCAACAGATCAGCAAAGTGGCACGCAGTCAGGCGCCAATGTTTATTAGCGGAGAGTCCGGTACTGGCAAAGAGTTGGCTGCGCGATCGATTCATCAGCAGAGCCCCCGAGCTAAGAAGCTATTTGTGCCGATTAACTGTGGCGCCATTGCGAGCAATTTAATGGAATCAGAGTTTTTTGGACATCAAAAAGGTAGCTTTACCGGTGCCATTGAAGACAAACAGGGGCTTTTTCAGGCAGCCTGCGGCGGCACATTGTTTCTCGATGAAGTGGCTGACCTACCCCTGGCTATGCAGGTCAAATTACTCCGAGCGATTCAGGAAAAACGTATTCGACCGGTGGGCTCCGAGAGTGAAATTGATGTCGATGTGCGACTGATCAGTGCCACCCACAAGAATCTTCAGGATGCGGTAATGGAGGGAACCTTTCGCAGCGATCTCTTTTATCGACTCAACGTTATCGATATTCATATGCCCAGCCTGCGACAGCGCCCCGAGGATATCGAACTGCTGACTAAACAATTTCTCCAGGCACTCAAGCATAATGGAAACACCATTAGGCTCTCCAGCGAGGCGCTCGATGCGCTAGGCCATTACAGCTTCCCCGGCAATGTACGTGAATTGGAAAATATACTCGAGCGCGCGGCCACGCTGTGTGAAAACAACTATATTGAGGCCGCAGATCTTAAGCTTAATCTCGACAGTGGAAATCAAGACCAAATCAAGCCGCCATTATTCGCGCAACAGTCGATGCCAATTAACTCTCTGGATGATCACCTTGAGGAGGTCGAAAAAGAGATTCTGCTCGATACGCTCGAACAGTCGCGGTGGAACAAAACCGAGGCAGCAAAGAAGCTAGGCATCAGCTTCCGTTCTATACGCTATCGTCTGCAAAAACTCGGGCTAAACGATTAGCGGTCGATTTCACTAATAGACCGAGCGTAATTACTCAACGCTATTTATCATGCTTGGTGTACCACCAAACCCTGCGTCGAACTCCGAGCGGTTCGCCTTCAGTATCCTCGGCATGAAACCCAAACATCACACCGCTAATAGCCTTCTCCTCTGTTGTACAGTTGCCATCAGCATCGCAACTCTGCACATCGACGATAACCATGAAGCCAACAGGCGGAGGTAAAAACCCACCCCCCTGCACGGTAATATAGTTTTTTTCGCCAGGCGCCTTTCCCAACACAGCAAATGGATTGATTTTATAAATCCGCGCTTCACCAAGATTAGTGCAGGAATTATTTTGTCCGGGAAGATTGGTTGCCAAGGTGGTCACCTGATTAGTCGTTAGCGCCGAGGTGACCACCTTCTCGCCAGCTTCAAGCGCCAGATACCAACCTTTAAGAAACTTGCTATCAGCGGTGATATCGGCATCCGGATCAAACGCTTCGGTACTCCCCGAGACCGCTGTGCCAGCAGCCGCAAGATTAGCTTGAGTTAGAGTCACTGTCGACATCGATGACGTGGCTTGATCATAATCACGATAGAACACAAGGTAATTTTGCACGCTTGTATCCACCGGCTTTTCGCGGTTACCTGATCCAATTATGACCATGTCATAGTTACCATCTGGACTCTCGACGACATCGGGTGCATTGAGAAATCGCTGCGCTGATGTCGAGAACTTAAACAGCCGAGTCGCTTTCCAATCAGCGACATTGGAACTGGCAATATCAAGGCGCCATAGCTGACCACCGGTATCGCCAAAATAAACGCGGTCAGAGTAGCCATTGCCATCACGATCTATCACCGCGAGATCCGATGGCACGCTAAAGGTCATATTGGCCTCATTGAGCACATGGCCCGCCGCATTGGAGACCGAGCCTGAGGTGACCTGCCAGAGATCTTCGCCTGTTAACGCATCAACAACGATCACACCGCGCCCCTGAGTCCGCACTCCCGTGCCACTGTCATCGACATCGGGGTCGTATCCCAACCCCATAATCAGTGCGACCTTATCTTGGCTACCTATCTTGAGTTTACTGATAACCGGCTTAGACCATGTCTGCCCCAGTTCGCTAAAGCCATTGTCCGCAGCGCTTTTGCGCCACTTAATGATGGGCAGCTCCGGGTCAGTGACGTCAATCGCATAGAGCAGCGCGCCGCCGCGTCTGGCAGTAAGATAGATCGTGGCACTGGTCACTGTATTGTCGCTGTCGTAGACCACATAGCTGCCCACAGAGCCATCAAAAAAGTAGGGCTTATTAGCAAAGCTGCCGGTCAATGTGGTGTTGTCATAAAGCACTTTGAGTTGCGAAAAATGCTCGGGGGCTGTGAATGCCCAGACCTCTTCACCATCCTCAGAACTACTGTTCTCAGTCTTTTCAATGATGCCGCCTTTTACTGCATGGAACATGCCATCGTTGGAGCCATAGAATACATAGGGCCCTGTGCTAGCGCCGTAATTGATCACCACAGGCTGTGAGTGGATAACATCACCATGGACATTGGGACGGATATCAGTGGTATCTGTCGGGTCGTCATTATCGGCATCTTCGAGATCAATACCTTTTGACCAATTGATGATGTCATCCATTTCATCGTTGCTCGCCGCATTGAAATCGGCAAAAGTGAGGTTACTATTCGAGGTGTTAAAATTTTCTAAACTACTGCAACTGCCGGTGCAGGTATAGACAGTGTGGCCTGTTCCGACGTATTGGCGCAATCCCTGCGCTACGCCGCCACGCTCGACTTCCTTGCCATCTGGGTTGTCACTCACACTGCCAGTCTCAGCGCCACGGCTTACTGATAGCGTCGGTATATTGGTCCAGTAAGTGCTGGATGCGGTCCAAAAGCTGCGTGCTAGGGTTTCAATAAAGCCGGTTCCGGCGTCTTCCGCGGCCACGCCATCGGCATCGACCAAAATTGGCTTGCCGGTAATCGCATCCAGTCCAATTTGATAGAGCTTAAGGTTACCTGCCCAGCGTGGTTGCTGGGAGGGGCGAAAGATGCCCATATAGATCTGATTTTCATTAGTGCCTTTTATATTGACTGAGACCGGTAAACTGACCGCCGCAAAGACACTGTTTTTTTCGAGAATATCGTCGATCACATCGCTGAGAGCGGTAGCCAATGTGTCAGCGTCGGAAGCAACCAGATAGTCGCCACCTCCGACGCCCTTCGAGGCGTTATACATCAAGGCATGTTTTGAGGCCGCCGGCTTGGTGAGACCAAATTTTTTGTAGTCCTCGGCATCGTTGAGAGGATCGTATTGCTTGCCACTAGAATTAGTCGCGTCGAAAACATCCACCGCATAGACCGAGACATTTTGCTTGCCATCTATATCCTCATTGACATCGTTGTTATTTAAATAGCGGGCATATTCATCTAACCAGCTCGCTTCTTCTCCAGAATGAAAACCTGTTGAGAGTGGGTCGCCGACAAATACTCCACCAAGTGCATCGAGTTTTGATTCAGCGACATTGTTCTCACCGCTATCGGGGCCGCCGTTGGAAACAAATAAAATATAATTATTGGCGCATGCCCCATCCGCAATCGGGCTAATGTAGGTGCTGCCACTAAACGCATCTGGATCAAAACCATCCGGGTTGGAGGAAGATTGTGCTGCGTCTTGTTGGCCGGCTGCATAGAGTTTCCCTGCAAACCACAGATAGGCTTCATTAAAGGCTAAAGCCATAGGGGCGTTATTGGTTTTTGGCAGATTTTCTGAGCCATAGAAAAGCGTTTCATCAAACCCTGCTGCGCCCCACTCCATGGACAGTTGCGCGCGACACGCCTCTAGATCCGCATCACCCCCTCCCTTGCCTTTAAACGAATCTTCTCCGCAGTAGAGCCGTGCCTTAATCTCATCTATATCGGCATCACTGGCCGATTCAATTTTCAGAAAGGCTTGGATCGCTTTCCCCCCTTTGGGAGAGTTGCCGCTGGAATAAACCATTATACCGAGATTGATACCAGGGAAATCGGGGCTGTCGGCAAAGCGTTGTTTGAGGCCATCGAGAAATTTAAACAGTGCTTCGTGCATAATCTGCTGCTTGGTAACACCATTAGAATTGCTGTTCCAGTTAGCAGAATTATCCAGCACGAACAACACATTGGGTGCGGCAACATTTTCTGAATTGGCACGAAAAATATCGATATCGGCCGCAGAAGACCAAATAGAAAGAAACATCATTAATGCCACGATTAATAGCGTTGAGTGGAATGTAGATGTTCGTTTCATTACTTGGCCTCCTGGCTTGTCAAACGGGGCAATAGCCCTCAAGGTATCTGAATTTAAATCCTTCGATAATAGTCGATGATGCACCCGAGACATTGTCGGTGACGCTGACATCGGCCTCCCAGTAATACTCTGGATGGCAGGGCGCGGAACTCCCCTCGAGCAACGAGCAGCCAGCTGGCGTAGCTTGCAACAGGCATTGCAGACTGTTCACGGTCACCACCATACCGCTGGAGACATTGCTTGGAAATGACAGTGTGAAATTACCATCACCATCCAGATAGCTGGCGTTATTAATATAATAATCGAGATCGCTAAGCAGATAGTTAATCGAGTTCTGCGCGGCCTGCTGCGCTTCCTGCTGGCGCTGCTGGCTCTGTAGCAGCTGCAGATTAATGTTCGTCGATGTAATCGTCGATACACCCAGCGTGGTTAGCACCAGTAGCATAATCAGGGCAACAATCAAAACCGCGCCTCGGTGCGGGTTTCTGATTGCTCGAGAACAGCTGAATAGAGGCTGCTTACTCATAGTCCAGTCCTTTTAATGCTGACATTGGTCAGTCGCGCGACACTGCTAAATAAACGACGCTTCTTGCTATCGCTGAAGGTGATACCAGCCTTGTCGGCATAAGAATAGGTTTTTGCGTCATTCAAACCCGGGGCGTTATGGGTGCTGCTTAGCAATAAAAATATTTTTACTGACACCACATCTTCCCACTCTGCTGCTGAAGCCGGAATTTCAACAAATGCCGGGTTACCACCCTCTGCATTGGCAATGCCATCACCGGATCGATCAATACCGTAGACTACCTGGAAATCATCCACCCCCTCGACCAGAGGTTCAGGTGAATAGGCGCCATTGATCAGGCTTAGACGGTTAAACACATTGTCGTCGTCGACATAGTAAATATCTTGGTGGTACTCACGAATGGCGGCAACGGTTGTGTCATCTTTTTCCAGCAGGGTGAAATTGGCACTGTTGGCGCCTGTATCCAGCACCGAAGCGGTCACCGTCTCTTGTAGATAGTGCTGATTGGCTCTAAGGCCCGCTGTGCTATTAACCGACGTGGTATCCACACGACGAATCAATAATATATCTGAGCCGGTTAGCAGAACGTCGCCATTGCAGGCTGTAGCGCCAGCGGTCACATTGTCCGCTCCCCAGAGCGGGAAGGTCATGCCATTAATAAGATCGCCAGTGTTCAAATCTGTGCACTGATTCGGCTGTGCCGTTGCGCCACTGCTGTAATTTTCTAGGCGTCCATAGAACCCGGCCAGTTGCAGTTCACCACTTAACAGCTTGGTGAGATAACGACCATTTTCAACCATCTCGCTGCTCAGCTCGAGCTCTCTACTGATGCGCGAGGAGTTTAAGGTCACATCCAGAATGGCCCATGACAGAACAATACCAAGCGCCACGGCAATCAATAGTTCGACCATGGAATATCCAGACTGCCGCTGAGTGGCTCTATCGCTGTATCTGATCATGCCTAACTGTCCAGTGTCGGCGGTTGCACCACATAGGTCACTGCACGGCGCAACTTGCTACTTGCGCCGCCGTAACTTGTAGCACCGCAGTTTGTGCTGGTCGGGGCGATGGTTTCAACCAGCCCCTGCCAGACCACGGAAATGGTATAGGTTTCATTGACATCGTCATAGATAATGCAGCCGCGCGCATTGAGCAGTCCGCCGACGCTATTGCCATCAATCACTTCGCCGCTGCCCTTTAACAGATCGCTCCACTCATTGACTGCAGCGATCACCTGAGCCTGTGTTTCTGCGGTGCCATAGCTTGAGCAGGTATAGGAAGCGTAAAAGCCGGTTCCGACCTCAACTGCGGCCAACCCATAGCATCCCCGAGCCAGAGGATTTGATCGAACCTGATCGACCATATAGTCGACAAGGTTTAGCGCGTAGACACGCTGATAGACTTCAAGCTGAGCCTTTTGCGCGCGATTCTGCAACGACGCATAACCGAGCAAGCCAACGGAAAATACCAACAGTGTAATCAGCACTTCAATCATGCTAAAACCACCGATATTGCGCCGTTGAGACCGAGCTATAAATCGATTATCAGTCATACCAGCTAGCATTTTTCTGCCCCAGATGATTGACCGTTAAAGTGTCGCTATCCGCCTGCGGCGTGCCACTTTTGGGCGCAGCCTGAAGCGTGAAGGTCGGTGGCGAGGCGCTGTTGTCGACCGCGCTGATGGTCACGGTGTAATGGTCGCTAACTCGAGCAATAGGCGTCGTGCCGAGAGCTGTCAGTGTAGTGGCGTAAGTGCGTGTATCGAGAATAAATTGATGCTGTAGGCTTGAGACTTCGAGTAGATATTGTTGCGCAGCAGCGCGATTATTGCGCACTATGTGCTGCTGATAACTGGGATACGCAACTGACGCCAGGATTGCGACAATGGCGACCACAATCATTAATTCAAGTAGTGAAAATCCTTTTACTCTCTGTCTTTGTTCCATCATCCCCAATCCACTCCATCCCTGTTACCCCGATCCGCTATCAGACAGGTCCGACGCCTGACACAGATGGGTTGTGTTACTCATGCTCCGACTGTACGTATCTCAGTCGCAAAGAAAAGTCGACGCCGATTAACGTTAGTAAATATCCGACTAACGTTATGCAAACCGACTAACATTGTTCACGCTAACTAGCTCGCATGGCACTCTATTTTTGCGCCCCCGGAATCGTCGTAGCCATCGCCATTGGAATCACTGGATAATCGAATACGGCCGCTGCGAAAAACAATTACCCGACGCCCATAATCGACGCTCTGATTGGCCGAACATACCTCAAAATTGCCAGACTCTAGTGCTTCGCCATTGCCTGCAAAACGCATAAAGTCTCGGCCAAAGGAAGCGGATAGTTGCAGTTCTATGGAATTGATATCAATTTCCTGCTGCAGAGTTTCTCCCACCGATAAATCGTTGTCGCCATTGTCATCGCGGAATATCACCAACCGCAGGCCACCACTGGCGACACAGCTGTTTGCTGCATCCACCGTGCAGACTGTCCACACCTGGTGCTGCGACAGCGCAAGCCCACGCGCTAATTCCAGCGCGTTGCGCACCTGAACCGTCTTAAGGCTGACCGCGCGTTGCTGAGCAAAACGGGTAAATGAAGGCACAGCAACGGCTAACAAAATTGCTGCGATGGCGATGGTGATCATTAACTCGACAATAGTAAACCCACGCGAGGTGGCAAAGCGGTTCATCCCTAAACTCCTGACGGCAACGCTAAATCACAGCTATTAGCCTAGTTTTTTTAACATGCCATTAAAGGATAGCAGCTAATCGGAGCTCGTCTAATTTAGTGTCGCGCAAGTGAGATTGAATCGATAGTAATCCAGTTAGCGGAGTTGCGCCTATGATTCAGCTCCAGGGGAATGGACTATTGGAGACTGGGTGCAGTTTGCCTTCAATGTAGCGCGAGAAACGAAATGGCTCTAGCAGGTAAGAGCTATCACCACAGATATCACTGGCGACCAGCTTGCCGACTCCAATCATTTTGTAACCATGATTGGAGTCGGCAATCATATAGCAGTTGTGGTGGAACACATCAAAGACCGGAAAGCTATCCGGCGTAAACGCACCGATGCCACCGGAGGGTTCGTTTTTATACATTGCCATGGTGCCGGAAAAACGCTTCTGACAATGTGCCAGCGCCGATACCCACATATTGGCAAAATCTTCGCCGACAATAAACTCTGGAGATTCGGGACCATAGGGGTCTACGGCAACCGCATGCGCTGGCTTGTCGACAATAAAGGGGGCAGCACCACCCTGTATCCCATTGAAGTGAAAGTCGGGCTTGTAATAGATGCCCCACATTTTGTCAGTGATCAATGAACCATCAACGTCTGAGTAGAGTGGTGCATCGGTATCGACATGAATTACTGGAGGCATTCTGCCATCATTGGTTTTTTGTAGATTGGGGTCGACACCGAGTGTGCCTTCTTGCAATGACCAGTAAATCCACATGGGAATATCATCGGCAATTACACCGCTGTGCGGGTTTTTAATGCTGATGGTGCTGGGCATCTGCAGCATATCCCAGAACTGCTTTGCCCAAGGACCAGGAGCAATTACCACATAGTCACAGGCAATATCGCCACGGTTGGTTTGCACTGCTGTGATCGCACCTTCGGTGTCCTGAGTAAACCCTCGCACCGTCACGCCACCGACAATTCGAACTCCCTCGGCCTGAGCTTTAGCTGCTAGCCCCTCCAGTGCCTTGCTGTTATTGGCATAGCCTCCAGATTTTTCATGCAGCACCGAGGTAATACCCTGAGCCTGCCAGTCATCAAACAGACCACGCATGTAATCTGTACAGTCTCTGGCGCCCTCAATAAAGGTCGATGCATAGCCAATGGCTTGTTGCTGCTGATAGATAGAGGCGACATCGTCGTGCATCGATTCGCAACTGATCTGCATATAGCCCACCGGATGATAACTGTAAGCCTCAGGATCACTCTCCCAGATATTGACGCTGTGAGCCATTAACTCACGCATCGCCGGCTGGAAATAATTATTCCGAATCACTCCGCAGGCAATGCCAGATGCTCCCGCACTAATGCCGGTTTTATCAATAACCAAAATATCACGTCCATCGCCCCTGCCCCGCGCTTTGAGTTCAAGAGCAAGATGATAAGCAGTGCTGAGGCCATGAATACCGGCACCGACAATGACGTAGGGAGACTGGCTAGTGAGTGCAGAAGACATCGCATTTCCTTTAACTGGGGACCTGTTATTAGGATGATAGTGAGTGGCGCAGACGGTGCCGTCAATGCTCATAAGTAAGTCTTATACATTAACAGGAAGTCGCTTATGAGTAGCAGCGGCGTGAAATAATGCACTAAACTGGCGGAATAATAATTAGATCCTTTTGCCTGACTTTAGAGGGGTGATCATGTACGACTCGTCAACGCAAATTCCGACCATTGATTTAGAGACTGTCGCTAAGCCTATTTCCTCCGCAAGGGGCATGCCTGGCTCGACTTATACCGATCCACGATTATTTGCTTTTGAGCGCGATAAGGTGCTCGGAAAGACTTGGGCAGGGCTCGCCTTCGCATCGGAATTGCCATTAAATGGCAGCCTGCTACCGGTTGATTTTATGGGTTTGCCGCTGCTGATCACGCGCACTCATGAAGGCGATATCAATGTCTTCCACAATGTCTGTAGTCATCGCGGCATGATGCTGGTATCAGCCGCGCAGGATCAGTCCCGAGGCGTTCGCTGCCCCTATCACTCGTGGTTTTACGACCTCAATGGCGTGCTCAAAGCAACACCTCAAATCGGCGGATCAGGCGTCCATGTACTAGAGGATTTTTCCTGTGCCGAGAATAATTTAAAACCCGTCCGCTGCCACCTATGGATGGGGGTTATTTTTATCAATCTGTCCGCTGATGCCGAAGACTTCGCCGATTTTATCGGACCTTTGGAAGCGCGCTGGGCACCCTTTATGGGACCCGCCGGCGTCTCACAACTCACGGTTCCATCTGCGCAGGGGCCCATTGCTATCGAAGTGGCTGCTAACTGGAAACTGGCGGTAGAAAACTATTGCGAAGCCTATCATTTGCCCTGGGTACACCCTACCCTCAACAGCTACTCGCCGCTGGACCAGCACTACAATATCGTCGCGGCGAAAAATATGTCTGGCCAGGGCAGTTATGCCTACACTCTGTGTGAAGTCGCCGGTACTGAACTGCCGCAGTTTGAGCGCTGGCCGGAAGATAAGATACGCCACGCAGAATATATGTCACTCTACCCCAACGTGCTTCTAGGACTGCAAGTGGATCACGCTTTTGCGATGATTTTGCAACCAGTCGCCGCCGATAAAACCATTGAAAAACTGCAGCTTTCCTATCTAGCTGACGGCGCCGAGAGCAATCAATATCAGGTCAGTCGTGACGCCGTTACCGAGAGCTGGCAGCAAGTTTTTGGCGAAGATATCTTTGCCGTCGAGGGGATGCAAAAGGCGCGTCACTCACCGGGCTTTACCGGCGGTGTCTTTTCTCCGATTCAAGATGTCCCCAGTCACCACTTTCACGGCTGGGTGGCAGAACAATATCAAGCCGGACAAGATCAATGAGCGAGCCAAAAAACCATTGGAAAAACTTTATCGCTGGCCAATGGGTTGATAGCGTTGAAACGCTGGCAATTGCCAATCCAGCCACAGGAGAGTTTTTTGCCACCATTGCCAGCGCTAATTTGAATGATGTTGACGCCGCCGTGATCGCCGCACGCAGCTGCGTCAACCAAGGACTATTAAGCAACTGTCGACCTGCTGAACGCACAGCACTTATGCTGCGCATCGCCGATGAAATCCGCGCGATCGCCGAGCATGCCGCTGAGTTGGTTGTTTTAGAGAATGGTAAGCGCCTCAAGGATGCCAAAGACGAGCTGGCTGAGGCGGCTCGCTATTTTGAATACTACGCCGGCATGGCCGACAAAATCGAAGGGACATCCATTCCTCTGGGCTCAGACTATGTCGACTACACAGTCTACGAGCCACAGGGCATCTCGGTGCAGATTGTGCCGTGGAATTTCCCGGTCTCCATCTGTGCTCGCTCTTTGGCACCAGCACTGGCCGCAGGTAATGCCGTGATTGTTAAGTCACCCGAACTGACACCCCTAGCGATCACCTGGCTGGCGACCGCCTGTCAACGCGCCGGATTACCCCCCGGAGCGCTTAGTATTCTCTGTGGTGACGGCCCAACCATTGGTGGAGCACTGGTGGCACATGCCGACATTAACCAGATTGTTTTTACCGGCTCAGTGCCAACCGGCCGCACGATCTTGCACGCTGCCGCAGAGCGCGCGGTGCCATCAGTAATGGAGCTGGGCGGCAAATCCGCCGCTGTCGTCTTCGCCGACGCCGACTTGGATCAGCTCATCGATAGCGTCTACTGGGGCATCTTCTTTAACGCCGGCCAGGTCTGTTCTGCCATGTCGAGATTATTGGTAGAACGCAGCATTTATGAGCAGGTCATAGAGCGAGTCCGTGATCTAGCCGCTGGATTGACGCTGGGACCGGGAATAGACAACTCTGATCTGACACCGCTTGCCTCTGCCACACAGCAGCAACAGGTTTTACAACACTGCAATCGGGCTGTTGCACAAGGTGCACAACTCATAACAGGTGGGAAAATCCCCACGTCGATGCCTGGCTATTTCTTTGAGCCAACGATATTTTGCGGTGTCAGCGCCGAGATGGATCTGTTTCAGCAGGAAGTCTTCGGTCCGGTAATCGCGATAACACCTTTTGATACAGAACAGCAGGCCTGGGAGTTGGCCAACGGCACCGAGTACGGATTAGTTGCCGGCATTTTTAGCCAAAATCTCAATTGTTGCCTGCGTGGAACCCGCGCGTTGAAAGCGGGCCAAGTATTTGTGAATGAATGGTACGCCGGTGGTGTTGAGACACCCTTTGGCGGGACAGGCCTCTCGGGGTTCGGCCGCGAGAAAGGACAAGAGGCGCTCTACAGCTATGTGCGCAGCAAAAACATTGCCATGCGGATTGCTGCAGGCTCTGCCTGATAACCAGTTTTACCCGGTCGAGACCAACGGAAAATAATGTTAAGGTGGTGTCCAAATGAAACATGGCGGCTTATGCGCCGGCAGCTTTGTTGCTAAAGGCTCAGAAAAAAACCTGATAATAATTTAATAACAACAACGGGGGAGAGCAAGCTTGGATGATTCACTTAAGACACAATCAGACGTAGCAATTACTACTGAGGACGTCGGATTTTATGCCGGCTTCAATCGCATTGTTGCATTGTTTCCCAAATTGCTTATCGGCGCACTTATTGTCTGGGTAGGCTCCTCACCCTCTGCCGCAGGCGATATATTGCTTGAAGCACAAAACTGGTCAATCGCTAACTTCGGTGGCTGGTATATCTTTGTCACAGCTTTTTATACTCTGGTTTGTCTGACTTTAGGCCTCTGGCCGCGCACGGCAAATGTCAAACTGGGTAAGCCCGATGATCTGCCTGAATTTTCCATGTTTACTTGGCTATCGATGATGTTTGGCGCCGGCATCGGGATCGGTATGTTGACCTACTCGACTGCCGAACCGATTTTCCATTTTGCCGCCAACCCTGACACCATCCAAAACCTGTCTAACGGATTGGATGCGGACAATGCACGCAATGCCTTCAAATGGGCTATGTTGCACTACGGACTGACACCGTGGGCCTGTTATGGGGTGGTGGGTATTTCACTGGGATACCTGTCATACAACCGTGGATTGCCTCTAACGACGCGCAGTGCGCTGCAACCACTGTTTGGCCGTGCCATGTCGAGCTCTCTTGGGCACATTGTCGATATCGTCGCTATTGTTGCGACCATTGTCGGCCTCAGCGTGACCATCGGCTATGGCGTATCACAGCTTGCCTCAGGATTTTTTAATATCACTGGCGCGGAATGGCTCGTCGGCGAAGGTGGCAAGCCGACACTCACAGCACAACTCCTTGGACTGATCTTGATTGTCAGTGCCTCATGCCTGTCAGCGATGTCAGGCTTACAGCGGGGTATCAAGTGGTTGTCCAATATCAATATGGCACTGTCGGTATTTTTGATCGCTTTTTTTGTTTTGTTTGGCGCTACCTTGTTTGCCTTCAAAGCATTCTTCTACACCATCTGGGACTATTTAATGGCACTGCCGGCGATGTCGACAACCGTCTGGCAAGGTAGCGACACTGAGACCGCCACGGCGCTTAAAGATTGGCAGGGTGCCTGGTCGATATTCTATTGGGCCTGGTGGATCGCGTTTGCTCCCTTTGTCGGTCTGTTTTTAGCGCGAGTCTCCAAAGGCAGAACCATTCGTGAATATGTGATTGGCGCGATGATTATTCCCTCTCTGGTCTGTTTGGTGTGGTTTGCCTTTATCGGCGGGACAGCTATTGATCTCGAACTGAGTGGCGTCGCCAATGGCGCGATCGTCAATGCCGACATTTCTGCGCAGCTATTTGCAACCATCAATCTGATTCTGTCACCGGAGCTTGCCGTGGCCCTCTCGGTGGTGATTGTTATCTTGCTGCTGACCTTTCTAGTGACCTCGGCAGACTCCGGTATTCTCATCATTAACACCCTCGCCTCGGGCGGAAATCAGAACCATAAAAGTCCGAAGCATGTGATGATTTGGGGCGTGATATTCTCGGTGTTGATCGGCGTGTTATTAGCCGCTGGCGGCATGGATGCGCTGCGTTCGGTAATGATTGTCGGCGCCCTGCCGTTCTCGGTTGTGATGGCACTGATGGCGGTATCGCTGGTCAAGACTTTGGTCGCTAAAGAAGGATAGAGAAACTTTCATCGATTAAAGAAGTTGGCACGACGGTGGCGGTTGATTGCTCAACATTTGTTACGTAATAAATAATTAGCTAGTTATACTAATCTAAAAAGTCATAAAAAAGGATCAAATAAAATGAAGAATTTAGGTGTTTTGTTAGGCGTGAGTCTCCTTGCTGGCTGTGTGAGCAACCAAAGTATTCAAACAGTGCAGGTTGGTGATAGTGATAAATCATGTGATGCCATTAGAAGTGAGCTGGCTCAGTTAGGTGCAAAATTTGAAGACGTAAAAGATGACTCAGGCTTAACAGGAAAAAATGTTGGTCTTGCTCTCGTTTTTTGGCCAGGCATCATTGTCAACGAAGTCAGAAGTAACAAAAATGAAGACTCAGTTGATTCTCGAATTGCTCACTTGACTAATATTTACAATGACAAATGCACAGGTGATAAGGCAAATAATAGCTCTCAAACCCTCAAAGAAAAACTAGTCGAACTAAAAGCGATGCTAGATGAGGAGTTGCTTTCTGAAGAAGAGTATAACCTTGCAAAGAAAAAAGCACTGGAAAACAATTAAGGAAAGTCATGTAGTGAGGGCTATTTAGCCCTCCTATCTTCTCAGTAAAATTTGCCTCCAAGTATCCCTGCAGCACCAGTAAAAATCACTCAGCAGCCGCGCAAGAAAATAGGCGTTTATAACTCTCACGAAGAAGCCCTGTTAACGTAGGCTTTTCTAAAAACCGTGTCTGATGTACTTAGGCAGGTATAGTAACAATAATAAGCGCTACGCAGACTTCACATTCACCTAAGTCGACGCCCCCTTGAGAGCTGTGAAGGTGGCAAAATTTTGGCAGAAATTGACGCTTATAGCGCTAAAAAGCCCCTGCAGTCTAGTGATCGCAAGGGCTTTGAAAGACGATTGGTACGACCGAGTGGACTCGAACCACCGACCCCCACCATGTCAAGGTGGTGCTCTAACCAACTGAGCTACGGTCGTACTGAAACCTACTTCTTTCTCGTCTGAACTAATAAACGCACGCTTCAGACTTGAAAGGGCGGCTAATATAGCGGTGGTGTCGAGGAAATTCAAGACAATTCAGGCTACAGTTAAACAGATAACAACATATCGCTAGTTAGCGCTTATGGAAAGCGGATTTCGACAATAGTCTACAAGGATTTTACATGCTTCAACCCGTTATTCTTGCCGGCGGCTCAGGCACCCGCCTGTGGCCGCTTTCTCGGCAACTCTACCCGAAGCAGTTTTTGCAGTTAGTTGGCAACCAGACCATGCTGCAATCAACTATCGCGCGATTAGAGGACCTAGATTGTGCGCCAGCGATTATTGTTTGCCATGAAGATCATCGGTTTATAGTAGCCGA
>Ga0075467_10000471_pt1 | contig 32048 bp, 31 predicted proteins | sample DEB08_DNA_9_FD_75067 | JGI IMG/M metagenome (GOLD analysis project Ga0075467, IMG submission 75067) | Aqueous microbial communities from the Delaware River and Bay under freshwater to marine salinity gradient to study organic matter... | ecosystem: Environmental > Aquatic > Marine > Coastal ... | reverse complement strand
GCATCGACGACGGCGGCCGCGCGTGAATAGGACCGCAGGCGCGACGCTTCGTCTGGCGCAGTGCCCGTCAGATAAAGTTGCAGGCCATCTGCGTGGACGGCCACCCAATCCATCCCGGCCTCGCGCATGGCGAACGCAACAGCCTCGGTCGAGCGATCTTCGATCTGTTGCGCGGTAATGATCGCGGCGGCCACGCTTAACGTGGCGGCAACCGCAAAGGCCGCGATACCCAAGATGAGTTGATGTTTCTTCATCCGAGAACGATTACCTGCTGCACGGTTGTTACCCGGGTTATCGCCTTGTGCGGCGGTGTTCAATCACAGCAGCGCCGCAGCGGCGAAAAACAGCGCGACCAGCAGTCCGGTATTGCGATTGGACCGGAACAGTCGCAGGCAGACATCGGCGTCGTCGATCTTGAGTTGCCCCAGTTGCCACGCCATGTGCCAGCCCATTGCCCAAGCGCCGCCCACCGCCAGCACCATTGCAAGCATATTGCCGCCGGGGGCCAGTGCCACGATGGCGGCGGCGGTCATCAGCACCACGCTTGCCACCATGAACCCGCGCAACCATGGGACTGTTGCGGCGCCAAACAACCGGGCCGTGGACTTCACGCCGATCAGGGCATCGTCCTCGGTATCTTGGTGTGCATAGATCGTGTCGTAAAATAACGTCCATGCAATGCCTGAGAGGTAAAGCAGGACGGCGGGCCAACCCAGTGACCCTTCATGTGCCGTCCATGCCAACAGAGCGCCCCAGTTGAACGCCAGCCCCAGAAAGACCTGTGGCCACCAAGTGAACCGCTTTGCAAATGGATAGATCGCGACTGGTACCAGCGCCACGATACCCAGAATAATGGCGTTGAGGTTGAAGCTCAGCAAGATCACCAGCGCAATCAGGCATTGGACCATCAACCACAAGAACGCCTGTCTGACGGTGACCTGCCCGGATGGGATGGGGCGGCTTTTGGTACGCGCCACGGCGGCGTCAAAATTGCGATCGGTGATATCGTTCCAAGTGCAGCCCGCGCCCCGCATCAAGAAGGCCCCGATAGCGCACCCGATGACGATCCAGCCGTCGAACAGACGCAAGCCAGCGGGATCAGCGGCGGCGGCTAGCAATACCCCCCACCAGCAAGGCAGCAGCAACAACCACGTCCCGATTGGCCGGTCGGCCCGAGACAGGCGGAGATAGGGCCGCGACCACCCAGGCGCGGCATGGTCAACCCAGTTGCCGCGGACGGCATCCGCGACTTCACCGCCGACGCGATCCGCAAGATCGACCTCTGCCTCTGGCGTTCCGTCCGTCACGCTCATATGTCTTGCCTCATGTCCGCGATGCACAAGATACGCCTGTTTGTAGATCACGCCTTGGGGGCGGGGCAAACCGTTCCCTTGTCGCGGGAACAGGCGCATTACCTGTTTGGCGTCATGCGACAGGATGTTGGCGCAGCGATTGCATTGTTCAACAGCAAGGACGGAGAGTGGCGCGCCGAGGTGGTCAAGGCGGGCAAGCGTGGCGGTATCCTTGTCTGTGACGTGCAGACACGCCCTTTGCAGATGCCGCCTGACCTGTGGCTGCTGTTTGCCCCGATCAAGAAGGCGCGGACCGATTTCATCGTCGAAAAGGCGACCGAGATGGGGGCCGTGCGGATTTGCCCGGTGCAGACGGCATTCACCAACTCTGAACGCATCCGCCAAGACCGGTTGCAGGCTCATGCCATTGAGGCCGCTGAGCAATGTGGCGGCACATTCGTACCCGAGGTGGCGGAGTTGTCAAAGCTGGATACTGTCTTGCGCGACTGGCCGGAAGATCGGCACCTGATCTTTGCGGATGAGAGCATGGTCGGCGCGCAGACCGCGTTGCAGGCCGCCCCCGCCGCCGAGAAATGGGCAATTCTGATCGGACCCGAGGGCGGGTTTTCCGATGCGGAACGGGCGCGGTTGCGCGGTTTGCCGTTCGTGACGCCGCTGTCGCTGGGTCCGCGTATCTTGCGGGCCGATACGGCGGCAGTCGCGGCCTTGACGCTGTTTCAGGCAAACCGGGGCGACTGGTGAGCGGCTTCCTGCGCCCGGAGGCGCGTGCCGTGCTGATCCGCTGGCGCGAGGTGATTGCGGCGGTTGCGGTTGCGGCATTCGGTTTGTGGGTTGCACAACGGCACGGTGTGATCTTGCCGGCCTTTGGCTGGGTTCTGGTCGTGGCGGGAGCCTTGTCGCTTGTGCCCGCGATCCGCCGTGCGCGGTTTGCCACCTCTGGTCAGGGGCCGGGTGTGGTGACCGTGACGGAAGGGCAGATTGATTATCTTGGTCCTTACTATGGCGGCGCGATCGCCATGGACCTGCTGGACGGGGTGTCGTTGCGGCGGGCGGGGGACAAGAAGGCCTATTGGGTGCTGGCGCAGGCGAACGAGGTGTTGGTCATTCCGGCCGATGCGCGTGGCGCCGAAGCGTTGTTTGATGCCTTCACAGCCTTGGATGGCCTGCGCAGCCAGCAATTGTTGTCGGCGCTTGCGCAGGACATGCCGGGCACCACCGTGTTGTGGCGCAGAGACCGTAGCCACCCGGCCTTGACACGGTGAACGGTGCGGTTCAGGTCTCGGTATTGAACACGTGCAGCCAGATCGGAGCCTCTTTCATGTCAATCCCTCAATCCGGCGGCGGCCCGATCGAACGGCACGAGCAGATGGTCGAGTATCTGGCTGAGGGCAGCAAACCCAAGGATGCTTGGCGGATTGGCACCGAGCACGAGAAATTCGGTTATTGCCGCGATACTCTCTTGCCACTGCCCTACGAGGGCGAACGGTCGATCAAGGCGGTGCTGGAGGGGTTGCGCGACCGCTTTGCCTGGAACCCCGTGTTGGAAGGCGGCCACATCATCGGGCTGGAAAAGGACGGCGCGAATGTCAGTCTGGAACCCGGTGGCGCGCTGGAGCTGTCCGGCGCTCCGCTGGAGACGATTCACCAGACCTGCGACGAGGTGAACGACCACCTGCGGGAGGTCAAGACAGTGGCCGACCAGATCGGCGTGGAATTCATCGGACTGGGGGCCGCGCCGATCTGGATGCATGACCAGATGCCGCTGATGCCCAAGGGCCGTTACAAGTTGATGGATGCCTACATGCAGAAAGTCGGCACCATGGGCACCACCATGATGCGCCGGACCTGCACGGTACAGGTCAACCTTGATTTCGGGTCCGAGGCGGACATGGTGCAGAAGTTCCGCGTGGCCTTGGCGTTGCAGCCGGTGGCGACAGCGCTGTTTGCCAACTCGCCCTTTTTCGAGGGCAAGGTGAACGGCCACAAAAGCTGGCGCGCGCTGGTTTGGCGCAACCTTGACCCGGATCGCACCGGCATGCTGCCTTTTGCGTTCGAAGACGGTTTCGGGTTTGAACGGTATGTGGATTACGCGTTGGATGTGCCGATGTATTTCGTCTACCGCGATGGCAAATACATCAATGCGCTGGGCCAGTCGTTCCGGGATTTCCTGAAGGGCGAATTACCCGCGCTACCCGGAGAAAAGCCCACCCTTTCGGATTTCGCGGACCACCTGACCACGATCTTCCCCGAAGCGCGGCTCAAGAAATTCATCGAGATGCGAGGTGCCGACGGCGGCCCGTGGCGGCGGTTGTGCGCCTTGCCCGCGTTCTGGGTGGGGCTGATGTATGACCAAAGCGCGCTGGATGCGGCATGGGATCTGGTCAAGGGGTGGGATGCCGAAACACGCGACGCACTGCGCGTGGCGTCATCGGTCGATGGGCTGCAGGCGGTGGTCGGCAAGATCGGTATGCTTGATCTGGCACGCGAGGTTCTGGCCATTTCCGAAGCGGGCCTGAAGGCGCGGGCGCGGCCCGGTGCCGGTGGATTGATCGCGGATGAGACGCATTTCCTGAACGCGCTCAAGGATAGCGTGGAAACGGGCCAAACCCCCGCCGATGAAATGTTGGCGCATTATTATGGCGATTGGGGCGGCGATCTGACCCGGATCTACGAGGCTTATCGATACTAGGCAGCGATCTGACCAGCGGCGATCGGATCGTTCCCGAACTGGTTTGGCCCGTCCGTGCCTTTCTGGATGAAGAAATAGATCAGGATCAGCACGCCGATCAGCGGAACAAAGATCAGCAGGTACCACCAGCCGGATTTGTCCACATCATGCAATCTGCGCACGCCCACGGCGATTGACGGTACGATCACGGCCAGCATCCAGATCAGGCCCAGAAGGCCCACGCCGCCGGTCAGAGAGCTGAACAGCGCAGCATCGACGATGTTGAGGATGATCGACATGCCAAAGCTGAACAGGGCGAACCACCAGAATTCCGATCGCGCGGCGCGACCCGAAAAAGTTGCGTATTTTTGCGTGAGGACGGTGCGGGCGGCGGTGCTGAAATCCATGGTTCTGTCCCTTTCAGATTGCGTTACCGGTCAAGACTTGCCGATTTTTGGCTCTGCTCCCTTGAGCAGTCGCATGATGTTGGCCTCATGTCGGTTAAAAATCAACGCGGCAAGCAACAGGGTCAGAAGACCGGCCGTCGGCATGCCCAGCATATAGATGGCCGCAGGTGTGAGTGCTGCGGCGACAAGTGCGGATAACGATGAATAGCGCGTGACCGCGGCGGTCAGCGCCCAGAGGGCACAAGCGGCAATGCCCGCGGGCCAGAACAGGGCCATCAGCGTGCCAAGGTAGGTGGCCACACCCTTGCCGCCCTTGAACCGCAGAAAGATGGGAAAGCAATGCCCGAGGAAGGCCGCGAAGGCAGCGAGCTGAACGGCGTCCTCGGCCAGAAATGCACGTGCGACCAACACGGCAATCGCCCCTTTGCCCGCATCAAGAACCAAGGTCAGCAGGGCCGCCATCTTGTTGCCCGTGCGCAAGACGTTGGTGGCCCCTATGTTGCCCGACCCGATGTGGCGAATGTCACCCAACCCGAACAGCCGCGCCATCACGATGCCGAACGGAACGGAACCAAGCAGATAAGCCAGAGCAGCCGTGATCGCGAGCAAGCCGGGGGCGGTGTCGAATATTGGCATCAGGATTTGCTCCGTTCATAGGCAATGACGCCGCCGACCAACGTCTTTTCCACCCGTCCCTGCATCCGCTGACCATCGAACGGGGTGTTCTTGGATTTCGATCGCAGCGTGAAACGATCCAGAACGATGGGGGTATCGGGGTTGAACAGGACCACATCGGCGGGCGCGCCGACACGCAAATCCCCCCCCGGGACGCCGAAACGGCGCGCCGGATTGAGGGATATCGCGCGAAAGAGTTCAGGCAGCGTCAGGTGACCCGCATGATAAAGCCGCAACGCGGCCGGCAGCAGCGTTTCAAGACCGACGGCACCAGATGCGGCGGCCTCAAACGGCAGGCGCTTGCTTTCCTCGTCCTGCGGCGTGTGCATCGAACAGATGATGTCGATCAGACCGTCACGCACGGCCTCGACCATGGCCATGCGGTCGTCTTCGGACCGCAGCGGCGGCTTGACCTTGAAGAAGGTGCGATAGTCGGCAACATCCAATTCATTCAGCGTCAGATGGTGGATCGAGATGCCCGCCGTGACGTTCAGACCCAGCGCCTTTGCGCGGGCAAGGGCGGGCAGGGCAGCGGCCGTGGTGATCTGGTCCGCATGATAGGCGACGCCCGTCATTTCGACCAACGCAAGGTCACGCTCCAGCCCGATGCGTTCCGCCATCGGTGTGACGGAGGGCAGCCCGCGCAGTGATGCGAATTTGCCCGAGGTGACGGCCGCCCCGTGGCTGAGCCCCGGATCCTGCGGATGCCCCACAATCAGCGCGCCGAGACTGCGGGCATAGGTCATGCAGCGTGACAGCACCTTGGTATCGGTGACCACATGATCGCCGTCGGTGAAGGCCACGGCCCCGGCATCGCGCAGAAACCCGATTTCCGTCATTTCGCGCCCGGCGCGGTCCTTGGTCAGGGCGGCCATCGGGCGGAAGTGCACCGGAGCGCTTTCCTGTCCGCGCTTCTTGACGAATTCCAACACCTCGGGGGTATCGATGGGGGTGGTTGTGTCGGGGCGGGTGACGATGGTGGTGACACCGCCCGCCGCGGCGGCGGCCCCTGCGGTCCGAAACGATTCCTTGTGCCGTTCGCCCGGTTCACCGACTTTGACGCCGATATCGACGATGCCGGGGGCAAGACAAAGCCCGCCGCAATCGATGCCGCCAGCGCGTGGACCTTCGCCCATTTCGGCGATCAGGCCGCCTTCGATGCGGAGCCAGCCAAGCGTTTCGGTCCCTGCTGCCGGATCGATCAGGCGCGCGTTACGGTAAAGTGCGTTGGTCATTGGCAAGTGGCCCTTTGGCGGGTGGCATCAACAGCGCAATGGATCCGAGCGTGGATATGGCGCGGATCCCACGTTTGGCGAAACCCGATGCGGAATTGCTTGGGGTGCCAGGTATCGTGGCGGCGGTCTTGTTCCTTTGGCATTGGCGGTGCGGGCAGGTGGGCGAACCCACCTTTGCCGGGGGCTGTCACCGCCCCTGAAAAGCCCAGCCCGATGCTTGCGGCAGTGGCGCACGGAAGGGCGAAGGCAGCGGGTTGGTCAGTCACGTCAGCCACCAAGATACACCTGCCACGACCAGTATCGTCAGCAAGACCCAAAGAACGATGGCGGGTCTGAGCGGCTCGGGTGCGATCTGTGGTTCTGGGGTGGACGCAGGGCTTGGCGTCACGACCGCCTTGGGCAGGTCGGCGTCATGGTCCGCCACCGCCATCGGCAGCGATGCAATCAGCGTCGCCTCGGGGCCGGGCACCAGCGCGCCGTCGACGGCGCTGTCGGGGGCCAACAAGACCGCGCCGCCAATCGCGTTCAATCGGCTGGCGGCGGTGGCCAGTGGACCGTCCTCCAGATCGAAGGCGGCGCCGACATAGGCCGACAGGTCCAGATCCCCCAGATCCTCGACCGGGAACAACTCGATCCTGTCGGTCGCAAGGCTATCGGCGCCGATCCAGTCGGCCAAGGGGGGCAGGTCAGCCGTGTCACCCTGTGCCCGCGTCAGGTTCGTGTGCCGCGCGGTGACGTCACGGTTAAGGGCGAAGATATGCAGGCGTGGCGGGATCACGGTTTGGGACCCTTGGATGGTTGCTTCCAAGATTGCCGCGGCGTGGCAACATCCTTGCGAACGGGCAGCGGGTGCCGCCCAAGATCATTCTTGCGGTTTCCAAGGGGCTGGGGTCGGTTGGAACCGCTCATACCATGACCCCTTTTGGCGTTCTTGCGGCGCGCAGGTTCCGCGCCAGGAGGTCCATTGCGGCCATGCGGACGGCAACGCCCATCTCAACCTGTTCCTGAATAACGCTCCGATTGATGTCATCGGCAAGTGTGCCGTCAATCTCCACCCCGCGGTTCATGGGGCCGGGATGCATCACGATGGCGTCGGGTTTCGCGTTGCTCAGCTTCTCGGCGTCCAGCCCGAAACGATGATAGTATTCGCGTTCGGATGGGATGAAGGCGCCGTCCATCCGTTCTTTTTGCAGCCGTAGCATCATCACCACGTCGCAGTCGGCCAGCCCCTGTGCCATGTCGTCGTAAACCTCGACCCCCCAGTCGGAGACACCCGAGGGCATCAAGGTGGGTGGCCCGATCAGGCGAATGCGGTTCTCCAGCTTGCCAAGCAACAAGATATTGGACCGCGCCACGCGGCTGTGGGCGATATCGCCGCAAATGGCGATGTTAAGACGGTGCAGCCGCCCCTTGGCGCGCCGAATGGTCAGCGCGTCCAGCAGGGCCTGCGTCGGGTGTTCATGCCGCCCGTCGCCTGCGTTCAGAACCGCGCAATTCACCTTTTGCGCCAGAAGTTCGACCGCGCCTGAATGGGGATGGCGCACCACCAACAGGTCAGGGTGCATCGCGTTCAGCGTCAGCGCCGTGTCGATCAGGGTTTCGCCCTTCTTGAGCGAACTGGCCTGCATCGCCATGTTCATCACGTCCGCGCCAAGGCGTTTGCCCGCAATTTCGAAACTGGCCTGTGTCCGTGTCGAGGCCTCGAAAAACATGTTGATCTGGGTCAGTCCCTGCAGAGCGGTGCCGTGCTTGGATGCACCGCGCTCCATCTCGGCGTATTGATCGGCCAGATCCAGCAGGGTGTGGATCTCATCCGGAGCCAGTTGTTCGATCCCCAACAGATGCTTTTGGCGAAACGACATCGTGTTTTCCTCTGGCTGGCACAGACGTCTTATAAGGTGCAGGGCGGCGGCGCGGCAAGCCATCAGGCCATTTACGAAGCCAAGGCGTCGGAGTAGCTTGGCACCATGTTGGATGACCTTGATTTTCACACTGCAAAGGCGTTGCTGGACTGGCAGATTGAACTGGGCGCGGATGAGGCATTGCTGGATGCGCCCGTCAACCGGTTCGAGGTCACCGATTCTGCGCCCAAGTCCGCACCGCCGGTAACCGCGGCTGTGCCGTCAGAGGCTGCGCTTGTGCCGGAAGTGGACCCGGTCGATGCCGCGCGCCAAATGGCCGCCGCTGCAGATAGCATTGAAGCCTTGCGAGCCGCGATGGAGGCGTATCCCCACTGCGATCTCAAGATGAGCGCGAAGCAGTTGGTTTTTGCCGACGGCGTCCCCGGCGCACGCGTCATGATTGTCGGCGAAGCACCGGGCCGGGAAGAGGATTTGCAGGGCAAGCCCTTTGTCGGCCCCGCCGGACAGTTGCTGGACAAGATGCTGGCCGCAATCAATCTGGACCGGACCAAGAACGTCTACATCACCAACATGTTGCCTTGGCGGCCACCGCAAAATGCCGACCCGACACAGACGCAACTGGATATGATGCGCCCCTTTGTCGAGCGGCACATCGTGCTGGCCGGTCCCGACGTGCTGGTTTTGATGGGCAACGCTGCCTGTCAGGGTCTTTTGGGGCGGCGTGGCATCATGCGGATGCGTGGACAGTGGGAAGAGGTTCTGGGCCGCCCCGCCCTGCCCATGTTCCACCCGGCGTTCTTGTTGCGCCAGCCAATCATGAAGCGCGAGGCATGGGCCGATCTGCTGGCGTTGCAGGCGCGCCTGAAAGGGCAGCCATGATTGGACCGATCCTGCTTTTGACATTTGGGCCGCCTCATCGGGCGGCAACGGTGCTTGGCGCGGGGGCCATACCCACATGAACCGCATCGATGATACCATCGCTTTTGTCCCTGTTCGCATAGCTGTTCTGGCCGTGTCTGATACGCGCGGGCTGGCGCAGGACAAATCGGGGGATCTGTTGGTTCAACGCCTGACCGATGCGGGCCACAAGCTGGCGGCGCGGCACATCTTGCGCGATGACCGCAGCGCGATTGCCGATCAGTTGCGCGCCTGGTGTGCCGACCCCGGTGTTGATGTGATCATCACCACCGGCGGAACCGGCCTGACGGGGCGTGACGTGACGGTCGAGGCCCATCGGGAAGTCTACGAAAAAGAGATCGACGCCTTTGGCACGGTGTTCACAATGATCTCGATGCAGAAGATCGGCACAAGCGCCGTGCAATCGCGCGCTACGGGCGGCGTTGCCAGTGGCACATACCTGTTTGCGTTGCCGGGATCATCAGGGGCGTGCCGTGATGCGTGGGATGAGATACTGCGTTGGCAACTGGATATTCGCCACCGCCCCTGCAACTTCGTTGAAATCATGCCAAGACTGGATGAACATCTGCGGCGGAAATGACTCGCAGAAACTTGAAGCGTTTTTTTGGACGTTGCGGCCTCTCCGACTACTTTACAGCTAATTGGCAGCGCAAAAGGCTTGATACATGAGATTTTTCGGTCGGGCCCTGGTGGGTTTGTTCTTGGTGGCGTTGACCATTGGCCTGCTTGCCATGGCTGGCAATACCGTCTGGTCCGCGTTTCAGGCCCGCTTGGCTGACGCAGCCGGCGCGCCGCCGCCCCGCGAACGTGTCTTCACCGCCGAGGTCATGGTGGTCGAACCGGTGACGGCGACGCCGGTTCTGACGGCTTTCGGCGAGGTCCGCAGCCGCCGCACACTTGAATTGCGGGCACCGGCCGAAGGAACGGTCATCGAACTTGCGACCGGGTTCGAGGATGGCGGTGCGGTGCAGGCGGGTCAGATCTTGTTGCGGATCGATCCGGCCGAGGCACAATCGGCCCGCGATACAGCCGGTGCCGACCTGCGCGAGGCCGAGGCCGAATTGGCCGATGCGCAACGCGCCCTGATTCTGGCAGGAGAGGATGTGACCGCCGCGCAGACACAGGCCGAACTGCGTCAGCGCGCCTTTCTACGGCAGCAGGATATTCTGGAGCGCGGCGTCGGATCGGCGGCTGCCGTCGAAACGACGGAGTTGGCAGCGGCAACCGCAGATCAGGCGGTGTTGTCGCGCAGGCAGGCACTTGCGCAGGCTGAAGCGCGGGTTGATCAGGCAGGCACAGCGCTTGAACGCCGCCGGATCGCGCTGGCCGAAGCTGATCGGCAACTGGCCCAAACAGAACTGGTGGCGGGCTTTTCCGGCGTGCTGTCCGAAGTTGACGTGGTCGCGGGCCGGCTTGTGAACCGCAATGAACAGGTCGCGCGCCTGATCGATCCCGACGCGCTTGAGGTGTCTTTCCGCATTTCGACCACGCAATATGCGCAGCTGCTGGATGCGGATGGCCGCTTGCCGCAGGTGCCTGTCCGCGTCGTGCTGGATGTCTTCGGGCTGGACCTGACGGCTGCCGCGACCTTGACCCGCGAAAGTGGTGCGGTGGGCGAAGGGCAATCGGGACGGTTGTTGTTTGCGCGGCTGGATGAGACGCGCGGTTTTCGTGCGGGTGATTTCGTGCGGGTCGAAGTCGAGGAACCACCACTGGATGATGTGGCGGTGCTTCCGGCGACGGCGGTTGGCGCGAATGGGCAGGTTCTGGTTCTTGATGATGCTGACCGGCTTGAGGAGGTCGCGGTCACCCTGCTGCGGCGGCAGGGCGACATGGTGATTGTCCGTGCGCCTGAAATTTACGGGCGCAACGTGGTGTTGGCACGGACGCCCGTCTTGGGGGCTGGTATTCGCATTACGCCATTGGGTGCGGCGGACGCCGCCGCAGATGTGTCTGATATCCCGGAGACCATCGCGTTGGATCCTGAACGTCGCGCCCGACTTATCGCGTTCGTGGAAAGCAACACCCGCATTCCCGACGATGTGCGCAACCGCATGTTGCAGCAGTTGAACGAAGATACGGTGCCGGCCCAGATGGTGGCCCGGATCGAGGAACGAATGGGAAGCTGATACCATGCGCGCACTGCCCCCCGCCGCTGGCGGCATCCTGTCTTACTTTACGCGGCACCGGACGGCGGCCAACCTTTTGCTGGTCTTGTTGCTGGTTGCGGGCTTTGCCGCAATTCCCAACATGCTGACGCAGTTCTTTCCCGATGTCGTTGTCGACGAGGTCAGTCTGGAGGTCCGTTGGGACGGAGCCGGTGCGGCGGATGTGGACGCGGCGATTGTCGCGGTCCTGGAGCCGGCCCTGCTTGCCGTGCCGGGTGTCACCGATAGTGCCGCAACCTCGCGGGAGGGGCGGGCCAGCATCGAGCTGTCGTTCGAGCCGGGCTGGGACATGTCACGTGCCGCCGACGAGGTGCAGGCCGCCATGGACGCCGTGACCGACCTTCCCGATGGCGCGGAGGATCCGGAGGTACGACGCGGCGCTTGGTGGGACCGGGTCACCGATGTGGTGATCACGGGCCCGGTGTCGCCCGAACAACTTGGCCGTTTTGCCGACGAATTTGTGACCCGCCTGTTTGATGTGGGTGTCACCCGCAGCACCATTCGCGGCGTTGCCGCCCCGGAAACCGTGGTCGTGGTGCCGCAGGCCGCCCTGATCCGATATGACATCACGATGGCCGAAATCGCGGCCGCCATCGCAGCCGAGGCCGACACGGCACCCGCAGGCGACGTTGATGCCGCGAATGCGCGTATTCGCACCGGTGAAGCGCGCCGCAGCGCCGCCGATATCGCAGGCATCACCCTGCGCACGAACGAAGATGGCTCGGCGCTTGCCATCGGTGATGTCGCGCGCATCGAGGTTGGCGGTGTCGACCGGGAGCGGGCCTATTTCGTCGGCGGCCAGCCTGCCATGTCGATCCGGGTGGACCGGTCGGAGGATGGCGATGCCATTGCCATTCAGGCACTGGTGCAAGAAGTGGCCGATGATCTGCAGGCGACCCTGCCGGAAGGCACCCGGATCGATCTGATCCGCACGCGGGCGGAATCGATTTCGGCCCGGCTTGACCTGTTGATCGACAATGGGCTGATCGGGCTGGGTCTGGTTGTCTTGCTACTGTTTCTTTTCCTGAATGCGCGGACGGCGTTCTGGGTGGCGGCGGGGATCCCTGTTGCCATGTTGGCGGCGATTGCGCTGATGTATGTCGCGGGCATTACCATCAACATGATCTCGCTTTTCGCACTGATCATTACGCTTGGGATCGTTGTCGATGACGCGATTGTCGTGGGGGAGCATGCCGATTATCGCGCGCGAACCTTGGGCGAAGCGCCTCAGGTTGCCGCTGAGAATGCAGCGCGGCGCATGGCCGCCCCGGTATTTTCGGCAACCGTCACGACCGTTTTGGCCTTTGCTGCCCTGACGGTGATTGGCGGGCGGTTCGGATCGCTGATCGCTGATATTCCTTTTACGGTGATCGTGGTTCTGATCGCCAGCCTTGTGGAATGCTTCCTGATACTGCCGAATCACATGTCGCATGCTCTGAAGGATCGGGCGAGCGCATCCTTCAGCCGGACACGGGTCGGTGTCGCCGGTTTGAGCCTGACAAGCGCTGCGATCTTGCTGAGCATCGGGCTTTATCTGGTTGGTGTTGTCGTGCTGGCCAGATTGGGCGTGGTGGCTGGGACCGATGGCTTGATGACCGCGCCGATCCTTGGGGCCGTGGCGGCGGTGGGTTTTGCGGGCCTTTGGGGCGGGTTCGCGTCGCTGGATGCCGCCCGCCGGGACCGCGCGATGCTGGCCATGTCGCGACACGGGATCGATGCCGTGTCACAAATTGTGAACATGGGGTTCAATCGGGTGCGCGATGGCGCGTTCCGCCCCCTGATGCGCCTTGTGGTGGTTGCGCGCTATCCTGTGATGGGGGCGGTCTTGCTGGTGTTGGCCACGCAGGTGGGCAGTTTCGTTCGTGGCGATGTGACGTGGCGTTTCTTCAACTCACCTGAACTGGGCAGTGTCACCGGCAATTTCGCCATGCTGGACGGTGCCGGGCGGGACGACAGCCTTGCCATGATGCGGGAACTGCAGCGCGCGACCGATGCCGTGTCAGCCCGCTACACGGCGGAATATGGTCGAAACCCAGTGGCCTATGCCTTGGCCGAGATTGGCGGAAACTCTGGTGGCGGGCTGGTCGCGGCCGAGAACAAGGACGCGGATCTTCTAGGTTCGATCGCGATTGAATTGATCGACGCCGATTTGCGCCCCTATTCCAGTTTCCAGTTCGTGGCCGACCTGCAGGACGAGGTGCGCCAGTTGCCTCTGACCGAAGCCGTGAGCTTTCGCGGCTGGCGCGGCGGGCCGGGTGGCGATGCCATCGATGTGCAGATCTATGGCGCGGATACGTCCGTGCTGAAGGCGGCTGCTGGTGCTGTGCAGGCTGCGCTGCTGCCAAACCCCGAGGTGTCGGGGTTGGAAGACAGCATGGCCTACGATCGTGAGGAACTGAGCCTTGCGCTGACCCCACAGGGTGAGGCGCTCGGGTTCGAGATCGGCGAACTGGGTCGTGTGCTGCGTAACCGTCTGGGGGGGATCGAGGCCGCGACATTTCCCGCCGGTGCGCGCACGGCCGCCATCCGTGTTGAATTGCCGCCCGAAGAACTGACCGCCGACTTCCTTGACCGCACGTTGTTACGTTCGTCCAGCGGCGAATACGTGCCCCTGTCCGATATCGTGACCGTCAGCAACCGGACCGGGTTTGCCACCATCGACAGGGAAAACGGGATACCGCTGATCTCGGTCACTGGCGACCTGTCCGAGGATGATCCGGTTCGCGCGGAAGAGATCATGTCAAACTTGGCCGAAATCATCTTGCCACAGGTGCAGGCGGATTTCGGCGTAGAGACCCGGCTATCGGGTCTGGCCGAGCAGGAGCGGGAGTTTCTGGGCGATGCCAGCACCGGTTTCATCCTTTGTCTTGTGGGCATCTACCTTGTGCTTGCATGGATATTTGCCAGTTGGACCAGACCCATGGTGGTCATGGTCATCATTCCATTCGGGCTGGTCGGCGCAATTTATGGGCACGCGATCTGGGACGTGCCGCTGAGCATATTCTCGGTCGTGGGGTTGATTGGGATGACGGGGATCATCATCAATGACAGTATCGTTCTGGTCACGACCATCGACGAATACGCCGAGGAGCGTGGGTTGATTCCAGCCATCATCGACGGCACTTGCGATCGTCTGCGGCCGGTGATGTTGACGACGCTGACGACGGTTCTGGGCCTGACGCCGTTGCTGTATGAGACCTCGCAACAGGCGCAGTTTCTAAAACCTACCGTGATTACTTTGGCTTATGGGCTTGGGTTCGGCATGGTTCTTGTGCTGCTGGTCGTGCCAGCCGTGATGGCCATGCAGCAGGATCTGGCCAAACAGGTGACGGCCTTGCGCCGCGCCTTGCGCGGGTTTGGGCGCGCCCCGATCATGGCGGGCCTTGTTGCTGCTGTGGCGGTCGGCCTGTCCGGCCTGTTCGCCGCCACCTTGGGCGCTTTCATCATGACGGGTCAGATGGCCGGCCCCTTGGCGAATATCGGAAGTTCCGCCAGCATTGCATTTGGCGTCTTTGTGGCAGGGGCTGCGGGGCTTTGCGCGCTGGTGTGGATAATGGCGGCCCTGATGCATGGCTTGAACCGCGGGGGGCGGGGCGCGGCTTAGCCGGTGCAGCCGTCCAGTTCCACGGCCATCTGCGTCCCGATCACCGTGATGCGCAGATCGCTTCGGTTCAGGGCAAAGGGTCCTGAGTCGGGCGGCACGATGTCGGCAATGCCCGTTACGGTGTTGCCACTGCGGGTGGTTGCAGCCTCGGACACCCACATGCCGGGGCCCGCGTGTTCCAGAACCAGCGTCTCGTCGCGTCCCACGGAGGGCACGACCGCCGTCACAGTGACGCGCAAGCCATCACTGATCGGTTCCACTGCACAGGTTGCGTGTCCCGCGCCGACCTCGGCCGCGGTGCGCGGGCGGTCGGCGAGGGCGGCGACCACGGCGGGGTCGCTGGTGGTGGTCATGGGCAACAGACCGTCAAGGTCAAGTGCGACGGGCATGCACACGTCGTGGCAGACGCCAATGTCCAACCGACCGTGAAGCTCCACCGGTCCCGCGTCATTGACCGCGAATTCAATCGGCAAGATCACTTCGTCGCGATACCCGATGCTGCGCATGCCATTGGCAAAGAACACTTCGGGCTGGGGCCAATGGATGTACATGCCCGAAATGTCATCGGTGTCCGTCAGCCGCAGGCGGGGCGGGATGCCGCCTTCGCCCGGTGCGCGCCAATAGGTTTTCCAGCCGGGTGCAAGACTGATGCGGATAGCGGCCATATGGTGACCGTTCTCCATGCGCCAGCCCTCCACCAGCGAAACCTGAACGACATCGTTGGCCGATCGCCCCTCGAACTGGGCAAGGGCGGGCGAAGTGGCTGCGGCAACGGTAAGCAGCGCAGCGACGATGGCGGGGGTTGCACGGTTTTTCATCATGGGCCGGAAGTAATCACACGGATCTGAAATAGAAAATCACGATTAAGCGAAGCCTTGCCGATGTGGCGAGATTGCCCACTTGTGACCCGGCCCTTACGGCCACATGCTATATGCATGCAAATGGAAACCGTTCCCGCCGACCTGACTGGCAAACTTCTGATTGCGATGCCCGGCATGGGGGATCCGCGGTTCGCCCGCAGCGTTGTGTTCTTGTGCGCGCATTCCGCCGAGGGGGCGATGGGTGTCATTGTGAACAAGCCGCTGGATCACGTGACCTTTGCCGAAATGTTGGAACAGGTCGGCGTTGCCGCGCCGATGCCACCCGAAGTGGCGGTCTGTTATGGCGGTCCGGTGCAGCCGGAGCGCGGGTTTGTGATTCATTCCGCGTCATATCGCGGGAAAGCCCAGGACACGCTGCGGGTGGATGACCGCTTTTCCATGACGGCGACTGTGGAGGTTCTGGAGGATATGGGCCGCGGCCTTGGCCCCGCCCAGGCGCTGATGGCGATCGGATATGCCGGTTGGGGGCCGGAGCAGTTGGAGGACGAGATTGGCCAGAACGGTTGGCTGACCTGCGACGCCTCGCCCGAACTGGTCTTTTCGCCTGACATGTCCGCGAAATGGGAGGCGGCAATGGCGAGCCTTGGAATCAATCCGCTGATGTTATCGGAACAGGCCGGTCATGCCTGATCGCGCGGTGCGGCGGCGCGGCGCAGCCTGTCGTTGATCGCACGGCCAAGCCCGGTTTCGGGGATCGGCGCGATGTGAATAGGCTGTCCCGCCGCGATGGCGTCCGCCGCGTGCAAGATGCCGAAAAGGTTCGCGGCCGCCTCGGTCAGATCGGCGGTTGCCGACAGGTTGAACCGTCCGGGGCCGGGGCCAAACCCCACGGTTATGGCGGCACTGTCGGTCAGATCCATGTTCAGGAACACCGGTGCCTGCGGCGCATAATGGCTGGAAAGCTGACCGGGCGCGCTGATCTTGCCGGGGGTGGTGTCGGTCAACAACGGCCCGGTGATCACCTCAAGGTCTTCGCGTGCGATGCCACCTTCGCGCAGCAGCCGGGTGCCGTGCGGCCCGGGTGCAAGAATGGTGGATTCGACACCGACCGTGCAGGGTCCGCCATCAAGAACCGCGTCAATCCTGTCACCTAGCCCCGTGACGACATGATTAACGGTGGTCGCGCTTATCTTGCCGGATGGGTTGGCCGATGGTGCGGCAACCGGGCCGCCGAATGCCTGCAGGACGGCGCGCATGGCGGGATGAGCCGGCACCCGGATTGCGACAGTATCCAATCCCGCGCTGACCATCGCGGACAGGCCGTGACCCGGTTTGAGGGGCAGCACCATCGTTAGCGGGCCGGGCCAGAAAGCTGCGGCAAGGGCGCGCGCCGGGTCTGGAAGTTCGGCAATGTCCGCGACCTGATCGACTGAACTTAGATGCACGATAAGCGGGTTGAAACGTGGCCGCCCCTTGGCTGCGAATATCCGGGCACAGGCGGTGTCGCTGCGGGCATCGGCGGCAAGGCCGTAGACGGTTTCAGTTGGCAATGCCACCAGACCGCCGTTCGCCAAGATGCGCGCGGCCCGCGTAATGCCGACTTGATTCTGCATAAGAATTTCTGGTGTGTGTACGGGCATGATGTGACGTAGCGTTTGGGTTGATCGGCAGGCCCGGGAAACTCTACCTGAATGGGAACGGACGCTTGCAGTTAGCGCGAAAGCGGGGTGGCGTGCAAATAGCCCGTCCCACTTTACACCAAAGGACAGGACCGGATGCCCTACACCAGCCCAGTGACCGAGTATGAATTCCTGATGACCCACGTGGTCGGCTATGACCGCGTGAGCGCCGCAACTCTGTTCTCCGAGGCGACGCCTGACACGGTTCATGCAATTCTGACCGAGGCGGGCAAGATGTGCGACACGGTTCTGGCGCCCTTGAACCGTGCCGGCGACATGACCCCGGCACGGTTGGAAAACGGCGTGGTCCGCACGTCGCCCGGTTATGCGGATGGATACAGGGCAATTGCCGACGGCGGTTATATCGCAATGTCGGCGGACCCTGAATTCGGTGGTCTTGGCCTGCCGTTGACGGTGACAACGGCAGTGAATGACATGATTTCAGGGGCCTGTCTGGCGTTACAATTGAACCCGCTGATGACACAGGGCCAGATCGAGGCGTTGGAGCATCACGCAAGCGATGAGATCAAGGCGATCTATCTGCCCAAGCTGACATCGGGTGCGTGGTGCGGCACGATGAACCTGACCGAGCCCCAAGCAGGAAGCGACGTGGGCGCGCTGCGGTCACGGGCAGAGGCCAACGGCGATGGCACATACGCAATCACGGGGCAAAAGATCTATATTTCTTGGGGTGATAATGATTTCACCGAAAACGTGTGCCATCTGGTGCTGGCCCGTTTGCCTGATGGTGCGCCGGGCACCAAGGGGATCAGCCTGTTTCTGGTACCCAAACGCCTGCCGGATGAAAACGGAAATCCCGGCGTCGCCAACACGCTGAAAGTCGTCAGCCTTGAACACAAGCTGGGGCTGCACGGTTCGCCAACCGCCGTGATGCAATACGACGGTGCGACCGGTTGGCTGATTGGTGAACCGCACAAGGGCATGGCCGCAATGTTCACGATGATGAACAATGCAAGGCTTGGTGTGGGTGTGCAGGGCATTGGCGTGGCTGAGGCCGCATATCAGCACGCGCTTGGGTATGCCCGTGACCGGGTGCAGGGGCGCAGCATGGTCGCGGGGGGTACTGGAACCATTCTGGACCACGCCGATGTGCGTCGGATGCTGATGCAGATGAAGGCCGAAACCTTCGCGGCCCGCGCCATGGCGCTGGATCTTGCCGTATCGCTTGATCTGGCACGCGCGCATGGTGATGCGACCCAGATTGCCCGTGCCGCCGCGCTGACGCCGATCTGCAAGGCCTACGGCACCGAGGTTGGCATGGCGGTGGCGCAGCAGGGCGTGCAGGTTCATGGCGGCATGGGGTTTGTCGAGGAAACGGGCGCGGCCCAGTATCTGCGCGACGTCCGCGTGACCGCGATCTACGAGGGCACCAACGGCATTCAGGCCATGGATCTTGTCGGCCGCAAGATGATGGACGGGGGCGCCGCGATCACTGCGCTGTTGGATGAGGTTGCCGCGAGCGCCGATGCCGCCGGAGAGATGGGTGCGCCCTTGGCCGCGATGGTCGGGGCGATGCGCAAGACCACCGGGGCGATGCTGGCGCTGGATATGAATGACCGCTTTGGCGGGGCGGTGCCCTATCTGATGGCGTTGGCGCGGGTGTTGGGTGCAGGATATCATGCCAAGGCCGCTGTGGCGGACGCCGCTCGTGCGCCTCTGGCGCGGTTCTACATCACCCGCCTTCTGCCAGAAGCGCAGGGCCACATGGCGCAGGCCGTCTGTGGTGCGGCGGGCCTCTATGACCTCAGCCCCGACGATCTTGCCACGTGATCCGCTTTCCGTTCGAAACGCCGCCCGCACCGGGAGAAGCGACCGAGGTGGCCCCCGGCGTCCTCTGGATGCGCCTTCCGCTGCCAATGGCGTTGGACCATGTGAATGTCTACGCCCTGCGGGACGATGATGGCTGGACGGTCGTGGATACGGGGTGGAGTACCCGCCGCATCCGGGGGCTTTGGGCCGATCTGCAGGTGGGGCCTTTGGAGGGTGCACCCGTCAAACGGGTGCTGGTCACGCATCATCACCCTGACCATGTCGGCCTCGCGGGCATGTTCATCGAACTAGGTGCACAGTTGATCATGACGCGCACCGCTTGGCTGATGGCGCGAATGCTGGTGCTGGACAAGCAAGACCGGCCAACCCCCGAGACCCTGCAATTCTGGCGGCGCGGCGGGATGGACCCCGTGTTGCTGGCCAAGCGCGCCAATGAACGCCCGTTCAACTTTGCCGACACCGTCGCGCCGCTGCCGCTTGGCTATGCGCGGATCAAGGGAGGCGACGTTCTTCATATCGGGGGACGCACATGGGATGTCCGGATCGGCCATGGCCATGCGCCCGAACAGGCAACGCTGTGGTGCCGGGACGATGCCCTGATTATCGGCGGGGATCAGTTGCTGCCCGGGATATCGCCCAACCTTGGCGTCTACGCGACCGAACCCGATGCCGATCCTGTCGCCGATTGGCTGGAGAGTTGCGAGGCGTTCTTGCCGCATGCAACGGATGACCAACTGGTGCTGCCCGGCCACAAGCTGCCATTTACCGGTCTGCCCCACAGGCTGCGTCAGAAGATCAACAATCACCATGGCGCATTGGCGCGATTGCGGGCGCATCTGGCCGTGGCACCGCGCATCGCCTCGGATTGCTTCGCGCCGCTCTACAAGCGCCAGATCGACGAGGGTACCTATGGGCTGGCCCTTGTGGAGGCGGTTGGCCACCTCAACCACCTTCTCGCACTGGGGGAGGTCGCGCGCGACGTCGATGCCGATGGGGCCTATCTGTGGCGCCTGATCTGACGGTGACACGCCACACAAGAACCCGTTTGGGGGGGGCGTGGTGGGGCGTATATTCTGATCCCGCCAGCCAAGGGTTACGCACAATGGAACGTGACAATTCCGGGGCTGCGCGAACCGGACGGCAGCCTGTGCGCCTTGGCTGGCGATCATGTTGGCGGGGTGAAGGGGCTGCGGCGCTAACGCGCGTGGCAGATGGGGCTGACAGCGGCGGCAGAATCCGGTAATTGGCCATCAGCAGACATTTCTTTATCGGAGCGAACAGATGGCCGAGCACGACCACAAGCATGGTGATATGGACATCACCACCCAGGAAGACACCTTCAACGGCTTTATCCGCTGGTCGGTGCGCATTGCCTTGTTCAGCATCGGCGTCGTGATCTTTCTAGCTCTTTTCGCCAGATGAGCCTGCTTGTCCGTTTGGCGACGGCGCTGACGCTGTGTGTCGGCCTGACGGCTTGTGTGGCCGACTCGGTCTATGCGCCTGACGACGTGGTGCAGCGGGCGGCCTATCTGCCGCCGGTGCAACCCGGCGCGGCGACCGTCACCTTGTTGACCATGATCAGCAATAGCAACGGATCGGGCGGACATTCGGCATTGGTGATCGACGGGGCACAGCGCCTTGTCTTTGATCCGGCGGGAAGTTGGCATCACCCCAGCGTGCCGGAACGCAATGACGTTCTGTACGGGATGCAGCCGCAATTGTTCGGTTACTACATGGATTACCATGCGCGCGAGTCCTACCACGTCGTGGTGCAGGAGGTGGACGTGACACCCGACGTTGCCGCGCAGCTTGCAACGGCGGTTCAGCAGGCCGGCCCTGTCCCGCGGGCACAATGCTCGCGCTCGATTTCGACCATTCTGGCGCAGACACCGGGTTTCGAGGCCGTATCCCAAGGGTGGTTCCCCGCGCGCATGATGGCGCAGTTCGAAAATATTCCCGGCGTCCGAACCACGCGGGTCTATGACGATGACAGCGACGACAATCTGGAACTGCTGCAAGCGCAGGCCCGCGCCGCGTATTCGCAGCAGATCAGCGCAGAGTTGGCCGCCGACTAGCAGCACACAAAGAAAAACCCCCGGGCCAAGGCACGGGGGTTGCTCTTATTCTTCGGATCGCGGTGTCGAAAGGGCTACATGCCCCCTTCGCGCTGCGCTTTCTTCCGCGCCAGCTTGCGAGCCCGGCGAATTGCTTCGGCTTTCTCGCGTGCTTTTTTCACGGACGGCTTTTCGTAATGTTGCTTAAGCTTCATTTCACGAAAAACGCCTTCGCGCTGCAGCCTTTTCTTCAGGGCACGAAGCGCCTGATCGACATTGTTGTCGCGAACACTGACCTGCATGTGGTGTCACCACCTTCCTAAGTTAGAGTTGCATGATAATGCAGGAGGTGGCCGTATAGCAAAGGCCCGCTACCTTGTCTAGCGCACGAAATGACCGGAGGTTCCGATGCCCGAGATGACCGAGAAACTTATCGATGCGGCCCTGATGCACGTGCCGTTTGACGGCTGGTCCGAGGCCAGTTTCAAGGCGGCGATCGCGGATGCAGAGGTTGACGAGGCCTTGGCGCAAGCGACGTTCCCGCGCGGTGCGGTGGATCTGGCGCTGGCGTTTCATCGGCGGGGCGATGCCGAAATGGTCGCGCGGTTGAAGGCCGAGGACCTTGGCGCATTGCGGTTCCGCGACCGGATTGCGCGGGCCGTTCGCCTGAGGCTGGAACTGGTGGATGACCACAAGGAGGCCGTGCGCCGGGGCACCACCCTGTTTGCGCTGCCGATGTATGCGGCGGATGGGGCCAAGGCGATCTGGGGCACCTGTGATGCGATCTGGGATGCACTTGGCGACCCTTCGGAAGATGTGAACTGGTACACGAAACGGGCCACCTTGTCGGGGGTTTACGGGTCCACGGTGTTGTATTGGCTGGGCGATCAATCGGTTGATCATGCGGCAACATGGGCCTTTCTGGATCGTCGGATCGACAATGTGATGGCCTTTGAAAAGGTCAAGAAAGCGGTCAATGAAAACAAGGCGTTGCAGCCGTTTCTAGCCGGGCCAAACTGGCTGTTGAGCCGGATCAAGGCACCTGTCAGAATGACGCGAACCGACATGCCGGGGCGTTGGAACGCGCCGGACAGCTAAGGAAGCCAGACCATGCACCTCCCCTCCGTGATGCGCGCCATCGAGATCAGCGAACCCGGAGGCCCCGAGGTCTTGCGTCTGACCGAGCGGCCGATTCCCGTACCCGGCGCGGGGCAGATTCTGATCGCCGTCGATCATGCCGGCGTCAATCGGCCGGATGCCTTGCAACGCGCGGGCAATTACGCACCACCGCCCGGCGCAAGCGATTTGCCGGGTCTGGAGGCGGCGGGCACCGTTGCCGCAGTGGGCCCCGATGTCAGACGCTGGCAGGTGGGCGACGCGGTGTGCGCCCTGCTTCCCGGCGGTGGATACGCCGAATACGCGCTGACCCATCAAGATCATGCGCTGCGGATACCGGGCGGCATGACATTCGATCAGGCCGCCGCGTTGTGTGAGACGTTCTTCACCGTCTGGACCAATGTCTTTATGCGCGGAAAGTTAAAGGCGGGTGAACGGTTCTTGGTTCATGGCGGATCGAGTGGCATCGGAACGACCGCCGTTCAATTGGCAAACCATTGGGGTGCAAGGGTTTTCACCACTGCGGGCAATGACGAGAAATGCGCGGCCTGCGAACGGCTGGGGGCCGAGCGTGCGATCAACTATCGGGATGCGGATTTCGTGGAGGTCTTGCGCGCGGAGGGCGGCGCGGACCTGATCCTCGATATGGTTGGCGGAAGCTATTTGCCACGCAACATCAAGGCATTGGCGAATGATGGGCGGTTGGTGCAGATCGCCTTCATGCAAGGCCCGAAGGTCGAGTTGAACTTTGCCGAGATGATGGTGCGGCGGTTGACGATCACGGGATCGACGCTGCGCCCGCAAAGCGACCAAGCCAAGGCCGAGATTGCGGCGCAACTGCTTGAAAACGTGTGGCCTTTGCTGGATTCGGGTCGTGTTGCCCCGGTGATGGACAGTGTCTTTGAACTGGCAGATGCGGGGGCCGCACATACCCGGCTGGAAAGCAGTGACCACATCGGAAAGATCGTGCTGAAGGTGCGTTAACGACCCGGATTGCGCAGCGTTTCGGGGGATACACATCTGATGTACATCCCATGCACAATCGATGCATACGCGGATCGGCTGTTGGCAATTAGGATTTGACCGGCGTGGGAAAACGCCGCCTGCTGCGGTAAGTTCCACAAAACGGAGACCCCGCCATGCCCCTTGTTGACCGCTATGGGAACGTTCTGAGCACGTCCAGTCCTGCGGCCCGGGATCACTATGTTGCGGGGGTTGATCACATCCTTGCCGCGACCCACGGGGCCGGAGATGCATTTGTCGCCGCCGTTGCCGCCGACCCGGACTTTGCGCTGGGCCATGTCGGGGCCGCGCGGGCCGCGATGTATGCCGGCGACATGGTCGGCGCGAAGGCGGCGATCGGCAAGGCGGCGGAATTGGAGCGGGGCGTTACCCCGCGCGAGGCGGCACACATAGCGGTATTCGCGATGCTTTTGTCAGGGCGTCCGGTCGAGACGCGCGCCATGGTCCGTGCGCATCTGGCAGACCACCCGCGCGATGTTCTGGTGGCGCATGTTTGCACAAATATCTTTGGCCTGATCGGGTTTTCCGGGCATCCCGGCCGCGAGGCCGAGCAACTGGCCTATACCGCGCAGCTATTGCCGCATTACGGTGATGACTGGTGGTTGTTGTCTGTCCATGGTCAGGCGCTGTGCGAGACGGGCCAGATTGACCCGGCGCTGGCGATGATGGAACGGTCGCTGACCCTGAACAACGCGAACGCCAATGCGGCGCATTTCAAGGCGCATGCCCTGTACGAGCATGGTCATGCCACGGAAGGATTGGCCTATTTGGCCGATTGGATTTCCGGCTATGACAGCCGCGCCCTGCTGCATGGCCATCTGAAATGGCACGAGGCGCTTTGGGCCCTGAGCCTTGGGGACAGCGAAAGCATGTGGTCCTTGCTGGATGGCGCGATTGCACCCGGTGCGTCGCACAGCCTGCCGATCAATGTGCTGACAGATACTGCGGCGCTGCTTTACCGGGCCGAGATCGCCGGTGTGCATGTCGCCCCCGAACGGTGGCAGGCGTTGAGCGATTATGCGGCCCGGACGTTCCCCGCGACGGGCCAGAGCTTTGCCGATATGCATGCGGCACTGGCCCATGCGATGGCCGGAAACGGTGACCGGCTTGCAGCATATATCACGTGCTCCAACGGGTTTGCCGCCGATCTGGTGCGTCCTGTGGCGGCGGCGTGGGGTGCTATTGCCCGGCAGGATTGGGCGGCGGCGCTGGACAGCCTGACACCAGCGATGGCGGACCATGCGCGGGTAGGTGGCAGCCGGGCACAGCGCGATCTGCTGGAGTTCACGTGGCTGAATGTGCTGCTGAAACTTGGCCTTGCCGAGGAGGCGCGCCGCGCGGTTCTGACCCGGCGCGCGGCCTTGGCCGCAAGCGCGCCGGTCATGGGTCTGCAAAGCGCGGGCTGAAGCGCACGCAGGCCATGCGCGGGGGCCGTTTTTGCGCCGGGCCTGTCGCATCTCTGTCATGGATCATCGTTAGTCGGATGGCAGAGCGTTCGCGGTGGCGATTGTGCTGCGCGGGCTGCCTCTCATTCATTGATCCAGGGAGTTTGACATGAAAGATGTCGATAATCAGAAGCTGTCCGCCGATGCGTGGGACGAGCTGAATTTCCCCCGTCCCGACGTGCAGGATTTCGACCGCGTTGTCGAACGCGCGCTGTCGCGCCGGGGTTTCATGGGCGGTGTGCTGGCGGTTGGGTCGGGCGCGGCAGTGATGGGCACGGGGTTGCTGAAGGGCACGACCGCGCTGGCCGACGGCCATGCGGCTTCGCGATTTGCGTTCATGCCGATCGCCGCACAGACCGATGGCACCATCCATGTGCCCGATGGGTACTCATGGAACGTGCTGGCCCGCTGGGGCGACCCGCTGTTCTCCGACGCGACCCCGTTTGACCCCGTGACCGGCGTGACGGTCGAATCGGCCTCTCGCGTGTTCGGCGAGAACACCGATGGGATGGAGCTGTTCAATGTGGGTGGCCGTGAAATTCTGGTGGTGAACCACGAATACACCAATAACGACGTGAACCTGCCCCATATCGGTGACGGCCTGCCGGGCAGTGCCGAGGATGTCCTGACGTTGCAGTTGCTGCAGGGCGTCACGGTAATGGAGATTGTCGAGGGCGCGAACGGGTGGGAAATCGTGGTGGACAGCCCGTTCAACCGCCGTATTGACCACAACACGCCGATGCAGATCGCGGGACCGGCTGCCGGGCATGCGCTGCTGCAGACCGAGGCGGACCCCACCGGCACCGCATCGCTGGGCACGTTCAACAACTGTGGCTCGGGCCGCACGCCTTGGGGCACCTACCTGACCTGCGAAGAGAACTTCAACGGCTACTTCGGGGCCACCGGCGCGTTGCCGACCGACGGGGTCTTGGCGGCGGGTTATGCGCGCTATGGCATCAACGAAAGCGGGTTCGACTACAATTATCACAGCTTCGATGCGCGATTCGATGTCAGCACCACCCCGAACGAGCCGCACCGCGCGGGCTATATCGTGGAAATCGACCCGGCCAACCCGGAGTCTGTCCCAGTCAAGCACACCGCGTTGGGCCGGTTCAAGCACGAGAACGCCGCCTATGCATTGGCGCCCGATGGGCGTGTCATCGTTTATATGGGTGATGATGAGCGGGGCGAATTCATGTATCGGTGGTTGTCAAACGCGGCCTATGTTCCCGGCGGCGACACCACGACCCTTTTGAGCGACGGCACACTGTCGGTGGCGGTGTTCAACGATGACATGACGGGACGCTGGGTCGCGCTGACGCCTGAGGCGACCGGCATGGACGCCGCGACGATCGCCATCTTCACGCGCATGGCCGCAAGCCAGGTGGGCGCGACCACGATGGACCGGCCCGAGTGGATCGCCGTTAACCCCACGGCGGTCGAGGCGTATTGCTGCCTGACCAACAATTCGCGCCGGGGGGTGCTGAGCGATGCGGGCGCCGTGCGGACCAATGCGGGCGGCGATCCGATGACCGTCAATGGCGTGAACCCGCGTGAGGCCAACAACTATGGCCAGATCGTGCGCTGGCGCCCGATGGACGATAACCACGCGTCCGATGCGTTTGAATGGGATCTGTATGTCATGGCGGGCAACCCCACCGTGGCCGCCGATACGCCCTATGCGGGCACCGCGAACATCAACGCGGGCAACCTGTTCAATTCGCCCGACGGGATGCAGATCGACAGTTCCGGGATCATCTGGATCCAGACCGATGGCGATGACAGCAACGAAGGCGAGTTTGCCGGCATGGGCAACAATCAGATGCTGGCGGGCGATCCGGTCACCGGTGAGATCGTGCGTTTCCTGACCGGGCCGAACGGGTCCGAGGTGACGGGCCTGACATGGTCCAGCGACCGGCGCACGATGTTCGTGGGCATCCAGCATCCCGGCGCGCCGTTCCCCGATGGCGACGGCAGCCTGCCGCGGTCATCCGTGGTTGCGGTCAAGCGGGACGATAACGCGCTGGTCGGCTGAACGGCGGCGGCATGAGAAAGCGGGGCGCGCGGTGCAGGCCGCGCGCCCCTTCGTGCCTATCGCGGCCGAAACATCCGCCAGCCAACAGCGATTCGCGTGGCGGTGGTGATGACGCAGGCGGCGGCAAAGACGCCGGCAAGCACGGGAAAAGACGCGGGAAACAAACAGAACGCCACGAACAGGGCAATCGTTTCAGCACCCTCGGTCAAGCCGCCAAGGTAGTAGATGCCCTTGGTCGGGTAATCGGCGGTGGTGACGCCACGGCGTTCAGCGATCAGCGCGAAGGCCAGAAAGGATGATCCGGTGCCGATGAAACTGGCGATCAAGATGGCCGCAGGCAAGGCGTTCTGCGCAGGATCCGCCAGCGCAAAGCCGAGCGGGAAAAGAGCATAGAACAGGAAATCCAGCGCGATATCCAGAAACGCACCCCGGTCGGTGGGCGTGGTCAGCCGCGCCATGGCGCCGTCCAGACCATCGGCGAGGCGGTTCAGGATCAGACCCGCCAGCGCCAGCCAGACGCACCCCATGGCAGCGGCCCCACAGGCCAGCAGGCCAATGCCGAATCCAGAGATGGTCATCTGATCGGCGGTCAGCCCACGGGCCACACACCACCGCGCAGGCGGTTGCATCAGGCGGCGCTGCAAGGGCAGGATGGCGGCATCAATCATGCGCCACAGGTGGCGCGGATCGCGGCCTGCGTCAACGCAAGGGTGGGCAATGTGCCGTGAAAGCGGGCGACAGGGCGCGCCGGTTCATTGGCTTCGCCAATCTTTCTTGCAGGGACCATTATTGGCCAATGTCAGCGGACCACGCCCGCAAAACCCTGCAATCATTCATGAAAGGCGGTTCTTGGCGTCGGTTCCGCGCAGATTGGGTGCCGTGACTGCCCCTGACGGATGCGTGTTCGCCGTTGCGAGAACGGACCGAATGTATATCTATCAGCAAACGCAGAAAAAGAAGCAGGCCCATGTTCGATCAATCTACCCTCTCTTCTCAGTCAACCGATGCGCGGCCCGCGCAAGAATGGGTCAAGATCCTGTCCAACTATCGGGAACCGGACGCGCGGCGCAGCTGGTTCGAGTTGGCCGTGACCATGGGGCCGTTTCTGGTTCTCTGGGCGCTGGCGTGGTGGTCGCTTTCGGTCAGTTACTGGCTGACCCTTGCAATCTCGATGGGCAACGCGGCCTTCTTGTTGCGGCTGTTCGCGATCCAGCATGATTGCGGGCATGGCGCGTTCTTCAAGAACCGCACCGTCAGCGACTGGTTGGGCCGCGTGATCGGTGTGCTGACCCTGACGCCTTATGACGTCTGGCGGCGGTCGCATTCCATTCACCACAGTTCTGCGGGCAATCTTGGGCGGCGTGGCATGGGCGATGTCCATACCCTGACGGTTGAGGAATACCGCGCGCTGACGCCGCTGAACCGGTTGCTCTATCGGCTTTACCGCCATCCGGTTGTCTTGTTCGGGCTTGGGCCGGGATATCTTTTCTTGCTGCAGAACCGTCTGCCCCTTGGGCTGATGGGGCACGCCCGGTACTGGGTCAGCGCGATGGGGACGAATGCCGGGATATTGATAGCCCTGAGCATCATCGTCTACTTCGGCGGGTTGATGCCCGTCTTGCTGATCTTCTTGCCGACCACGATCTTGGCCGCCACGGCGGGGGTCTGGCTGTTCTATGTGCAGCATCAGTTCGAAACGACCCAGTGGGACAAGGACGAGGATTGGCAACTGCATGATGCCGCACTGCATGGCAGTTCGCATTACGTGCTGCCGCCGGTCCTGCAATGGGTGACGGCGAACCTTGGCATTCATCACGTGCATCACCTTTACAGCCGCATCCCGTTCTACCGGCTGCCGCAGGTGTTGCGCGATCACGTGGAACTGGCGCAGGGCAACCGGATGACCATCAGGCAGAGCCTTGCCAACACGCGGATGAACCTGTGGGACGAAAGCAGCCGGAGGCTGATCTCGTTCGCGCAACTGCGCACGGGGCAGGGCGCGGCGCGGTCCTAGTCTTCCAGATCCGCCACCAGTTGCACGACCTGCCCCAGATCGGCCAGTTCGCGATATCGCGCGTGGCCCTCGGGGGCGGCGGCGTGTTCCAGTTCCCATGTCAGGCCGTGGGGTATGAAGATGCCCCAAGACCCGGCTTCGATGGCCGGCAGCACGTCCGATTTCATGGAATTCCCGATCATCATCGCGCGGTCGGGTCCGGGGCCATGGCGGCGAAAGGCGTTGGCATAGGTTGCGGGCGTCTTGTCCGAGACGATTTCCACCGCGTCAAAGAGATCGCCAAGGCCGGATTGGGCTAGTTTCCGCTCCTGATCCAGCAGGTCGCCCTTTGTGATCAGCACCAGCGTATATCTTTCCGCGAGGGCGCGGACGGTGTCGTGCGCATGGGGCAGCAGGTGGATGGGATGGCGCAGCATATCGCGGCCCGCAGCCATCAGTTCGGCAATGACGGTGGCGCTGACCCCGCCGTCGGTGACCTCGATCGCGGTTTCGATCATGCACAGGACAAACCCCTTGATGCCGAACCCGTAGTGACCAAGGTTTCGCCGTTCGGCCTCCAGCAGGCGGGCATGCAGATGGACAGAATCAGTGTAGGGCGACAGCAGATCGGCGAACCTTTCCTGCGTCAGGCGAAAAAAATGTTCGTTCTGCCAAAGCGTATCATCGGCATCAAAGCCGATTGTTTGCAGGTTTTGCGCCATTCAAGCCAATCCCGCGCCAATGGATCGCGCGGCCCCTCTTTTCTGTTGCGGTTGCGGTCTTATATATTGCGGCCTACCAGCATGCGCGAACCGTTTGGAGCCCTGATGAAACCCGCACCTTTGCATATGATGGCGGATACGCCCGACAAGGAGGGCGAAAGCAACGTCATCACCAAGACGAAAAGCAAGACGCAGAAGCCGCCGTTGTACAAGGTGCTGCTGCTGAATGACGATTATACGCCGATGGAATTCGTCGTGCACGTGCTGGAACGGTTTTTCGGCATCACCCATGCGCAGGCGGTCGAGATCATGTTGACCGTGCACAAAAAGGGTGTGGCGGTCGTGGGCGTGTTTTCGTATGAGATTGCCGAAACCAAGGTGGCGCAAGTGATGGATTTCGCCCGGCGCAACCAACACCCCCTGCAATGCACGATGGAGAAAGAGGAATAGTGCGCCTTCGCGCCATCCCTCGCCCCTGATGACACCGAACCGATGGACCCTTGCGCTGGATGACGGTGCTGTTGCGCTGCCTGACGGCCCGTGCCTTGTGATGGGCGCGCGCGGGGATGCGGATTTTGCAGGCCTTGGCGACGTGAGCTGCGTGCAGGGGTTTGCGCCCGACCATGAACGGCTGGCCACGCGCGGGTTGCGCGTGACGGTGACGCCTGAGGGCGCGTTTGCCAGCGCGCTGGTGCAGATCGTGAAGGCGCGGGCCGGCACCCTGTCGATGATTGCCGAAGCGCTGGGATGCCTGCCGCCGGGTGGATTGCTGCTGGTGGACGGGCAGAAGGAAGAAGGGATCGAGTCGATCCTGAAACAGTTGCGACAGGTGTTCACGGTTGATGGCGTGATCTCCAAGGCGCATGGCAAGTTGATCTGGCTGACGCGGCCCGACACGATCCCGCAACAGGTGCAGGACTGGATCGCGGTGCCCAGCCAAGGGCCTGACGGTCATGTCACGATGCCCGGCGGATTTTCGGCGGCCGGTCCTGATCGCGGATCGGAATTGTTGGTGGCGCTGGTGCCGCAGATCAAAGGCCGGGTGGCCGATCTGGGTGCCGGGTGGGGCTATATTGCGGGCGAAATGCTGGCCGAGCATCCGGGCATCACCGCGATGGACCTGATCGAGGCGGATCACGCCATGCTGCAGGTCGCGCGCACCAACGTCGACGATGCGCGTGCGCAGTTCCATTGGGCGGACGTGACGCAGTTCAAGGCCGCCGCACCCTATGACGCCATCGTCTGCAACCCGCCGTTTCACATTGGCCGCAAGGCGGATCCGGGGCTTGGCCGCGCGTTCATTGCCGCAGCGGCGCGCCTGCTGAAGCCGCAGGGGCAGTTCTATATGGTGGCCAACCGCCATCTGCCCTATGAGGGCGCGCTGAAGGCCGCCTTCGCAACAGGCACCATGTTGGCCGAGCTTGAGGGATACAAGCTCTATCAAGCCGGAAAACCCCGGCGCGGATGAGGGGATACCATCCATGACACTGGCAATTACCGGTAAGACGGCCATCGTGACGGGGGCAGCCAACGGGGTTGGCCTTGCGATCGCCCGGCATTTTCTGGAACGCGGCGCGAACGTGATGTTCGCCGACCGGGACGAGGAACGGCTGGTTGATGAATGCGGCGCCGAAAGCGATTCCAGCGGGCAGCGCCGGTATTTCGCCGGCGACCTGCGAGAGAAACTGACCATCGCCAATCTGGTGTCGGCGACCATCGACGCGTTTGACCGGGTCGATATCCTTGTAAATGCCAGCCGCCAGATCATGACCACCGATCCGCTGGACCCCAGCGACACATCGGTCGCGGCGTTGTTGGAGCAAAACATGTTCACCGCCCTGCGGCTTAGTCAGGCAGTCGCCAAGCGCATGATCGCGCAGGCCGAGGACGGCGGACAGACCGAAGGGCCGATCGGGTCGATCGTGAACCTGTCATCCATCGCTGCCACCCGCACCCATGCCGATCTGATGGCTTATTCGATCAGCGCGGCAGCCTTGGATCAGGCAACGCGGAGCCTTGCGGTCGCGCTTGCCCCGCACCGCATCCGGGTAAACGGCGTGGCGTTCGGGTCCGTGATGTCGGCCAGCCTCAAGACCAGCCTGTCGGAGACGGACGGGTTGCGGGCCGAGATCAAGGATTGCACGCCGATGGGCCGGATCGCCAGCGCCCGCGAAGTGACGGGCGCGGTCCAGTTCCTTGCGTCCGATGGGGCCGGTTTTGTGACCGGTCAGGTCTTGATCGTGGATGGCGGCCGGACCTTGGTCGATAGCGTGCCATCCTCCGCGCATTGAATCCGGGCTGTCGCAGCGCGAGGGGCACCGCATCACGGGGATGATGCGTCAATGCATCCCGCATGAAAAAACGCCCGATCAAGCTGACCGGGCGTCTGGATTGATCAAGGGTGGTGGCGCCTTACCTGCGCCGCGCGCGGCCGTCGTCTTCATCCTCATCGTCCTCGTCGTCGTCTGAGGCATCGGGAAGGTTGAACAGGCTGTCGGCATCAAGCAACGGCTTGCGCG
>Ga0075467_10000466_pt1 | contig 32169 bp, 29 predicted proteins | sample DEB08_DNA_9_FD_75067 | JGI IMG/M metagenome (GOLD analysis project Ga0075467, IMG submission 75067) | Aqueous microbial communities from the Delaware River and Bay under freshwater to marine salinity gradient to study organic matter... | ecosystem: Environmental > Aquatic > Marine > Coastal ... | reverse complement strand
TTGCTGGCTCAGTGCAGACGTCACCACACCGAGCGCTCGCGCGGCACGCCCCATGCTGCCGGTTTCAACCACGGCCACAAAATATCGTAACTGTCGCAATTCCATATACACATTGTGGCACGTACTGACTTAACGCAGCGGTTTGCCGTTGTCGCAATGGCGGACTTGCCGACACCACCAAAATCGGGGTGAACTGACAAAAATAGAGCTTAATAAAACAGCGCAGGGATTTTTCTACCCAAACCCGACCATACCCAAAACCGAACTCAACACGGCGATCACAAGCCCGAGCAACGCAAAAGGTGCCATGCGCACAAACAAGGCGGTGCCACCGATAAACCCGACCAGCGCAATTTTGATCAGGCTATTGGCCACGGCGGCAATGAGTACCCCACGGGCGGCGATTTCGGGTGCGAGCCCGTCCTTGGCTGCTAGCTGTGACAAAGACAAGGTGATGGCATCCACGTCGGCGGCACCCGAAATGGCCGCGGTCAAGTAAATACCCGCATCACCAAACCAATCGTTGGCCAATTCAACGGCCAGCATGATGCCGACCAATAACGCCGTGAAACGCAACGCCGGTCTAATCTCAAAGGGGTTGTTGACGGCCAAATGGGCATCCGCTTCGGGCTTGGGTTCGGCTTTGGTGCCGCGCCAGGCCAACCACCCAGCGCCCAACAAATACAACACCATGGCGAGGCTTAAAGGCAACAGCAGCAACCTAAAAACGGGCGGCGCCAACACGACGGTTTCGATCAAGACCCGCGGAAACATCAACGCTGAAGTCAACAAAAGGCCCGCCGCCAAGACGTTGGGTTGACGCAAAGATTGGGACAAACGCGCCAGTGTTAGCGTCATGGCCGTTGATGACACCACCCCACCAAAGAGCGCTGTCCACAAAACGCCTTGGCGTGAATCCGTCACCCGCATGGCAACATAGGCCACGAACCCAAGCGCCGCAATCAAGACCACCATCCACCACACCACGTAGGGATTAAAAAAGGCCAAGGGTCCAATCACTTCGTTGGGCAGCAAGGGCAAAATCACCACCGATATGAACAAAAGCTTGAGCGCACCACTGATTTCTTTTTGGTCGAGGCGATGCACTTGGGAGTGCAACACCCCTTTTAGGCTCAGCAGGCCCGCCACCAGAACCCCCAAGCCTGCCGCCAACACTTCCCGATCAAGCGTGGCCAACGCCCCCAAGAGAAAAGTGACCAACATCGCGACCTCAGTGGTCATGCCCCAATCCCCACTGGCCCGTATCTCTGCCACATAGCCCGCGATGATCAAAGCCACCACACCCACCAACACCGCTGCCCAAGCCCATGGGTGTAATTGCTCAGACAAAATCACGGCTAGGCTGCCAGACAGCCCCAGCAGGCCAAAGGTTCGGATACCCGCCGTCAAACGCTCAGGATTTCGGGTGCGTTGACTCCACTCGCGCTCGGCACCAATCAGCAAACCAATGCCCAAGGCTAGCAATGCTGGTAACACCGCTAAGGCTGAGAATGCCAATGGCTGATCTGGTTCAAACATGACGATGGCTCCCCGTGTTCAGACTTGCCCCCTGTGCTCGTATCCCTAAAACAAAGCCGCGCTTTAACCCGCGCCATGCCTCAAATGATACGCTTAGCGTGTTGTTCTTTTAATTTTGTTCACCCCAAACCGACTGACGCCATGTCCACTGCTGAAAACCACAATCCTGCCGCTGCCACCACCACTTTTGCGCAGCGTCTAGACGCCGTGCGTGCGCGCATTGATCGCGCCTGTGCCGCGGCGGGTCGTGATGCGGCAGAAGTGACGTTGCTACCGGTCAGTAAAACTTTTGATGCTGAGGTGATTCGTGAAGCGGTTGGTTTGGGTTTGAATCGCTTCGGCGAAAACCGCTTACAAGAAATTGCACAAAAGGCCCCACTACTCTCAGACTGCAACGTTCAGTGGGTGGTGATTGGCCACGTGCAAACCAACAAGGCCAAAGAAGTGGCCAAATACGCCACTGAGCTGCAGTCTCTGGATCGCCTGGCTTTGGCCGAAGCGCTTGACCAGCGCTTGAAAGCAGCTGGGCGCACGCTTGATGTCTTGGTGCAACTCAAAACCTCGCCTGAAGAAAACAAGTTTGGCCTCGATCCAGCCGAGTTGGTTGGGTTTTTAGAAACGCTTTCGGGTTTTGAGACGCTACGCGTTAAAGGCTTGATGACCATGGCCATTCTGTCAGACGACCGAGCCGCGGTGCGGGCATGTTTTAAAAAACTACGCGATTGCCGTGATGAGGCCGCATGCCTGAACATCAAAGGCATCTCCCTTGAGCGCTTATCGATGGGCATGAGTGGCGACTTGGAACTGGGTATTGCCGAAGGTTCAACCGAGGTGCGTGTGGGCTCAGCGCTATTTGGTCAACGCTAACAAGCCAAAAGCCCGCCACAAATCTTCCGCACTTTCGAGCAATCCCGCCCCTTGGCGGATCAAACCGTGACAACCTTCAGATAACGGCGCACCCGCCGGGCCTGGCACGGCAAACACATCCCGACCGAGCTCATTGGCCAAGCGCGCGGTGATCAATGATCCGCTACGTGCTTTGGCTTGGACCACAACCGTGGCCCGTCCCAATGCCGCTACCAATCGATTGCGTCTTGGAAACAAATGCGGGCCTAGTGCTGTGCCAAATGCGGCCTCGGTCAACAACAATCCCCCTCGGTCTATGATCGCATCAGCCAGCGCTTGGTGTCGTGCGGGGTAGATCTGATCCATGCCCGTGCCCATCACCGCCACTGTGCGCGCTTGGCCGACTTGGTCTGCCACCGACAAGGCGCCACGGTGGGCGCTGGCATCAACGCCTTGCGCCAATCCGCTGATCACTGTCCACTGCGCAAGTGCCAAATCACGGCATAAGTTAAAGGCCAATTGATGCCCCGCAAAACTTGCCGCTCGTGCACCCACCACCGCGACGGCGGGGTAACCCAACAAACCCACATCACCTCGGGCATACAGCACAGGCGGTGCGTCGATGAGATCACTGAAGGCCACGGGATATTGCGCATCGAGCCAAGTCAGCCATTGGCAATGCGGTTGGGTCGCCCAGTGGGTGACCCCTTGCATCGCGCGCTCGACAACTTGACTGGGGGGCACGCTCAGACGCCGTGCCGTGGGTCTTGGTAGCCAGCCCTGTAATTGTTCGGCCGAGGCTTTAAAAATATCGCTTGGTGCGTCAAATGCCGCGAACAAATGGCGCGCTTGAACCAAACTCACCCCTGGTTCCAGTTGCAGCCGCAACAGTGCCAGGCGCTCAGCTTCCTTGTTTTTAAACATAAACAACCATAAAAAAGACACAAAAGAAGCCAGATCTTGACGCATAATCACCGCGAGAGAGTCGCTCAGGATATTTATGCCATTGCTGGTCGTGTTTCGTGTTTTTTTAAAGCTGGGGCTAACCTCGTTTGGCGGGCCCGTGGCGCACATCGGGTATTTTCGGCAGGCGTTCGTGATTGAGCGCCAGTGGCTGAACGAGACTGAATTCGCCACGCGCTTGGCGCTTTGCCAGGCACTGCCAGGACCGGCATCAAGCCAACTGGGGTTTTTGATTGGGTGCCATCGCGCCGGCTGGCTTGGCGGCCTAGCCGCCTGGGTCGCGTTTACCTTGCCATCAGCCATCGTGCTGGTGCTTTTGGCGCTTTACGCATTGCCGTGGGCCAGCGCTGGCACGCTGTCTGTCGTGCATGGTTTAAAGCTCGTGGCAGTGGCCATCGTGGCCCAAGCCGTCTGGGGCATGTGGGGGGCTTTGTGTCGCACAACAGGCACCCGGATTTTGGCGTTGGCGGGTTTTGCTGTGGCCATTTGGTTATCCGGTTGGTTGGGCCAAATCGGAGCGATTGTGCTCGGCGCTGTGGTGGGTATCGTTTTGCTTAGGCAAAACACACCCAACACCACGATCACAGACACTTCAGCGCCGACTGAACCCAACAGCAACGTTTTCAATCGCCACCAACGTTTTTTAAGTGCGCTGCTTTTGCTGCTGGCCGCAGCCCTCTTACTGGGTCTGCCTTGGTTGGCGCAACAACAACCTGTGCTGCAAATGTTTGAGATGTTTTACCGCGCTGGGGCTTTGGTATTTGGTGGTGGCCACGTCGTTTTACCCCTCTTGCAAAGCGCTGTGGTCGATACAGGCCTGGTCTCAAACGACGCATTTTTGGTGGGGTACGGCTTGGCACAAGCCGTACCCGGTCCTTTGTTTACTTTTGCAGCATGGCTAGGTGCACTAGACCCGACGTTGCCAGGCTGGTCTGGCGCGGCCTTGGCACTGGTCGCCATCTTTCTACCCGGTATCCTTTTAGTTGCCGGCGTCATGCCCTGGTGGCAGCAATGGCAACAAAACCCCAAAACCATGGCCATACTCGCTGGTGTAAACGCGGCCGTTGTGGGCGTGTTGGCTTCTGCCTGGGTGGATCCCATCGTTTCAACAAGCCTGCGCGGCTGGGTCGACGTGATGATTGCGCTGGTTTGCACCGCCTGGCTTGTGCTGGGCAAAGCCGCACCGTGGAAGATTGTGCTCGTGGCCGTGTTGTTGTCTGGTCTTGCCCATTGGACAGGACTATCGGCCTAAAACAGAAATTCAATGGACTTGGTCGCACAGTGTCTTAAAATAGCCCAATGGCACTGTTAAATATTCTCCACTTTCCCGATCCGCGACTGCATAAAGTCGCCAAACCCGTTCAGGCGGTCGACGCGCGCATCAAGCAATTGGTCAGCGACATGGCTCAAACCATGTATGACGCCCCTGGCATTGGCTTGGCGGCCACGCAGGTTGATGTGCACGAACGCGTGATCGTCATCGACCTCTCTGACGAACAAAACGAGTTACGGGTGTTAATTAACCCAGAAATTGTTTGGGCCAGTGACGAAATCCAAACGTACGAAGAAGGCTGCCTGTCAGTGCCCGGCGTCTACGATGAGGTCAAACGGGCGTCTGAGATCAAAGTGCAATTCCTTGACCAAAACGGTGCTGCTCAAACCATCGAAGCCGATGGTTTGTTGTCGGTTTGCATTCAACACGAAATTGATCACTTAAACGGCAAGGTCTTCGTCGAGCGCTTATCAAGCCTGAAGCAATCTCGCATCCGCACCAAAATCGCCAAACAAAAGCGCGAGCAGGCCACCGCCGTTTCTTAAGGTGTTTGCCGCACTCACTTATCGGCGATCGTATGCACGACACGCTGCGGGTAAGGGATCTCAATGCTGGCTTTTTCAAATGCATCCTTAACCGCCGAAAGCAAACGTCGCTTCACAAACCATTGCTCATGTGCCGGTACTTTGACCCGCATGCGAATGGTCACTGAAGAATCAGCCAATTGCGTCACGCCAAGCACTTCTGTTTCCCCCAAAAACTTACCGGCCATATCGGGTTCGGCCTGCAGCCGGTCACCGGCTAACTTGATGACTTCAAAAGCTTTCTCCAGTGGCGTGCCGTAAGACACCCCCACATCAACCACCGCGAAAGCAAACTCACGGCTGCGGTTGGTGACGGTGGTGATTTGGCTGTTGGGGATAAAGTGCACCGCCCCCTCACCATCACGCAAGCGCACATAACGCAGCGTGACTTCTTCAACAGCACCCGATTTACCACCGGCTTCGATAAAGTCACCCTGTCTGATTTGATTTTCCATCAGCATCACAAAACCCGTGAAGTAGTCTTTCACCAAACTTTGCGCCCCAAAACTCACCGCAATGCCCACCACACCAGCGGCTGCTAAAAATGGCGCGATCGACATACCAAACTCATCCATGATCAACATGATCGCCAAAATAGTGATCACGGCCGAAGCCATGTGATTAAAGATTCGATCGAGCGTGTCGATACGCTTTTTTTCTTCAAGGTCGTCGGTGCGTTTGACCAAGCGCTGATGAACAGCATCAAGCAACCGTCGCACAATGGATCGCCCAATGAGGGCCACAATCACAATTAGCAAGACGTTCAAGCTGGTAATCAATGCACTAGCCCAAGCGGGCATTTCTGACCAACCCATTAGTGCAAAAAGTTCCGTTATTAAGATGTGCATATAAAGAGGTGTCCGGTTACGTTTTGTTAAACGAGAGTATCGCAGTCACACGTAAGTTTTGCCAATCCTGTTGCTTGTCTTTGGATCATCGCACTGATTGGTGTGTGCTTTTGTTGTGTGGTCAACGCCAAGAAGATGTTTCGTGTCTTGGTCGTCTTTACAATGTGGCATTAGCGAATTTTTAGGTTCCCTTTTTAGGCTCCTTTTTTAGGCTCCCTCATGAAAATAGGTTTTGCTGGCACACCAGAATTTGCCCGCCACGCACTAGAAGCCCTGCTTGGCCATGGCCAAGCAGGGGGACAGCCAATCGATGTGGCTGTGGTGCTGACCCAGCCCGATCGGGCTGCCGGCCGCGGCATGCAGCTGACGGCTAGCCCCGTTAAAACCTTTGCGCTAGAACATGGCATCACGGTGCTACAGCCGCGCGGCTTGCGTCTAGACGGACGCTGGGCCGAAGACGCCCAAGCCGCTCAAGCACAGCTGGCGGCACTCGAGTTGGACGTTTTGGTGGTGGCAGCCTATGGCTTGATCCTACCCAAATGGGTCCTTGAACTGCCACGCTTTGGCTGCTTAAACATTCACGGCAGTCTCTTGCCGCGCTGGCGTGGTGCCGCCCCCATTCAAAGGGCCATTGAAGCCGGCGACCGCGCCACTGGTATCACCATCATGCAAATGGATGAGGGCTTAGACACGGGCGACATGCTGCTGGTTGATTCACTGGCGATCCATGACGACGAGACCGCTCAAACCCTGCATGATCGCTTGGCCGTTATGGGTGGTGTTTTGATTATCAAAGCCATCGAAGACTTGGCCGCACGACGCCTTAAAGCCACGCCTCAAGACGCCAGCCAAGCCACTTATGCCGCCAAACTACTGAAGTCTGAAGCAGCCCTAGACTGGACACAACCCGCTGAAATCTTGGCTCGCCGCGTGCGCGCATTCAACCCCTTTCCTGGCACCACCGCGAACCTGCCGGGTGTACCCGAAACGGTCAAAGTCTGGGAAGCTCAAGTGCTGCCAGGCGGCACAGGCGCAGCCCCAGGCACCGTCCTGGCGTGTGACTCAAACGGCATTGATGTGGCCACAAGCGACGGCTTGCTTCGTCTTCTCACCCTGCAAAAGCCGGGGGGCAAACGGCAAACGGTCAGCGTCTTTTTACAAAGCACGCCAGCCTTAACCCTTGGTCATTGAGTCGCGAGTCTACGATCGTTTTTATCCTGCAGTCAGTGACGTGTCGCTACAGTAATGGGATCCAGGTATCTTAATTAAATAGTGCCTGCTGCAGCACGTTGACGCCCAGCACAAAGTCGTCAATTTCCATGGCCTCGTGGGGATTATGTGATCCGTGATCATTTCGAATAAACAACATCCCACTCGGTATACCAAAATTAGAAAAAACTGCGGCGTCATGACCTGCGCCGCTTGGCATGTTCTCTGTTTCAATACCGAAATCTTGACACGCTTGCGACAGACGCTCGATCCAGATCTGATCCATGATGGCTGGTTTGGTAAACAGTTTGCGATCAAAGTTAAACGTGACCCCTCGGCTGCTGGCGATTTGCTCACATTCGTTACGCATCAATTGATAAAACTGTTCTAGTGTCTGTTCACTTTGGCTGCGCACTTCAAAACTGAAATCAACTTCGCCCGGAATCACAGAGACCGCATGACTTTGCGCATTGGTACTTACGATACCGCAGGTCATGACTAAGTCCATGCCCATTTGTTGCAACACGCGCCAATGCTCATCGAGTCGCGACAACAACTCGGCAACCGCTAACACCGCGTCTTTTCGTAGCCAACGCGGCACGGCCCCCGAATGGCCCGTTTCTCCCTGACACACGACGTGGTTATGACGCACGTTGCCACGAATGCCCGTGACAGGCGAAACGGGCCATTGGCGAGCAACCATCGTGGGGCCTTGTTCGATGTGTAACTCGAGGTAAGCACCAATTTCGTTCAAATCAACCAACGGTTGACCTGCTTTGACCACATCAATCGGAACACCGAGTTGTTTCATCGCGAATTCAAGGGTTTGTGCTGTTTCCCGGTGCTTGAGCGCCAAATCCACCTCGGTGAGTTGCCCTGTCAGGGCAAGGGATCCCATGTAGGCCTTACCAAACCAAGCGCTCTCCTCACCCCTGAGTGCCAGAACCTTTACGGGGTTTGTGGGCACGACCCCAGTGGTCTTAAAGTGCATCAATACCATCAACCCAGCCACAACCCCGGCCAAGCCGTCGAAGTTTCCCCCTTGCGGCACTGAGTCGAGGTGCGATCCAATGACGGTGGCTGGTCCCGCCGGGCTGTCCGGCAGCGATATCCATAAGTTCGCACCACTGTCGTATTGACATTGCAAACCCTGTTGTTTGGCAACCCCTTCAATCACTTCTAGGGCTCGGGTCTCGCCATCGCCGTAACTTGGGCGCGTCACGCCCAAACCATCTTTACTGGCTTTCTCTATGTCAACAAACAGGCGCTTGGCAACGGCGATCACACTAGCGCTTAGTTGAGGCACGTCGCTGTTCATGCTGTTGACTCAATGGATGTCGGTAGTTTGTCAGCCCCACCATGCCTCGCTGACCAAGCAATTGGGTCAGCGAGAAAGGATTTGATGTCTTTGGCTTGCTCGATAGTGAAGTAATCCTGCGCCTTGGTTTGCGCAAAAACGTCTTGCCAAGTCGCTAAGGCGTGTAGGGTCATGCCATGGGTTTCAAATGCTTGTCGACTTTGGGGATAAATATCGTAATTAAAGACCACAAAAATATCATTAACCGATGCGCCCGCCCGACGTAACGCATTGGCTGTGGCAATTTTGGTGAGACCGTCAGTGGTTAAGTCATCAACCACCAAGCACTGCGCGCCACTCGGCAGGTCGCCCTCAACTTGCGCGTTAACCCCCCAGCCCACGGCTTTTTTACGGACATAGACCATGGGCAAGTCCAGACGATCGGCTAACCAGCTGGCGAAGGGTATGCCCGCGCTTTCTGTGCCTGCGATGACGTTGATTTTGTCTTTCAGGCGACTTCTAAGCAAATCAGCCGCATGGTCCATCAGCAGGCGACGACTGACGGGATGCGACATTATTTTCCGGCAGTCCACGTAGACAGGGCTTGCCCAGCCAGTGGTGTAAATAAACGGGCGATCTTGCCAAACCATCACGGCTTTCAGTGCCAGTAACGCAGCCACCGTATCGCTAGCAATGTCTTGGCATTCACCAGTCGGCAAATTAGGGTGGTCATTCATGGCTCACCTTTATAAATAAGCGTGTTTAACGAGTGTAATGCAGAGATCGAATTGGCTGGGCTGCCATATCGCACGCACTTGAGCACTAACCGCTTACTGTGAAACCCTTGCGAGCTCTAGAGATTTTTTGTTTCTCGTTTGAGACCAGAAACGCTCATGGAAAAAATACACGACAGTTTGTACAGAAGGTTCGAGCAGGCTTAGCGTGATGGAAATGAACCAATCGCCGGTGACGGCGTAAGCAACAAGTACGGCAACTGTGATGTGGGTGAAATAATAAGAAACGGTTTTCTTCAGGGTGAAGGCATTCGTCTGGATGAACTTGGTCATGGTCGAGCCCTTTTTTACATGCTTTGAACCATCTTCCTCCTGTCATGGATATTTGTACAATTGATTGATAATTAATTATCGATAGTTAATAGCAATCAATGGGCCCGGCGGTTTTTTGGGTTTCAGTCGTCCACCACCTTGGCGTACAAGTCATACTCATCGGCATCGGTGACCGTGACACGGACCAGTTGACCCGGTGTGAGTGTTTTGTCACTGTCCACAAACACATTGCCGTCGATTTCTGGCGCGTTGGCGAAAGAGCGACCAATGGCGCCATCTTCGTCGACTTCATCGATCAACACGTCCATTGTTTTACCGATTTTTAGTGCCAGGCGCGCCTGCGAGATGGCTTGCTGATGAGCCATGAAACGATCCCAACGGGATTGCTTGACATCTTCTGGCACCGGATTGGGTAGCGCATTGGCGCTGGCGCCATCGACGGCCGAATACTGGAAGCAACCCACCATATCAAGTTGTGCCTCGGTCATCCAATTCAGCAGATACTCAAAATCTTCCTCGGTTTCACCAGGGAACCCGACGATGAAGGTCGATCGAATCGTGAGTTCAGGACAGATTTCACGCCATGCCTTAATGCGCGCCAACGTCTTATCCTCAAATGCCGGGCGTTTCATTAACTTAAGCACCTTTGGGCTGGCGTGCTGAAACGGAATATCCAAATAGGGCAGAATCCGGCCTTGGGCCATCAACGGAATCACTTCGTCAACGTGCGGATAGGGATAAACGTAGTGCAAGCGCACCCACACCCCTAATTCACCCAAGGCTTCGCACAGTTCGGTCATGCGTGTTTTAACCGGGCGACCCTGCCAAAACCCCGTTCGGTACTTGACATCCACCCCGTAGGCGCTGGTGTCTTGCGACACCACCAAAAGCTCTTTTACGCCGGCTTTGACCAAGCGCTCAGCTTCGTCTAAGACGTCGCCAATCGGACGACTCACCAAGTCGCCTCGCATTGAGGGGATGATACAAAAGCTGCAACGGTGGTTACAGCCTTCGGAAATTTTGAGGTACGCATAGTGGCGAGGGGTGAGTTTGATCCCTTGCGGTGGCACTAGGTCCACATAGGGGTTGTGCTCAAGTGAGGGCGGGGCTGCTTCATGCACCGCTCGCACCACCTGTTCGTATTGCTGTGGGCCGGTCACGGCCAACACACCTGGGTGAATGCTGCGAATCACATCCTCTTGCACGCCCAAGCAACCCGTGACGATCACGCGACCGTTTTCAGCGAGCGCCTCACCGATGGCATCCAGTGATTCCGCCTTGGCACTGTCAATGAAGCCGCACGTGTTAACCACTACCACATCGGCACCATCGTAATCGGGCACGATGTCGTAACCCTCGGTGCGCAACTGGGTGAGAATACGCTCTGAATCAACCAGTGCCTTGGGACAGCCCAGACTCACAAAACCAACTTTTGGTGCAGACATGACCGCCTGTTCTAGAAAAAATAGTGAAGATTGAGTTTAACGCGCCGGATGCTTCTACAATCGAACTTATGCCGTTAATCAAGGCTTTTGCCCAAGCTTCCACATCGCCGCTGTCTTTAACCCTGTTGCTTGCCTCGCGCTGCTTGGCAGCGGTTGAAGGTGGTCGTTCGTTAACCGAAGCCTTGGGTAAGGTGCCCTCAGCCAATCGCTCGGCGGTACAAGCCGTCTCGCTCTACGCCATGCGCCACTGGGGCCGCGCTCGCGCTTGGCGGGCCATGACATTGAAAAAGCCAACCGGTCAGCCATGGGTCGACAGTCTTATTGCGCTGTCTTTGTTGCTGCTTGATGTGGCTGTTGCCCCGGAATCAAGCAGCACCGACGCACCACGCTACACCCCCCATACGTTGGTGACGCAAGCCGTGGACGCCGCCCGCGAGGGCCGGGCCAAACCGGTTTTGCCCGGCCTACTGAATGCCATTTTGCGGCGTTTTCAGCGCGAGCACAGACAATTCCTCGAAAACATCAAAACTGACCCCGTAGCCCGCTGGGGCTACCCGCTTTGGTGGCAAAAGCAGCTGCAAGCCGACTACCCCCATGACTGGCAGTCAATTCTGGCTGTCAGCTGCTTTGCGCCACGCTTGGTCCTGCGTGTGAACACGCGGTTGACTGACGTGGCTGAAGTGCTGCACGAATTCAGCGAGGCTGGCGTCACAGCGGTTCACTTGGGTGAGTCAGCCATTGCTGTCACACAGACCGGCTCGGTTGACCAACTGCCCGGTTACACCGAGGGTTGGTGGTCAGTCCAAGATTTGGGCGCGCAGCGTGCCGCGACGCTTTTGGCCCCAAAATCTGGCGAGCGGGTGCTCGATGCTTGCGCCGCACCGGGTGGCAAAACCGCCCACTTACTTGAGCTTGCCCCCATCACCCTCACGGCCTTGGATCAAGACCCAGACCGTTTGATCCGCGTGGGCGACACCTTAAGCCGTTTGCGACTCGTCCATTCAGGCGTCACGCTAAAAGCGGTGGATGCGCGCAACCTCGAGCAATGGTGGGACGGGAAACCCTTTGACGCTATTTTGGCGGACTTGCCATGCACCGCCTCAGGCGTGGTTCGACGCCACCCCGATATCGCTTGGCTTAGACGCGTGGCCGACCTCCCCAAAACAGTCACTCAACAAGCAAAAATACTGGACGCGCTCTGGCAAACCTTGGCGCCGGGCGGGCGCTTACTAATGGTGACCTGCTCGGTGTTTTTGCAAGAAGGCGAACAACAAGCGGTGAACTTTTTGAGTCGTCACCCTGATGCACGCCGACTGCCCGCACCGGGTCATTTATTACCCAAAGCAAGCTTGGGTGATGAGCCCGGACAAGATGGCTTTTTTTACGGGTTATTTGAACGAGCGGTGTTGTGAGCCAAGGCGCTGCGACTGCATTAATTTGTTCCATAATGTACTCATGATGATGTTTGTGACCCACCGGTTCAATCTCAAGCCTGCGCGTTGGCATCGCGCAGGCTTGAGTCTGGCTGCGCTACTCATATGGTTTGGGTTTGGTGCCAACGCCGGCGCCCAGCCTTTGTCTGACGCTCAGGCGGAAGTCTTGCGCATCGAGCCTATGGTGGTCGATGGCCAACTGTCCATGAACATCGACACCCAGCTAACACTCAACAACACCATGCAACAAGCGCTGAATCGGGGCTTGCCTTTGTTTTTTTCTATTGAAGTCAAAATCAGCCAGCCACGGTGGTGGTGGTTTGACAAAGACTTGGTCGACACCCGCTTGACTCGACGCCTATCGTTTAACAACTTGACGCAGCAATGGCAAATCAGCACCGGTGATTTATCGGTCGCGTTTTCAAGTTTTGCTCAGGTGCAAGCGGCATTGCGGCGGGTGCGAAACTGGCCCGTGGCCTTGAGCGACCGTTTCAACCCTGACACCACCTTTGAAGGCCGAGTCAGGATTCGCTTAGACACCACCCAACTGGCTCGACCGCTACAGCTAGACCCAGCCAATCGCAATGAATGGACACTCAGTAGCCCTTGGAAAGCGTTTGAATTCATGATCCGTCGACCAACAGCGGGCGCCCCATGAGACGGCGCAACCGGTTCTTGATCGCGCTTGGAATCGTGCTTGGCCTGGGGCTTTTCATTCTCTTGGCCTGGTCCACCGGTAGCGCTTCTCGTTTGGCCCAGTTTCATCAACTGTTGGTGTATTTGAATTTTGCGCTGGCGTTCGGCTTAGCGGCCTGGGTCTTGGGCTTAACGATCAAACTTTTCCGGCGGCTACGCCGGGGTAAGTTCGGTGCCAGACTCACGAGCCGCTTTGCCATCGCCTTTGCCTTGATCGGTGTACTGCCAGGGGCGCTGATTTACACCGTTTCTATTCAGTTCATGTCGCGCTCCATTGAGTCGTGGTTTAACGTTCGCGTGGACACGGCACTTGATGCAGGTCTCGCACTCGGCCGCGCCGCGCTAGATGCCCAGCTCAATGAGCTTGATACCCGAGCTCGCGCCATGATTCCAGCGCTTTCAGATGCTGCAGGCAATGACAGCGAACTGAGGGGATTACTCAGCCGCGTACGAGAAATCACGGGCGTGTCTGAAGCAATGGTGCTAACAAGCTCTGGGCGGCCGATAGCCTTTGTCACCGATCAACTCGGGCAATTACTGCCCCAAGGCCCACCGGTCAGCGTCTTGAATCAACTTCGGGTGTCTGGCAGCTACGCCGCCGCTGAAAACGTTGTCCCAAATGCGCTGAGCACAGACCCCTCAGGTTTGGTATTAAGGGTCATCGTGCCGCTTGGCAACTCTTTGAGTCTGGCCTCGCCCATGGCGACTTCCGAAGTTCGCTGGTTACAGCTCATGAAACCCGTGCCTGAGTCCATTGTGTCTAACGCCGAAGAAGTGCGCCAAGGCTACCGTGACTATCAAGAATTGGCGCTCTCACGCCAGGGTTTGCGTCAATTGTTTGTGGTCACCCTAACCTTGGCGTTGCTATTGGCTGTGTTTGCGGCCATGGCCGTGGCTTTGTTTTTATCGCGTCGCTTGGTACAACCTTTGCTGGCCTTGGCCTCTGGGACCCAAGCCGTCAGCGTGGGGGATTTTAGGCAATTGCCTGAGCCTCCCCAAAACGACGAAGTCGGACAGCTCACTCGCTCATTTAATGACATGACTCGGCAACTCGAAGAAGCGCGTCGCTTGGTCGATTTGAATCGCAAACAAATCGAGCAATCTAAGCTTTTCACCGAAGGTATTTTGGCGAACCTCTCAGCTGGCGTGCTGGTGTTCGATGAGCAATTCCGAGTGGTTCTCTTTAACCAAGGGGCACAAGCCATACTTGGCGCTGACCTTCGGGGCGTCAAAGGTCGCCCCCTCGAAACGGTTGATGGCTTACTAGCGTTGGCCAACACCCTTCGACGCGGCTTTTCTCACCATGCCGCCGCGGAGTCTGAGCGCTTGCACTGGCAAGAGCAGTTCGAGGTGACCTTGCCGCGACCCGACATGCCAGAAGGCACACAGACGCTGACATTATTGGCACGCGGCACCCATCTAAGCGCCGAGGGGCGTGGAAATGGTTATGTGGTGGTGTTTGACGATATCAGCGATGTGATTTCTGCCAACCGAAGCGTCGCTTGGGCCGAAGTAGCCCGTCGCATGGCCCATGAAATCAAAAACCCTCTGACACCCATTCAACTGTCAGCCGAACGCTTGGCCATGAAACTCATGGATAAGCTAGATCCTAAGGATGCCGCCTTACTAGAGCGCTCAACCAACACGATCGTCAATCAGGTTGGCTCTCTGAAACACATGGTCGAAGAGTTTCGCGAGTTTGCACGCAAGCCACCATTGGCGTTTGGGCGCGTAGACCTCAATACGCTGGTCGAAGACGTGTTGACACTGTACGGATGGGACCCTGCTGAGGGCTCAGCCCATGAATCGGGTCCGGTGCGCTTTGAGGCATTGCTTGAGCAGGGCTTGCCCGAAATTCGTGGCGACACCACGCAGTTGCGCCAAGTGGTTCACAATCTTTTGGCGAACGCACGTGATGCTTTGGTTGAAACCACAAGTGATGGCGTCATCACCGTTGCCACCGAAACCATCGCCGCCAGCATTGGTGGGCAAGCGGGCCAACCCGCCGTGCGCCTGACCGTGACAGACAATGGGCCCGGCTTTTCTGCGCAGCTACTACAACGCGCCTTTGAACCTTACGTGACCACCAAGGCACACGGCACCGGTTTAGGACTGGCAATTGTTCGTAAAATTGTAGAAGAGCACGGGGGTTATATCGACATCTCTAACCGCCGTTCAGGTGGCGCACGCATTACTATTCTGTTGGTCCCCGATCCCAGTAAGGTGGACGGCGACGCACAAGGGGACGATAATCATGAAACGCAATAGGTTGAACAAATAATATGGCTCGAATCCTAGTGGTTGACGACGAGATCGGCATCCGTGAATTGCTCTTCGAAATTTTATATGACGAAGGGCACACGGTAGAGCTGGCTGAAAACGCCGCACAAGCGCGTGCCGTCAGGCAACGCATGCGCCCTGATCTTGTTTTGCTTGATATTTGGATGCCAGACACCGATGGCGTGACGTTGTTGCGCGAGTGGGGCTCTCAAGGCCTACTAGACATGCCAGTGATCATGATGAGCGGGCACGCCACCATCGACACCGCTGTTGAAGCGACCCGTATCGGCGCGATCGATTTCTTAGAAAAACCCATCACGTTACAGCGTTTGCTTAAAACGATTTCAAATGGCTTAAATCGCACCAAACCAATCAATGCCATTGGTGCGCGCGAACCTTTGAGCTCGGGTCAGCCCACTGGCTCGGGCACGGGTACGCCGGTTTCCGCCGCCGGTGAGTTGGAACCGGCACCCACCCCCGCCGGTGTGTCCGGTGATATTTCTTTGGATCAACCGCTCAGGGATGCGCGTGACGCTTTTGAGCGGGTCTATTTTGAGTATCACTTGGTCCGAGAAAATCACAGCATGACGCGTGTTTCAGAGCGCACAGGACTTGAGCGCACGCACCTTTATCGTAAGCTCAAACAACTGGGCATCGAATCGCGCAAGCGAAACTCATGAAGATCTTAATAGTTGGCGCAGGCCGGGTGGGCACAAGCGTGGCCGAAAACCTAGTGTCTGAACACAACGACATCACAGTCATCGACGACGACCCAAGTCGCCTAGCTGACTTGCAAGAGCGGTTTGATTTACGCGGCGTGGTGGGTGACGGCACACAAGTCTCCGCTTTACGCCGCGCCGGTGCTGAAGACGCTGACCTGTTGATTGCTTGTGCAGCGAGTGACTCGGTCAACTTGGTGGCCTGCAAAATTGCACGCAAACTATTCAATGTGCCGCGTCGGATTGCTCGCATTCGGTCCTCTGAGCTACCTGGTATTCCCGAGCTACTTGAAGAAGATGGGTTTGCGATTGATGCGTTGATTAGCCCCGAAGCCAGCGTTACCGCCTACCTTCAAAAGCTGATCGAATTCCCTGAGGCACTACAAGTCGTGGAGATGGCTAGTGGCAAAGTCAGTGTGATCACCATGCGGGTTGATATTGGTGGCTCCATGGCCAACCATGCACTCAAAGACTTGCGCGCCATGAGCCCGGATGTCAATGCCCGCGTTGTTGACATCATGCGTCTGGGTCAAACCATTGCCGTTTCGCCCGAGACCATTCTGCGACCAGGCGACAACTTGCTGCTGATCGCTGACACACGCTCAGCGCACCAAGCCGTTCACCAAATGCACAAATCTGCCCCGACCGTACGGCGTCTGATGATCGCAGGCGGCGGCAACATTGGTTCGCGCCTGGCAAAGACACTCGGTGAAAACGGCTATAACGTGCGCATCATCGAACAAAACCTTGATCGCTGTGAACAGCTGGCCAGTACCCTGCCCGATAACGTTCTTGTGCTGCATGGCAATGGCACTGATGAGTCGTTGTTGCAACGCGAAGGCATTGAGGACATGGATACATGGCTCGCTCTCACGAGCGAAGACGAGGACAACATCATGTCGTCGCTGCTGGCCAAGCGCATGGGGGCACGCCGTGTGATTGCGCTGATTAACCGACAAGCATACGGTGAACTGATGCAAGGCAGTCACATTGATATTGCTGTGTCGCCAGCACAAGCCACCATGAGCGAGCTGTTGCGATACGTGCGTCGCGGCGATATCGTGGCCGCCCACCGCTTACGTGGTGGTCTGGCCGAAGTATTGGAACTTGTTGCCCATGGCGATCGTAAATCTTCTAAGGCCGTAGGCCGTCGCATCCATGAGCTGGACCTTCCAAAAGGGGCAACCGTGGGCGCACTGGTGCGCGGTGAGGAAATCATCATCACCGATCAGCACGCTGTTATCGAACCGGACGACCACGTCATTGTGTTTGTCTCATCGCGCACTCAAATCGCCAAGGTCGAGAAACTGTTTCAAGTTTCGGCCTCTTTTTTCTAAGCATCATGAAGCGAATTCTGGCTGTCGTACACGTGCTGGGTTTCACCATGGCGTTGTTCGCCACGACGCTCATCGTGCCCATGGTCTGGTCCATCCTTTTGGGCGACGGTCAGTTGATGCTCTTTGTTCACGCCTTCATCATTGCCTTGGCTTTGGGCGGTGGACTTTGGCTGGGTACCTTGCGATTCCGGGCTGAGTTACGCCCGCGCGACGGCTTTTTGTTGGTCACGTCCGTTTGGGCGTTCCTGCCCATATTGGGCACGATCCCGTTGTTGCTTTATTTCAATGGCACGGGTCATCCACTGAGCTTTACCGACGCCTACTTTGAATCGATGTCTGGCCTGACCGCCAGCGGTGGCACACTGCTGACCAATCTTGATTCCTTGGCACCCACCATTAACTTATGGCGCGTGACCATGCACTGGGTCGGTGGTATGGGCATCATCGTGTTGGCAGTGGCGATTTTGCCGTTGTTGGGTGTGGGTGGGCACCAGTTGTTTCGCGCCGAAACACCGGGGCCGATGAAAGAAGAAAAGCTCACCCCTCGGATTGCAAGCACTGCCAAGGCACTCTATGCGATTTATTTTGGACTGTCGATGGCCTGCTTTTTGGCGTATCGCGCCGCTGGCATGACTTGGTTTGACGCCTGGTGTCACATGGCCTCAACCGTCGCCCTTGGGGGTTTTTCAACCCACGATGCCAGTTTTGGGTATTTTGATTCGCCATTGATCGAGGCCATCTGCATTGTTTTCATGCTCTTGTCTGGCATTAACTTTGCCACTCACTTCAATGCTTTTCGCGTGGGCAGTCTTAAGGCCTACCAACGCTGCCCTGAGGCCATTCCTTTTGTCGTTATCGTATTGAGCATGGGCGCTTTAATTGGCGTTTATTTGTGGATCATGGATGTTTATCCCGATCTGCTGACATCGATACGCTACGCCATGTTTAACACCGTCTCGATTGCCACCACGGCTGGCTTTGCTAACACCGATTTTGGCGCATGGCCACTGATTGCGCCATTGTCCATGATCATGCTGGGTATGTTTTGCACCAGCTCGGGCTCTACCGGCGGGGGCATCAAGATGATTCGTGCCATGATGCTCGTCAAACAAACCCGCCAAGAAATGGTCGGCATCTTGCACCCTCACGCCATCACACCCGTGTTGCTAAAGGGCCGCCTGATTCCTGCCAAGGTACTGGCATCAGTGCTTGCCTTCATGCTTTTATACGGCTTTTCGATTGCCGTGATGACGGCTTTAATGCTTCTCAGTGGGGCTGATGCCACCACTGCTTTTACGGCCGTTTTGGCGTGCATCAACAACATCGGACCGGGCTTGGGCCAAGTGGGCCCTGCAGACAATTATTTCAGCATGAATGATTTTCAAATCTGGGTACTGTCATTTGCCATGATGATTGGTCGCCTTGAGCTCTTTACCGTGTTGGTGCTTTTTTCCTCTGGGTTCTGGCGCAAGTGACCCTCGCCGCTTAGTTATACTGAAATCTTCACTGATCAACGCGGTTCAATAATCCATGGATCCCCTCTTCATTCTCGCCTATGCCGTCCTTGGATGCGTGGCTGGTTTTGCTGCCGGCCTTTTGGGTATTGGTGGCGGCATGCTGTTGGTGCCCTTCCTTACGGCTCTCTTAACACTCCAGGGCTTACCGCTCGAGTTGGTTGTGCATGCTGCGATTGCCACCTCGATGGCGTCAATTTTATTTACGTCGATGTCTAGCGTTCGCGCGCATCACCAAAAGCGCGCCGTGAGATGGGATTTGGTTATTCGGTTTTCACCAGGCATCGTGGTGGGTGGTTTGCTGGCCGGTGGCGCTGTTTTTGCCGCGCTTAAAACCGGTTGGTTGGCACTATTTTTTGCGATCTTTGTGGGCTATTCAGCCGTCCAAATGCTGATCAATCGTAAACCCAAACCAAGCCGTCAGATGCCTGGCACCGTGGGAACAACAGCAGCGGGTGCTGGCATCGGTTTCTTGTCTGGCTTGGTGGGCGCGGGCGGCGGTTTTGTGTCAGTGCCGTTTATGCTGTGGTGTAACGTTGCCCTTCATCATGCGGTTGCCACCTCGGCGGCCTTGGGTTTTCCCATTGCTTTGGCTAACACCGTGGGTTACGTCTGGTCGGGTTGGTCAGTTCAGGACTTGCCTGACGGTATGTTTGGTTATATCTACTGGCCTGCTCTGTTGGTCTTGGTGGCCTTTAGTGTGGTCACCGCGCCCATCGGTGCTAAAGTGGCTCATAAATTACCGGTGAACACGTTAAAACGTGTCTTCGCTTTTCTGCTGTTTGGGTTGGCAGCCTACATGTTTTACAAAGCCGGGGTTTCGTTCGGATGGGTGGGTTAAGCCATTCGTGATTGATCGGGCACTGATGGCCTGTTGTGTGTCCGTCACAGCAAAGATGGTTTTGTGCACCAAGACTTCCGGTCATGGTAATGTTGAATTTAACCAGCAGTTCAACGACAGGGGGGCGCACCATGTTTGATGTTTTGGTTTACCTGTTTAGGAATTACTACACGCCCCAAGCATGCCCGACGGCCGATGTGTTGGCCAAACGGCTGGTAGCGGCTGGCTTTGAGCACGACGACATCGATGATGCCTTAGGCTGGCTTTTGGGTTTGGCCGAAGTCACTGAGCACTGCGTCGACTTGGCTCATCACGACGCCAACGGCACGCGTTTTTACGCAGCCATTGAGCAGCGCAAACTCGGTGCAGACGCCATCGGATTTATCACTTTCTTAGAAAACAGCGACGTTTTGCCGGCACCGTTACGCGAGATCGTGATTGAACGCGCCATGGCCTGCGAAAGTGAGCCGATTTCGCTGGAGCGCATCAAGGTTATTGCTTTGATGGTCTTGTGGAGTCAAGAGGCCGAAGTCGACCACTTGATACTAGAAGAGCTGCTGCGGCCCGACGGCGAGCAACTCTGCCACTGATTTCGCGTGCAGTACATCGGTCGATTTGCCCCTAGCCCGAGCGGGCCCCTGCACGCCGGCTCTGTGGTGGTGGCCCTGGCCAGTTTTCTGGATGCTAGGGCTGCTAACGGGCTGTGGCTTGTTCGCATGGAAGACCTTGACACCGAACGCATGGTCCAAGACGCTGACCGCGTCATACTGCAACAGTTGCGCGCTCTAGGCATGTCTTGGGACGGTGAGGTGTTGTACCAATCGAACCGCCGACAAAACTATCAAGCCGCCTTTGATGACTTACATGCACAAAACCGTCTCTACCCCTGCGGTTGCACTCGACGCGAAATTGCTGATTCTGTTTTGAGTCGCCACGGCGGCTTTCCTGAGGGTGAAAGACCTTACCCAGGGACATGCCGCGAGGACTTGCCGCCAGGCAGAACAGCCAAGTCATGGCGCGTGCGAGTTGACGATGGCGACATATCGTTTGTGGATCGCTGGTGCGGCCCCCAATCTCAAAACGTACACCAACAGGTGGGTGATTTTGTACTGCGACGTGCCGATGGGCACTGGGCTTACCAATTGGCCGTGGTGGTCGACGATGCCACCCAAGGCATCACCCATATTGTGAGGGGTCAAGACCTGCTGTCGAGCACCGCGAGACAGCAATGGCTGGCCCACGTTTTGGGGCTAGACACCCCAAGCGTGATGCACGTCCCCTTGGTCATTGACGACAACGGTGTAAAGTTGTCCAAACAAAATGGTGCGCTCGCCATAGACACCGAAGATCCCCTGCCTGTTTTACAAGCCGCGTGGCGTCATTTGGGGTTTTACGATGTTCAAGCAAGCTCGCTAGCCCAGTTTTATGAGCAGGCCGTAAAGCAGTGGGCTGGTCGATTTAAACCCAACTGACTTGCGCCTTAGTGAACTCCGCCCGTATGATCGCCGCTAACGTCGCGATCTGCGACTCAGGATTGGAATGACAAAAGTACTAATTATTGCTGAGAAACCTTCGGTGGCACTGGATATCTCCCGTGCTTTGGGCGGCTTTACCCGCGAGGGTGATTATTTTGAGAACGATCAGTACGTGCTCTCTTCAAGTGTGGGTCACTTGTTAAGCCTGATCGCCCCTAACGATCCGGTCAAAGGCAAATGGAGCTTTGCGCATTTGCCCGTCATCCCACCAGCTTTTGGCCTGAATCCCTCGGACAAACGATCGGCCGAAAGACTCAAGATGCTGGTCAAGCTGATCAAACGCAAAGACGTTAGTAGCTTGATCAATGCATGTGACGCAGGCCGCGAGGGTGAGCTGATCTTTCGCTACATTGAACAGTATGCTGGCACACAGAAGCCCGTACAGCGTCTGTGGCTGCAATCCATGACGCGTGACGCCATATGTGAGGCTTTCAAGCACTTGCGCCCTGACGAGGCGCTAAAGCCGCTTGAAGAGGCGGCGCGCTCTAGGGCTGAGGCTGATTGGTTGGTGGGCATCAACGGCACCCGCGCCATGACCGCCTTTAATAGCAAAGACGGCGGTTTCTTTAAAACCACCGTGGGCCGAGTGCAAACACCGACTCTCACCATCGTGGCTGACCGTGAAGCCAAAATTCGCGACTTTGTGTCGCGCGACTATTGGGAGGTTCACGCCACCTTTGTTGCCACCGCTGGCTTGTACGAAGGTCGCTGGTTCGATCCTGCGTTCAAAAAAGACCCGACTGATCCGGAACAGCGTGACAACCGGCTTTGGAGTGCCGCCGCCGCCAAAACCGTTGAAGCGGCCTGTCGTGACCAAGTCGGTTCAGTCAGCGAAGAAGCCAAACCCAGTAGCCAGCTCTCGCCCCAGCTCTTTGACTTAACGTCGTTACAGCGCGAAGCCAACGGACGCTTTGGTTTTTCAGCCAAGGCCACGCTATCTTTGGCGCAGTCTTTGTACGAACGCCACAAGGCCTTGACCTACCCCAGAACAGATTCTCGCCATTTGCCTGAAGACTATGTGGCAACGGTCAAAGAAACCATGGCAGCGTTAGCACTTGGTGACAGCAATGTCGTCAAGGGCTTGGCTATTCACGCCAAAAAGGTATTGGCTGAAGGTTGGGTCAGACCCAACAAGCGCGTGTTTGATAACAAAAAAGTGTCTGATCACTTTGCCATCATTCCCACACTACAGGTGCCTAAGGACCTAAGTGAGGCTGAAGCCAAGCTCTATGACTTGGTCGTCAAACGCTTTTTGGCGATCTTCTTTCCGGCCGCTGAATATCGGGTCACCACCCGCATCACGGAAGTGCAAAAATACCGCTTTCGCACGGACGGTAAGGTGTTGGTCTCACCCGGTTGGTTGGCCGTCTATGGTCGTCAAACGCAAGAAGACGACGCCATGCTGGTGCCCGTCTCGCCCAATGAAAAAGTGCGCACTGAAGACATTGCCAGCAAAGCCTTGGTCACCAAACCGCCACCACGCTACACCGAAGCCACACTCCTTTCGGCCATGGAAGGAGCTGGCAAGCTCATCGATGACGGCGAGCTACGTGAAGCCATGTCTGAGCGTGGTTTGGGCACCCCAGCCACACGCGCCTCAGTTATTGAGGGTTTGTTAAACGAAAGCTATTTGCGCCGCGAGGCCCGTGATTTGGTACCAACCGCCAAAACACGCCAGCTCATGACCTTGCTCAAAGGGTTGGACGTCAAAGAACTGACCTCTCCCGAGCTAACCGGTGAGTGGGAGCACAAGCTCAAACAGATCGAACAAGGCCAACTCGCCCGCGAAGCGTTCATGCAAGAGATCGCGCAGATGACTCAAGTCATCGTCAAGCGCGCCAAAGAATACGAGCGCGACACCGTGCCCGGTGATTACGTCACCCTCCAAACCCCTTGTCCCAAGTGCGGGGCCGTGGTCAAAGAGAACTATCGGCGCTACGCTTGCACCGCTTGCGATTTTTCTATTGGCAAACACCCAGGTGGTCGTACCTTTGAGCCGAGTGAAGTCGAAACTTTGCTGAAAGATCGCGAGCTCGGACCATTACAGGGCTTCATCAGTAAAATGGGGCGTCCTTTTGCTGCGATCCTTCGTATCGATAACGACCACCGGCTTGCGTTTGATTTTGGTCAGCGTGAAGAAGAGGACACCGAACCGGTCGACTTTTCTGGCGCAACACCACTGGGCACCTGCCCAAAATGCCTGTCGCGAGTGTTTGAGCACGGCATGAATTACGTCTGCGAAAAATCTGTCGGCCCAGAAAAGACCTGCGACTTCCGCACTGGTAAGGTGATCTTGCAGCAAGAGATCAACGCCGATCAGGTGGTCAAGCTGCTGACCAGCGGTAAAACCGATTTGCTGGAGAACTTTGTTTCAAGCCGAACAAATCGTAAATTCAAAGCCTATTTATCAGTTGGCGAAGGTGGCAAAGTTGGGTTTGAATTCGAAGTGAAAACGCCGAAGGCCGGAAAAGCGGCCAGCAAGGCAGCGGGTAAGACTGCCGCCAAGAAAGCCACCAAGGCGGCATCTAAAACAGCAGCGACCCCAAAGAAGGCCGCCAAAAAGGTTGCTAAGAAAGCGGTTAAGAAAGCCGTCAAGAAAGCCGTCAAGAAAGCCGCTAAAAAAGCAACCAAGAAAGTTAGCGCTGAGTAAAAATCAAGGCACGTGAGAAATTATCAGTTCTCGCGTGTCAATTCCTGTTTGGTTTTATCTGGATTGATCCGTGAGCATTCATCAAAACGTCAAACGCATGACAGTCCCTCAATTAAGGGCTTGTAAAGGTCAACGCAAAATTGCCTCACTTACCGCGCACAGCAGCGTGTTTGCGAGCTTGCTTGACGAGTACCTTGATTTCATTTTGATTGGGGACTCGACAGCCATGGTCGCCTATGGGTTGCCCAACACCTTGTCGTTCACGGTTGAACAAGTTGCTGCACACACTGCTGCGGTTGTCCGCGGCACCAAACACGCTTGTGTGATCGCTGACATGCCATTTGGTAGTTATCAACGCAGCCCCGAACAAGCCTTTGAAAGCGCAGCATTCTTGCTCGCCCAAGGTGGTGCTGACGCGGTCAAACTCGAAGGTGGTGAGGTCATGGCGCCAACCATTGCTTTCTTGGTAAAGCGAGGCATTCCGGTACTCGCACACGTGGGTCTGATGCCTCAGCACGTTAACACCATGGGTGGCTATAAAGCACAAGGCCTTGATGACGAAACCGCTGCTCAAGTCAAACGCGATGCCATGGCTGTTGCCCAAGCGGGTGCCTTTGGCGTGGTGCTCGAAGGTGTTGCCGAACAAGTTGCGGCTCAGATCACCGCTGAAGTCAATATTCTGACCATCGGTATCGGTGCGTCAGCAGCCTGCGACGGCCAAATCTTAGTCACGGAAGACATGTTGGGACTAAACGGCGCACAAGTGCCTCGATTTGTTAAGCGTTATGCAGACTTGGCCGGTGATGTTAAAAAAGCCGTTGAGCGTTACGCCGATGATGTTCGTGCTGGCTCGTTTCCCGAATCCAGCCATTGCTTTGGCGTCAAACCAAAAACCAAATAAACACCCATGCGTAAGAAACCGACAACACCCATCATTTGGCACACCGTTAAACAATCACCCGTGCACGGTTCGGGTGTGTTCGCTCGGCGCAAGATTCCAGCTGGGACGCGCGTCATTGAATATGACGGGGCGCGTATCAGTCACAAGGAGGCCGACCGACGTCACCCCACCAATCCAGACGACCCCTTTCACACGTTCTTTTTTGTGGTGAGCTCGGGTAAAGTCATCGATGGCAATGACAATGGCAATGATGCCCGTTGGATCAATCACGCCTGCGACCCCAACTGTGATAGCGAAGAGGGCTCAGGCGGCAAACGGGTCTATATCGTGGCCAAACGCGATATCGCTCGTGGTGAGGAGTTGAACTACGACTATGGCTTGGTCATGGCAGGCAAAATCACCAAGACCCTTAAATCGCAATACGCTTGCCGCTGTGGCTCGACCAATTGCCGGGGGACCATGCTGGCACTGCCAGCAAAGAAGTCGCAGAAAGTGCAGAAAGCCAAGAAATAAATCAGAAAACACGAGGCCTGATTGTGCTCACACCAAGTACCACCAAGCCACTGTCACCGCGATCAACACACCAGCGGTAAGTATCGTTCTGAGTCTAAATACCCAGCGCGGCATGACCTCAGGGTAGCGCGTCACCAAACCCGCATCAAGCGACCACTGCAACAAAAAACCCACTGCCAATATCAAGACCCCAAGGTCAGCAGACACCAGCGTAGCCAACCATCCAATTAAGGCTGGCGTGACGCTCCAAAGGAACATCACAGCTTTGGGTGCTGTGGGACCTGCAGCAGCAGCCAGACCCCACCAGATCGCCCCCACGAAGCTTAAAATCACCGCGCCATAAGTGATAAAGGCAATTAATGCCAAGAGGGGTGACAGCCCAAATGGCAAGACACCAGACAGGGCAAATATCCAGAAAGGGATAAGACCGGCCAAGCCTGGCAGCAAGGCGGCCAAGGGGATGGTGGACTCGGTGAGCGTGGGGTTGGGGCTAGCGTGGTTCTGCGTCATGTTAAAGACATTCCAAACGTGTTTTACTGTGAGCTATGAATAGCAAGATCAAAGATTCAATCATATGACACCATCGTCGCCACCCCAAACGTTTGCTTTTAAAGATCCACGTATTGCGGCACTCGAGGCACTCTTATGCGCCGATGTGACGCATAAGTGCCAGCTCGTTGATGCCATTGATCTAGACCAACCCATTGATACCGTGCGAGCGCTCATTGAGTCGCCTCCCCTGCCGCACAGCCCAGGCCGCCCTGTGTTACCTGAACTGGTGAGTCCTACGGCACTTAAATTGCGCAAGATGTCCACGCCCGAAGGCCGAGCGGTGCTATTGCATGCACTGGCTCACATTGAGTTCAATGCGATTAACTTGGCGCTGGATATTGTTTGGCGATTCCCCAATATGCCACTGGCTTTTTATCTTGATTGGCTCGATGTGGCCAAAGAAGAGGCCATGCATTTTGGGTTGCTGCGTGACCGTCTACATGAGCTTAATTATGAGTATGGCGATTTTGTGGCGCACAACGGTTTGTGGGAAATGGCCGCCAAAACCGCCGATGATTTACTGGCTCGTTTGGCGCTGGTGCCTAGAACCTTAGAAGCCCGTGGTTTAGACGCATCGTTACCGATTCGAAACAAATTAGCCAATGCCGGTGATGAGCGCAGCGCCGAAATATTGGATGTGATTTTGCGAGACGAAATCGGCCATGTGGCCATTGGAAATCGCTGGTACCGCTACGTATGCCGAGCGCGGTCACTGGATGCATTTGAGACCTACGCGCTGCTCGCAAAGCAATACAACGCCCCAACTTTGCGCGGCCCCTTTAATTGGGAAGCGCGCCGCCAAGCGGGATTTGATGAGCGTGAACTCGCCCGCTTGGCTGGCTGAACTTGACTGATACTTAGGTGACACTATACCGCTCAGGCGAGGCTTGCTGCCGTCGATACTGGCATGCCATGGGTTTCAATGTGCCGATTCAACGATGACAGCACAGCTCTAAACGATGCCGTCACGATGTCACGATCAACCCCTACCCCAAAGCCTGTTGGTGCGTCACCAATCTTGACCTCAATGTAGCAAGCCGCTTGGGTCTCTGTGCCCGTGCCAAGCGCATGTTCGTGATAGTCCATGACCCGAACGGGCAAATGTAAAGCGTTCACAAAAGCTGAAATAGCACCATCGCCTTGACCGGTCAGCACTTGACGAATACCGTCCACCTCAAACTCGACTTCAATGCTGAACTGCTTGCCTTCACCGGCTTCGGGTTCGCCAGTAATACGATGCTTAATCAGCTTCCAAGGGGTTTGCTTAACCAAGTACTCTTGCTCAAAAATCCCGTAGACGTCACGCGCACTGACTTCTTTGCCCGTCTCGTCAGTCACCCGTTGGATGGCGCGGCTGAATTCAATTTGCAACCGGCGCGGCAATGCCAAACCGTGCTCTTGCTCCAGCAAGTACGAAACCCCGCCTTTACCGGACTGGCTATTGACACGAATCACGGCATCGTAGCTGCGCCCCAAATCAGCCGGGTCAATCGGCAAGTAAGGCACTTCCCAGACTGCGTCAGGTGCTTGAACGGCAAATCCTTTCTTGATGGCGTCTTGGTGCGATCCTGAGAAGGCCGTGAACACCAAGTCACCGACGTAAGGGTGGCGTGGGTGCACGGGCAACTGATTGCAATGCTCAACGCAGCGCCGCACCTCGTCAATATCTGAAAAGTCCAAACCAGGGTGAATGCCTTGTGTGTACAAGTTCAAGGCCAAAGTCACCAAATCCACGTTACCGGTGCGCTCACCATTGCCGAACAAGCAGCCTTCCACACGGTCAGCACCAGCCATTAAGGCGAGCTCAGCGGCCGCAACCGCCGTACCGCGATCGTTGTGAGGGTGCACGCTGATCACCACGCTGTCACGCTTATCAAGCTTGTTATGCATGAATTCAATTTGGTCGGCATACATATTGGGCGTGGTGGCCTCAATAGTGGCAGGCAAATTGAAAACGATTTTTTTCTCTGGCGTGGGCTGCCAGACGGCTGTCACGGCGTTACAGACTTCCAGCGCCAATTCTGGCTCAGTGGTGCTAAACACCTCAGGCGAGTACTCGTAAAACCAATCGGTCTGTGGGTGCTTTTTCATGCAAGCCATGACGTGGCGTGTGCCTTCTACCGCGACCGCCATGACTTCTTGCTTAGACATGTTGAACACGATTTTTCTGAAAGCCGGAGCGCAGGCGTTGTAGAGGTGAATCATGGCTTTCTTAGCGCCCGCGGCGGACTCAACCGTGCGTTCAATCAACTCCGGGCGCGCCTGAGTTAACGCGATGATGGTGACATCGTCCGGAATACGGTTTTCGTCGACCAACTTACGCACAAAGTCAAAGTCGGTTTGTGATGCCGATGGAAACCCAACCTCAATTTCTTTAAGCCCGATTTTGATCAGCAACTCAAAAAACTGCAACTTGCGCTCAACACTCATGGGCTCAATCAGTGATTGATTGCCGTCGCGCAAATCTGTGCTCATCCAAATGGGCGGGTGAGTGATGCGCTTACTGGGCCAAGTGCGCTCGGCGAAGTCTCGCTCAAAGGGCTTAAATGGGACATATTTTGTTGAAGGATTGGCAAGCATTTTTAACCTCTTAAGGCCTTCTATCGAAGGCACTATTTTTTGTTTAATCTTTATCGGTGCTGACTCGCACGCGCTAAACTCTCGCGGCTTTGAATGTGGCTAAGTGGGTTGCCGGACAGCCACAGGGCGCTAGGCCCGGCAACCGATCGGTAGTAGTAGGGACAGGAGGCCGAGCGTGTTTGCTGGCAGATCAATGGCGCGAAAACTTACCGCGACGGGTGTCGCTGTGCCATTGCTCGAGAAGTTTCTGTCGCCATTCATAGATTTAAGAAGAACACAGAACCCAGGTTTTTGCAAGCCATTTGCATGCTGACCGGGCGTTGTTTGCTGCCTGTCACTGCTTATTGCTTTGTCTTCAAAGTGGGTATTGAATCATCCCTTGGGTCTGGCTTTTGCTTCAGTTCGGGCTCAATCTTCGGCTCTAGATTTGACACAATGGGCTCCAACCGGGGCTCTGATAAACCCACTGGCTGGATTGCTTCAGGTGTTTGAATGGCATCGATTGGATGAGCAGGCTTTGCCGCTAAAACCTCTTCTAGAGCCCGATGTTGGGCACGTGCCATGGCAAGCTTGCGAACCCGACCTGAACGGATTTGATCACGCGTGCGTCGCAAATCCCCAACAGTAACGGGCCCCTCTTCATGACGCCAGACCCATTTGAAAACATCGACGCCATCAACCGAGAGGTTTTGAGCCAGTTGCTGGACGGTGGAAACCGAAACAATCGATGCGCGCCCGCGCATAACGCTAGCCTTGAGCCAGGTTTGCAAGACAGAAAGTAAAATTAATGAGAGTATGACGATGACGCCAATCCAGAGGTATGGATTGAATCGCGTCATAAAGCTCACAACCTGTTCGCCTAGCGGCTCTAAGCCGTCATAGCGAATCAGATTGCCGAATGTCAAAATCTGCTTTGCAAGCCAGATCCAAACAAAAATTGTGGCGGCGACAACGCCGGACCGCCACAACCACTTGGGTAGGCAGAGTTTACGAAGTGCGGCGCTTAAGACTCGAGCGTCGCTTTCTGGGGTTAGGCTGTCAGAATTTTTAGTCATAAGCGATATTTTAAGCATGTCACGGCAAAGTATTGGAATTCGTTTTGGTCAGCACTTGGCGCTGACCCCTGCTTTGTAACAATCGATCAAGTTGTTGCAGTTGTCTTCGCTCGACCTCGAGGCCGAGGTGGCCCGAGCGCTCGATGAAAACCCCATGCTTGAGGGTGAGGTCACCGACCTTTCTTCACCAGAAGCCAGCGCACAACCCACCGTTCAAACCATTGCGGCACAAGACGTGCCTCGACCACAGGCCGAGCAAATGGCTCGTGTCGGTCAGCACCACCGCGATGATGAGGCTGGGGAGCGACCCGAAAGCGCAGCCACTGAATCTTTGGGGGAGTATTTGCTAGGGCAGCTCGGCACCACCCGCGCCAGCGCGCGAGATGCTGCGCTTGTTGGCCTGCTGATAGAGGATTTAAACGACGACGGCTTTTTAGAGTCCAGTTTGGTGGAGATTCAGACCATGCTCGGACCAGAACTGGATGTCGAGCTCGATGAGCTGCAAGCCGCGCTTTCCCTGTTGCAATCGTTTGATCCTGCCGGTGTTGGCGCCCGTGACTTGGCGCAGAGCTTGTGCTTACAACTGCAAAGGCCTGATTTTGAGTGTCTGCCAGCCTTACGCGACCCCATCGTTCTAAAAGCTGCCCAGGTCATCTGCGAAGCGCACCTCGATGTGCTCGCCTCAGGCAACATGAACCGCCTGAAGGAATTGCTTGGCTGCAGCACTGAGACGTTGCAACAAGCCCACACTTCTATCTTGCACTTAAACCCGCGCCCAGCCAGCCAATGGACACGCCCTGCCGCTGATTTTGCGGTACCTGACGTGTTGGTACGCAAAAAAAATGGTGTCTGGCAAGCCTCGCTCAATGATGCGGTTGTGCCTAAACTCAAGGTCAACACCGTTTATGCCCAAGCTTTGGGCAATCCAAGAGGTAGCGAATACGGGGCCTTGCACGACCAAGTGCAACAGGCTCGATGGCTGATTCGTAACTTGGCACAACGCTTTGAAACCATCCTACGGGTCTCACAGGCCATCGTCACACATCAGCAACTGTTTTTTGAAGAGGGCTGGGGTGCTTTAAGGCCCCTGACATTGCGCGATATCGCTGGTGAACTTGGATTACACGAATCAACCGTTTCTCGTGCTACCACCCAAAAGTTCATGCTCACGCCCTTTGGCACACTGGAATTAAAACGGTTTTTTGGGGCGGGTCTAGCCACCGAGGGCGGTGAGGCCACATCATCGACTGCTGTGCAGACACGAATCAAAGCACTGATCGATGGTGAAGACCGCTTAAAGCCACTTTCTGACGGTCAATTGGCCAAATTGCTTGATGAAGAAGGGGTGTCGATTGCTCGGCGCACCGTGGCCAAATATCGCGAACTGATGCGTATACCAACGGCCTCATTACGCAAATCACACGCTCACGGTCAACGTATCGCGTCTTGAGCGCTGTCAAAACCAATTCATTTCTGTGCCAAATGGCGCGACTACCAGCTATTGGGTGAGGGACAGTTTTCGTCTTGGCCCCAAGCTTTGTTGGGCTCACAAAACTTCTTGCGGGCTCGCTCAATGCAGTTGGGTCGCGAGAAAAACCCCACACGGCTGCAAGCGTTGATGGCTTGGCTTAACTGCCCACGCCAATCAACAGCCGTGGGGGTCGCCGCAACAGGTGCTTTTGCCACGACTTGGGGTGGGCTAGCCGCTGGCTGAGTCGTTGTCACGTCAATGGTTGCCACATCACTTGGGCCTTGAGCCAAGCCTTGGCCCGCCGAACTCAGCATGTCTGAAACCGTAAACGATTGATCGCCTCGGGCCAAAACCACCATGGGATCCAAAACCGTGTCAAATAAAGAAACACCTTGAACCTGCCAGTCAGTCGCCATCGGCAATGGCGGCACACCCATGCCACCATCAACCAAGGGCTGGGGTGCGAGACTCGAAATCGTCCGGCCGGCGGCATCGCGAACCAATGCCAGCCTTTGGCCCGTATTGGTTCGGGCCTCAGCCGTCACGCCAGGCGATTGGTCAACCAACCAATTGCCCAGGGCGACGCCGCCCATGGCAGAACCTGCCATCACCAACACCACAAAACCGATTAAGACGCGCCAAGACATGTTGTGATCTTCTAAATCCTGTCAGTCGCCCGTGGGCGTTTTATTCAAACACCATACCACCGTGCTCGCGCATGGTGTGAAACTGTACCGCTGGATAGCGTTCTTGAACAACCCGCAACTGGGCAGGAGAACTGGCCAAATAAGCAGCCGCCTCAACCACATCATAAGCAATCTGTGCAGCGTTCGTCTCTAAAAACTGTCGTAACACCTTGGGGTCATCCGATGTGACCCAGCGCGCCAATGTGAAGCGCGAGGGCATCATGCGTGCCGCCACGCCATATTCGCTCTGAAGGCGATGCGCCACCACCTCAAATTGCAGTGCACCCACCGCACCGAGCAGCATCGCGCCACCGGCCGCTACCGGACGAAACACT
>Ga0075467_10000464_pt1 | contig 32290 bp, 26 predicted proteins | sample DEB08_DNA_9_FD_75067 | JGI IMG/M metagenome (GOLD analysis project Ga0075467, IMG submission 75067) | Aqueous microbial communities from the Delaware River and Bay under freshwater to marine salinity gradient to study organic matter... | ecosystem: Environmental > Aquatic > Marine > Coastal ... | reverse complement strand
TTCAATTAGGCGACACAAATATCACTAATGTAGGGACCAGCGGGACAATTACTGCAGGTGCTATTACTATACCAAATACAGATGGTACTGCTAATCAAGTGCTAAAGACTGATGGTTCTGGAACACTTTCCTGGACAACTCCATCTTCTGGTATTACAGACGTAACAGATGAATCTACTGCCTCGGCATCACAAACCAGTTTCACATTAACACAAACGCCACATTCAAATAGTAAAGTAAAAATGTTTCTCAATGGAGTTCGTATTAGCAACACTGCTTATTCTTGGAGCGGAACAACTTTGACTTATGTGCCTGCAAACAACAGTGGTACTTCACTAATTAATACTGATAGAGTCCAGTTTGATTATTTCTATTGATAATTATTAAAAAATGTTTAAAAACAAAATACAAATATTACTCTTAGTCGTATTGACACAAGGAAGTATTTATGGGCAATATCTAACTCGCAATGGAAAAATAACTTCCAATACTTCAGAAGCTATTAGCTCTAGTGGGCAAATTGGATCGGCTGAGCCCATAACCTCAGCGGGTAATATTGTATCCATTTCAAATAATGGGTTAACATCTGGAAATGCAGCTACAAGTGCATATGCGATTAAACAAGCATATCCTTCATCAACAGACGGTTTTTATTGGATTGCAAATGCTAACATTAATAACGGTACACCTTTTCAAATCTATGCAGATATGACAACTGATGGTGGAGGATGGACTTTGATCATGAAAAATTCAAGTCGTAGTGGTTGGAATTATGGTAATGCAATATCATTAAATACAACTGTACCCTTTTCAAATGCATCAGAGGTTATAAGTACTTCTACTCCAAATTACTCTATTATTGGGTGGGCAGATTACATCAAAAGAAGTGAAAGTGGGTTTGAATATATGATTGATGCAACTTCAAGAGGGAGTTATGGTGGCATTTGGACAGCTAACGGAAATTATAGTTTTGTAAAAAATAATAATTCTCAAACGGATGTAACAGTCACAACTAAATTTGGACCCCAAAATAACGGCAATGACTGGACATATGTCAACGATAATGGGATTAGTCAAAGGATGCCATGGTATCGAAACGGAAATTCCATGATTTCATCAGATAATGGTGGTGGCAATTGGTGGGGAACATTAATTACAGCTGAGAACTGGCAACCTGCTCCATGGATATCGAACGCAGGTGGTGGGTCAAGCAATCCTAACCCAGGAATTATATGGTATTGGGTAAGATAGATTTAAAAAAAAGCTGCTGTAAAAACACTCATAAATATTGTTTTACATATAAAACAGTTAACAATTCAAACTCTAATGGTGCTTTAACATCAACTACAGCATCAATAATCGGCTCAAGATCCAATTCCAAATATCCATCAAAAAATCATCTAGGTGGAACAATTCAAATCAGAGTTATCTCATATGGTGGCAATAGTTACTATTATGTTAGTGGTGATTTTTATTATCTCCCTTAAGTAACACGTATATTCATACAGAAATTTAAAAACTATATCAAGTCCTAATGATATAAGCTTAGGCGGATATTTTTATTAGTAAAGTTTGACGTAATAAAAAATAATCTTGAAAATGGCTTAAACCATTTTAAATCAGCACTAAGGGTTCTAAAAAGAATATTTTATACGGAACAGAATCCTATAAGAATCAAAAAAGCCCTCACGTTTGTGAGGGCTTTGTTGGTCTACTAGGGCTCGAACCTAGACTCTTCTGGACCAAAACCAGACGTGTTGCCAGTTACACCATAGACCATTGGAGGTGCAAATTTAATAGAAATATTTGCTCCTACAAGTCATTTATATAAAATAATTAAATCTTAGTATATAAAAGTTTGCATTCTGTTAAATACGAGGTTGTTTCTTCAAATATTCTTACATTCGTTTTCAGAAAAACTGACCTATGAACACTACACAATTCGAATTCTGGAATCGTACACTTGGATGGAGTGTTTTTGCTATTGCTCTTGTCACTTTTGGACTCACAGTAGAGCCTACTGCTAGCTTTTGGGATGCAAGTGAATATATTGCAACCTCTGCAAAACTCCAAATTGGTCACCCTCCAGGGGCTCCATTTTATCAAATGATGGGCGCCTTTTTTTCCTTGTTTGCAAGTGGTCCAGAACAAATTGCTTTACTGGTAAACTTAATGTCCGTTTTTTCGAGTGCCTTCACAATTCTGTTTTTATTTTGGACTTTAACCCTTCTACTTAAAAAATTACCCGCTTTTAGCGCTATAGAAACTACTAATGACGCCTTAGCATTTTTTGGAAGTGCCGTTATAGGCGCACTTGCCTTTTGTTTTTCTGATAGTTTTTGGTTCAACGCTGTTGAAGCAGAAGTCTATGCCATGGCTACTTGTATTCTTTCACTTTTATTTTGGCTGAGTCTGCGCTGGGAACAAGAAATGAATACCCCCAGAGGAGATCGTTGGTTGTTGCTAATCGCTTTTGTTATTGGTCTTTCTTTTGGAGTTCACTTTATGGGTCTGTTGACAATTCCTGCGATGGGAATGCTGTATTATTTTAAAAATTATAAAACAGTAACCTTTAAAGGGTTTATCATAGCCAATGTACTATCCGTGGCGGTTTTACTTTTTATCTTTAAATTATTATTACCCCTAACGCTGGCGTTGTTTGGTAAAATGGAAGTGTATTTCGTGAACAACCTAGGTTTTTCTTTCAACAGTGGAACGCTCTTTACTGCTCTTTTACTCATTGGATTTTTCATTTACAGTTTGCGTTTTACACGTAAAAAAAACTATGTGAATCTCAACACAGGTATACTCTGTATTCTTTTCGTCTTTCTCGGGTTCTCTTCTTGGATCATGCTTCCTATACGGGCCAATGCCAATACGGTTATCAATGAAAATTCGCCTTCAGATGCGCGACAGTTATTAGCTTACTATAACCTAGAACAATATCCAGAAACCAAATTGTTCTACGGCCCAATGTTTTCTGACATGTATGCAGGACAGGACGACCAAGAGCCTTATATCGATGACAAGCCCAAATATGAACGGGATGAAAAAACGGGACGCTACCTAATCGTTAATAACTGGGAAGGCTCACGAATAAATGCCAATTCTAACCACAAAGGAATTCTCCCAAGATTGCACAGCTCGGAACATGCAGCAAACTATATGAATTTTACCGCACCTTTAGAATTTTCTGTTAAACCAGAATACCGGGGGAGCAAACAACTGATGCGGGAAGTTCAGTCTTTTAGACAAGATGCTTCCGAAGGAAGTGTTTCGGGAGAAGATTATCATGACTTTTACAAGAAGATGTCGCCTTACCTCAACATCGAGAAGCCTTCGTTCTTAAGTAATATGACATATTTATTTCAATACCAAATTGGGTATATGTATGTGCGCTATTTTATGTGGAATTTCACAGGAAGACAAAATGATATTCAAGGGCGGTATAACAGTCTGAATGGAAACTGGATTAGTGGTATCCCTTTTATTGATTCGATACGATTAGGAAACCAGAATGAACTGAGTGCAGATTCACTGAACAACAAAGCTCGAAACACCTATTTCTTTCTTCCTTTTATTCTTGGACTCATTGGCGTGTTCTTTTTATATGGGCAAGACAAAATGAAGTTCTGGGTACTGATGTTGTTTTTCCTTTTTACCGGACTTGCATTAAAAATATACCTCAACGAACGACCTTTTGAGCCTAGAGAGCGTGACTATGCCTTGGTGGGTTCTTTTTATGTATTTGCAATATGGATTGGGATGGGTGCTTTTGCCTTGATTCAAAACCTACGGAACACCTGGTCCAATAAATTGGTAGTTCCTGTTTCTGTTCTTGCTTGTTTTCTTGCTGTACCTGTATTGATGGGTGTCCAAAATTGGGATGATCATGATCGTTCTGGGCGTTATACAGCTCAGTCAATTTCTAAGTCTTATTTGGCTTCTATTCAAAAAGATGTAGGTGCCATTATTTTCACTATTGGAGACAACGATACTTTTGCACTTTGGTATGCCCAAGATATTGAAGAGTACCGTCAGGATGTTCGACCCATCAACACCAGCCTTATTGCTACGGATTGGTATATCGATCAAATGAAACGCAAGACCTACACTAGCGAAGCAATCGACATTCAGTTGGAGCATGCACAATATGCCTATGGGGTGCGGGATTACACCAAACACGAATCGATCATTGACAGTGTTCGTTGGGATATCAAAGATTTTATGAATTGGGTATCCAGCGACGATCCGCGAAACAAATACAAAAGGGTCATTCAGAAATCTGGTGGAGATCCTGATTTGTATCCAAAGGGGACTCAAGAGATGGTGTTTTACCCAACAAATAAAATCCGCGTAAATGTCAATGTAGAAAATGTAATTCAGAGTGGCTTAGTCAAAGAAAAAGACCGCGACTTGATTGTACCTTATATTGATATTGACTTACCAAAGGGAGGGTTGTACAAAAACCAGTTGATTATGTTGGATATTCTAGCAAACAACGACTGGAAAAGACCGCTCTATTTTACTGGGGGTAGCTACGATGATTCCGAATATCTTTGGATGAAAAACTACCTGCAACTAGAAGGTTTGGTTTATAAACTGGTTCCAATAAAAACTCCTAAAAACAAAAATAACCCCTATTTGATGGGGCGTTTGGATGGTGACTTAATGTACGAAATTGTTAAAAAATGGGAATGGGGAAATTCAGATAGCCCTGAAATTTACCACGATCCAGAAACTCGAAAAAACAGTATTTCTTATAGAAGCAATATGGCACGTTTGGCCGAAGTATTGATTGATGAAGGAAAGCTTGAAAAAGCGAAAGAGATCATTGACTTGAATTTGGAAAAAATGCCGGTAGACTATTTCGGTTATTACAGTCTTTTAACTCCCTTCATCGAGGGATATTATCGTGTAGGAGCAACAGAAGACGCGCGCAAACTTTTCGATCAAATTGCAGAAAAATATCGCGACCAATTGGAATATTTTGAAAGCCTGTCTTTAAACCTTCAATACGACCTCGGGGAAGAAATACTAACCGAGGTAGAACGGTATCGTGCCTTAATTGAAGTTATTATTGACAATAAAGATGAGGCATTTATGGCATCTAAAATAGTTGCTTTTCAGAATCATACCGCTCCGTTCGAATTTCTATATGGATCTTATGATTACTTTACCAGTCAAGAAGATTTTGTAGCTGGTCTTTATATTGGCGGGGATAGTATTGCTGGACGTTCTTTAATAGAGAATATTGCTTCGGTTTATGAAAAACGTTTATCACAATTAAGTGGTTTAGATCCAGAAGACCAGACTGCTTATGAGGAAATCATAATGGACGAAGTCAATGGTTACAGAAGATTGATGTTGTATGTGAGCTTACATGAAACAGATGCCTATCGAGACAGTATGGAGAAACGTGTTTTTATTGCAATAGAACCCTTAGCAATGTTTGATAGCCTGTTTGACGACGAGTAGGAAAATTAGCCTACATAATCGTTCATAAGGCTGATCAATGTGTTTGCGTTTTGCTCACCACTTTGTCTCCAAACCATTTCTCCATCTTTATAAATCATAAGGGTAGGAATGGCTTTTACTCGGAGTGCTTCAGTTAGCTTCGTGTTTTTGTTTGTTTCAATTTTAATTACCTTTCCTTGATCACCAATAGCAGCAGCGACATCTCGTAAAGCGGGATGAAACTCTTCGGAAGGGTTAGCGTCTTCTTGAAAAAAAACAAGGAGCAACGGGGCTTTATCGTCTATTAATTCACCAAATTTTGACACGGATAATAGTGTTTAAAAGTTTTATGCAATTTAAGTTATTTTTATTAAACCACTTTCTGCGAGCATTTTAAGGTAATTACAGTTATTTCGGGCCAGATTCCTACTCTTCCGGGGTAGGCTAAAAAACCAAAACCCCGGTTTACATTGAGATATTGTTTGGCTTGATTATATACTCCAGCCCATTGCTTGTAGCGCCATTTTACTGGGCTCCACTTAAACCAACCTGGGATTTCAATCCCAAATTGCATCCCATGAGTGTGTCCGCTTAACGTAAGTTCAAAAGGAAAAGGATGTTCAATAACCTGTGCCTCCCAATGCGAAGGGTCATGGGACATTAAAATTTTGAAATCTTCTGAATTGACGTTCGAAACCGCTAGATTTAGGTCACCTGCCTTTTTAAAGCCTCCTTTACCCCAGTTTTCTACGCCAACCAATGCAATACGTTCGCCGTCTTTTTCTAAGAATTGGGCATCGTTTAATAAAACCTTGAAGCCCATTTTTTCTTGTGCTTCAATCAAATCTGAGAGGTTTTTCTTTTTCGCCTCATCTGTGTCCCATTGCACATAATCTCCATAATCATGATTTCCTAAAACAGAAAACTTCCCTTGCGAGGCTTTGAGTGAAGTCATCAAATCCATCCAAGGATATACTTCCGATGCCTTATTGTTGACCATATCACCTGTAAAAAGAATAACGTCCGATTGTTGTTCATTAATCAAATCCATCCCGTAGGACACCTTTTCTCTGTTATCAAAACTCCCACTGTGAATGTCCGAAATTTGAGTTAAGGTAAAGCCATCAAACGCTTTTGGGAGGTTATCGAATTCAAGGGTGTAACGTAAAACCTTGTAGTTATATTTTCCTTTGTACATTCCATACAAAAGCGATGCTAGTGGAACCGCTGCAATTCCAAGGGCTAATTTTGAAATAAATTTTCTGCGGTCAGGGAAATAACGTTGAACCCCTTCTCCTTGAGTGAAAAAGCGATACACGGCTTGAGGAATTCGAACAATATCTTCAAAAAACAGGAAGAGTACAATAAAGGTTTGAAAAACAAATAAGGAAAGAAATAAGCCCAATGCCAAACTCATGCCTGAATTAAAACCTTCGTGACGATCAAAAGAAATGCTGTGGTAAGCAAAATTTGCAAACACAAGCACTACTACTACCCAGTATAAAAACAGGAGACTGCGTTGATGTGTTAAGGTTTTTATTGCCTGAAAGGCATAGGCCCCAAACAAGGAGAAAAAGATGATGAGAATAATCCAGCGTAGCATAAATAGGGTGTAAGTAAACGTTATTTCATTTTTTTTGATAACTCCATTGCCTTTCCATCGGAAAGACTTGCAACATAACAAGTCGCATTGAGAAGGGTATCGTAAAGCGTGTCAGATATAAAAGGTGTACCGTTGGGAACTAAACGAAGAATGAGTTGATCGTAGGCATCAGCCTGTCCCTTAAATTCGTGAACAGCTGCTGTGGTAAAGGCATCCAATAAAGTTGTAATAACCTTATAACCCACAATCTCTTTTTGCAGTACCTCTGGCGAATGATACACTTTCTCGACGCTTAGCGAGATAATATCGTCTATCTGAGCGGCATACTTACTTTTGTCCAACAAGGCATGTGGAAAGCTTCCTGAAAGTATTGCTTCTTCATTCTTTAAAAAGATCGCTACTGCATCTTTTATAAGGCTATTGATCGCGAGTGCTCTTAGATAACTCATCCGTTGCGGCGTGTGTTTTAAGGAGGCATAGGTTTTTTTGTCAATCGAATCTTTTACCAGATTGATTAGATATTCTAAAGCATACGATTCTGAAATCCATCCGAGGTTAATTCCATCTTCAAAATCAATAATAGTGTAGCAAATATCATCTGCAGCTTCGACCAAATAAGCCAATGGATGTCGGTAATAGGTTCCTGCTTTACTCGTTAATCCAAGGTCTTGAGCAAGCGTATTAAAGTCGGTAGCTTGTGCTTGATAAAATCCAAACTTCTTGTCCGCAACATGTTGAGTAGGTTTATGAGGCAAAGAGGCTTTAGGGTATTTCATATAGGCGCCAAGAGTAGCTGCGCTGAGTCGTAAACCACCCGGTGCGCCTTCCATAGATTGAGATACAATTTTAAAGCCGTTGGCGTTTCCTTCGAACTTACAAAGGTCTTCGTACTCTAAAGCATTCAATTCTGCTTTATAATGTGCTCCAGCTCCATCAGAAAAGAAATGTCCAATCGCTTTTTCACCACTATGGCCAAAAGGCGGATTACCGATATCATGCGCTAAAGCAGCCGCAGCAACAATAGCTCCAAAATCATTGGATTGATATGCATGAATTTCGGAAAGGTGCGGGTGTTTTTCAAGAATTGCTTTCCCAGCTAATCTTCCTATGCTTCGAGCAACTACCGAAACCTCAAGGCTATGTGTAAGGCGGGTGTGGACAAAGTCTGTTTTTGAAAAGGGAATGACTTGTGTTTTATCCTGTAAGCTTCTAAAGGCAGCAGAAAATACGATTCGATCGTAATCCACTTCAAAGCCTAAGCGTGTTTCATCTTGCTCCTTTCTGAGTCTTTTGGTTTTGTCACCGTATCGCTGTAAGGATAAAAGCTGCTCCCAATTCATAAATGTATTTTAGGTAAAAATAAGAAGATTTTGGAAAGTATTCGATGTTATGTGTAAGTTAAGTCAAGCTCAAAATATTTATGGTTGGTTAACATTTAAGGGGGACTATTTAACTTTTAGTTAAAAAAAACCACTAAGGGTCGTAATAGATTTGTACCATAATAAAAATATAACTATGAAAATCAAAAATTCACCTATCGCTTTAACATCTTTAATTTTTTCTGTACTGATGATGAGTTCTTGTACTGCTGATCCAGAAACCATTATTGAAACAGTTGTTGTTACAGAAACTGTAACCATAACAACCACGATTCCAACAACAACACCTACAAGTAGAACCGTTGGAACAGGTGGAATTACGTACATAGATGATGCACAAGCTTGGACAAACGATCGTATCTGGATCATGAACGGAAAAGTTGTTGTTCGATCTGGTGGGTCTTTAACCATTGAAGCGGGAACAATTGTCAAGGCTCAAAATGGTCAAGGTGTTGAAGCTACTGCTTTAGTTATAGCGGCAGGAGCTTCAATCAATGCAATTGGCACTGAAGATTCGCCCATAATTTTTACCGATATCGAAGACAGCATCGATTACGGAGATGGTATTATAAGTCCCAATCGTAAACCAACCGATACTGGCAAGTGGGGTGGTATCATCATCTTAGGAAACGCTGTTGTTGGTGAAGATGGAGGTTCTGACGATATCGAAGGAATAGCAGAAGGCTATGCTTGGACTTCTTATGGTGGAAGTGATGATGCAGATTCATCGGGTTCATTTTCTTATGTTTCTATACGTCACAGTGGAACTCAATTGGCCGGAGGAGATGAAATTCAAGGTTTGACCTTGGGTGGAATTGGTTCTGGAACTACTTTAAATAATATCGAAGTTGTAGGAAGTAATGATGATGGGATTGAAATTTTTGGAGGCGCTGCCCAAATCACAAATATCGTTATCCTGAACCAAAGAGATGATGCAATCGATTTAGACGAAGGTTTTCGAGGAACACTTACTAATGCGGTTATTGTGTTGCGATCTAATTCAGATAACCCTTTTGAAATAGACGGTACAGAAGATAGTACTGGAACAATTGGTGGGTCATTCACAATAAACGATGCAACTGTCTATGCGAATACGGCTCCCGAATCTGGAAAAAACTTTCTTGGAGACTGGAAAAGTGATGCGACTGGTTTTACCAATAACATAGTTTTCAAAAACATTGACGGTCTTGCAATCAAAGGAATTGATGCAGACACCTACAACGGTGTTGCAACTGCAGCTAGTCCAAATAACTTAAATTTTAGTGATTTCTATTTCGTGTCGGCAACTTCGACTTTATCTGAAATATTCACAAACACAGCTGTGACGGATTATGCAGATTGGGCACAAGTAGTTTCGGAACAAGTTGCAAACACTGGTGCTGATGAAACGGTTTTCTCATGGACCCTTTGGAGTGCTTTGAATAATTAATAAACATAACAAAGTCCGTTAGCCTGATTTATTCAGGCTAACCTTTTTTTACCCTATGAAAAATATTTTTACTAGTTTTTTTATTTTTGTTACAACATTAGGTTTTTCACAGTCAGTTATTACGGGTACCGTAATCGATGGAGAATTTAACGACCCCCTTCCTTTTGCAAACGTTATTTTAAAAAATGTAACCAACGAAAGTTTTATAGAAGGTATTACAACAGACTTTGACGGGAAGTTTCTGTTCGAAGTTGTCGACGGAACGTATCTTATAGAACTTTCGTATGTCGGATATGAAACCCAAAAAATCACCGAAATCAATATTATTGGAGATAAGGAATTCTTAATTGATGTAATTTTAAATCCCTCATCCAACAGTCTTGACGAAGTAATCGTGACAACCTCTCAACGTAAAAATTCTGAAGTTGCCATTTTAGCAATTCAAAAAAAGTCTATTAATCTTATTGATGGCCTTTCTGCTCAGACAATCAAAAAAACTGGAGATAGTAATTTAGCTGCAGCCATTAAGCGTGTGCCCGGTGTATCAATTCAAGACGGAAAATTTGTTTATGTTCGAGGTTTGGGCGATCGGTATTCTAAAACACTTCTAGGCGGTCTCGAAGTTCCTGGATTAGATCCCGACAAAAACACCCTTCAACTTGATGTTTTTCCAACAAACATTTTAGACAACATCATCATAAGCAAATCGGCCAGTGCAGATCTTCCTGCAGATTTTAGTGGTGGTATTGTTAACATCGTCCTTAAGGATTTTTCGACACTTCCAGAATATGGGTTTTCAGTTTCTGGAAACTATAACCCGGACATGAATTTTGTTGACAATGCTATTCGCAACAACCCCGGGGGTACTAACTTATTTGGTTTTAACAACGGTTACTTTGATCGGCCGATTGGAGCTGCACAGAATATTCCTTTGCCCGAGCAAAATGCCATAGGATATGCCGGTGTTTTGAATAAAGTGACCCGTACATTTGAACAACAGATGGCTGTAAATCGCTATCGCAGCGGGATCGACTATAGTTTTGGTGCTACTGCAAGCAACCAGTTCAAGCTTAAAAACGACACCGCCATTGGGTTTATCGCTGCGCTCGGGTTTCGATCAGACACAGATTACTATAAAGACTATCAAACTGGAACTATTGCTAAGGAAACCTCGGGCATAGAAAACAATACTTCTCAAAGAGGCGAGTTGGGAGTAATTAAAAAACTTGCTAGCGCTCTATTTGGAGTTTCTTTAAAAACAAAAAACTCCAAATACAAGTTGAATGTCTTGAATTTAAGAAGTGCTGAGTCAAATGCGATTTTTGCTGAATATGCAGACTACCTTGAAAATCCTTATATCGGTCAAGCGAATATTTTGACCTATACCGATCGTAATATTGTTTCAATTCCTTTTAGCGCTAAACATATTTTGAATGAAGGGAAATCGATAATTGAATGGAAAATTGCTCCTTCGTATGCTGAAGTTTTTGATAAAGACTTTAAGAAAACCGTATTTGAAACCAACGCTAGTAAAAGTTTCTTTACCATTTCTCCTTCCACTACTCAGCTGCCTCAACGTCTTTGGAGAACACTAAAAGAAGATGCACTTGCTAGTACAATACAATACACTTATCAACTTCCCGAAGGAAAAATTAAAGGAAAACTAAAAACAGGAGCTGCCTATTCTTCAAAAGACAGAAGCTTTAGAACATCGAATTATGCAATCGATTTTATAGGCCGTAGCGAGGAATTGCTGGGAAATCCGAACAGCCTTTTAGACCCAAGTAATCTTTGGACTGCAGACACCAACCGCGGTTCATATATTCTAGGGAGCCTTCAAAGAACTAATCAATACGACGCGCAAAGTAGCACGATCGCCGGATTTGTTTCTGCGGAATTAAAACTATCTGAAGCATGGAAAGCTACGTTCGGAATTCGTTTTGAAAACTACGCACTTCAATATACCGGAGAATCTATCGATCAGGTTATTTACAACAAGGAAGAGTTAATTGATGTAAACGACTTCTTCCCGTCGATAAATATAATTCGATCGCTGAGCGAACAAACCAATTTGCGTTTTTCTTATTCTAAAACAACTGCACGTCCAAGTTTTAAAGAAAATTCCTCAGCTCAAATATTCGATCCAATTACCGAACGCTATTTCATTGGGAATCCGGATTTGAAGCCGACTTACATCAACAATCTTGATCTCCGTTTTGAACACTATGGAGAAGGAAACCAATTTTATGCAATCAGTGCTTTTTACAAAAACTTCGAAGATCCTATTGAAGTTGTAGCCTTAGGATTAAACTCACCAAATCAATTAATTGGAAGAAACAATTCAGAAGCAACTGTTGCTGGTATTGAAATAGAGTATCGTAAAAACCTCATCGATAATGACGATTCAAAGCTTGCGATAAACATAAATACTTCTCTTATCTTTTCTCAGCAAGAAATGACCGATGCAGAATATAACGGCAGAGTCGCTACAGAACCAAATCGGGTTATCGATAGAACAAGAACACTTCAAGGGCAATCTCCCTTTTTAATCAATGCTGGATTAACGTATGCAATTGTAAGTAAAAACTTAGAAACTGGTTTGTTCTATAATGTTCAAGGAAAAACACTAGAAGTCGTAGGAGTTGGAAATATTCCTGATGTTTATACAGATCCCTTCAATAATTTAAATCTAACCTGCACCAAAAAATTTGGAGCAAACCAAAATCAAACCCTCACATTTAAAATGCAGAATATACTAGCGGATACAAAAGAAAGTTTCTACGATTATTATGGAGAAGAGCAACGACCCTTTTCATTATTTAAAATTGGGAGATCCTTTAGTTTGGGGTACAGCATCAAATTCTAAAAAATAATAACATTGGGTTAACATAGCGATAACATTTAATTTTCACATTTGCACAAAATAAACTCAATTATGCGTGCAATTAAACTAATTCTAATAACCTTGTTTGTAACGACCTCGTCACTTTACGGCCAAGAAGTAACCGCTTCTAAATTTGGAAAAGGATTACTCAATATTAATGCGAAAGACAGTACTTTCTCAATGAATATAAGTGCTAGAATGCAATTCTTAACTTCTTCTACTTGGAGTGAATCTGATGATTCTTTTGGAAGTCCAGAGTCTAATTTCTTAGTAAGACGGGCTCGATTGAAGTTCAAAGGTTTTGCATACAGTCCCAAATTAACCTACAAACTGGAATTGGGTTTATCGAACCGTGATATTTCTGGTGCAAATCAGTTTACAAGTAATGCACCACGTTATATTCTTGATGCTTACGTGCGTTGGAATTTTTATAAGAATTTTACATTACAAGCTGGTCAAGGAAAATTACCAGGAAACATAGAGCGTGTGATTTCTTCAGGCGATTTAGCCATGGTTGATCGTTCGTTATTGAATAGTAAATTCAATATTGACCGTGATTTAGGAGTACAACTTCGTCACCATTTTAAATTATCTGAAAACTTTATTGTCAAAGAAATTTTTGCAATCTCACAGGGAGAGGGCCGTAACATAACCGCTGGAAACTTAGGCGGGCACCAATATACCGGAAGAGTAGAAGTACTTCCTTTTGGAAACTTTAAAAGTAAAGGGGATTACCGAGGAGCTGATTTGGAACGCGAACAAACTCCAAAACTTTTGGTTGGGGTAGTTTATGATCTGAATAACGATGCTGTTAAATCGAGAAGCAACCAAGGTTCTTATCTAGAAACCGCAGATGGTTTTTATCAGACGGATGTAAGTACACTGTTTTTTGATGCGCACTTTAAATATCGAGGCTTTTCTATCATGGCTGAATATGCCGACCGAGATGCTGATGCTCCTCTTGCTCGAAATGCAGATAATAGCCTTACGGGTGCTGTAGTAAATATTGGAAATGCTACCAACGTTCAAATGGGATATGTACTCCCATCAAATGTTGCAATAACTGGGCGTTATACCCATATTAATTTTGATGAAATCGTATCTTCGAAAAACAAAATTACGCAATACACTTTGGGCTTATCTAAATACGTTGCTAAACATAAATTAAAAATTCAAACGGATGCGACCTATGAAAATACAGTCGCTTCAAACAATAAAATTGTGTACCGTATCCAATTTGACATTCACTTCTAATAATAAAAAACTATGGATAATATTTATTTAATACTCGTTGCGGTTTTAGCAGTTTTAGCTGTTGGAGATCTAATTGTTGGAGTTAGTAACGATGCAGTAAACTTTTTGAATTCGGCGGTGGGATCGAAAGCAATACCTTTTAGAACCATCATGATCCTTGCATCTTTGGGGGTTGCCTGTGGAGCTTTGTTTTCTAGTGGACTGATGGAGGTTGCTCGAAAAGGTATTTTTAATCCTGGAGAATTTTACTTCGACGAAATCATTTTAATTTTCACTGCGGTAATGTTAACCGACATTTTACTTCTTGATTTTTTCAACACCTTAGGTATGCCAACCTCAACAACGGTTTCTATTGTATTTACCTTATTGGGTGCTGCTGTTTTCATGTCAATTATTAAAATCAGTGGTGATTCTGGAGATTTTAGTACTATTATTAATTACATCAACACGGCAAAAGCTATTCAAATTATTTCAGGTATTTTACTCTCGGTAGTAGTTGCTCTAACTGTTGGTGCAATTGTTCAATGGTTTTCAAGGTTTTTTTTAACCTATGAATTTGAGAAAAAAGCAATGTGGGTTAGTGCTCTTTTTGGGGGTATTGCTCTGTCTGCTATCACCTATTTTATTTTAATGAAAGGGATTAAAGGAACCCCTTTTGCTAACGTAAAATACGACCTATTAGGGGGGATGAAAATCAAAGACTTATTGGAGCAAGAAGTATTCAAGGTAGTCTTAGTTAACTTCTTAGTTTGGTTTGGAATTTCTTTTAGTGTAATTAAATTTTTTAAAGCAAATATCTATAAGGTTATTATTGGAACTGGAACTTTTGCCTTGGCCTTAGCGTTTGCAGGAAATGACCTAGTAAACTTCATTGGAGTTCCAATCGCAGCTTATCAGTCTTACGAAGCATGGGTTGTTTCTGGAGTTGCAGCTTCGGAATTTAGTATGGGTGTACTCTCCTCTAAAGTTCCTACACCTACTTTATTGCTAATTCTTTCAGGTGGTATAATGGTGTTAACCTTGTGGGTATCTACCAAAGCTAAAAAGGTAATGAAAACGGAATTAGATTTATCGGATCAAAACACTATTAAAGAACGTTTTCAGCCTAATTTTCTTTCCAAAGGAATTGTAAAAATATTCCAAATAACTGGAAGTGGTTTCAATATGTTAATCCCTTCTGGTTTAAAAGAAAAGATAGACCTGCAATTTTCAAATACAGAATTGGTTTTAAAAAATCAGAACATCAAAGATGCTCCATCTTTTGACATGCTTCGTGCCTGTGTTAATTTGGTAGTTGCCTCGATATTGATTTCTATTGCAACCTCGTACAAGCTTCCATTATCGACAACTTATGTTACGTTTATGGTGGCAATGGGAACTTCTCTTGCCGATCGCGCATGGCAAAGAGATAGTGCTGTTTATCGCGTTGCTGGGGTACTCAATGTAATTGGAGGTTGGTTTTTAACTGCATTCACTGCCTTTGTTGTGTCTGGAATTATTGTAACGCTAATTAAATTAGGTGGGCCTCAAGCCATCGCAATTATACTCTTTATAATCTTATTGATTATTGGAAAAAACTATTTGAAACACAAAAGCGAAAATGCTGAACTTATCGATCTAGAAGGGTTGGTGAAATCTGAAAGTAACTCCATTAAAGGAGTTATGGACGAAAGCACAAAGAACGTTATAAAAGTGTTTAAGCGTGTTGACAAGGTCTATGCAATACTTTCTGAGGGGCTTGCTAAACACGATAAATCACTACTCAAAAAAGGAAAGAAAAACATCAACCGATTAACTGACGATGTTGATGAATTGAGAGAGAATATTTTTTACTTTATCAAAAATCTAGAAGAATCGAGTTTGTCGGCGAGTAACTTCTACATCGTTATCTTAAGTCTAATTCAAGACATAACAGACGACTTGGAGTATATCGTAAAGAAAAGCTACAAGCACGTGAACAACGATCATTCAAAACTCAAGTTAAGTCAAGTCCGTGATTTACAAGAAATTTATGAGCTTACAGGATCCGTTTTCCAAGAAGCTATGGAAGCTTTTGAAAACAATTCGGTTGCTAAACTTGAAAATGTTTTAAACAATCGTTCGAATATCATAAGCAAGCTTGATGAAAAAATTAACGCTCAGATTGAACGTACTCGTAACGAAGAAACGAGTCCAAAAAATGCTACTCTTTATTTCAATATCCTCTTGAAATCAAAAGACCTATATCTACATAAGTTGAATGTTATGGAAACCTTTTTAGATAATATTCGTAAAATCGAATCTTAGCCTTTTACGATTTTAGAATCAAAAAGCTCCTTATCTAAATTAGATAAGGAGCTTTTTATTTATAATATGTTTTCCTATCAAACTACTTTTTAGGAGTTACTTGGTAAGACAAATTTTGATGCAATTAAATTATAATGTTCAAGTTTGAGCAAAAAAAAACTCCGTTCGAAAACGGAGTTTATATAGTGAGAAAACAGGTTTGTTTATGAACCGCACATCAGGCAATCATCGCCTTCGTTTTCTTTTGATTGTTGCAGCATTGTCTTCAATTCAGAAGGAGTAAGAGGTTCTACAGGTACAGCTGCAGGGGTAACTTTGCTAGCTGCGGCGTTTACTGATCCTATTGTTTCTTCAACTGTAGCTGTTGCAGTTGCTAGAACTGGTTTCGCTTCCTTTTTGGTTTCTTTGGTTACTGTAAACTTAATCGCATCTACAGCAGATTTTGTTCTTAAATAATACATTCCCGTTTTGAGTCCAGACTTCCAAGCATAGAAATGCATTGATGTTAATTTTGGCATTGTAGCTCCTTCCATAAAGAGATTCAACGACTGTGATTGATCAATGAAATATCCTCGTTGGCGTGACATATCAATAATGTCTTTCATACTCATTTCCCAAACCGTCTTATAGAGTTCTTTAAGTTCAGCAGGGATGCCTTCGATTTTCTGAACAGATCCGTTTGCACGCATCAATTCTTGCTTCATATCTTCTGTCCAAAGACCTAAATCAACTAGATCTTCTAAAAGGTGTTTGTTTACTACAATGAATTCTCCTGATAATACTCGACGGGTATAGATGTTTGAGGTGTATGGCTCAAAGCATTCGTTGTTTCCTAAAATCTGAGAAGTAGAAGCAGTAGGCATAGGAGCAACCAATAATGAGTTACGTACACCGTGCTTTTTCACTTCTTTTCTTAAAGCTGCCCAATCCCAACGTCCGCTGAGTTCTTCGTCTTTAACACCCCACATATTGTGTTGAAATTCTCCTTTAGACATGGGAGAACCTTTATACGATTGGTATGGTCCTTCACGTTTAGCTTCTTCCATTGATGCCGTTACAGCTGCAAAGTAAAGCGTTTCAAAAATCTCTTGATTCAATTCTTTTGCCTTCTCTGAAGTAAAAGGTAAACGCAATAGAATAAATGCATCGGCAAGACCTTGAACACCTAGTCCAACTGGTCGGTGACGCATGTTTGAATTTTCTGCTTCGATTACAGGGTAATAGTTACGATCGATTACACGGTTTAGATTAACAGTAACTTGTTTGGTTACACGAAATAATTCGTCGTGATCAAAAGCACCATCTTTAATAAACATAGGTAAAGCAATCGAAGCTAAATTACAAACCGCTACTTCGTCAGGAGCAGTATATTCCATAATCTCAGTACAAAGGTTTGAAGAACGAATGGTTCCTAAGTTTTTCTGATTCGACTTACGATTAGCCGCATCTTTATAAAGCATATAAGGAGTTCCTGTCTCAATTTGAGATTCTAGAATTTTCTCCCATAACTCTCTTGCACGAATTGTTTTTCTTCCTTTACCAGCATCTTCATATTTGGTGTAGAGAGCGTCAAACTCTTCACTGTGGCAATTGAATAGGTCTGGGCATTCGTTTGGACACATTAAGGTCCAAGTGCTGTCTTGCTCAACACGTTTCATGAATAAATCGGGAGTCCACATAGCAAAGAATAAATCACGCGCACGCATTTCTTCCTTTCCAGTGTTCTTCTTGAGATCTAAAAAGTCAAAAATATCCGCATGCCATGGTTCAATATAAATAGCGAAAGAACCTTTACGTTTTCCTCCACCTTGATCTACGTAACGTGCAGTATCGTTGAAAACACGTAACATCGGTACAATACCATTCGAAGTTCCGTTTGTTCCTGCAATATAAGAACCTGTTGCGCGAACGTTGTGTATAGACAATCCAATACCACCTGCAGATTGTGAAATCTTAGCCGTTTGTTTTAGCGTATCGTAAATTCCATCAATACTATCATCCTTCATGGCCAGTAAGAAGCATGAGGACATTTGAGGCTTTGGAGTTCCTGAATTGAACAGCGTTGGTGTCGCATGCGTAAAGAAGCGCTTAGACATCATCTCATAGGTCTCAATAGCTGCATCCAAGTCGTTGATATGAATTCCTATAGAAACTCGCATCAGCATGTGCTGTGGACGTTCTGCAATGACACCGTTTAGTTTCAAAAGATAAGAGCGTTCTAGCGTTTTAAAACCAAAGAAATCATAGCCGAAATCACGGTTGTAAATAATGCTCGAGTCTAGTTTCTCTGCATTGTCTTGAATCACCTGAAAAACCTCATCCGATAACAAAGGTGCTTTTTTTCCGTTTCTTGGATTTACATACTCGTATAAATCCTTCATCGTTTCGGAAAAGGATTTTTTAGTATTCTTGTGTAGGTTAGAAACTGAAATACGAGCTGCTAGTTTGGCATAATCAGGATGAGATGTAGTCATCGTAGCTGCAGTTTCAGAGGCTAGGTTATCTAGTTCCGAAGTGGTAACTCCGTCATAAAGTCCTTCGATTACACGCATTGCTACACGAACTGGATCAACTAAAGGATTCAATTCATAACACAGTTTTTTTACCCTTGCGGTAATTTTATCGAACATTATGGGCTCTCGATGGCAGTCTCTTTTGACTACAAACATGATTGTTTAACGATTTAATTTTTATATATGGAGGTCATCAAAGACCCTTGAATAGGTTGTTGTTTTTTACAAACAAAAAATAGCAAATACTTTTCTAGAAATCTGCGTCGAAACTAATATCCGTTTCTTTATCGTCTGTAATGAGTACTCCTGCTTTTTGATATTCAGAAACACGTTTTTCAAAGAAGTTGGTTTTTCCTTGAAGTGAAATCATGTCCATAAAATCGAATGGATTTGTTACGTTAAATTGTTTTTCACACTCCAATTCTTGAAGCAAACGATCCGTAACAAACTCTAGGTATTGAGTCATCAGCTTTGCGTTCATTCCAATAAGGCTAACTGGAAGTGATTCGGTAACAAATTCTCTTTCAATATTAAGTGCATCTAGAATAATCTCTTGGATGCGTTCTTTCGAAACTTTATTTACTAAGTGGTGGTTGTGTAGGTGTACAGCAAAATCACAGTGAACTCCTTCGTCTCTTGAAATCAATTCATTTGAAAAAGTAAGTCCAGGCATTAGGCCTCTTTTCTTTAACCAATAAATAGAACAAAACGCTCCTGAGAAGAAAATACCTTCAACTGCTGCGAATGCAATTAAGCGTTCTGCGAAAGAATCAGATTCTATCCACTTCATTGCCCATTTAGCTTTCTTTTGAATTGCAGGAAAAACATCAATAGCTTGAAACAATTGATTTTTTTCTGCCTCATCCTTTACATAAGTATCAATCAATAACGAATAAGTTTCTGAATGAATATTCTCCATCATAATCTGAAAACCATAGAAGAATTTAGCTTCTGAATACTGTACTTCATTTACGAAGTTTTCTGCTAAATTTTCATTTACAATCCCATCAGATGCGGCAAAAAATGCTAAGATGTGTTTGATAAAATATTGTTCGTCTTTACTCAACTTGTTATCCCAGTCGGATAAATCTTGGTGTAAATCTATCTCTTCCGCTGTCCAAAAACTAGCTTCCATCTTCTTATACCATTCCCAAATATCATGGTGTTCAATAGGGAAAATTACAAATCTATTTTTATTCTCTTGAAGGATGGGCTCTACTGCTTTTGTCATATCGTCATAAATGGAATTAGTACTGGTTGTTTTGTCTTATACAAAGATTGAAAATTGTTGTGATAAATGAAAGCCATAATTGTTCACAATGCAGCTTAGTTTTTAACAAAAAGAGTGGAAAAGTCAAAATTTGACTAAAAAGACAAGAAATATAAGGTGTTGTAAATCAGGTTTTTAAGTGATAAAAAAATCGCTAAACCCCTGTAAACATTGAATTATTCAGAAAGGTGCTTTTGAGCAACTCGATCCAATTCGTTGTACCAAGGTTCACCAAATTTTCTTATGAGTGCATCTTTCACAAACTTATATACAGGAACTTTAAGTTGAGCCCCTAAGGAGCAAGCAGTTTCACAAATTTGCCAGTGATGATAATTTATTGCCGTGAATTCTGAGAACTCCTGAATCCGAATTGGGTAGAGATGACACGAAATAGGCTTTTTCCAATCCAATTTGCCGTCTTTCTGGGCATTTTCTATTCCACATTGAGCGGTTCCATTGTCCGTAAAAACGGCATAGGCACATTCTTTTCCATTAACTAATGGTGTTTCCCATTCGTCAGGAAAGGCTTCAATATATTTTCCTTGTTCTTTAATAGCAGACTTACCTGCTTCGTTCAAATAAGGAGCAATCGCCTCATAATTATCTTCAAGAATTTGAAGTTCTTTTTTTTCTAAAGGGGCACCCGCTTCTCCTTCTACGCAACAAGCTCCTTTACATTGAGTAATATTACAGACGAAATCGCGATCCAACAGATCTTCCGAAACTAGGGTTTTTCCTATTTGTAGCATATGGTAAAGATACAATGGTTTAAGACAAAAAAGAAAGCCGTTAAGTGCTAAAAATTAGGAAAATAAAGTACTTTCGCAAAAAAAATATAATGAAAGTAAATCCCAAAGAAATTTTGACCGCCGGAATGGTTCTTTTCGCTGTCATTGACATTATCGGAAATATCCCAATAATCATTTCTCTTCGAAAAAAATCGGGCCATATTCAATCTGGAAAAGCGTCTATTGTTTCCTGTATCATTATGATTGGCTTTTTATTTTTGGGTGAAGAAATTTTGAATCTCATTGGCATTGACATCAATTCCTTTGCAGTAGCCGGAGCCTTTATTATTTTCTTTATGGCCATTGAGATGGTCCTAGGAATCAACCTTTATAAAGAAGACGATAGTCCAGCAACTGCTTCGATTGTCCCCCTCGCCTTTCCAATGATTGCTGGTGCTGGAACCATGACCTCTTTACTTTCTTTACGTGCCGAATTCGAAGTGATCAACATCATCATTGCCATTATAATTAACATTGTTTTTGTTTACATCATCTTGAAGTCATCTAAAAAGATTGAATCGGTGTTGGGTTCTTCTGGAATCAGTATTATCCGTAAAGTTTTTGGGGTTATTCTTTTGGCGATTGCTGTCAAGCTTTTCACAACGAACATTCGTCAGATGATTATATAAGAAGTGATTTACTTTTTATATAAGCTGCAGATCGTTAAATTTGCATGCAACAAAGCATATTAACTTCTTTTGATTCCAGAGATATGAAAATTTTTATCCGAGTACTGATGATTTTAGCCCTAGTGATGGCTGTATATAATGCAACAAAAGTAGATTTTGAAGCTCCACTTCAAGGAGACAGTAGTGTTGCTGTTATTGGAATTTTAGCTTCCCTTAGTGCCTTCTTGCTTTTATTCATCTTATTACTCTCTAAAAAAATAGCCGCTAAGGTTTTAAAGAGATAAAACTAATCTAGTGGTGTATGACCTAAGAGGGTTTTTGTCTTGGCAATGAAATCGTCTTGTTTGTGAATGATTTTCAAAAATGCTTCTTGGTCAAAAAGCTGTAGGGCTAAATAGGCCTTGATTGAGTTTTCAATCAACAACTCATTTCCCATACGAACAGGAACCCCTTGATTCTTGAAGAAGATCTCAAATGAGGTTAAGAGTTCTTCTTTATTGGGCAATGGATTTTGAATTAATGCAGCAACAGATTCATAAGTATAAAGCGATCGATTCTTATCCAACTCCAAAAACACAAATCGATTGACAAGGTTGGATCGCAAAATATAGTTATCCCACTCCAAGTCTAAATCCGAAGTGCCTGGAACATATTCGTCAGGAGTAATTCCACCACCACCATAAACAGTTCTCCCGCCTGGAGTAGTGAATTGTAAAGAATCATTTACCGGAACATTGTTGCTGTCTTGTATTTCTCCAGACTCATAACGGGCTCCAATTTCATCGTAATAAGAACCCTTCCCTTCTGAATAAGAGCGCTGAATGGAACGCCCCGAGGGGGTGTAATAACGAGCAGTTGTCAATCGAATTGCGTCGCCTGCTCCCAAGGGCATCTGTTGTTGTACGAGGCCTTTTCCAAAAGATCGTCGTCCTACAATCCAAGCTCGATCATTATCTTGTAAGGCACCTGCAACAACTTCGCTGGCCGAAGCGGATTGCCCATTAATCAACACGTAGACCTGACCTTTTTCAAATAATCCGCCTTCAGTTGCCAAAGCTTCTTCTCTTTCACCTTGATTGCTTTCAGTAATTACCATTACTTTTCCTTTTGGTAAAAAAGCATCGGATATTTCTTCTGCAATATGCAAATAGCCTCCCGGATTATCTCGAAGATCCAGAACCAATTGGTCGGCTCCTTGTTCTTTGAGATTGACTAATGTTTGTCTAAACTCCACCCCTGTTTTTTGAGCAAAACGATTGATTTGAATATAACCAACTCCTTCCGATAATAAATATCCATAAACAGACGGAATAGGAACTTGTCCTCGTTCCAAGTTAAATTCTAAAAACTCTTCCGTTGCTTTGCGATAAACCTGTAGTTGAACTTTGGTGTCGGGTTTTCCTTTTAAACTCCGAATGATGGAGGCACTGTTTTTGTTTTTCCCAAACAGCGTGTCTTGATCTGCCATCAGAATTCGATCTCCTGGAAGAATTCCAACTGCTTTACTGGGCCCGTTTTCTAAAACCCGCACAACACTTACCGTGTCTTGTTCCATGAAAAAACTAACGCCAATTCCAACGAATGCTCCTTGCATACTCTCAGTAATTTGCTGCATTTCTTCTTTAGGAATATATACCGAGTGGGGATCTAACTGCTCCACAACATTTGAGATCATGGTGTTGACCAAACTGTCGGTGTCGATATCATCGACATAATTGGTTTCTATATATTGTATGAATTGCTTTAGCTTCTGGCTACTGCTGATTTCAAAATTGGTCGCGTTAAAAACGATTTGCTGATTACTTCCAAGAGTAAATCCTAAGAAGACAGACAGTAAAACAGTAATCCACAGGTAGAGGTTATTATTTTTCATACGGGAAGGTTATTGGGGGAGGTGGGTGAGGTGGATTCCAGCTTTTTCTAAAAAATCAATTCCAGAAGTATCTTTGTACGCAGAAGCATATACTACACGGGTGATTCCAGATTGGTGAATTAATTTAGAACATTCTTTACAAGGCGAAAGCGTAATGTAGAGGGTTGCCCCTTTACATGACTGAGTAGAAGCTGCTACTTTAAGTATAGCATTAGCCTCGGCGTGGAGTACATACCATTTGGTATAATGTTCTTCATCTTCACATACATTTTCGAAACCAGAAGGAGTACCATTATAACCATCAGAAATAATCATGCGGTCTTTCACTATTAAAGCTCCTACTTTTTTACGCTCACAATATGAAAGCTGTCCCCAAGTTGCTGCCATCTGCAGATAAGCCTGGTCGTATTTTGTTTGTTTATCCATTACTTACAAAGGTACGAGAAATCAAACGCTGAATAAAATTTTTTATATTTGATAAATGGAAATCACCCCTTTAGACTCGAAAATAATTCTGGAAAACAGTCGTGTTTTATTACTCCCTTTTGAAAGTGAACGAAAATCTGAACTCAAAAGAATTATTTTCGATCACGATATTTGGCACTATATGGGGATGAAAATAGAAACTGAAAGCGACTTTGATTACTATGTCGATGAAACTTTGGAGTCGAAAAAACAAGGTGTATGTTACCCTTTTATTATTGTCGATAAACAAACTAATGAAGTGGCTGGAAGTACTCGCTTTGGTAACATAAATCAGAAAAGTGAAAAATGTGAAATTGGGTGGACTTGGTATGGAACACAATTTCAGGGTACAGGATTAAACAAAGCTGCCAAATACGAACTGTTGAATTTTGGATTTGAAACGCTTGGTTTTAGAAGAATTCAATTGAGTGCCGATCTCGAAAACATTCGTTCACAGAAAGCCATTGAAAAACTTGGTGCTCGAAGAGAGGGCGTTTTTAGAAACAATTATATTGACTCCGATGGGATCAGTAAAGACGATGTGTATTTCAGTATCATTAAAGAAGAATGGTCTCAACTTAAGTCAACTGTTTTTTTCGAGTTTTATTAGCTCAAGAGATATCCACAATACTTTTTTCATTATTATTTCTTCTGCCACTTCTATTTTCATAAAGATTTAATCTCCTACAAAAGAGGGGGTTTGGTTTTCATTACACCAAAAAACTAACCCTTTATGTTGATTTACTAGGTGAAATAACTCTTTTTCTCTTGTTTAATATTTTTTCATACATTAGTAATCCCAATTCTAACCAATCTAAATCAACTACTTATGAAAAAATTAATCCCTTTTTTATTGTTATCCCTTTTGTTTATATCATGCGGTGGGTATTCTCCAGAGGAACAAATGCTTTACGATTATGAAAACAAAGGGGTTCAGGAGTCTCTTGCAGTGGAATTAAGTGAACTTGATTTTCAAATACTAAAGGTTGAGATTATCGATTCCGTAATCGCGATGGATAGTCTAACTTATTTTTTTGATGTATTCAAGTCAGAATTCGAAGATGCTCTTCCCGAAATAGATGAAAACAGTTATGATAAATTGATTGAAACTTACGATTCTAATTACAAAGGGTTCGATTCTTTGGTTGGGGTTTACGAAAAAATTAATGACCCGTTTGGGAAGAATAAGGTTTTGGAGTTTTCTAAACAAAGGGACACATATAAGGCTTATCGGGACAAGGTTGTCGGATTGAAAAATCGATTTGATTACTTTATGGATATGGGGAGTAATACGCTTGCATACAAGTTTAAAGGCACCTACTCACTTAAAAATCCGCTCTTAAACAACCTAGTTCAAACCCATGAAAAACTCTATTTCACCAATTCTGATGGAACCAAGTTCGTGAAAACAGAGGAACTTGAATAAAGCTAGCCTGTGGAATTCTTACTACTCATAATCGGTTTATTCATAGTCCTTGTAATTGGAGGCGGAAAATTAGGTGGTTTTATCGGAAGGTTTTTTGATAAAGATTAGTGTTCAGTATTTAATATCACAACATCTAACTAGAGAAGGTGATCACTCACTATGGAAACAATTGTAAGGAAATAGAGCGCAATAAATTTTTGTTTACTTAGTATTATGATTGAATTTATAAAACCTAGTTTTTGAAGAAGGATTTTACGATCATGTTTTTAGTGCTATAATAAAACGCTGTCAATCCACTGAGATTTTTCTTAGGGCGTTTTCCTTTTCCAAGACGACCAATTTGCAACGCATACCAAGGCAGTTCGACACCTCCCATTTTATCGATAAATTGAAATCCTGAACTAGGAAATGGAGTTTCAAAAGCGGTAGTTTTTCCTGAAAAGATATCTTGAGCAAGTTCAGGGTACAAACAAAAGGGACGGGCCAATCCAACGATATCTAATTTCCCGTCGGCCAAGGCTTGTTCCATAACCGCAACCGTTCTAAATCCGCCAGTCAACATGAGTGGCTTGTCGGTTATCTTTCTGACTTTTTCTATGTAATCTAAAAAATAAGCTTCGCGTTCTTGTGTACTTTTCTTTTGCTTATGGCCCACCATTGCTGGTTTTTCGTATGTTCCACCTGATATTTCAATAAGGTCGATTCCTTCTTTAGACAATAAACGGACTACTTCCATTGATTCTTCTTCCGAAAAGCCTCCACGTTGAAAATCAGCAGAATTTATTTTAATTCCAATGGGGTACGCAGCTCCTACCTGTGTGCGTATTTCTTTGTAAATTTCTAAAACAAAACGTGCTCTATTTTCTAAAGAACCACCCCATTGATCGTTTCTGGTGTTACTCAATGGAGACAAAAATTGACTGACTAAATATCCATGTGCGCCATGAATCTGACAACCCGAAAACCCAGCATCTTGCATTATTTTTGCTGCATTACCGAAGCGTTTGATGATTTTCCAAATAGAATCTTCTGTCAGGGGAGTTGGTTTTTTAAACATCGATGAAGCTCCACCCATCTTAAGTGATACTGCCGATGGTGCTACCACTTCTTTGTTTATGGCAGCGAAAGCTTGACGCCCTGGATGATTGAGCTGTGGCCAAATCTGAGCTCCAGTACCTTCAACGGTTTTTGCCCAGGCTTGTAAAAGTTTAAAATTTGAACGATCCTCAACCACTACATTACGTGCTTCCCCCAAGGCTTGGGAGTCGACCATCACATTTCCTGTAATTAAAAGTCCCGGTTGACCTTTTGCCCAAACTTCATACGCCTTGATCAATTGCTTTGTAGGGGCATTTTTTAATGTTCCTATATTTTCACTCATTGCAGACTTAGCTATTCTGTTTTGTAAAAGAGAACCGCTTGGTAACGAAAAGGTCGTTTGTAATAGTTTCATCAAGTGTATTTAATAATAGTGAAGAACAAGATACAAACTTATTCCACTTGGGTTAAATTAAAAAGAAAAGGTTAAAAAGGGCTGGTTTCAATTATCATGCGAATGGCTTGAGAAAGAATCATTGCACCAATGACTAACTGCCATCTAGATTTGTTGAATTTCAGGATTTTTAAAAAGAATACATTAAGAATTAGTATTCCCACAACGATAAAGATCTGAACAGCTTCAACTCCAAGAGCAAATGAAAGTAAATCGACTAAAGCTTCATCTTCAGAAACAATGAGAGAAAAGTAACGTCCAAAACCCAATCCGTGAATCAATCCAAAAATTAGAGTAATTGCTGATGGAAACCAATTGGCAACCGGGAAGGTTTTAGATCTTAATAAGGGAATACAACTCAGGGCAATGGTAACAGGAATCAAGAACTCTATCCAGTCGGCCGGGAGTTTTAACTCAAAAAAGTAATTACCAAAAAGAGAGAGTGTATGCCCCAAGGTAAAAAGAGAAATCCACCATAGTAATTTTTGAAGTTCGCGAAATCCAAAAGGAATAGCAAGTGCAATGATAAAATAAAAATGATCCAGTCCTTGAAAATCCAAAACATGATTGAATCCGAGTTGTGCATAAAACCAAATTGTTTCCATAAGCCTTAGTTTTTATAGTCCGCGCTCTTTTTGAATTTTTTCGTAAGCAGCTTGAACTTGTTGAAATTTTTCCTGGGCTCCTTTGAGCATTGCTGGATCAGCACTACTTAGCTTATCAGGGTGGTACTTTTTTGCCATGGTCCGGTACGCTTTTTTCACTTCCGCATCGGTAGCATTGGAATCGATCTCCAAAATCTTGTATGCATTCCCAGCCTGTTGAATAAACATTGCCTTGATGCTTTCGAAGTTGGCGGACTGGATACCCAAAGCAGCTGCAATTTGATTTATTTTTTTTATCTCAGAAGGTGAAACACTTCCGTCTGCATTGGCGATTCCAAAAAGAAAATGTACAATTTGAAGGCGAGTATTGTAGGGGGTTCCATTAACAAACAAACGCGCTACTTTAGAAAGGTCTTGGGTTTCTTTTTTGATTTCAGAATTGAATCTAGAAAAAATAACAGCAGCATAATCCGATCCATAATTTGCGATAAAGTAGTTGCGAACAAAACGCAATTCTTTTGCTTCTATTTTACCATCTGCCTTAATCACCAATGCCGCTAAAGCCAGAAGGTTCAGTTCAAATTGATTGGTTTCCATAGAACGAAAACTACTAGTATTGAAGGATCGTGTTGGTCTTTTTTTTATAAAGCCTTCGATCATACTTCCAAGAAAGTATCCTAAAACAGCTCCACCAAAACGCAAGTATGTATATCCTAAAACGGCACCAATCCATTTTATCATTAAATAAAAATTTGACTCAAAGATAGTTTTTACTTTAAAAAATAAAGTGAACATTATCTTAAAATCAGTGGAAATAAAGGAAACTTTTTATCTTTGTACAAATTAAAAAAACAGTCTATGTATCCAGCAGAATTTGTACAACCTATGCGCGATGAATTAACCGCAGTAGGATTCAAACAATTAAATGAAGTAGCTCAAGTTGAAGAGGCGATTAGTGCAGAAGGAACAACTTTGGTTGTAGTGAATTCGGTTTGTGGATGTGCTGCAGCGAATGCAAGACCTGGAGTTCGTATTTCATTAGCGAATGAAAAAAGTCCAAGCACTCTAGTAACTGTTTTTGCAGGAGTAGATTTTGAGGCTACCGATCGTGCTCGTGCACTTATGGTTCCCTTTCCTCCTTCTTCTCCAAGTATGGCATTATTTAGAAATGGGGAATTGGTTCACATGCTCGAACGTCATCACATCGAAGGTCGTCCTGCCGAAATGATTGCAGAAAACCTGAAACAGGCTTACGACGAGTTCTGTTAAGCAACAATAAAGGATACTCCTTATTTTAACGTTAGAAATCCGATCATAATGTATAAATTCATCGCAAGTCTATTCTCGGTTATTTTCCTTGTATGCTTTGTGGTGAATTTGGTGATCTTCCATGTTGTTCAAGTAGTGGCTCGAACGCTGTTTGGATATCAGGCACACAAAGCGTCAGTAGATATTCTGAACTTTTTTCTACTTCGTTGTTTCAACCTTTTGGGCACCCGTATTCAATTCAACAACAACTTCGATTTACCAACCGATCGCCCACTCATCATACTGGCTAATCATCAGAACACTGCTGATATTCCGCCGTTGATCTGGTATTTACGAAAGCATCATTTGAAATTTGTGAGCAAAAAAGAGCTTGGAAAAGGTATCCCGAGTGTTTCTTATAATCTTCGTAATGGTGGCTCTGCCTTGATCGATCGAAGAAATCCTATTCAGGCAGTTAAAGAAATCAATCGTCATGCAGCTCTTCTAGCAAAAAACAATTGGTCGACACTGATTTTCCCAGAAGGAACTCGGTCTAAAAATGGAGTGCCTAAAAAGTTTAAAACAAGAGGAATAAAAACCATAATCGAAAAAGTTCCAAATGTTCTGATTGTACCTGTTACAATCAATAACTCATGGAAATTTAATCGTTGGGGTAACTTCCCACTTCCTTTAGGCATTAAAATAACTTTTGATGTTCACGAGCCAGTTGAACCCGCGGATGACCTTTCAACTGCATTTTTTGATGCGATTGAAAAAACAATAACCGATGCTGTTGTACTGGATTAGTTTCCTGTGAAATTTGCTTTTCTTTTCTCCAAGAAAGCTTGGGTACCCTCTTTAAAATCTTCAGAACCAAAACAAGTTCCAAAGCCATTAACCTCAGCCTCAAAACCATTAAGTCCTTCATCATAAGCAGCATTGAATGCCTGAATTGCCTGACCAATAGCAAAGGGAGAATTCTTTAAAATCTTTTGTGCCAAAGCAGCTGCAGCTGGCAACAATTCTTCTTGAGGAACAACCTGAGTGACCAAACCAAAATTCAACGCTTGATCTGCAGGAAGCATCTGGCAACTAAGAATTAATTCCATGGCTCTTCCTTTTCCAATAATCTGTGCCAAGCGTTGGGTTCCTCCATATCCAGGAATTACGCCCAACGAGGTCTCGGGTAAGCCCATTTTTGCATTTGCAGAAGCAATTCGTATATGACACGACATTGCTAATTCCAATCCTCCGCCTAAAGCAAAACCATTGATTGCCGCAATCACAGGTTTGTTCATTTGTTCTATGAATGTAAACACATCATCTTGCCCTTTTTGTGCAAGAGCTCTTCCTTCTACGGGTCCAAACTCGGAAAATTCTGCAATATCAGCTCCTGCTACAAATGCTTTTTCTCCACTCCCTGTCAACACAATAACACGCACGCTTACATCTGTTCGAAGGTCAGAAAACACTTGATTAAGCTCTTCTAAAACTACTCTATTAAGTGCATTAAGCTTTGTTGGTCGGTCGATCTGAATCCATGCAACTTGGTCTTGAATTCTTAACTGAAGGTTAGCTGTGCTCATTTTTATTTTTTTAATTGGATGATGAATTTTGTCCCTCGATTTTGCTCCGTTTCATAATGAATTGAGCCACCTAAAGAATCGATACTGTTCTTCACTATTGCTAAACCTAGACCCATTCCTCCAGTTTTAGTTGTAAAATTGGGCTGAAATATTTTGTCAATATTTTCTGCGGTGATTCCCGACCCGTTGTCCTCTATCTCTATACGCAAGCCTGTTGCTTCACTTTGAATACGGACTTGAATTTTGGGATCTCTTTCTTGGGGTACGGCCTGAATTGCGTTCTGAACTAAATTGGTCATTATCCGAATCCATTGGGTCCGATCTATATCCCATAAAATTTGCTCTTCGGAACTACTGTACTGAATTACTCCAGGTTCAAAAATATCAATAGAAAGTCTTGTAATTTCGACAATATCTTCTGTTTCGATAATGAGCTTCGGCAGGGTTGCAAAATTTGAGAATGCAGTCGCTACCCTACTCATCGTGTCGATTTGCTCAATCATGATCTTAGAAAAATCGATTACTTTTTGATTGATCTTTGGATCATCTGGATCAAATCGCTGCTGAAAACTTTGAATGGTAAGTCGCATAGGAGTTAGCGGATTCTTGATTTCATGCGCCACCTGTTTGGCCATTTCTTGCCAAGCTTGTTCTCGCTCAGAACGAGCTAATTTTGCTATACTTTCTTCCAGGGCATCCAACATGCTATTGTAAGAATTTACCAAACTATCTACTTCTTTACTGGCGTTGGATATGTATATTTTTTCGTTTCCTTTTAATAATCCAGTACGATCTATTCGGGCACGAATTGTTTCTAAAGGACGTGTCATATAACTCGATATAAAATAAGCGATGACGATGGCAACCAGCAGCATAAAGAAATAAATCTGGAAAAGGCGCATTAAGAACGTATTCAATTCTGTGGTGCTAAAAGAAACATCTTCAAAATAAGGGAAATATAAAATTGCGTAGGGTTGATTCTGAGTGTCGAACAGCACACTGTATGAAGACTGAAACCTGCCCCGTTCTTGTTCGTTTTGAACAGCGATTCTCTGTCGTTCGCTCAACAAGAGCTCCTGTTTGATTTTTGGATCAAATTGCTGGTCTTGATCCATGTTTTCAATCTTCACATAAGAATAAAAATAAGGCACTCCTTCCATGCTAAAAAGGGCATATTCAACTCGATGGATCTGTGCTATGGATTCAAAAACATTGTAAAAATCAATTTGCTTTTCTCCAATCGTATTGAATCCATCGTCACGATCAAGAATATAGGATAAATGGTTTTTGACTTGTGTCTCTTTTCGTTCAAGCCGTCTTTGGTTATAATCGTCAGACTGAGAGTAGTATTGATAGAAGGTTGCTCCGAGAATAAGCAACGAAGTCATTACCACCAATAAAATCATGGAAAAAAATACGCGCGACCTGAGAGAAAATTTACTTCTTGCCATGGCTATTTATCTTTTCTAAAACGCTTATAAATGCGTATCCCAAGCATCAATAAAAGGGCAAGTCCAACAATTGATAAGACACCAAAAATCCAATGGAAGCTGCTTTTTAGAATTACTAGAAATACTACTGCAAATAAGATAAGGGTTGCACCTTCATTCCAAATTCGCATAAAAAAAGAAGAATAACGAAATTCGTCATTTTGAAGTTCTTTAAAAATTAGATGGGTTTTATAATGATACAAGTACAACAATCCAACAAAGAAAAGCTTGATTAGCATCCAGTCTTGGGTCAACCAACTTGGCATTAAATACAATAGAGTAAAGGCAAAAATACTTGCCAATATTGCCGAGGGCCATGTAATAATATACCAGAGTCGCTTAGCCATCAGCTTCAGTTGTACACTTAGAATGTCGCGTTCAATGTCTGTTTTTTCTTGTGCTTCAATATGGTATATGAAGATACGTGGAATATAGAACAAGCCAGCGAACCAAGTAATAATAAAAATTAAATGAAGGGATTTTATGTAGTTATAATATTCTAGCAAAAGGACTGTTTTTATAAGTTCTAAAGTACAAAAAGAAAGCCAAACCAGAAGTGCTTCTATTTATTGTATCGTTTCAATTCTTTTCTCAAGAAATATGCGGTAACAAT